>JAAUYB010214438.1_pt1 | contig 15456 bp, 15 predicted proteins | sample 7278071 | NCBI WGS metagenome assembly JAAUYB01 (sample SAMN14350121, study PRJNA611818) | marine sediment metagenome | isolation source: surface marine sediment (1.8m) | place: French Polynesia: Moorea | collected 2018-08
CCTGACGCTGATTTTCGGCACGCTCGGCGTGGTGAACTTCGCCCACGGGGCGTTGTTCATGATCGGCGCGTTCTGCGCGGTGACGCTGCAGCGGATCCTGACGCTGAGCTATCAGGTGGTCGACGAGACCAAGACCGACTTTCTCGGCAACCCGCTGAAGGTCGACGTGCCGTACGTCCACGCCTGGTTCGGGGAAGCCACCGGGGCGGCGATCATCGACTGGGCGGTGCCGCTCGCGATCCTGTTCGCGATCCCGATCATGATCGCCTTCGGCTTCATCATGGAGCGCGGGCTGATCAAGCATTTCTACAAGCGCCCGCACGCCGACCAGATCCTGGTGACCTTCGGTCTGGCGATCGTGCTGCAAGAGATCATCAAGGCGTTCTACGGAGCCAACCCGATCCCGACGCCGGCGCCCGACGCCTTTGCCGGCAGTTTCGACTTCGGCGCGCTTCTGGGCTTTGCCGAGAACACCATCATCTATCCCTACTGGCGGCTGGTGTACTTCGTCTTCGCGCTTGTGATCATCGCCGCAGTCTTCGCCTTCCTGCAGTTCACCACCTTCGGCATGGTCGTGCGCGCCGGCATGGCGGACCGAGAGACGGTGGGCCTTCTGGGCATCAACATCGACCGCCGATTCACCATCATGTTCGGCATCGCCGCCGCCGTCGCGGGCCTTGCGGGCGTGATGTACACGCCGATCAACTCACCGAACTACCACATGGGCATGGACTTTCTGGTCCTGAGCTTCGTCGTGGTCGTCGTGGGCGGCATGGGCTCGCTCCCGGGCGCCGTGCTTGCAGGCTTCCTGCTGGGCGTTCTGGAGAGCTTTGCCTCGATGAAGGAGGTCATCGACCTCATTCCCGGCATCAACCAGATCGTGATCTACCTGGTCGCCATCATCATTCTGCTGACCCGTCCACGGGGCCTGATGGGCCGCAAGGGCGTGATGGAGGAATAAGCCAATGTCCGAACAAACGACCGACACGGCGCCTCGCAGCGTCCCCGCCGCTCCGACGTCGCCCAAGTCCAGGTCCGGGTTGCTGGGTCTCGGCAAGAAAGACCTCTCCCTGTTTCTGATCGTGGCGGTGCTGACGATGCTGGCCCCCTTCATCCTCAACCCGTTCCCGGAAGGCTCGGAGCTGGCGCAGTTCAACGCGGGCTATCCCGACCTGATGCAGCGCTTCGTGATCTTTGGGATCTTCGCGATCGGCTTCAACATCCTGTTCGGCCTGACCGGATACCTCAGCTTCGGCCACGCCGCGTTTCTGGGCGTGGGATCCTACGCCGCGATCTGGTCTATGAAGCTGCTGACCTTGAACATCATCCCCTCGATCATCTTCGCGGTGATCGTCGCGGGACTGTTCTCGGTCGTCGTGGGCTATATCTCGCTGCGGCGGACGGGCATCTACTTCTCGATCCTGACCTTGGCCTTCGCGCAGATGTCCTATGCTCTGGCCTACTCGGTGCTCACCCCACTCACCGGCGGTGAAACCGGTCTGCAGATCAAGGCCACCGATACGCCGCTTTTGTCCAACCTCGCCGAAGGCGAAATCGGACGCGCCAACTTCTTCGGCCTCGACATGCGCACCAGCCTCGAAATCGATGCGGGCGCATGGCTCTGGACGTTCAACACCGGCTACTACGTCGCGGCGGTCGTCATGCTGATCAGCTTCTACCTGGCGATCCGCATCTTCCGCTCGCCCTTCGGCATGATGCTGCGCGCGGTGAAATCGAACCAGCAGCGGGTGAACTACACCGGGCTGAACTCCAAGCCCTACACGCTCGCCGCCTTCGTAATCTCGGGCATGTATGCCGGTCTGGCCGGCGGCCTGATGGTGGCGATGGACACCCAGGTGGGCCCCGAGCGGATGTTCTGGACCGCGTCCGGTGAGGTCGTGCTGATGACCATCCTCGGCGGTGCCGGCACGCTGATCGGCCCGGTCCTGGGCGCGGGCCTGATCAAGTACATGGAAAACATCATCTCGAAGATCAACGACAACATCCTGCACGGCTGGTTCGCCTTCCTGCCCGATGGGATCGAGGACGCGCTGGTGTTCCTGATCCATCCCTTCATCGGCAAGGGCTGGCACCTGACCTTGGGCATCGTCTTCATGCTGGTGGTGATCTTCCTGCCCGGCGGCCTGGTCGAAGGCGGCCAGCGCATCGCGCGGCTCTTCGGCAAGCGCAAGAAGAAGGCCGCGCCCGGCGGCACCGACCCCGAGCATCACCCGCAACCGACCCCGCATGTGGGCGAGTAAGGAGGACTGAGCGATGGGAATCCTCGAAGTCAAAGGCGTCAACAAGCGCTTCGGCGGTCTGCAGGCCTTGGGCGACGTGAACCTCAGCGTCAACGAGCGCTCGGTCCACGCCATCATCGGACCGAACGGGGCCGGCAAGTCGACACTGCTGAACTGCCTCGTCGGCAAGCTGATCCCCGACACCGGATCGGTGATGTTCGACGGCCAGTCGGTGCTGGGGCGCAAGCCGCACGAGATCAACCAGATGGGCATCAGCCGCGTGTTCCAGACCCCCGAGATCTTCGCCGATCTCACGGTGATGGAAAACGTCATGATCCCCTGCTTCGCCAAGCGCGACGGGTCGTTCCGGATGCACGCCTTCGAAAGCGTGGCCAATGAGGCCGAGATCAACGATCTGGGCGAGGCGATGCTGGACGACGTCAACATGCTCGACCGCCGGCACGACCACGCCGGCAGCCTCAGCCGCGGCGACAAACGGCGGCTCGAGATCGCCATGTGCCTGGTGCAGCAGCCGCGCCTATTACTGCTGGACGAACCCACCGCCGGCATGGCGCGCGCCGACACCAACAACACCATCGATCTGCTCAAGGAAATCCACGACAAGCGCGACATCACCATCGCGATCATCGAGCACGACATGCACGTGGTGTTCTCGCTCGCCGAACGCATCACCGTGCTGGCGCAGGGCACGCCCTTGGTCGAGGACACGCCCGACAACATCAAGGGCCACCCGAAGGTCCGCGAAGCCTATCTGGGCGAGGCGCATTGATGGACCCCGCGGCGTTCGTCCTGGACGTGATGCTGTTCGGCGCCGGCCGGCCCGAGGCCGGTCTCGGCGCCGCGCCGCAGGCCGCCGGCGCAGAGGGCTCCGGCCCCGCGGCCGCCACCCAGGACACGCCGGCCCATACCACCGACCTGCGCGCCGCCCCCGGTGCCGCGAAGCTTCAAGGAGCGTGACATGACGCTGATCGAAGACACCAAGTCCAAGCACTACGAAAAGCCGGACTTCTCCAAGCACGCCAACGTGGCGGCCACCGCCCCGGCCTTCTTTTCGGTCTGGGACATCCACGCCTATTACGGCGAAAGCTACATCGTCCAAGGCGTGTCGTTCACCGTGCACGAGGGCGAGATCCTCGCCCTTCTGGGCCGCAACGGCGCCGGCAAGACCTCGACCCTGCGCGCCGTCGCCCGGCTCGACAACCCGCGCGTGACCTATGGCGAGATCTGGCTCGACCACAAACCCCTGCACACCATGGCCAGCTTCGAGGCCAGCACCGCCGGCATCCAGCTGGTGCCAGAGGATCGCCGCATCATCCCCGGCCTGACGGTCGAGGAGAACCTGCAGCTGGCCCAGATCGCCCCGCCGATCGGCTGGTCGCTCGACCGCATCTACGAGCTCTTCCCCCGCCTCGGCGAACGCCGCAAGCAAGAGGGCGTGACGCTCTCGGGCGGCGAACAGCAGATGCTGGCCATCGCCCGGGCGCTGGCGCGGGACATCAAGGTTCTGCTCTTGGACGAACCCTACGAAGGGCTGGCCCCGGTGATCGTCGACGAGATCGAAAAGACGCTCAACATCATCAAAGAGCAGGGCATCACCACGGTGATCGTCGAACAGAACGCGATCCGCGCGCTGATGCTCGCCGACCGCGCTGTGATCCTCGATACCGGCACCGTGGTGTTCGACGGCACCGCGCAAGAGGTGCTCGACAACGAGGAACTGCGCGCCGAATACCTGGCGATCTGACCACCGCGGGCGGCTTTGGCCTGGATCAAAGCCGCCCCGCCCCCAAAACGATAAGCCCCAAGGGCCACGACTGACTTCCCGCCTGGGCGCCCGCGCGCCAGGCCGCACTACCGGGACGGAGACCACCGATGATTGAACACGCCGACGAGATCCACACACCCTCCGACGACTTCGTCGCCAATGCGAAAATCGACGCCGCCACGTACAAATCGATGTACGACGCCTCGGTCGCCGACCCCGAGGCGTTCTGGGGCGAACACGCCAAGCGCCTCGACTGGATCAAAGCGCCCACCAAGATCAAGAACACCACCTTCGCCCACCCCGACGTCTCGATCAAATGGTTCGAGGATGGCGAGCTCAACGTCGCCGCCAACTGCATCGACCGGCATCTGGCCAGCCGCGGCGACCAGACCGCGATCATCTGGGAATCCGACGACCCCAACGTCGACAAGCATATCAGCTACAAAGAGCTGCACGAAAACGTCTGCAAGCTCGCCAATGTCTACAAAGCCTTGGGCGTCGGCAAGGGCGACCGCGTCGTGCTCTACCTCCCGATGATCCCCGAGGCCGCCTATGCCATGCTCGCCTGCGCCCGCATCGGCGCGATCCACTCCATCGTCTTCGCCGGCTTCTCGCCCGAGGCGCTGGCCGCCCGCGTGCAAGGCTGCAAAGCGAAGCTCCTGATCACCGCCGACGAGGCCCCCCGCGGCGGCCGCAACACGCCCTTGAAGACCAACGCCGACAAGGCGCTCTCGATCTGCGGCGACGTCACCACGCTGGTCGTCGAGCGCACCGGCGGCGACGTCCCCATGCAGGACGGCCGCGACCACAGCTACACGCAGCACATGGCCCAAGCCTCCGCCGACTGCCCGCCGGAGCCGATGAACGCCGAGGATGAGCTTTTCATCCTCTATACCTCGGGCTCCACCGGCGCGCCCAAAGGCGTCGTGCACACCACCGGCGGCTACCTGCTCTATGCCGCGATGACCCACGAATATGTCTTCGACTACCACGACGGCGATATCTTCTGGTGCACCGCCGACGTCGGCTGGGTCACCGGCCACAGCTACATCGTCTACGGGCCCCTTGCCAACGGCGCCACCACGGTGATGTTCGAAGGCGTGCCCACCTACCCCGACGCCGGCCGCTTCTGGGCCGTCTGCGACAAGCACAAGGTGAACCAGTTCTACACCGCCCCCACCGCGATCCGCGCGCTGATGTCGAAAGGCACCGAGTTCACCGAGCCCTATGATCTTTCCACCATCAAGGTCCTCGGCACCGTGGGCGAGCCGATCAACCCCGAGGCCTGGGTCTGGTACAACGACAACATCGGCAAGGGCAAAGCCCCCATCGTCGACACTTGGTGGCAGACCGAAACCGGCGGCCATCTCCTGACGCCGCTCCCGGGTGCGATCGCCACCAAGCCCGGCTCCGCCACCCTGCCGTTCTTCGGTGTCGAGCCGGTGATCCTCGACCCGCAAACGGGCGCGGAGATCGCCGAGACCGAGGCCGAAGGTGTCTTGTGCATCAAGGACTCGTGGCCCGGCCAGATGCGCACCGTCTACGGCGATCACGAGCGCTTCGTGAAGACCTATTTCTCGGACTACAAAGGCTACTACTTCTCCGGCGACGGCTGCCGGCGGGACGCGGACGGCTACTACTGGATCACCGGCCGCGTCGACGACGTGATCAACGTCTCCGGCCACCGCATGGGCACGGCCGAGGTCGAATCGGCGCTGGTCGCCCACCCCAAAGTCTCCGAGGCCGCCGTCGTCGGCTACCCCCACGACATCAAGGGCCAGGGCATCTACTGCTACGTGACGCTGATGGCCGGCGAGGAATACACCGACGAGTTGCGCACCGAGCTCCGCACCTGGGTCCGCAAGGAAATCGGCCCCATCGCCTCGCCCGACCTGATCCAATGGGCTCCCGGCCTGCCGAAGACGCGGAGCGGCAAAATCATGCGCCGCATCCTGCGCAAGATCGCCGAAAACGACTACGGCGCCCTAGGCGACACCTCGACGCTGGCCGAGCCGCAGGTCGTCGATGAGCTGATCGAGAACCGCATGAACCGGTAGGCGCATCAAGCGCGCCGCCGTCCCGGGCTCGATCCGGAACCTCACTCCCCGCGTCGCCGCTCGCCGCAGCCGGCGGCGCCTTCGTTTCGCGGGTCAACCGTCCAGACATTCGCACTGAGGATCGCGCCCGGCACCGAGGGTGGGCGCAAAGAAACTTGCCCTGGCATTACCCCAAAGCATCCACGCCGCAACAGGCGCAACCGTTCCAACGCATCGCGCCCGCCCTGGGGGGCGGGGTCGGGCGCGATCCGGGGCTGGGGCCCCGGGGGCCGATAGGATAGGTGTCGACCCAGCATACCCAGCATACCCAGCAAGCAGGTATCAACATCGTCGATGGCACAATCGCCGGACACGATCCGGCGGCACGAGTTCCAAGACTTGGACCATATAGCCAGGAAACCCCACCCCGCGCCCCATTCGGCCAAAAATCACCCTGATTGCGCCCATTTTCCGCACATTTTCCACGTTATCGAAACAATTGCCCGCAATCCGTCGGGCGTGGAAAGGGAGGCCGCCATGGGTCTCGTCCTGATGGGCAACGCGCTTTTGATGCTGTCGAGCTTCGCCGTGCAGTTCGGCCTGCTCGACGAGATCGATTTCGGCGGCTCCGACGCCGATAGCGAGGCAGAGGCCGAGGACACCCCCAGCAAATGGGAGGGCGAAGGCGCGGGCGACCTGCTCGACTACATCCCCGACAATTTCCTGGCCGAGACCACCGGCACCGCGGCCGACGAGAGCTTCGTGGCCGACGAGACCGGCAACCAGGCCTGGTTCCTGATGGAGGGCGACGATACACTCGACGCCACCGACACCAACGATTACGCGGACGGCGGCGCCGGCGACGACCTGATCTACATGCGCCCCGGTGACGACATCGCACTCGGCGGCGCAGGCGACGACACCATCGACGGCGGCTTCGGCAGCGACGTCATCGACGGCGGGACCGGCGACGACGTGCTCAACGGCGCTAAGGACGACGACCTGGTGCTCGGCGGCGACGGCAACGACCTGCTGACCGGCAGCGAGGGCGCCGACCGGCTCGAGGGCGGCGCCGGCGACGACACGCTGGTCGGCAACCACCTCGCCGGCGCCGACGCAACCGGCGATGGCGCCGACACTCTGATCGGCGGCGAAGGCGACGACGTGCTGCTGGTGGCCGGCGGCGACGAAGCGCAGGGCGGCGCGGGCGCCGACGACTTCCAGATCCAGGATCCCGCAGACAGCGGCGCAATGGCGGTGATCACCGACTTCAATGCCGCCGAGGATGTGATCGGCCTGGCCTACGATCAGCAGACCGACCCCACCTCGGGCGACCCGATCGCGCCCGAAATCACTCTGACCCCAAACGCCGCGGGCACCGCCGCGACTTTGTCAGTCGACGGCATCGAGGTTGCGGTGATCACCGGCGGCCAAGGGCTGACACCGGCCGACATCGCGCTTTTCCCCGAAATCGTCTGAGCCTGCCAAACGCGGCCGCCCAAGGACGCCACGACCGTCCGGCCGTGCCATGTACTGTGGCCGCCCCAGCGCCAATCCATTGAAAACCGGGGCATTTGCACGAAATCACCGGGATTGTGCCCTTATTCCGCACCGATTTCCCGCTACGCCGAAAAATGAACGACCCCGTCCGATCCGGGCTGCGGGACCCTGCCGGCGGCGATCTTGAACCGCCCTCAACCGGCGCACTGGAAAGGAGCATGGCATGACCTTCCAATTCATCGGCAAGGCGACCGATCTTCTGTCGCGTCTCACCGGCAAATCCGTTCCGGCGGAGGAATTCGCCGAAGAGACCCACCAGGACGCCACCAACGGCATGGAGCTGGACGCGGTCGACGGTCTCGATCTGTCCGACCTTGCAGAACAGGCCCAATCGGCCTTTGAAAAGCAGGACGAGGAGGCCGATACCGGCGACACGTCGCTCAACGCCGACGGGGCCGATGAAGACGCCACGGACCCAGACGGCGCCGATAGCCCCGAAAACGACATCTTCGAGATGCTCGCGGCCGCCGAGGCCGAGTTGGCGCAGTGCGCGGACTCTGCCGAGTCCACCGAGACCGAGAAGAGCGAAGACCCCGAGTCCGACACGTCGGGCCCGTCCGTCGCTGACGCCCACGCCGCCGCCGATCAAGACACAGCTTCGGTGGACGGCGATGCGCAGGACGCCGATCAGGCCGAGGCCACAGCGATGGAGGCCGTGAGCGAAACCGAGGCGGCGCCTGAAGCCGACATAGCGGATGCCGCTGAGGCTTCCGAGGAGGATGCCGATATCGGCGCGCAGTCATCTGCGGAGGGCGACGGCACCGCGACCGGCGCGGCCGAAGATGAGGCGAAGATGGACGCCGAGGATGCGGCGGCAGTGCCGCAACCCGCAACGGACACAGACACCGCCGACCCGAAGGCCCCCCGCGAGAAGCCGTTCTTCGTCGCACCCTTCGCATTGTGGGCGTCGGAAGCCACGGATGACACCGACGCGATGACGTCCGGCAGTGCCGAAGCCGCAGAGTCGGAGACGGAAGCGTCCGACGAGAGCGAGGCGGCAGATCCGCTGCTAGAGACCGCCGCAACCGACGACGCCGACGCCGCGACGAATGAAGCCAACGACCCCGCCGACGCCGAGACCGGCGACATCGCGGCGGCCCTGTCCGAGGCCGTCGAGGCCTCCGCCGACGCGCCGATGCAGATCACCGAATTCTGCCACGGCGACGACGTGATCGGTTTGATCTACACCCCGGACCGCGATCCCATCAGTGGCGACGCACGCGAGCCCGAGGTCGCCGTAACCCGCGACCAGTTCGGCGCGACGGTTTCAATCGACGGCATGACCGTCGCCCATGTCATGGGCGGCCAGGATCTGACGATAGATGACATTGCCCTGATCCCCGAGGAGGACGCCGCCTAAGGCCGCGCCCACCCCATGATCGATCAAAACCGACGCTCGGTGGCCAGCGCCGCCGGGCGTCGGCTTTTGGTCAGGCGATGACCTCGCCGATCAACATCTGCGCCTGCGAATTGGTGAAATTTGGCAAATCGGCCAAGGCCGGGCCTGCCGCCGCCATCGCGCCATCCAGCGCCGCCTGATCGGCGAAGGTGAAAGTGGCAATGGCATAGGCGCCCGGCGGCACATCCGGTCCGCCCGCCAAACCCTTGGTCACCGTCTGGGCCTGGATGAAAGGCCCCATATGCTCTGCCACGATGTCCATGTGGGTCGTGGTGTAGTAGTCGTAGTCGAAATGCGTGTCCTCGCCGACCGGGTAGATGACTTGCAACGATGCCGCCATAACGTCCTCCCTGAAAAGGCTTTGCGGGCGGAGTTTCGCGAGTCGCGCCACGCCGGTCAAAGGAATTCCGGCGCCGTTCCGCCGGGGTCCCGCCGATTTGATGGAAATCATGGCGCCGCGCCGGACTGGGTCGCAGAGTGAGCGGCGAAACGCCGACATTTAGGGGAGATCCCGCTATGAAACACCGCCTGACCGGGCTCTTGTGCGTCGCTGCGCTTGTCCTGCCCGCCTGCGACCCCAACGCCGATCCCGACCAAACCGCCGGCGCCATCTTCGGCGGCGCGTTGGCCGCGATCACGCTGGCCGCGATCGACGCCGATCCCGAGTGGATCATCATCGGCACCGCCGCTGGTGCCGCCGCAGGCGCGCTGATCGCGCAGAATTCCTCGACCGGCGAGTGCGCCTATTCCGACGGCCGGGGCGGGTATTACAGGGCCGACTGCCCGTAACGCAAAGGGCGGCCACGGGGGCCGCCCAATACCGATACTGCGGGATGCCTAGTTCAGCGCCGCATCGGTGATCTCGTGCGTCCAAGCCGCCGCGCCCGGATCCGCGGTAATCACCGGGTCCGACCCGCCGGCCAGCAGCGTGTCGACCGTGCGCTGAAAATCCGCCGGCTCCAGCGCGCCGTTCGACCCCGCCGTCAACTTGGCGATTTCGCCCATCATCCGCTTTTGGTGCTTTTCGGTCTGCGCGCCGGTTTCATCGAACTCCAGCACGATTTCGGCGGCCTCGTCGGGGTTCTCCTCGGCATATTTCCAGCCCTTCATCGAGGCCCGCACGAACCGCACCAGCTGATCCTTGAAGCCGTCGTCGGCCAGCCGGTCTTCGAGCACGTAAAGCCCGTCTTCCAGTGTCGCTACGCCCTGATCTTCGTACTTGAACACCACCAGCTCGTCGGGGCTGACGCCCGCGTCGATGATCTGCCAGTACTCGTTGTAGGTCATGGTCGACACGCAGTCGGCCTGGCCGTTCAGGATCGGATCGACGTTGAAGCCCTGCTTCAATACTTCGACCCCGGCATCGCCGCCCTCGGTCGGGACGCCGAGCTGCGACATCCACGACAGGAACGGGTACTCGTTGCCGAAGAACCAGACCCCCAGCGTCTTGCCGGGGAAATCGGCCGGCGAGGCGATGCCGGTATCCTTGCGGCACGACAGCATCATCCCCGACGACTTGAACGGCTGCGCGATGTTGACCAGAGCCAGCCCCCGCTCGCGCGCCGCCAAGGCCGCCGGCATCCACTCGACCGTGACGTCGGCGCCACCGCCCGCGATCACCTGGGTCGGCGCGATATCCGGGCCGCCGGGCTTGATCGTCAAATCCAGCCCCTCTTCTTCGTAGAACCCTTTCTCCAGCGCCACGTAGTAACCCGCGAACTGCGCCTGGGTCACCCATTTCAGTTGCAACGTCAGGCTCTCCAGATGCGACCCCGCGCTCGCGGCCCCGCCCCCAAGCGCCAATGCCACGGCGCCTGCCAAAAGATGTTTCATGCTACACTCCCTTCGTCTTGCTTCAGTTATGCCTCTGCGACGGGTGCCAGAACGTCACCCCGCGCTCGATCAATCCCACCGCCCCATAGAACACCGAGCCCGCGATGGCGGCAACGGTGATCTCGGCCCAGACCATATCAAGCCCCAGCCGCCCGACCTCGGTCGAGATGCGAAATCCCATGCCCCGGGTGGGCGAACCGAAATATTCCGCCACGATTGCCCCGATCAGCGCCAGGGTTGTCGAGATTTTGAGCCCATTGAAAATGAACGGCATCGCCGCCGGCAGCCGCAGCTTGATGAGCGTCTGCCAGTAGCTCGCCGAGTAGGTCCGCATCAGATCGCGCTGCATCGCGGTGGTGTCGGCGAGCCCCTGCACCGTGTTGACCAGCATCGGAAAGAAAACCATCACGACGACCACCGCGGCCTTCGACTGCCAGTCGAAGCCGAACCAGTTGACCAGGATCGGCGCGGTGCCGACGATCGGCAAGGCGGCGACGAAGTTCCCAATCGGCAGCAGGCCGGCCTGCAAAAACGGCGACCGGTCGATGGCCAGCGCCGCGGCAAACGCCGCCAGGCAGCCGATGACATAGCCCGACACCGCGCCCTTTAGCGCGGTCTGGCGAAAGTCGATCCACAAGGTCTGGGTCTCGGCGGCGAATTTCAGCGCGATCGAGGTCGGCGCCGGCAGGATCACCGGCGACACCTGCAGGCCCTGCACCACCAGCTCCCACACAACTATTATGGTGACGCCGAAAACCACCGGCACCGCCAGCCGCGCTGCGCGCGTGCCATTCCAGCGCGAAGCCGCGATGCGCGTGTTGACCCACCACATCGAAATCCAGAAGCCGAGCGCGATCGCCGTCAGGGTCATGCCGCCGCCCTCCAAACCCGCGCCTGACGTCGGCCTTCTTCTCGTCCGAAATACTCAATTCCGCAAAGGCCACCCGGCGACGTCATCAGACCGAGGCGCTCAGCAAAAGCCCGGTTCAGGGTCCGCGCCGTCGCGCGGGATGCTGCGGTGGAGCGTCCCGAGGCGCGGACGCCACCGCGCTCCACCCCCACTGCGCCCCGTGCGAAGGTCCCGGGCGGGGTTCGCCGCGGCTCGTGGATCGCTCCAGCGGAGCGATCCACGCGGCGAACGATGACGTGCAACGGTCGATCACCGCCCCCAGCGAAGGTCCCGGGTAGAGTCCGCGCCGTCCCGCGGGAGGCTCCAGTGGAGCGTCCCGAGGCGCGGACGCAAACGCGCACGACCTCCCCTGCGCCCCGTGCGAAGGTCCCGGGCGGGCGGGTGCAGTGGCGCGTCAGCGACACGCGGTCGCCCGCGGGACCTCTCCGCCCCCGGCTCACCGCCCGAACCCCATGCGCCTGAGCGTCACGCCCTGCAGTACCGCCACCACCGTCACCAGCCCCGCCGCCAGACAGGCTGCCGCGATCAGCGCCGACCAGATCATGATTGGATTGCCGAACTGGTCGCCGATCAGGATCCGCGCGCCCAGGCCCCGGATGGCGCCCGTCGGCAGCTCGCCCACGATCGTACCCACCAACGCCGCCGCAATGCCGATCTTCAGCGAGGTGAAAAGATAGGGCATCGACGACGGCAGCCTAAGTTTCCAGAACACCGCCCAGCCCGACGCCCCGTAGGTCTTCAGCAGATCCAATTGCATCGCGTCCGGCGACCGCAGACCCTTGGTCATCCCCACCAGCACCGGGAAAAAGCACAAATACGCCGAGATGATCGCCTTCGGCACCCCCCGCCCCTCGACTCCGATTGAGGCCAGCACGACGATGATCATCGGTGCGATCGCCACGATCGGGATGGTCTGGCTGATGATCGCCCAGGGCATCAGCGACATATCCATTACCCGTGAATAGACGATCGAGACCGCCATTAGCAGGCCCACCACGGTGCCCAACGCGAATCCAGCCAAGGTCGACCGCAAGGTGATCCAGCCGTGGAACACCAGGCTGCGCTTCGACGTCACCTTCTTGTCGATCACCGTGTTCTTGAGTTCCGCCGCCACCTGATGCGGCGCCGGCAGTCGCGGCCGTTCCTGCCGCATTGTGTCTGCGACGACTTCGCCGAAGGTCAGCTCCGCCTCGGCCCGCTCCGCTTGCGCCAGTGTCCAGGCGCTGTTCATCCAAACCGCGCCCGCATACCAGATCGCCACGATCGCGATCAGAACGGTCAGGATCGGCAACACGCTACGCATCGCCGTTCCGCCCTGTCCACCGCGCCCGGACCCGCCGGGTCACGACGATCACCGCCTCCAAGGCCAAAAGCAGCGTCAGCGCGACCAAGGCATAGGCCAGCCACTCAGCGTCGACGCCAGCCGCCCACGCCACCGCCAAACACGCCCAAGCCACCAGTCCGGCCAGCACCAATCCGCGCCGGAAATTCACGCCTGCTCTCCCATTGGGGTCCGCCACACCGACGCGATACCGACGTAATACCGACGTTTTACAGACACGCGGAATCCGGCTTCAATCGTCATAGGCATGCCCCGCGCGCAGGCCCTCGCGCACCCGATGCGCGATCTTCAGAAACTCCGGCGTGTCGCGGATATCGAGCGGCCGCTCCTGCGGCAGCGTGCTCTCGATCACATCCGTGATCCGCCCCGGGCGCGGCGACATCACCACGATCTTGGTCGACAGATAGACCGCCTCGGGGATCGAGTGCGTCACAAAGCCGATGGTTTTTTCCGTGCGTTTCCATAGGCTTAGAAGCTGCTCATTGAGATGATCCCGAACAATCTCATCGAGCGCGCCGAAGGGTTCGTCCATCAGCAGGATATCGGCGTCGAAGGCCAGCGCGCGCGCAATCGAGGCCCGCTGCTGCATGCCGCCCGACAGTTGCCAGGGATACTTCTTGGCAAAGCCGCTGAGGTCCACCAACGCCAGCACCTCGTCAATCCGCCTCTGCATCTCCGCCCTGGAAAAACCCATGATTTCAAGCGGTAAGCGCACGTTCCCCGCAATCGTTCGCCACGGATAGAGCCCCGCCGCCTGGAACACATATCCATAGGCCCGCTGCCGCCGCGCTTCGTCCGGGCTCATCCCGTTCACGCTGATCTCGCCGCCTGTGGGATGCTCCAGCCCCGCCACGACCCGCAGAAAAGTTGTTTTCCCGCAACCGCTTGGCCCAATGAAGCTGACGAATTCCCCCTTGCCGATGTCCAGATCGACTTGGCTTAACGCCTGAACTGGCCCGTCATTGGTCTGAAAGGTCAGATCCAAGTCCCGCGCCGCGATCACCGCGCTTCCGGCCTCGCCCCGATCTGCTAAGCTCGCGCCCATGCGCCCCGTCCAGCCAAAGGAATCTCCCCGTGCCAGCCTGCCAAAAACTTCGCCCCTCTGGAACCTATTCCGGCAAACAGGGCTTTGATTATTTTGAGGGAATCGCCCGCGAAACCACCGGCAGCCAAGCCATCTGCATGCACATTCTCACGATCCCTCCCGGCGGCCGCGCCAAGGCGCACAAGCACGAAACGCACGAAACCGCGATCTATGTTTTCGAGGGCGAGGCCATCATGTATTGGGGCGAAAACCTTGAAAACCTTATGGAAACCAAGGCCGGCGACCTCGTCTACATCCCCGCCGACTGCCCGCACCTGCCGATCAACACGTCCCAAAAGCCGGTGACGGCGGTCATCGCCCGCACCGACCCCCACGAGCAAGAGTCGGTGGTGGTGTTGCCGGAGCTGGAGGCGATGGTCCCCGACTGAGACATCCGGTCCGAGGTGCGCCAAGACGCGCCTGCCTGTCTCCGGATCAGTCAAACGCCTCAATCTTCCCATCTTCGTCGATGTAGACGGCTCCGAGGTCGCTCAAATCCTCGACGAAATATGCAAGAAACCGCCGCCGGTCCTCATCCGTCCAATCTGGCGCCTTCTTTTCAAGCGTCGCGCGAACCGCGTCGTTTCGGGCGTGTTCGATATCGTCTCGAAACGCATCGATCTCGCGTCCTGAAAACTCAGACAGCACGCCCAAAAGCGCCCAATCGTTCTTGTCATAGCGGTCCCACTGCGCTGTCTCATGCTGCTCGTTGCGCAGGATTTCCGGCACAAAGACCCACATCCGCGCCCAGGATAACGCCAAGGCCCCAAGCGATACCGCAAAGACGCCAAAGTCGAACGGGCCGCGCATGGAAGCCGCCCAATAGACCATCAAGAACGCAACCGGGCCTGCAAATCCCACCGATCTCCAGCCCCGGTAGACCGATTCATTGCCGGACATTACACGCCCGAAGCCGGAATCCCCGTCCGTTCGACCTTGCGCGGGGCCGTCAGTTCTTTCCACGTGCTCAGGGCGGCGTTCACCGGATTGACCGGCTCGCGCTTGACGAACTCGCCGTGGCCCTCCTCGCAGGTCACCTCGCCGTCGGTTACCGCGACCTGACCACGGGTCAACGTATAGCGCGGCAAGCCCTTCACGTGCTTGCCCTCGAACACATTGTAATCAATGGCAGATTGCTGAGTGCCGGCGGTAATCGTCTTCTCCTTCTCCGGATCCCAGACCACCAGATCCGCATCCGCGCCCACCAGCACCGCGCCCTTTTTCGGATAACAATTCAGGATCTTCGCGATATTCGTCGAGGTCACC
>JAAUYB010025259.1_pt1 | contig 15390 bp, 13 predicted proteins | sample 7278071 | NCBI WGS metagenome assembly JAAUYB01 (sample SAMN14350121, study PRJNA611818) | marine sediment metagenome | isolation source: surface marine sediment (1.8m) | place: French Polynesia: Moorea | collected 2018-08
CCTCTTTAAGCAGGTGCATTTTACGACTGGTCTTCCATTCTCTTGCAAGAAGGACGTAAAAATCGAGGAAAATAAATTGAGTTGTACATTCTAGTGGATGAGAAGAAGGCTATTAGTACCATCGGCAACAAACGGTTAATTCTTCCTCCTCTCCCTTCCCCCTTACTCCATTTTATTTTTCGTAATTGCCTCGGTGGGAGCAAGAATTTCGGGGAAATTGGAGTCTGGGATTTTAAAATGCGGCAAGAAAAAACCGCGGCAAAATAGATCCCTCCTGGGAAACAACAGTACTTTTATTGAACCCACTTCCATTTGAATGCGATTTAAGCGCGCGTGTACTTTTATTGGCTCAGGAATTGGCCACAGTGGACCAGAGACATCCATTACGACATCTCAGAGCAATGTCAGGCCCACTTTCGGCGGTGATCGGTTTCATGGAATTGTCAGATATTCGTAATATACAAACTACAATATATGAGTTCTTGAAACCTCTGTCCCCTTGCTCAGTTCTTTTTGGGGGCAACTAATTTGCGAATATTAGGCTGTATTAAATCGTTCTCCTATCCGAAGAAAAAAAACCGCGATTCGTCCTTCTGCCGAAGTCAATTCGGTTTCCCAGAAAAAAATCTCCTTCTTCTCCTCCTCGATCCCTTCTTCTTGCAAAAGGAGGAGAAAAATGCGAGTTCCATTAAGATGGCAGCGGAAGATAGCGTGCGCTTGAAAAAAGGGAGGGATTTTTCGCATTTATACTGGATTCGGGAAGTCAAAGCATGCTTTGTTCATGGTAGTACCACATTCCTCCAACAACAGGAACAGTTGTGGCTGTGTGGGCATTTAGAGCGAAGGAGGGCGGCGCCCAGGAAAATTATGCTTCAGAACTACATAATATTATGTGTCCTCTTCCTCCTTCTCCTCCTTCTTCCTCCCACTCTTTCTCTGGATTTTTTTTGGTGTGTCTTCATTGGAACAGGAACGGATGAATATGCGTAAATCACCAAGTTAGTCTACAGTAGTTACGTTTTTGTTGTGATATGTGATACATTTCACAGTATGAACTGTGATCTAAATGGTGATTTCAACGAAATGGTCTTCCCACATGAAATGTAGCTTTTCAAAAAAAACCTTTTAGATTTCTATTTTAAAAGTTTCGTCCCCCATTCTCGGAAATGGAAACACGCGGAAGGGAGGCAAAAAATGCAAATCTTATTCGATCTGTCTGGCTTTTGCGGCATATTCCAATAGGAAATGTTTGCATAACTCATCCTCTTTTTCCGGGGTCCAAGTAGGAAGAGGAAGGGAGAAGAATACCCCACAAAAAAACCCTGAAGAGTTGGACCCGAAAAAAAAGACACTCCTCTTTTGTTCCATCTCGCCCCGAATCCCGGTTGGACCGCTTCCGCAAAAAAAAACCGAAAGAAGAAGAAGCCTCCTCTTCCTTCCTTTCAAAACGGAATATTTTTTTCCGAGTAAAAAACGTATGCTTTGGCAGCCACTTTGTGGGAATCCGAGAGGGAGGTACAGGACGGGAAAAGTGTCCATTTGCGGTCGAAAAAGGAAGAAAAAGGGAAGACGGTGTCTGTGCGTGTGTGTGATTGATTCCGGGATGAATGCCAGGGGACATATTTCCTGGTTCATGCTTTCAGGGCCCGACTCTTTTGAGTGAAGGGGGGATGAATATTTTGACACATTTTCGAAATTCCCATTTTTGGGAACTTTGGGAGAGGAAGACCCTAATGGAGGAAAAGGGAGCCCAGCCCCTGGGGCCAAAATTGACGGCCGATGACAACCCACCAATTCCCGGTCCTCCTCGAAAATAAGGGGGAAGGGAAAAAGGCAATGAGCGGACTGTTGTCATTGGCGATCCCAAAATCTTATACAATTTCCACGGAATGATGATTCCCTTTGGACATCGCCCGAGGGCGGAAGAAGTGGACAAAAACCAGGCCGGCTTTTCTTTTCCCTTCAAAAAGGGAGAAAAAAGAACAATTTTCTTCGCCTCTTTTTACGCCAAATGTGTTGCTGCCCTCCAGCAAAAAATGGAATTTGGGACAATACCGGCCTACAGGCGACAGATAGAGGCGCGGGCCGCGTCGCGCGCCACCAGATGCCGTGATTGGAAAAGAATAAGAGCGACGACGCGACTCCCCCACATTTCCCACTTTTTGGCGCCTGCCTGCGAAGCAGGAGGCAGCCCTTAGCGTAATGATTTCCTTCCTTTTTTTTCAGGGGCCACCAGACGAAACCCCAAATACTGAATTTTTGAGTCAATTTCTCCTCTGAAATCATGACTTATGGACTCAGTTTTTTAGTCAATTTCCCCTCCAACATTAACAGGAGCAATGACTGAAGAACTCAGTTTTTGAGTCAACGGAAATTGGCATAGAAAAAGAGATTAGTTATGTAATGACTGAGATTTTAGGTCATGTTTTTCAGCATAAAAGCATTGTGGTACGCGCCATCAAGAATGTGATGCTAAGACGCATTCTGTTAGTACTTGTTTCTGCCCGAAAAGCGAAGCAACTCTTTATTTCCTTCTTACCTTGATGCATATTTCCGAGTCCGCCCCTCCTCCGAGAGAGGAGTCTTGGAAGTCTGAGATGAACATCTTGGAAGTCGAAAAAAAAATATCTTTTTTTACCAACCAGCCAACCGTTGGTTCACGCTTTCCTCTTCGGTGGCATCACACACCGTCACTTCCCATAAATCTCGCCCTTTTTTTCCGAGGAATTCCTACAGCAACAGCGATTGGGGAACCCTAAGCAGTGGGCGAAAAAAAACCCTCCTCCGTGGTCTCGTCTCCTCTCTCCGGCGGGCTCGCACTGACTGAGGAAGGTGAAGGAGGAGGAGGAGGAGGAGGAGGACGGAGGAGGGATCTTATTAGAACGCGCTCCCTCCACCATTCCACAAGAGAAGGGGAAAGAGGCAACGGCCGTCTAGCAAAAAGAGAAGAAGGAAGACGGTTTGGATTTGGGCGGACTGCGGAGGAGGAGGAAGAGGAGGAAAAAGCTCGAAAACAAGAAGGAAACGGGGTTTTCCTTCCCTCTATTCCATCCATAGTACAATTCCTTTTTCGGGGACCGAGCGGTTCTTTCGGTATGTGGCAATGCCATGTTGCACTTTTTGAATTGTTTTCCTTTCATCTTTGCACCGGCCTAACCACAAAAGTAGCCCTACTCTTCAAGAGGAATATTGAGGAGTGTGCCACTAGAGAACTTTGTGGGGTCCGCCGCCGCGGCCCACTCGAAAATTCTGAATGTTGCCCCGTAAAAAGATAGGGACGATTACAAAAAGGCGGCATGGAGAGGGAAAGAGGGAAGGCCCCTCACTTCCCCACTTCTTTTGAATTGTTAATTCGCCTCTTCTTCTTCTTCTTAGCCTCGGCCTATTTCTCTCGCCTTCTTTTTTATGGGCGATGCGAGGGAGCCCCCCTATTTATTCACAGTCAAGCGGGTCAGAAGCGGCGTTCTCAAATCTGGGTTTTTGGATGGGATGGGTAGTGGAGAAAATGCATCGGACCATGAAGCGAACGGCCGCCGCTCCTCCCATCTTCATTCCGAAGTGGTTTCTCTCGAAAGTGGAGGTGGAGGAGGAGGACCCGCCCTCAATGTCCATAGTCGGAAAAGCTTTTGTGAACGGCACGGAATTTACCGCAAAAATATAATTGTACAGTACACTAAAAGAGTGGACTAGAAACATATGTTTATTGGTCACAAACTATGTTCTCATGCATGTTATTGGGGAAAATACTGTATACACAGTGTATATTGTAAAACAAATTTTGAACTACTGTATATTTGGCGAATCCTCGTCCCGGAGAACCCATCAGAGCCATAATCACTACTACGTGGATGATTCGCTTTTTGAGCACCCAAATGGTGGTGGTCATCCTAACCTAGCCGCCCAAAAAAGCCATCCAGGCAGAGAGAGAGAGAGATTGGATCTGTGGGTCGATAGAGGGTTCAACCCCCCCCCCAAAAAAAGAAAAAGATATTAGAAAACCGGACTAGCTGCCTCCCAAATAAAAACGGCCGACTGTTTGGTAGGTGGCATCTTCCTTCCCTATTTTTCCCTTTCACCTCCGTTTTGTCTGACATTGATGAAGTTGCCTTAGTTAGGGCCCCTTTGAGAAGAGGGGGAAGGGAGGAAGGAGGAGAGACCCACACATTTCTCCTTCTACTCTCCTTTTTTAGCACTGATTGCAAGAAAAGTTAGCGGAGAAAGAGGAGGAAGAAGAAGAGAGAGGTACAAAACGGTGCGGAATTCAGCAAACACCGCACTGCGCTGACGTTTCAAAAGATCCTCCTTGCTTTTTGGGATTTTGAGTGAAGTGCAAAAAATACCGCGGAATTTGGTGACACGTGTACCAAACAGAGACCTTTTTAGACCGACACGAAGAGGAACGCTTTGCTGATACAGCGGGGGGAGAAAGTCTGAACAAAGTCGGACAATCGACGGACAGCCTGCATGGAGTCTAAATTTCGAAGGAGGAGGAGAAGGAAAGCATATAGAAGACAAGAAGGGTCCGTCCATCCATTTCTCTTTTCGTTAGCAAATATGGCCATCGGACGGGCGAGCGGAAAAGGGGGAGGAGGGCAAAAAATATCCTTTTGGAATTTTGCAATAGAGAGTGAGGCCTTCTACGGAACAGGAGGGGGAGGAAGGAGAAATTTTTTTGTTTGCGGGCGTCATCTGCTGCCGCTGCGGCTTCAATCAAGGAAAATTAGCGCATCCGACACGCCGCCGCCGCCGCCGCCGCCGAAAAGGAATTCCCAGATCAAACAATATCCTTTCCCGGGAATCCGATGTGTGCGCTACTGATTCTGAGAAAATTGCACAAGGGATATTTTTTTGCGAAGGTGAAGATCGCGCTGCTGAGTATTATAACTTGGCGAGAGAGATAGGAGCAAAGCACAAGATTGTCAATAGGAGACGATCGTCTTGATCATACTTTGCTTAGAGTCTGAAAATCTTCGGATTTTCCCATTTTAAGCATAAACTCTATCGTTTGATGGATTCCACTAAGATTTTCTAGAGCCACTAGGATGTCTCAAAGAAAAACCGTCCCGAAAATTTTGGTGTGAATTTTTGTATAGAAAATATCCCAAGGCTATGATTTTTTTTCTACTGTACTTGGCTTCGGCAGACACTCTTACTTCTGAGTGAATTTGAAATTTGTCCTCGATCGATTTTGATCACAAGATAGGTCCGAGTTATTGGACCCCGTGGAATGTGACACTGAAATTTGAGTTCCGACAAGGTGATGCAAGATAGTTGGGAAATCATTTATTTTCTCCAAATCTTCACCTGAGTGCTTTTTCGTTACCCTGTCGTTATGGTTCTCAAAAGTGTGGCTTCCATCCCATGACCTCAATTTTCCCACTGGCAAGTTCATAGGCAATTCCGTTCCTGGAGCGCCGTTCGCGCAGGGTGGTGTGCTCGTCGTAGGAGGGGCTGGGCTCGTACAGGATCTCCTGGACGAACGGGTAGGACCTCAGGCCGGCCAGGTACATGAATGAGCACCATCTGTTGATCTCATAGTCCTCCTCAGGGGCATAGAAGTTGGAGCCGACCTCTCCGCCAGCAACCCAGCGACTTGAGATGGCCACTGTCTTGTCTGACACATTGCGGATGGCATGCAGCCACCTGTAGAAACCCACTTTTAATTGATTTGCTAACACCATTAAAGAAAATATTCTTTTTTTCTTTGCCGGAACCATGTTTCATATTTCATTAGTACAGGGGGAAAATTGACTATTCTACAAGATGAACTCACCAGGCTGGGTTGTACAGGACATCCCCTGCGTTGACATCTGCTGTGAAGTAGGGCACATATTTGGCTGCGGGGTTCATGTCCTCATTGTACTCATCTGGAGTACAGGGAGAAATCAGGCAACTTTGGAAAAAGGTAAAAATAAGTTTATGTACAAACCTGGGTACACAACTGTGTTTGATAGCACATGGTTTCCCATCCTGCACATGGGGCCAGTTAGATTCATGAAGGCCTTCGGGTAAAAAAAGAGATTTTGCAAAAAACACAGATAGCTTTTCTTTTATCAAAAGGAAAACACTTTTTGTTTGCTCTCTTTTGTTGGCTGATTGTATTGACAAGTTTACCAATCACTTACTGGGTCAACAAAGTACCACTTTTTTGTTCCATCAATCATGTAAAACATGTTGATGGAGCTTGCTGCATGCATGGAACTTCCGGTGCCTTGCCGACCCATGAAGAATTGAGACCAGCTTTCCTTTAGGTGTCCCATATATGGCTCCAGGCGTTTGGTGTTCAGGCTATTCAAAAACTCTATAAGCATTTGAAAATGAGTAGTGTTGGAGCTTTAAACTATTATTATTCATTTCTTGCCTGGGTACTTGTTTAGCAGGACCTCAGAGGCGAAAATGTAGTTCCTTGGATCATCAATCAACTTCAACTTGGCCATTTCAGTCTATAACAATATCCAGTAAAAAGGTAACTAACATGGTTAAATGAAAATTAGATTGTGTACCTCGGTATTCCCATTGATTGACATGAGTATATCCTCTTCTCCATACTTTTCTAATATCTTGTCAAATGTGAATTGGCGAACAAGTGACTGTTCTTTTGCAAAGCCTCTAAGAAGTACAGGGTGAGGGCTGTCAACAAAGAGGCGGCGGAACTCCTGTGGGCTGCCATTCTTCCAGTCATACTCAGGGACTGGCATCCCACGCACTTTCTTCCAGTCATAACCGCTTGTCTTGAACTGGTGGGCAACTCTGTGCTGCAGCCAAATGTATACAAAGTTCAACATGTGAGGTACCCTGTAAAAGTCATACAACGAAATCAGCCAAAAAAGCATACTTGCTGCTGCTAGAAGATTGTACCTGAGTTTGAGTAGTAAAAATTGGAATGGTGCAGGCATATTCCGAAATGTGGCACCAAACATGACAATTAACCTCAGGCCCAGTGTTACTGGGTAGCTCACTCGCGGAACGTCACTGGGAGTCCATGGAGAGGTGTATCCAGTGTTCTCATAGGCCAGCAGGGGCTTCAGGAAGCACCAAGAGTCCCACTAAGGAAAAGATATTGAGCTTTAGAGGACATGTAAAAATCAAGCTTTAAATGGCTCAATCACTCAAAAGAATCCTTCTAACTTCTAGTCTGCTGGCAGCCATCAGTTCAAGAAAATCTACGTAGGGAAACAAAAAAAAGAAGAAAAGGAAAAAGAATCATATTTCTTATCAACCATGGAATTTTCAAAACCTGTAGTAGTAGAATGAGTCTCCCCTGTTCTTCCAAAACCTTTGAAGGATGGTTATTTTTTTAAAAAAAATAGTCATTGTTATATCAGAAACTATCTCTGTTGTTACAGCTACTACACTTTTTATACATTTCTTTCCCCATAGTAGACAATAGTACCAAGTATCTTATCCTGATCCCCAGGTGAAGGAAGAGGACGTGGAGCAGGGAGCGCCTCCCCAGAGTCTCTCCTTTCAGCGTCTTGGGCATGGCTGGGTTGTCTTTGTGGCGAGGTATGGACCTTGATTTCAAATGTGGAAATGATCCGAAGGGGTGGAGCTTTTATACTGGTGCGAAAAAAGTGTAAACATATTGACCTTGTCTAGGCGAGCAGTGAAACCTGGTGTCTCATCCACGTCCACGGGCAAAGTTCAATGTGACCGACACATTTGCAGGACAGAATTGTTCTAATCATTGGTGTTCTTATGGAGGGGGGGGCTGCGGAAAAGCCAGATACAGTCAGATACGCAGATACAGTCAGATACAAAATGTACTCGCGTGGGTGTATAAACTCCCGCGCAAGGGAGGTGTTTTATACTTATAAAAGGGGCAGAAAACCTCCCTCGCCGGGGTGTTTAAACACCCCAGCGTGGGAGGTTTTCTCTATAATTACCTGCGGCAAAGCCGACAGGTCATAGAACGGTGAGAGTTGTTGTTGTTGGGGGGGACTACTTTGAGGTCATGACCTTGAAGGTAGACCTATGGTCAAGGTCAACTCAAGGTCAACTCAATTTACCCTGTTGCTCTCTTCCCCTTATCTCCCACCCATAATTTTCTTCGGGGTAGGATCCTTTGAGATTAATCAATATCTGTCGCTCCTTGACCAGTTTTATCTTCGGGGTGGTATCCAGCTTACCTAGACCAGTTTTCTCTTTGGGGTGGGATCTGTGGCTCTTTTCTAAAATTTCTTTTTGCGGTGAAAACAATTGATCATTTAGCTTCCTTTTTTTTAAAAAAAAAATCCATTTAAGAGGTCTCATTATTTTTTATTTATTTCAATATCTTGTTGCCGCAGGTCTTTGAACAAAGTCTGTTCTTGTTATGCATATATAAAGGAGGAGAAAACATCCCTCGCCAGGGTTTTTAAACACCACGGTGAGGGAGGTTTTTTCTATACTTATGCATATAAAGGGGGAAAACCTCCCTTGCCAGTGTGTTTAAACCTACTTTGCCAGGGAGGTTTTATCCCCCCCTTTATATGCATAAGCATAGTAGAATAATAGAAAACCTCCCTGGCGAGCAGGTTTAAACACCCCGGCGAGGGAGGTTTTTTCTATACTTATGCATATAAAAAGGGGGAGAAAACCTCCCTGACGAAGGAGGTTTAAACACTTCGGCAAGTGCAAGTATTGAAAAAACCTCCCTCGCCGGGGTGTTTCTGGTTTTCTCCCCCTTTTATATGCATAGGTATAGAAAACCTTCGGCGCCGGGGTGTTTAAACCTCCCTTGCCAGGGATATTTTCTCCCCCTTTTACGGTATATCCATAAGTATAGAAAATTTCCCTCACGGGGGGTTCAAACCTCCCTCATCAAGGAGGTTTCCCCTCCTTTTATATGCATCAGTATAGAAAGATCCTGCTCACCAGGGAGGTTACTCTCCCCCCTTTATATGCATAAGTATGGAAAACCTCCCTCGCCAGGGAGGTTTCTCCCCCCCTTTTATATGCATAAGTATGGAAAACCTCCCTCGCCAGGGAGGTTTCTCCCCCCCTTTTATATGCATAAGTATGGAAAACCTCCCTCGCACGGGAGTTTAAACACCCGCACGAGTACGTTTTGTATCTGACTGTATCTGCGTATCTGACTGTATCTGGCTTTTCCGTACACCCGTTGTTGGGTGGGCGGGGAAATTCAGGCGCAGAACAAGAACATACCTAGTTTTGATATCATCTGATAGACAATACTCTGGGCTATTTAAATCAGCAATTTTTTTCCCAAAAAACAATGGCCTTCTGAGATAATGGAGAAAAAAATAAAAAATAAGGTTGAAAAAAACTTTTTTATTTTTGGCCTGAGGTCAAAATGTCAATAAAGTGTTTAAAGCAGAAAGTAAGACTTTAGAAATAATCTGGTGTTAGTTTGTAAATCTGGTGCTCAGATCATGAGCGACAAATTAATCAATTTTATGTACTTGGGTCAGAAAAGAAATCAATTGTTTTTCTTACAACTCCGTACACTGGTGCACCCTGAAGTAGATAATAAAAGTTGAAAATGTAAAAGCCAAAGAACAGTCCATCGCCAGACCTAATTTAGTTTGAAAGGACTTAAGAGCAAGGGAACACCACCACACCACTTCATTTATGGCCCGGGTTGCAATTAGGTTAAGTAGTACGGAAGCAAGAGAATCCCACCCAGAAGGAAATGAAGACTGGCGAAGAGACAGAAGACCACCTCAGCTCAAACTAGTCTCCTCCATCAACAACAACTTTCATCTTTCCAAGACCTGTGTTCCGCTGAAAGAGAAGACTGATATAATTCATCTACGGCATGATTCCCGGGTATGTGATGATCACAAAATTCTGAGATTTGAACAGTCAAATGCTGCAACCGAGATTTTCAATTTCAAACATGATTTTTGGGATTGCAAATGTCGTCATTTTCTGACCCTACAAAGAAGTTCCTATTACAAGGAACATAAAATTTACATCCTGGAATAATAAATAGACCCACTTTTGAAAAATCTTTTTTCTGACAAAAAAGAAGAAAGTTTTCAACTTCCCACTTTCATTTTTTCCTGAAAATGCTCAACTAATATTTCGAGATCTCGGTTTTGCCCTAGCACTCACTAAACCCATTCACCCGTGCACTACGTATCCAACATGTTTTTGTCTTCCCGGTGCACATAACCTTTAGTATGGTACAATAAAGCATAGGAGGTGTCAACACATGTAGCATGAGCTCATGACTTGAAATGTTTGCTTAGGGTGGAAGAAGAAGACTGGGATGCTACTTGATGTGTACTGCATGAGATTGTAGTACACTCAAGCCTACCTTGCACATGGTGTCATGTCATGACATGTCATTTGTCGGATAAGGCGATCTCACTTTATTTGTCTGCAAATTGCATGGTCAACATGTACTATAAAACTTGAACAGAAATGAAACAGCAAACAATTGTCAAGTCAATCTGGCAAAGAAGTTGAATGTTTTCAGAAAGTTGGCTTCCAACCCATGATCTCCACCTTTCCTTTGGCAATTGCATCGGCAATTCCGTTTCTTGATCGTTTCTCTCGAAGTGTGACATGCTCATCAAACGAGGGACTTGGTTCATACAAAAGTTCTTGAATGAATGTGAATGACTCAGGTCCAGCCAGGAACATAAGTGAGGCCACCCTGTTTATGTCATAGTCTTCTTCTGGAGCATAGAAATTTGAACCAACTTGACCTCCAGCAACCCATCGACTTGAGATGGCCACCGATTTGTCAGAAATATTTCGAATGCCATGTATCCACCTGACCAAGTTGCAATAGACATGTATGTCTAAATTTGCATATAAGAATCAGACACTGTTTATATTTTTTTTACCTACCAAGTTGGGTTGTAGAGGACATCCCCAGCATGAACATCAGCACAAAAATAGGGTGTGTACTTTGCTGCTGGGTTTACAGACTCATTGTATTCATCTGGAAAAGAAAAAAATCAAATAATTGTGTTTTTTCTTCAAAAACAGAACAAGAAGTTACCTGGATATATTGCTGTAGTTGCCAGATTGTGTTGGCCCATTCGTGCAAAAGGTCCCATAAGGTGCATGAATGCCTAATTGTATCACTTAATTTTATTTATAAGCATTGACAAGCATTATAGGCAAAACAAAAAAAAGCAAAGCAAAAGTTTTTTGCTATGTTACTACATGATAACAGTAGATTATGTTAGTCAACCTACCGGGTCAACAAAGTACCACTTCTTGGTTCCATCAATCATGTAAAACATGTTAATAGAACTGGCAGCATGCATTGTGCTTCCTGTTCCCTGGCGACCCATGAAAAACTGGGACCAGCCCTCTTTTAAATGTCCCATGTATGGCTCAAGGCGCTTGGTGTTCAAACTGTCCACAAACTCTGAAAGATAATACTTTGATGACAACAAGAGCTTAAATATATTTTTGGTATCTAAATACTCTACCAGGGTACTTGTTGAGCAAAACTTCAGATGCAAAAATGTAGTTCCTGGGGTCATTTATAAGCTTCAGTTTGGCCATTTCTGTCTGGAAGTAAGTCATACAACAAAATTGCCAGCGAGAAAATCTGACTATTCTTACCTCTGTGTTTCCATTGATTGACATGAGTACATCTTCATCTCCAAACCTTTCCAGGATCTTGTCAAAAGTAAAATTCTGCACCAAAGGTGTTCCTTTCATAAACCCTCTGAGGATCACAGGATGAGGTGAGTCAATGAAGAGACGTTGGAACTCCTCTGGATTTCCATTTTGCCAATCATATTCTGGTAAAGGCATTCCACGTACTCTATTCCAGTCAAAGTTGCTTTTCTCACAGTTTTTTGCTACTCTCTTTTGCAGCTCAAGATATATCGCTCCTATTGCATGAGGAATTCTACAAAAAATATTGAAAGTAACTGTGTGACTGTGTGGTATTGAAAATTTTGTGAACCTCTACCTGAGCTTGAGGAGTAGAAGCTTGGCAGAGGAAGGCAAGTCTTTGAAGATTGAACCAAAAATGTATACAAACCGCAGTGCCAGTGCCATGGGGTAGCTGACCCGAGGCACATCTTTAGGTGTCCACTGTGATGTGTACCCAGTATTGGCATAGGCAAACAGCGGTTTCATCAGAAACCAGGTGTCCCACTGAGGAAATAAGAAGTCTTATTTGTTTCAAAAAAAGAAAAAAGACAACAAAGATCCATTACAAAATACTAAACAGAATGTCAAAGAGAAAAGGTGCGTTGTTTTGGGCAAATCGACTTTGGTAGCAATTCTTATTTTGGCTTGGTCTTTTTATAAAAAAAACAGACTTTGTTCAAAGACCTGCGGCGGGTATGAAATATTAGTGACAAAAGTCATCAGGAAAAATCAACAACTCGATCAGGAGTGCTGGATCCCACCCCGAAGAGAATTCATAGAACCAAAGTCAAGCAGAAGAAAATTGTTGGAGTAGGCGGATCCCACCCCGAAGAGAATTCATAGAACCGAGGTCAAGCAGAAAAAAATTGGTTGAGTAGGCGGATTCCACCCCGAAGTGAATTTATGAAGCCAAAGTGCTGTACAGTAGCCAACTACGTAAACTACTATGCTTAGACAAACTGCTCCCCCATCACCACCAACAACAACAACTTACACAGCTCGAGGACCTGAAGGACGCCGAAAACTTTAATTTATAGTGGCACAGGCAGAACGGGCTAGGTAAATGCTATGAAAAACATCAAAGCGTTTTTTCGGGCGCCAAAGAGGGCGACAATTTTCTCACCAAGAACCTAATCCTGATGCCCAGGTGCAGGAAGAGGACATGGAGGAGGGAGCGCCTCCCCAAACGCTCTCCCTTCAGTGTCTTAACCATGGCTGTCGGGGCCGGTGATAACTTCCTCGTGATTTGAGGAGACTGTGAAATTGCTCGTCTTTTATATGTTTTTTTTGCATGATGCACCGACAACTCCCATGGACTGGCGTGGGATGGGGTGCGAGGACTACAAACAATCTCGCCTTTGACAAACAACAAACAAATCGAACTCCCTTCTGGTGAACTCTCCGGCCCATGCTAAGAAACAAAACAAGTAGAGTGTACACAATTTGGGGGTGGATCACATCGCCGAAAACAATCCCAGTTACATTGCCGAAGAGGCTCGTCGGCGCAAACTTACAAGATGTCACACCGGCGAAATGCAAGTATAGAGCCAAAAACGGCGGCTCAACATGACAACCACAGTGTGACAGGGGCAGGAAAATATTCGTAGGTTAACCACTCCTTTTTCGTCAATGTAACTAGTGGTACTACATTGTAGGTATACTGTACACTCTGAAGGGTTTTTTACGATGTGACAGCAAACCAATTCATTGATTGCGTTAGACGTGCCAGGATTTTTTTCTCATAAAAACCACGCCCCTTGCGTTGAGTACTTCGAGCACAGGAGCACAGGACGCGTCAAATTACTTCGCCAGAATAACGCCACCACATACTATTGGCATGAAACATCATGTTTGATCTTTGACGACATTGAAAACTGCAAGTATTCTACGGAACAAACACATTGATGAAGTGAGGATTTTGAATTCGGTCATGGGGGTTGTAGGGACTTTGCTCTGGAGTTAACGCACGAGGAGGAGGGCATACGTTGTTAAGTTGAGCCTCTAGAGACATTCAGGATCAGTGTAACGTTATTACTTTCCCAATCATCGCGGATTCGATTTGTTTGTCGTCCACGTCCAGTGACGGAGATTGGGCATGGCGAGCTTGCCGATTGTTTATGTTTGTTGAAGGGGCGTTGAAGTACATTTTCTCCGCCGTCTGACAGTTGTTGCTTGCAAAAACAATAATCGCTCCTTCTTAAGTCTTAAGGTCGCAAGGTCTTTTTGTCTGCGGCGAAGCCCAGACCATGGAACTGTCAAAGTTTTTATTGGTGTTGTTGTGGTGGAGACCATTTTTATTTTCTATTTTTTCCGAGATAGAGACATCTTCATAACATAACATTTTTAGATAATATTGATGTGATTAACTGTGCGATTTTGTATTAACTGTGTGACCACCCTACCACATGCCACCGGCACCAGACTAGGCACCAGACTCTTTTTTTTTTTGGACCGGCTGTGCCGCGGAACCTACTAAGGCATAGAAAAAAATGGCCTAACCAGCCAAAAACGTCTGGATTTTGCAGCCAAAAACCGGCACTTTTGGCCTTTTTCTGCCATTTATTCCAACAACCGACACTTTTACATTCTGTGACTTTTGCACCAGTGCCGGTTTTTTGCCGGATTCCCCGTCAAAAGAGCCCCCCTTCACTTTCCAGGCACAAAATGACAGCATATGCCGTGGAACCCAGACGTTTTTAGCCGGGGAGCCCATTTTTTACCTTATATACCAGGTATTTGCTATTTCCCGGTGTCAAATTCCGGCAGTCAAGCACTCCATTTTTTTTACTTTTTTTCGAATCTCTTAGCTGACGACGGGTGGCATGGCAGTACTTTTAACAAAAAAACCTAGCTGACCATTTCACATTTTTTCCACCGTTTTCACCAATTTTGACCTACCAAATTACTTCAAAAATCAAATTTGACCTGATCCGCATAATAATTTAGGGGTGCTCAAACTTTTCACTTTTATAAACTTTTTCTGCCTCAAAAATAGCTTTTATTTTTTGGGGAAAAAAATTTTCTTAGCAACTTTGTCAGGATATTTACACTTTGTCAAATGAACAAAACTCCCACCACAGACCTTTTGAACAGGGTCTGTTCTTGTTCAGACAGATAGACCCCGTGATTCGGGGGGATACATTTTTTGCGCAGCGAATGACATCATTGCATTCTGCACAACTTTGCAATAATTGTTTTTTGATCTTCAATTTCGTACTGACCTCCGCTATCCGCGGTTTTACATCTACCCACCTGCCACGAAATCAAATACAGGTCAGTAGTGATGGCAATCGGTGTTGTCTACAAATTGATTTCTGCAGCATCTGAAATACCTTGAAACAAAAAGCACCAACAGAACAGAACAGGCATAAGCAAAGTCGGAAAGGCTCAAATCAGTTGTTTCTATGTTGTGCAATTTCACACCGATTTTATTCTGTTTTTTTTTTTCACGCTGCTTTTGCCGCTTACACCGCATTGGGTTTACGGTTGCACGGCGGGTACAGGCTATCTCCTAGATTTTTAAGGCAACAACACTCTTCTCATGGATAAAGTCTCATATGCAGTCGTCGTCCTCATACATACGCTTGGTATTCTGAAATGTCACTTCTGTAGTAAGGTTCGGGGTTTTGATATAGCCATAAATCTCGCTGTTGACTGTTTCTATGATTTCATCCTCACTTCTTCTCTTCGAAAAAGGTCGTACCTGCATGTGCTCTTGTGAACCTCGGGAGTTGTACACACTTGACTTTGCCTCAAGTGTTTTCAATATATTTGTGTCTCTTGGTGTTTCAAGACTTTTTTTTCTGTTGGAAACTGAAA
>JAAUYB010207948.1_pt1 | contig 15358 bp, 12 predicted proteins | sample 7278071 | NCBI WGS metagenome assembly JAAUYB01 (sample SAMN14350121, study PRJNA611818) | marine sediment metagenome | isolation source: surface marine sediment (1.8m) | place: French Polynesia: Moorea | collected 2018-08
AAGCCGGTTTCCGGTGGCATGGTGCATGGCCGATTTCAACGGCCCGTGATTTGGCAAACGGACCCAATTGCAGACTGCCTGCTTATTCATTTCGTCCCCGTACACGTTCTGTGTCACGTCCTGACTAGGACGAGAGGGTTGAATTTCCGTGACTATTTCAGAGAATTTTCGCTTTCTTCGATGCCGGTTGTTTCCAGCAGGTCGCGCAGGGCCGCGCGGGCCGCTTCGCTGGCGGAAACCAGGGAGGTGGCTCCGGCGAGGCTGGGCTCGGTTGGAGCAGTGACCGCGTTTTGCGCCAGGTCCGCGGCTTGCGCCAAGGCCGGTACCTCGGACGCAGAGACGCGTTGCCAATCGCTTGACAGCCATGCGGATTCGAGGGCCGCGTCTTCGTTGCCGATGGCGTCATAAGCCAGCTGGGCATAGTCGAAATCGCCCATCATCCGCCGCGCTTCCGCGCGCAATGCGGTGCTTTCCTCACCTGAAAGCCCGATCAGGAGAATCTCCGCTTGCTCGGGTTGCGACAAAGCCAGATGGGCGCGTGCCTGCAAAAGCTTGTGCGCACGCTCATTCGCCGCAAAGGCGTTAGTTTGCAGGATGTCGAGCGCCGGATCCGGCATGCCGAGGTCCAAAAGGCGGGTTGCAATGGCGCGTTGCAAGGTGACATCCACAGCGTCTGGCCGTTCTGACGTTGTTCTCAGCACGTGCTTGAGAAAGGTCACATCCGGCGCACGTTCGGTCAAAGCCGCGAGGCCTGACCGCCACATCTCTGCCATCTGTTTATCCGGAAGATCGGTTGCGGTGTTCAAACGGTCGAACGCCTCATCGAACCGGCCGCTCGAAAGCAAGGCGTCTTGGTAGGTTTGCCACATCTGCGCGCCGTCTTCGGTGGCGCGCAGTTCGGTGGCAAAGGCGGCGGACAGATCGACAAGATCCTCTTCGATCGGCAGATCATTTTCGTTGGCGAGTGCAATGGCTCCGGTCAGCGCCTCAGGCGCGGTCGGGCCATTGCTGCGCGCAAGATCCCCGAGCACTGCTTCGGCCTGGGCCACTGCGCCATCAAGGGCGTCCAGCCGAGCAGTGCCCAAGGCGATCTGATCGGTTGTCTCCCCCTCCTGCCGCTTCAAACGCGACAGCATGCTGCGCGCCGCCTCGGTTTGGTTGGCTTCGGTGAGGCGGCTTGCCAATATCGGCCCGAGGTATGACTTGAGATGCTGCGGCAATTCCTCAAAGGCGCGCAGGACGGCATTGGTGTCGATTTCCGTCTTGATCGGTTCGTTCGCATGATCGAGCAAGGCCCAAAGGGCCGCGGCACCGCTGCAACCCGCCTGCCCGCGGAAATGCCGGTTGGGGTCCGACTTGTCGTCAAGCAGATAAGACAGGGCGCGCAACACATCGTCGTTTGGCAGCTCCGCGAGAGGCAGCAGCGCCCTTGCCTCGGCGCCAAACCCGAAATGCAAGTAGCTTTGAACGAGATCTTGCAAGACGCTTTCATCGACCTTGTCAAACTCGCCAAACAGCCGCTGGCGATCCATAGACACGGCATCTACGACGTTATCCACCGTGCTCCAGGAGGCGAGGTCAAGCGCCTGATCCGGCACGCATTGCTTAGCCCCGATGCGAATTTGGCGGCTGTCTGTCGGGTTTGCCTGCAATCCAGCAAGCGCCGTTTCAAGCTGGGACACAAGGCTCGACGGTTCGGTTTCCGGTTGCTGCGCCAGGGCCTTGGGCGATGGCGCCGGGGGAGGTGCGGGGGGCGTCACCGCCGGTGTCAGCAAACCTTGCGTTGCGGCCTGCGCCAGCCGTTGTGTCAAACCTTCGCCAAGGTCTTCTTCGGCAGCGGCGCGCCGCGCAATCTCTGCGCGCGCGTTTTCCAGATGCGGTTCGATACGCAGGGGCCGCGGCAATGCATCCTGCACCGGCGCAGGTCCGACACGCGGGACATCGTCGAGCACAACTGTGGTGAACGCCTGACGCAGTGTATCGTCGGCGGTTTCAACGGGCTGCGCGGAAGGTTCATCAGATTCAGACACGTCGACCACCAGCATGCGGTCGCGCAGCACAAATGCGCTGACGTCGCAGGCGCAGTTCATGTCGATATTCACAACCGCGCTGTTGGGCTCTTGCAGCAGCGCCGCGACACGCGCGGTGTCAATCCGGTCAAAAACGCCTTCGGTTTCCAGTTGAGGACGACCGGTGCCAAGCGTCAGGCGTGCGCGGTTTTTGCTCTTGTCGGTCTCCAGGGACCAGGCCAAGCCGGGCGGAATGTCAAAGACCAGGCGCGAAAAACCGTCATGTTCTCCGGAGCGCACCGGAATGGTCTGCGCCGCGGCCGGGCCCGCCGCCAGGCAGGCCGCGATCAGCCAACCGCGCCACGTCATGCGGCCTCCTGCTTGACGGATCTCAAGGCCTCTTCGAGATCGACAAAGCTCGGGCGGACATGGGACGGCGTGTTCTGGCGGCCGACCTCGATGCAGATGTTGGTGGCATGGTTGTGCAGATTGGCAACCAGCACTTCGCGGATCAAATGGTAGAACTGCAGGTCTTCTTCCACCACGGCTTTGACCTTGCCCGCGAAAGGCGAGACGAAACCATACGCCAGGAAAACCCCCAGAAACGTCCCTACCAGCGCGCCGCCGATCAGTTTGCCAAGCACCTCGGGGGGCTGGTCGATCGACGCCATCGTCTTGATCACACCCAGCACCGCCGCAACAATGCCCAGCGCTGGCAGCGCGTCGCCTGTTGTCTGCAGCGCGTGGCTGGAGTGCAGCGCGTGGTGGTGCATCGCCTCAAGCCGCTTGTCCAGCACCTCTTCGACCTGGTGCGGATCGTCATAGTTCATCGACACCGATCGCATCGTGTCGCAGATCAGCTCTACCGCGTATTTGTCAGCCAATACCTTGGGATACTTGATGAAAATTGCCGATTCGGCCGGGCTTTCGATATGTTCTTCGATGGCAACCGGGCTCTGGCGGGCGAGGCGGATCAGCTCAAACAGCAGGCACAGAAGATCGCGGTAATCCTCAGGCTTCCACTTGGGGCCTTTGAACACCTTGCCGATATCCTTGAACGTATGTTTGACGGTGTTGGAGTCATTGGCAATGAGGAACGCCCCGGTGGCGGCCCCACCGATCATCATCAATTCGAACGGTAGCGCCTTGAGAATGATCCCGAGCTTGCCGCCGGCCAGCAAATAGCCGCCGAAAACCATCACGAAGATCGTTACAATCCCGATGATTCCAAGCATTTCTAACCCCTTTGACCCGTCTTGCGCCAATCATGGCAGGTAGCCGTTAAAAAAGTGCCAGCAGCGGCTGGTGCTTCACATCACCACGAACTCGGCATGCAAGGCGCCCGCGGCCTTGATGCTTTTCAGGATGTCGATCATGTCGCGTGGCGACACACCAAGAGCGTTGAGCCCGGCGATCACTTCGGAGAGCGACGTGCCGGTGGGGATTTCGGCAAGACCGATGCCCTCTTCCTCGATGATCCCGGCCTCGGTGCGCGGTACGATCACCGTTTCACCTTGCGCAAAGGGGTTCGGTTGGACCGCGATCGGCGCCTCTTGAATGCGCAGGGTCAGATTGCCCTGCGACACCGCCACGCGGGAGATTCGCACGTCTTCGCCCATGACAATTGTGCCAGAGCGCTGATCCACGACCACGCGGGCGCGGCGTTGCGGCTCAACTGGCAGGTTTTCGATCCCCACAATCGCCCGCGCCGGAGAGGGCGCACCGGTACGTGCCAGATCGACCGACACGGTCCCGGCATCCAGCATCGTGGCCGCCCGCCGGCCGGTCGCGCGGTTGATCACGTCTTCGATCCGTGCGGCGGTGGTAAAGTCGGGCTCACGCAGAGCAAGGCGCAGGGTCGACAGCTGGGTGAAGTCGAACTCGACCTCGCGTTCAATACGTGCTCCGGCGGGAATGACCCCGGCGGTGGGCACGCCCTGGACGACACGGGCGCCTTCGCCTTCGGCTTCGACACCGCCGGCGATCACTGTGCCTTGCGCCACGGCATAGATCTGACCATCCGCCGCGTTCAAAGGCGTCATGATTAGCGTGCCGCCCAGTAGGCTTTTGGCGTCGCCAATCGCAGAAACCGTCACGTCGATTTGGCTACCCGCGCGGGCAAACGGGGGCAAACGGCCGGTGACAAACACCGCCGCGACATTGCGCGGCCGGAACTGTTCGCCGGTGACGTTCACACCCAGCCGTTCGAGGATGTTCGACATGATCTCTTCGGTGAAGGGGGCATTGCGCAGCCCGTCGCCGGTGCCGTTGAGACCCACGACCAGGCCGTAGCCCACAAGATCGTTGGCCCGGACGCCATCGACCTCGACCAAGTCTTTGATCCGGACCGATTGAGCGCCGGACATTGCGGGGATGGAAAACAGGCACACGGCCAACAAGATCAGGAACCGCATCACAGATACTCCGCCAGAGACAGGCGCTGTGAGCGCGCCGTGATTGCGTAAAGGCTTTCCAACTGCCCGCGGATGTTTTCGTAGCGCGACGCGGATTCGTACGGGTCAGCCCCGACCAGATCGAGCCGGGCCAGGCTGGTCGCCGTGCGTTCCGCTGCATTACGCGTGGCGGTTTCCTCAACCCGCGCCTCGAGCGCGCCAAGGCCGGCGCGCAGTTCGACCAGGGGTTTCTGCGCGCCCAGAAGGTCCGTGCCCGCCTTGGACAGCATGTCGGATTTGACGTTTGGCGTCAGGGTCAGCGTGCCGTCCCCGGCCAGCGCCGCCAGCGCTAGGGATTTCACGATGTCACGGAAGGCCGGATCGGTGGCGCGAATGTCCACGCTGGCGCTTTCGCTGTCGCTGAGCTGCAAGGCGGCCAGACCCGTGGCCGACCCTTGATAGGTTGTCGTATCAAACCCGCCCGCTGTGGCAAACCAGGTGTCGAGCTGGGTTTCGATGTCGACAAGGGTGGTTTGCCCGGCAACCGCGGCGCTCAGATCGGCCATCAGCTGATCCACATCCTGCACCGCGGCGCGGTCAGTTGCCGTGCCGGAAAACAGAAACCGCCCGGCGACCGAGGCGTTGAGATCGCTCAGCACCTGGCCAAGGGCTGCGCGCGCATCCTCGGCCATGGTTTGCTGCAAGGTGCCCGAGGGCGTCAGATCGGCGGAAATCAAGACTTGTGCGACGGTTTCGGTGCGGTCTTGCATCTGATCGAGCGCCGTCTGCATCGTGCCGGTGACCAAAGCCGCCTCGGCGGTATTGACCCGATAAGTTTCCAGCTTTTGCAAGGACCGGTCGATCGCCATCAGGCTGGTCAGGTCACCAGCCAGATGTTTGGCCGGATCCTTGACGAATCCGGTGGAAATCTCGGCGGCCAGCGTGTCCATCTCTTGCCGCAAGCGGACCTGGTTGGTGCGCAAAACCAATGCCTGCGCCATATCGCCAATCGATTGCATGACGGTCCTCCTTAGATGTTCAGCAGGCGCTGCATCAGGTCATCCACGACGGACATGACCTGGGCGTTGGCCGCGTATTGTTGTTCGATTTGCATCAGGCGCTGGAGCTCTTGATCGGTGTCCACACCCTTGGCCAGTTCAAGCTCTTTCAGGGCGGTCTGCTGGGCAGAGGCAAAGCTGACCTCCGCATCAGCGCGGACCCGGGCCCCCGCCACGTCCGAGGCAAATTCGCTGGTGTGATCGACAAAACCCCGCGCGGCCGGGTTCAACGCGGTTGATCCCGGGGCATTCGGGGCGGTCAGGGCGGCAGAGATGGCCTGCAACAGGCGCGCATCGCCAACTTCACCCGGAGCGGCAGCGCCAAGACCGTCACGCAGACGCCAGCTGCCGCCCGTGTTGGGCTCAACCAGGACATTGAGCCGGATGCGTCCAGCAAATCCCGCCTCATTCGCGGCGTCGAAAGCCAGCCCGGCATCAGTGAAGAGACCCGGATCGGTGGCACCCAGCGTGGTGTCCGGACCACCCGGCCCCAGCCGTTCCGCCAGATCTCGTGCGATGCCGTCCAGCTGCGCCTGACGGGTGACCGCCACGTCATCGCGGATGGCGAATTGCGCGGCAAGAGACCCGCCGGCGATGAACCCGCTTGGGCCGGTATCCACCGGATTGCCATTCAGGGTCAAACCCGACAGATGCCCCGCCTCAACGGTATCGCCAGCGGCGATCATCGGGGTTTTGGTGAACTCCAGCGTCGACGGCGTGCCACCATCCAGGAGGACACCACCACCGATGGTAAAGAGGGACACCGCGCCACGGTCGCGCGGGACAACCCGCAGCGGCACGATGTCTGAGATACCGTCGATCAGGCGCTGGCGTTCATCCAGCAGAGAGGACACTTCGCCATTACGCGCCATGCCCAGCCCGATATCGTCATTCAGCTGATCGATCCGCGCCAGATTGGTGTTCAGCAGGTCGACCTGTGCGCCAATGGCGGTATCTGCCCGCTGCCGTGTGTCCTGCACCTGATCCGACAGGCTGTTCAGCTCGCGCGCCAAGGCCTGAGCCGAAATCGCAACCGATTCAAGACGCTGTGTCGAGGCCGGGTTGGACGCTGCCGTGATCAGGGCGCTTTCAAACGCCATGGCGCGGCCGGTCAGCGACCCGGGATCGCTGGGGTCGCCCATCAGATCCTCAAGCCGCGCCGAGAAGGCCTGCATATCGCCAGCAAAGCCGGATTGCGCATCTGACAGCCGGCGGTCTGACAGCAGGATCGGATCGCTGGCGCGAACAACTCCGTTCTGCCTGACGCCCCCCGAAAGCCCCGCCGCGGCGGACGACAGATCCAGCGTGCGGCGGCCATAGCCTTCGGTTGTGGCGTTCGAGATGTTGGTCGACACCAGGGAGGCTGCCCGCGCGTTGGCGGACAAGCCGGAAAAAGCGTTGTAGAGCGCTCCGGACAGGGACATGGTTCAGCCTCCTATGGCGTCGGACTGACCGCCAAAGCGGTCAGCGCTTGATGTTGGTGGTTTCCTGCAGCATCTCGTCCACGGTCTGGATGACCTTGGCGTTCGACGAATAGGCGCGCTGCGTCTGGATCATGTCGGTCAGTTCGCTGGCCACATCAGTGGTGCTTTCTTCGCGAGCAAAGGCCACGACGTCGCCGGTTGGCCCGTCACCCGAATCCCAGAGGAAATAGCTCCCACTTTCGGGAGATGGCATATAAACCTGCTTATCCATGGCGACCATGCCATTGGGATTGGGCAAGTCAACCAGCGGCACCTGATAGATCGTACGGGTGATACCGGTGTCAAAGAACGCATGGACAAAGCCGTTTTCATCCACTTCGACCGAGGTCATGTTGCCCACGGGCGAGCCATCTTTCGAGATGTTCAGCGGCGCAAAGCTGTCCGACAGCTGGGTCAGGCCCGAGCTGGTGCCCGGCTGGCCGATGTTGATCTCGATCGGCCCGCCGGCGGTGGTGACGACGATCATGCCAGTCGCCGGATCAAAGGCGCCGCCCGAAACGGTGGTCACGGTATCAAGCGTGCCGCCATCGGCGCGCGTGTCGTTAAACGTGACAGTGTATTCGCCCACGACAGTGCCGCCCGAGGCCGAATCGGTGATCACCATGGTCCATTCATTCGACGTCCCGGTGGCCGGCACGTTCGGCGTGAATTCGATCTGCAGGCTCTCGGAACGGCCGAGGTTGTCGTAATACTCCACCGACAGCTCAAGCGGATCGCCAGAAGACCCGGCATAGGTTTCGGTGGCGGGCAGGTTCACACCCATCGTCATCCGCGTGGTGGGTTCGCCCGAGAATTGGTTGACGTTGATCTGCACCGGTTCCAGCCCGTCATCGGTATCCCGCGGATAGGTCGGGATGGTACCGTCGGCATTGGCCGGCCAACCCAGCAGCATCAGGCCGGATTCCGTGCGCAGATAGCCATCCGCATCGGTCCGGAACGACCCGGTGGTGGTCAGGTACATCTGCGCATCGCCATTGCCGGCGGCAACCTCGGTCGCTTGCGCAACCGGCAGGAAGCCTCGGCCGCGTACGGCCAGATCGGTTGCATTGGTGGTCGCCACCAGCGACCCGCTTTCGTCGATCAGACGATTCGTCGTCGTTCGTACGCCGCCCGCGGTGTAAGAGCCCCCGTTGGACGACATCACCATCGACTGAAAGTCGGTTTCGACGCGCTTGTAGCCATTGGTGGCCGAGTTCGCGATGTTGTCGGAGATGGTCCCAAGCCGGGTGGCATTTGCAGCCAGGCCGGCCACACCAGCGTTCAAGGAAGAGGAAATCGTCATGGACACGCCTTTCTGCTGTCTCTTTCAAAGATCGCGACAACAGATAGGCGCCCGGGTTTAACGCCGCGCTAACAGCTAAAATGCGAACCAACTTCCCTTTGCTAGCGCAGGAAAATCACCTCGATCCGGTTGTTGCGCATATCCATCCTGTTGGTTTGGCTGGGTTCTCTGTCAGCATGGGCTGCGACCCGTTGCACACGGCTGGCCGGCATTCCGGTGGCAAACAAAAGATCGCGGAAGGCCCCCGCCCGTGTGGCCGAGACGTCCCAGCTTGGGTTATCAGCAAGGACAACAGGGTAGGTCGCGGTATGGCCTTCGACTGCAATCGCGTTGGTCACAACCCGGGCCGCATCCGCCAGTACAGCCGCCAGATCGATCAAAAGCTGCGTGGGTTCCGCGCCATTGGTGAAGAGCCGCGCCTCGTTAGTTTCGAACAGCTCAACCACCAGACCTTCGTCCGTCACGCGCGTTTCGATGTGGCGCATCAGTTCGTCCGCCACCATGCTTTCACCACCGCGCCCCATCAACAGCTCTTCGAGCATTTCAAAACTTTCGTCCTCAGCCGCCCCTTCGTTTTCCGAACTGCCCTGCGCAAACGCCCCGCGCGCTGCGCTGCTCTCGGTCGGGCGCATGCTGGTCGCACCAGTGCCCACCCTTGGCAAGGTATTCTCGGAAAACACGCTGGAGCCACCCAGGCTGCCATCGCCACCACCCGACACGCGGGCCACGGCAATCGTCGGACTGAAGTAATCCGCGATCCCCTTGCGCTGTTTTTCCGTCGTCGCGTTCAGCAGCCACATCAACATAAAAAAGGCCATCATCGCCGTGACAAAGTCCGCATACGCGACCTTCCACGCACCCCCGTGATGCCCGTCGCCCGAGACGACCTTTTTACGTTTGATGATGACTGGCGCGACATTGCTGTCGGCACCCATTTCCACCACCTTTTTCTCACCCGGGATCAGGGATAGAGTGCAGCTGTTACCACTGCCTTAACGATTCAAAATGTTCGGTTAAAAGCGTTTGGGCGGAGGATGGCCTGTCAAGAGTGCTCATTTTCACACAAAGCGCGGTGACCACGGGTCAAACCATGGACAGTGGACGCGCATTAACGGTAGCAGTGGCAAGACTGCAAGATGAGGAAGGCCAAGCAATGGCGAACGGACACCCCCAATCATTCGTGGCGCGTTGCGCGGCTGGTGCGGTGTCTGTCCTGGCGCTTTGCGCATCACCGGCGTTTGCCGCGGGTGACGGCATGCCGGGCTTCAATCTTTACGGCTCGCCCGGTCTGGTCGATATGCCGACGGCGGAAATGGCGCCCGATGCCAACCTCGCGCTCACCGTGTCCCGCCTGGGGGACACCACGCGTACAACCCTGAACTTTCAGATCACCCCGCGGATATCGGGCAGCTTTCGCTATGCGGCCATCGATAATTTCCGCCCCATTGGCTATCGCTATCCCGACTACTATGACCGCAGCTTTGATCTGCGCTTCCAGCTGCTGACCGAGGGGGACATTCGCCCGGCGGTGACAGTCGGTTTGCAGGACTTCATCGGGACGGGCCTTTACGGCGGGGAATACATCGTCGCGACCAAGACGCTTGCGCCAGGACTGAAGGTGACCGGCGGGATCGGCTGGGGCCGCTTTGGCAGCCACAACCCCTTTGCCACCACCGGCACACGCCCGGCGCAGCTTTTGCAGCAGGGCGGCATCCCCAACTATGACCGGTTGTTCCGGGGCGATGTGGCGGCGTTTGGCGGTGTCAGCTATGCCCCGAATGACCGGCTGCGCTTTAAAGTCGAGTATTCGTCGGACGACTATATCGATGAGACGACCATCGGCGCCATGAAGAAAGAGTCGCCATGGAACTACGGCATCGACTACACGTTCCGTAACGGCGCGCAGCTGTCGCTCTACCATGTTTACGGAACCGAGGTCGGCGCCCAGATCACCCTGTCGACCAACCCGCGCACGTCCGGAACACCCGGCGGTGTCGAACAGGCGCCGCTGCCCGTTGACCCGCGCGGACCCGGCGATGCGGCTGACCTGGGCTGGACCATGGACCCGGCCCGCGGCGCTAGTGCCAAGGCCTCGCTCCGCCAGCTTGCCGAAAACGAAGGTCTGGTCGTCGAGGCGGTTGAACTCTCAGCCACCCGCGCCACCGTGCGCGTCCGCAACCGCCGCTACAACGCACCTCCACAAGCCTATGGCCGTCTGGCCCGCGCGATGACCCGCAGCATGCCGGCATCGGTCGAAGAGTTCGTGATCGTTCCGATGTCGAGCGGCATGGCGCTAAGCGCAATCACCATCCGCCGGTCCGACCTCGAAGCGCTGGAGAACGAGGCAGCGACCGAGATCCTCGCGCGCACAACGTTTGAAGACGGCTTCCGCCGCGCGCCGCCGCCGGATTCCGAATTCTATCCGAACCTCGACTGGTCGATTGCCCCCTACCTGCAGCTCAACGTCTTTGACCCCGACAACCCGGTCAGCGCGGATTTCGGCATCCGCGCCGCGGGTGAGCTTGAGATCACCCCGAATATCAGCATCTCGGGCTCGGTCACCAAGAAGATCTCGGGCAATCTGGGTGATGTGGGCCGACTGGATCGGTCGAACCTGCCGCGGGTGCGCACTGATTATGCCCGCTACAGCGCCGCGGGCGACCCGGCGATCGAGTACCTGACGCTCGACATCTATGGCCGTCCCGCCCGCAATATCTACAGCCGTCTGTCGCTGGGCTATCTGGAACAGATGTATGCCGGTGCCTCGGCCGAGGTGCTTTGGAAACCGGTCGACAGCCGCCTCGCCTTTGGGGCCGAGGTCAACTATGTCCAGCGCCGCGATTTCGACCAGCTCTTTGGCCTGCAGGACATGTTCACCATCGATCCGGTCACCGGTATCCAGCGCGAGATTCCCAACGTGAACGGCCATCTGTCGGTCTATTACGACTTTGGCAACGGCTTCCACGGTCAGATCGATGCCGGGCGTTACCTGGCCGGGGACTACGGCGCAACCGTGTCGCTGGACCGTGAGTTTGCCAATGGCTGGCGGGTGGGCGCCTATGCGACCTTCACCGACGCAACGGCGGACGAATTCGGCGAAGGGTCGTTCGACAAAGGTCTGCGCTTTACCATTCCGCTGACCGCCTATATCGGCACGCCGACTCGCAACACGAACCAGGTGAACATCCAGTCGCTGGCCCGCGATGGCGGCGCGCGTCTGAACGTCCGTGGACGGCTGTATGAACAGGTGCGGGAATACCATGAACCCGATGCCGTGAAATCCTGGGGAAGGTTCTGGCGATGATCACCACCCGACTGACACGGCTGACCGCCGCATTGGCGCTTGGTCTGACCGTGGCCGCCTGCGGCAGCACCGAGAACCCGGTTTTCAACCTGATCAAGCAACTGCCGCAAACCCTGACGCAGCGGGACGCCAAGCCGCAACCGATCACGCAGGAACAGATTGCCGCCGGTCTCGCCGCGACTGACAAGCCGATTTCGCTGATCACGCTGGAAACGCGCAAAGGCCAGGCGCTTATGCTCGAGATCGAGCGCAACCGCGGCTACCAGAGCTTTGCCACCTCGTCGCGGCAGGTGGTGACGATCCGCGAGGGCTTCATGACCTCCAGCCGCGGGCTGGGCGGCGATCTGATGTCGTCGGAAGAGGATGATCTGCTGGCGCTGATCCAGGCCCGCAAGGTCGGTGACGTGCGCTATGTCCAGCGCCACCTGACCGTCGACAACCAGACCACCGTTCGCAATTACCTATGCATCGCCAAGCCGGACGAAGAGGCGCCGTCGCAACTCGGCCCGATCCTTGAGGGCGAGCGCGTCGTAACCGTCTACTGCAAGGACGAGCCGACCTATTTCACCAACAGCTTCATCGTCGACCGCCATGGCAACATCCGCGTGGCGCGTCAGTGGATGGGGCCGGATCTGGGTTATCTGGTGGCGCAGCACCTGCGCTACTGACGCGGCTTTCTAAAGACGTGGTTTTGCTCAGCCCTTGGGCGCGCGTGATTTGTGCATCGTCACACGTTTCATAATCGTCGCGAACATCAATCGCAGGTCGGAGCAGACGTTCCGACGCTTGGCATAAATCTGATCCAGCCGCGCCTTGCGCGGCACGCAGCGCCGGCAATAGACCTCTTCGGTCTCTTCCGGCGTGGTGCACGCTGCCAAAAGCCGCTCTTCGGTCTTGTGATAGGCCACCGTCGCCATGCCGGTGATCCCAGGGCGTGATTTCAGCACCTCGGCATAGGTGTCGGGAAACATCTCGACATAGCGCCGCAACGGCGGGCGCGGGCCGACAAAGCTGATATCGCCGCGCAGGATGTTCCACAGTTGTGGCAGCTCATCCAGACGTTTGCGACGCAGCATGCGGCCCGTCTCGGTGATCCGGTTTTCCTTGTCGCCGCCCGATACGCCACGATCCTGCGGATCCGGCGCCATGGTGCGGAACTTCCAGAGCAAAATGCCCTGATCCGGCGTCTTCATCCGTTCCGATTTATACAGAATCGGCCGGCCATCCCGGATCAGCACCAGCAGCGCGACCCAGACGATCAGCGGCATCAGCAGGATCGACAATCCTATTGCGCTGACCACGTCAAAGAGGCGCTTGGCAGGCGTCATGGCCAAACCCCGCCTGCCCGCGCTTCGGCCACCAGATAGCCAGCCTCTGCCGCGCCGTCCGGCAGCGCCGCCAGCGCCTGCTGGCGTGCCACGTCGAGGGCGACCAGAGGCGCCGCGCTGGCATCGGCGTCTTTCCAGCGAAGGGTTTTGCCCGACGCCTCGACAATGGCCTGCATCGCAGTCACCTGCGGCGCCGCCACGTTGAGGATCTGCACACCCTTGGCAATCGGCGAGGCAAGAACCGCCTCCACCACCTGCGCGAGGTCACTGGGCGCGACATAGCTGCGTTGTGGGCCTTGGCCGTCGGTGAACCTGTCAAGCTCGATGGCCTCCTGCTGCGCCAAATTGCCGAACAAAGAATCAGCCCCCGCCACATTGCCGACTCGCAGAATGCTGGCCATTGGCCCACCATGCAGCGATCGCCACGCCGAGACCATCTGCTCCATCGCCAGCTTGGACCGGCCATAGGCGTTTTGCGGATCTGCCTGTTCCTCTGCCAAGGGCTCAGGGCCGGGCCGATAAACTGCGGCGCTGGAAAAATGCACCACGTGCCCCGCGCCCAGCGCCGCGCCCAGCTCCATCGCTGCCTCAGCCAGCCGGACATTGTCCATCAGCTCCGCCTCGGTCCCGCGCGTTCTGCCCCACAAAGCAAGGACCGCATCAACCTGGGGCAGGCCCGACACGTCCGCCCCCGGGGTCCAGACCGACTCACCCGTCGGCAAAGGCCTGCGCACAACCGGGACGATATCTGGGCCACCGTTAGACCACTGGAAACGCAGCATTCGCCCCAATTTGCCATTGGCCCCAAGCATCAACACCCGCCCAATGTGCGATTTTGGCGCCACGGTAGAGCCCTCTTAAACCTTTTATTTCGCCGCTATTCTGTCTATCAGTCTAGGGCAAGGCTACAACTGCTAAAGCAGCCATCGCTGGGGGACGGCCGTGAGAAATGCATTTAGACTAGTTGCGATTTTCGCGACGGTGCTGGCGCTTGGCGCGTGCAGCTTGCCGCGCGGTGCCGCATTACAATCCGAAGTTCTGGAAGAGGCGAATGCCGATCAGCCGACCTTTCAGGTAGTTCCGGTCACCCGCGCCAATATCCCGTTCATCGAATACTGGCCCGATACCGGCCAGCACGGACACTTCCACTGGCCCAATACCTCGCACGGGCACAACGCCGCTGTCATCCGTTCCGGTGACAAGGTCGACGTGACGATCTGGGACAGCCAGGACAATTCGCTGATCACCAGCCCGGGGATCAAGTTCACGCAGATCCCGGGGATCCAGGTGGGGGCCGACGGGTCGATCTATCTGCCCTATGTGGGCCGCGTGATGATCCGTGGTCTGACCCCGGCCCGCGCCCGCGCGCGGGTTCAGTCGCGTCTGGAAACCATCGTGCCTTCGGCACAGGTGCAGTTGGCCTTGCAGCAGGGACGCGACAACACCGTCGATGCGGTCAGCGGCGTGAACAACCCGGGGCCCTATGCGCTCTTGTCGCGTAACTATAAGGTGCTGAACCTGATCGCCGACGCGGGTGGCATCAACACGTCCCTGCGCAATCCGCGGGTAAAGCTGCTGCGTGGGTCACAGACCTACCAGATCTCGGCCGAGCAGCTGTTCAAAGATGGGTCCAAGAACGCCCTCTTGCATCCACGGGACACGGTGATTGTCGAACAGGATGAACGCAGCTTTGTCGCCATTGGCGCCTCGGGACAAGAAGACCTAATCTACTTCCCCAAAGACGCGCTAAGCGCGATGGAGGCGATTTCGCTGATGGGAGGCTTGGCCGACTCGCGTGCCGATCCGCAGGGCGTTCTTGTGCTGCGGGAATACCCCGCCAGCGCCATTCGCCCCGACGGATCCGGGCCGGAACGGCAGCAGGTGGTCTTTACCTTTGATCTGACCTCGGCAGACGGGCTCTTTGCCGCGCGCAAGTTCAGCATCTACCCTGAGGATACCGTGCTTGCCACTGAAAGCCCGGTGACCAAGACGCAGACGATCTTCTCGCTGCTTGGGTCGGTGCTGGGCCTTGGTCGCCAGGTCGCGTCGGTCAGCAATTGATCTGACCCGGCCCAAAAGTAACCAAAAAAAGGCGCGCCGAGTTGGCGCGCCTTTTCGATTCCAAATCCAAGTGGATCAGTTGGTGGCTTCCATTTCGGGGCCAACCGACACCAGGTAGGCGTAGACATCTGCCATGCCCTTGCGCAGGCGGTAAGACATCTTGGAGCGTGCACCGGCGTCATCCAGGTACTCTGCCAGGAACTTCTTGGGGTCCTGCACGTAGGTGGTAAAGGTCTCTTCGTCCCAAACCAGACCAGCTTCGCCCGCGGCCACCAGCGAGGCACCATAGCGGAAGCCTTCGACCGAACCGGCCTGACGGCCAATTACGCCGTAAAGGTTCGGGCCAGTGCGGCCACCCTTGACGATTTCGGTACCGTCATCGGCAACGATCATGTGGCACGACTTGCACTTGTTGTATTCCTTGGCGCCCGCCTCGGCA
>JAAUYB010082592.1_pt1 | contig 15352 bp, 15 predicted proteins | sample 7278071 | NCBI WGS metagenome assembly JAAUYB01 (sample SAMN14350121, study PRJNA611818) | marine sediment metagenome | isolation source: surface marine sediment (1.8m) | place: French Polynesia: Moorea | collected 2018-08
GAAGAGTCACCTTCCCTTCCCTACGTATACACTTTCCTCGATCCCCACTCCGCTTTTGTTACCCGGACCGAATCAATGAGATTGACTTCCTTCCCTTCCTCCCTGTCGGACAGCTGGCCTCACACTCAATGAGTTCCAATCTGGAGAAAGAAAAAAAACCTTTCAAAGTACAAATTTCAACAAAGACGATGTTCCACAAAAGCAATATTTTTGCAGGATGAATGTTTGTTTTTAACAATTTGACAAAGGTTGTCAAATCGTAGTGTAACTGGAGTTTCCCAGGGAGTAGAAAGTTTTTCAGCTTGGTTTACTGCAGGCGTCCCTTCTACTTTTTTTCATGGGTCCAATTTTAGGCCGCGTCCGTCCATTTGCAGTTTGACCAGGCCCCGAATGTCATCCGCTCCAATCGCCCGACAGTCCTTTTATGACGGGTTTGATAGAAACACATTTGTTCGCTATACCGTAGAAGATGCGAAGACGCACGTGCATACTTGTCGAAATTCTAGGAGGGAACGTATGGTACCTATGTGTAGTGTAAGGTAAAAAAAGGATCTGCATGGAAGATGGTTTTAGAAGGAAGAGGAAAAGGGATAGGCGGAAAGCCTCCACTTCCCGTCTCTTTCCCGGTCCGTTTCTTCTTTTCTCTCCGTCCCATCTCCAGCGTGTTTGTGCTGTTCTACTATAGTAGGTGCGGACTCCCCCCTCTCTTTCTCGATCCTCTCCTCTCCTCTCGCTGTCTTTTTACGATCGCCCCTTCCTTCCGTCAACGCCGCCTCCGTCATTGCTTTTCTCTCCATCTCCCTCCCTAGCTTACCATCCTGAGACAGAAGGTGTGACGTAGGGGCGGCATGAGCTTGCATCTTTTTATTCAGTGAGTCTTTAAATTTTCAGGCTTGATGTACAGTTTGCGCAAAAAAGCTCTAAATAGAAATGTTGCATATATACTTGTACAAATGTTGAGAGGCAGAATGGGCAGTCAATTCAATTTTTTGTACCAAATGCGTGTATAAGACTTCGTCCAACCATCAGCCTTTTGCAGATCTCCCTTGCGACGATGGCCACTCCCCCGCCTTTTCCCTCTTCCCCATTGCATACATCCGCTTCCTTTTGCATCTCTTCCGGGAGGAGCAAAGACCGACCAACCCAGTAGTAGGTGCCGAGCTTGCTTACGAAAGAAGAGGCGAGAGAAAAAACAATCACTTCCTCTATGCAAATGCGCCTCCGCACTCCAGCGCATGCGGAGGGAAAGCAACAGTGGGGACACTTTTTTGTAGGTTCAAAGTAGTTCCAGAATCAATCTCCCAGTGTGTAGTAGGCTGAAGAAGCGTCCTGTCTCACCCCTCCAGTCGAAAGCCGCCAGGAGACACAAAGAAGGGAGGTGTAGTAGTAGTTGTACCTTGCGTATACAGTGGCAAGGGCGAAAGAACGAGAGTCGGAAGAAGGGAGGGAGGGAGGGAGAGGACGAGGTGGGCGCGGTGGGAGCCATATAAGACCGGTGTATTCGAGCCTTAATTGAATTTTCCCCCAGTCATGGGCGGAGGAGGAGAAGCCAGGGGAGAAGGGGAGGGAGGAAAGAGTTGGGCAGAGGGGGAGAAGAGGGGACGGGGAAGGGAGCCTTTCTCTGGCTGTTCCAGCCATCTTGGAGAGGAGACGCGAAAAAAAGGAGTCAAGGAAACCGAAAAGGGAAAAAAGTTCTGGATTTTTTGTAGAAGCGGACAGTATTTTGACAGCTGGTGTGTAGTCATAGGACAAGAATTCTAACCAAGCTTGTGTTGTGATGTTTCATCTCATGGTAGGGCAGCTCTTATTGCGAGGAAAGATGGCTAGGAAAACCTGCATATCTTACTTCATCAAAGTTTGCTACACAGTGTATGAAACTCTACTATATATTTGTTGTTTTGCTTTTTTAACTGCAATGGTGTTTATTTATTCGTTGAAATTCGCCTTCAAACGAGAATAGTGAGGGCTGCCTCTGGAGGGTGGCTCCCAAGGCAGCCCTTTGACACGAAATAATTTCGGCGCTAACGATGTTTTTTCTCGCCCAAAAGGCTCCCACCGCGCGCCCCAGTCACCTCCTTTCCCATCCCCTTCCTTCCTCTTTCCTCAACTCACTCTACCATGCAGGGTTGAGGGGATGGAAGGGAGGGAGGAAGGGAGATGGGGTCTATTAGGATGCAATGGCATTACGGCGTGATGCCGAGAAGAATAAGGAGGAGGCGGGGAAAGGGGATAACGAAAAGACTAAAGAGAGGCTTATAAAGTTTCCACTCCCCTGATACAAAGGACGCTATTCCATGCGAGATTGCAGGGTGCTGCTGTTTCTAGCTACAGCCACAGCAAATGTACAACATCTTTATTCAAGATGACCAGACAATTTATTATTCACAGGCCCGTGCATTTCAGAGAATAGATAAAAATCGCCTGTCGGCCGAAATCCACTTTTATCTTTTGTCCCCTTTTTGCACAGACTCTGGCAGTCACATTTCTCCGGCACTTCGTTAAGACGAAGAGGGAGGGGAGAGAACGGTGGAGCAATTACGGAAGAGGGGGTTTGTGCGAGGGAGGGAGCTAAAGCGCCTTTGTCTCCTCTCCCGCCCTTCCAATTCCTATGCAAATTGCTACGGGGGCCCGGGCAAACGAGGTCGCAAGAGTTTTTCTCGGAGCACACAGTCTGGCTGGAATTACGCCGTCAAATTTCGTTCTTCTTGTGACAAATAGCACGAGCTGCAAAACTAGGTAGGGAAAGAAAGGTCTCTTTTCGACCTTTCCATCGGTGAGTGGAATCAGGAGGCCATAAGATTTCTTTCCTGGGAAACGCCGTAGGAGAAGGGAGTATATCTAAAGTGGGGGTCCGACGTGGAGCGAGCCCATTTCTCACACTCGTCCAGAAAAAAAAATGCCCCCCTCAAGGCCCAAAGACGAATCCCCCCTTCCTTTCCGCCCCTTCTGATCCTGACTGAAATAGGCAGCCTCCCTCCCTCCCCTCTCTTGCCCCCGAGGGAAAACTTTTCCCCTCCTCTCTTTCCCAGATCAGAAAAAAGTAGAGAGAGAGAGAGAGAGATGGGGCGGGGGCGACTGAGGTAGAGAGCACAAGAAAGAGCCATTTCGCAGTCAGGTCACAGAAGGAAAGGGGGGGGGGGTGAGAAGTAAATGGTTTCCTTCTCTGTCGGCTCAGTAGAGGATTCGCCAAAAAGTTTACCGAGTACAGTTCTTTGAGGTCCCCACAATTACAAGGGGTGGTGTTGCCTGAAAAGTAGGAAGCATTCGTTAGCATTTATTATAGTGGTGAATCCCTCCCCACCAGTTCAAGCCCCTTTCCTACCCAAGGTGACATGATGCAGAGGTAATCTGGGGCGTGACTCCTCCTTTCGCTCTCTCCCCAATTCCTGGCAGGCGCAACACATCTTCTCTCTTATCCCCCTCTTTCCCCTCGGTCCCGCCGTACGACCTTTTCCCTCTCTCCAATCTTTGCCTGTTTGACCGCTCGGTGTAAGAGGGACCCAGACGCCAAATCAGGACAGGGGCGAACTGTTGGACACGACGGGAAGGGCTTTATGGCCGGAGCCTATTGGAAAGGAAAATTACACAAAGCGGAGATGAAAAAAGAATTCGTCGAAGCATCAAGAATATCTGCTGAGGATGCCGCATCTTGGAGCATTATCAACAAGGCAAGATGTCTCTCTTGCCCCTTTCCCTCCCCCTTTCTCACCCTGAAGGATGGCTAAAGCCTCCGGGGATTTTCGGACCTCATGGCCGGGAAAAAAAGGACTTTCCCCCTCATGGAAGAGGGAGGAAGGGAGGAGAAGGGATGACCCTTCTCTCCTCGCCCGAGACCAATTTCTCCGTGTGCTGGCTACGTCGGTGACCCCCTTCTTTTTCCGCGGGTCTTTTTGTCCACAATTCCAGGGTACAATGATGAGACTTGACGACAATGAACAGCTAAGTCACGGCAATTTGTCTGTTGTTGATTCGACCCACTCTCCCTGTTTTTTCTTGGCCCCACAAAACCGCTCTTCTCTTCCTTATTTTTTCGCAGCACGTATGTAGTGTTGGCGCGGTTGGTCCCAAAGGTGCAATACGGGAGAAAACAGGCGGTCTTCTTCTTTGGAGTCTCTTGCGTAAAAGCCCGGAAAAGGCAAATGGGCGGCGGGTGAAGAAGGAGTAGCATTGCGAAAAAAAAGAAGTTGGGAGGGGGGCGATTTAATGACATTCGTGTCCGAAGTCGTTTGCCTAATCCGAGCGGCGTCGGCGTCGTACACTACATCGTGTGCCACGGACTAAGGAGGAAGAAGGAGAGGAGTCGGGGGCGACCTCCTTTTTATTCGACTGACTTCTAGCTCTGTAGTATTTTCCAAGAAAGGTCTTTTTCGGGCTTAAGGCCGTTATCTAAACTGCTTGGTGTAGTTGAAGAGTCTTCCCGACACATGTTCCTTTGCTGCGGTACCTTTTCGGAGGCACAAGCAGAAATTTAGCTGCAAGAAGAAAGGCAGCAGGCAGTGATTGGGACGGAATCGATCTCATTAGCAAAGGGAGGAGTTAAGAAAGAACCAGAAAAAAAATCCGCGGGGAGAAGAATCTAGGAAAAGGGAAGGAGACGGGAAGAGGAAGCCCCGCGCGGCCGCCGCCTTTCCCGCTTCCATCTCCTCCTCTTCCTCCTCCTCCTTTTCCCCGCGACGATAAGCCAGCTCACTCTCTTTTCCCGCACATGCTCTTTTCCCTCCCCTCCCCCGCACCACTGCTCTTTCCCCCTTTTCTCCCCTCTCTTTTTCCTCGGATTCAATTAAGATAAGAGACAAAAAGGTGGTGACAAGAGTCTCGCCAAACCGAAGTGAGTGCCCCTAGCTCTCTCTTTCCTTTCGTCGGGGGAACAGAGGGCTCTCCCAACGACTCTTCTTTCCAGCCTTTCTTTTTTGCCATGCCTGAGCGGAACAAACTTCGACAGAGGGGGAAATTAGGTGTCCTAGAGACATTACTGTAGTAAACACATTTATGGTACGGTATGCTGCAACAGTCATACCCCTCATGAGGGGAAAATAACGCCATTAATATCGGATCACAATGGTCTTCTTTTCCTTCCTACGGTAGTCCTCCCGCCGGTCGGCTACTTGGTGTGCTTGTGTATCCAGTCTGCGAAGGCGGCCACCCTGGCGTAGACCCCCGGGAACTCTGCCTGTGCGCACCCGCGGCCCCAGGAGACGATCCCCACTTGCTCCATCCGCCCCGACTCCTCGTCCTAAGGGGGAAGGAGGGGGGGTGAGAAACGGAGGCCAATCAGTGTGAGGGGATGGATGGGGAGGAGAGAAAGTGAGGGAGGGGAAAGAACCCTCCCCCCATATTCTCTTTCTGCCGCAATATGGGGAGCATCAATTGTGCATTTGTTGCACCGATTTGGGCGGCGATGGGTCGAAGAAAATATTTCGGTAGTGCTCAAGAATGCAAGGAAAAGGGCAGACACAACAGCAACAAGTACAACACCAACAGCAGCCACAAGTGCTGCAGCAACAGCACCAACAGGTGCAGATAAAATACGCCCTATTAATACATTTAATTCATTCAAACGAAACAGAAATGAAGCTGCACCCTCTGCCGTTCTACAGCAGCAACAATGAAAACTATCTCAACCGCACCTACCTCAGTCACCAGAGGCCCTCCGCTGTCCCCCAGGCAAGCGTCCTTTCCCCCTCCCTCGACGGCGGCGCAGACCATCCTCTCCGTCACTTTGTCCCCCTTGTACATCCTCCTGCACTTCTCGTCCTCCATGACCGTCACCGTCACCTCCCTCAGCACCTGACTCGAACGACCGTCCTCATCCGTGTAGCCCCACCCGCTCACCGTGGCCTCCCGCCCTACAAACCCCCCTCCCGCTCCCAAGCCCTTCCCCTTCCTCTTGTTCGGCAGGCATACGGGCGCCGCCCCCTCGCCGAACCGCACCGGGCGGTCCAGCTCGATCAGCGCCACGTCGTAGTCGGTGGTGAGGGCGTCGTAGCGCGCGTGCATCTTGATGCGCCGCGTGCGCCGCACCTGCTCCATTCCGGGGTCTCTCTCCGGCCGCCGCAGGTGGTGGTCGCCCACGTGGACGGTGGTGTTGAGGGCGCCGCGGCCCCACGCCATGCAGTGGGCGGCCGTTAGGACGTACTGCAGAAAATACGCGTCATCGTTAATTTTTGCCTCATCGTGGAAGTTGTTTTTCATCATCACTTTTTCATTGATGAGAGATCCCCCGCAGTACTGCAGGAAGCCGTTCAGTTTCAGCGCCACCGTCCAAGGGTGCGAGTGAGGTCGGGCCTCCGTGCCGCCCACAATGCGACTCGCTTCCCCCTCCTCCTCCTCCACGTCTCTGTCCTTGCCGGCGAGAGGCTTCTTCCCGCATTCGGTTGGTAACAATCTCTGAGAACAAGGCGAGCATGCTGACAGGATACAAAATAAACGCTTTTTTATCCATGTCAACCTCTTCCGGCGTGTTTTCCTCCGGCGAGGCGTTCGTCCAACGTTCATTTTCCAGCACCAGACAGTCATCGCCGACGTCGATCCAGTCCCCGAGGTCCAAGAATTCTCTGCGTGCATATTAAAATTGCATGTTAGGGTTCATAGCAAAAGTATTTTGCGGGGCAACAAAGTTTTTAGAGAGGATCCGGGAAAGTATCGCCTTTCGTCCCGCCCGTCGTCCAAGTCGGGAAAAGGCTTTCTATTTCCGTCGACCTCCTAATATACATTACCAAGCGTGCTCCTTGACTACCACAGGTTCTCCCCGCCCTCTATTTATGGAAGTGAAAGCCCCTCTCCTCTTACGCCGCTTTTTTTCCCCCTTGCAACTCGTCACAGAGGCTATTTATGGTTCTGTACGGTAGAGGGGCGGGGCGAAAAAGAGCCGTGGACTCGGGCGGAGTTGGTGGACGCGCAGAGCGCTTTTATCGATTTGCGCTCCAGTTATTGCTATACACGATGGGCCAAATGACTATAGTAGTGGGACTAGCCAGGCACAAGTGTGGACGCTTTTCTTGTCGATCGTGGGAAAAGGACAGCTAGGAAAAGACCCTCCTGAACGAAGCCTACCTTCGGTGCTTTACATTGTGAGAGGCAATTGCGAAGGGCCACCGGGTCGGTCGACATCTGTCTTTCCTACTGTAGCAAGAGGCAGTGAACACGCGCGCAATAAGATCACAACATTCACCGTGCTTTCCTTTTGTACACTCGCACCACCCCTGTCCCTTGGCAACGCGGTGGCTTGAAATCGAAGTCAGGCTATCGTTATACTTTTCACCCGGTTTCTTTCCCCCTCTCTCGCCCGTCAAGGATTGACCCCTTCTTTGGCAGGTCAACGATCGCTTGTATGTGAAAAGACTTGTGCAGTGAAAAAGTTGACAAGTGCAGAATGCATTCCGCTTTGCTGGTGTTTTAAAATTAATCGTCTTCTTGAAGACAAACTTTACCTTGAAAAATCACTACAAACGTTGCCATTATGGACGGTCCGGCGGTCTTGAGCACGGACGACGAGGCTGTGAAGGAACGGGAAAGATGCGACTACGAAGGCCAGAGGATCACCATGAAAATGGCCAAGTGATAATAGAACAACGATTTTTACGACGAAATCTATACTTTGTTTTTCGTGTAGGTCCGGCAACGTCCCCCGCACCGTCCGCGTCTACTCCGACGGCGTGTTCGACCTGTTCCACGTTGGCCACGCCAACGTGCTCCGCCAGGCGCGCGCCCTCCTCGGCTCCGCGGGCTGCCCCGTGCGCCTCATCGCCGGCGTCCACTCGGACGCCACCACCGCCAGGTTCAAGGGCCCCACCGTCATCGCCGAGGCCGACCGCTACGCCCTCGTCCGACACTGCAGGTACGTCGACGAGGTGGTGCTCGACGCGCCGTGGGCCACCGACGAGGACTTCGTGCGGAGAAACAAGATCGACTTTGTCGCGCACGACGACGTGAGTTTTTTTCTCTTTCCAATTTTAACCAGCACCTAATTTTTATCCTCTTTTCAGAATCCGTATCCGGTGAAGGGACTCGGGACGGACGACATGTACCGCCCGTGGAAGGAGAAAGGGATGCTGCTGGCGACCAAAAGGACAGAGGGAATATCCACAACGGACATCATCACAACGTAATGCTGGTCTTGGAAAAGCACTTTTTCTGCGCTATCTAAATCGATTCCTTTCTTTCTTTCAGAGTCCTGAGCCACCACGACAAGTACATGAAGCGCAACCTGGATCGTGGGGTGACCCAAGAGGAGCTGGGGCAGGAGCAGCAGCGGCCGGAAAAGGACTCCAACGGCGGCGGATATTGCTCCACAAGCTAAATCTGAATATTATGTGTCTACCTCCGTTTGCCTACCTGGGATTCCTGGGAGGATCAGGCTTTTCGCCGACTTCTGTGCGGCCCAACTGTGCTTTCGAGCTAGAAGTGTGTGGGTGAATGCGTGAAATAATAGGAAAACAGAGTTTAATCGTTTGAATAAATTTACGAAATACCTCAAATCTTCTGCCGTCGAGAGGTGTGCTAGGAGAGCGAAACGGAGGACAAAAAGTAACATTTTGTCTTTTTCCTGCTTCCTCTCGAAGACCGCAGTTTTTCTTTCTTGGGAACCCGATTCTCTTCCCTGCGGCCCGTTATATACCGTCGATACCATCTGCAGCACAAAGAGACGAGGAGGAGGAGGAGGATCGCAGATTGGATTCCGGGAGCGAAAGAAGCTGAATCGGCGCAAATTAACCGCATCCCGCCCGCCGTGATTGGGAAAGGTAGGGGGGGGGGACCTTTGCTCTCTTGGGCGGCGGGGCAGACGACAAGGGGAAAAGGCTTCCCCCCCTCACTCACGGCAGCAATCGAGGGAAAAAGGAGGCAAACAAAAACACCCTCTCGATCAAACGGACGGCGAAACAAAGCCCCGCCACAACCCTTGCTGTGGATTGTACTAGGTTCTCAGGTCATTTCTCATACCACATTTCCCACCCCCTTTTCCCCGCCCTTTCTAGTCTACGTACGGCGCAATATCAGTCATTTTCTTATGCACCGAAAGGGGAAAGGAGGGGAGGGGGAAGAGAAAAAGCAAATAGCGCAACACGCAAATGTGTTTACATCGTTGCTGGAAGGGGTGGAGAGGAGGAAGGCGGGGTCTCCAATTCAATTTACGGTAGAGGTTGAGTCTGGCTAACGATGAGAAATGGCCACCTTTCCCCTTCCCCTCTTCCCTTCTCATTTCCCCCCTTTCACATATGTCTGGACTGTTTCACGATTGTTTCAGGCATGCACTCTGATTCTCGTACAACTCAAACTTCTTTTATTAAAATACAATAATTTTTTTAATCACAAAAAAGTAAAACAAAAACTCAAAGCAACACGGGGAAAAATCATCCGAATTAAGTAAGTAGTGTGCACAATTTGATAGGATCACTTCTTCTTTGCCTCCTCCTTCTTGGGAAGTTCCTTCTTGGCTTCTTCTTTCTTAGGCTCGTCCTTTTTGGGCGCGGCCGCTTCCTTTTTCGGTTCTTCCTTTTTAGCCTCTTCTTTCTTTGCTTCTTCCTTCTTGGCCGCCGAAGGAGCAGCAGCAGGAGCGGCAGCAGGTGCAGCAACAGCAGCAGCCTTCTGCTCCTTCTGCTTCTTCAGCCTCTCCTCCCTCCTCTGCTTCTGCTCCTCCTCCTCCTTGACCTCCTTCTCCTCCTCCTTCTTGGCGACGTCGTCGAACGAGACCCCCACCAGACGGGTGATCTCGCCCACGATCTCGGCCGCCAACAGCGAGCGCTCCACAGGGAGCTCGCTTGACTCGGTAGACTTCTTCTTTAGACAACGCCTCACTTCTTCGGCCTAAAAAAAAGACAAAAGTACTAATTTATTGTTCATACGTATAAATAGAGTAGAGCAGAACTCACCTGCTTGGCAAAGCCGGTCAGCCCCCGACTGGCAGCCTTCTTGGGCACGGATGCCTCCTCATCTTCATCCTCCTCCTTGAGCTGCTCGTCCTTCTTCGCCTTGTCGTCCTTCTTCGCCTTGCCCTTCTCTCCCTTGCCTCCCACCGCCTCCTTCTTGTCTTCTTCGTCGGACTGGGGCAGGAAAGAGTGCTTCTTCACTTGCTTGCCGCCCTTGGTGAAAGTCACCTCGGTGGCGTCGAAGATGTTGGGACCAAGCTGGAAAACAAAAAAATAGATTTAACTTTTTTTCCCCCCTTAAATGTCTCTGAACGGCGGTTTCCTAACACCAGCAACATTAGCAGCAACATCAGCAGTAGGAGCAGCAAACAAACCAACAACAGCAGCAGCAACAGCAGGAGCAACAACAACAGCAGCAGCAATAGCAACAATAGTTGTTGAAGCAGCAAGAGCAGCTGCAGCAACATCAAGAGCAGAAAACCAGATGTAGAAATATCTCGTTAGAATAATGCTTCACATTTGCATTTCACCTGAAGGGTGCCCTCTGTTCCAGCTATGTAAGCGCTGTTGGGTAAGTCCACCCTCAAGTCGGTGACGAAGGTGGCGACGCGGCCGCCAGAAAAGTTCAACACGACGACCACGCCCAAGTCAGCGCCGTCCTCGGACATGCCGATGCCAGAGGCAACAATCTGGATGATAAAAAAATGTTTTCATTCTCCTACATGGAGAGCCATCTGAGCCAGACCTTTTCCGGCTTCTCTCCGCCGAATAGTGCGAGAGCGAGGTGTACGCAGGCGTGCCCGTACTCCAGCACCGTCCCGCCGCCGTTCTTCCTCTGACGCATGTTCTTGCCTTTCCCCGGCTTCCCGCGGGAGCCCAGGGTCACGGAGAAGTGCATTGGCTGCGGAATAAAAAAAAGTTGCACAATTGTTTCTTTTTTGCATTTTTGAAGCTTAATGGTAGTCACTTCTCCGATCTTTCCGTTCTTGATCATCCTGTTGGCCTTCTCGTGAGCGGCGAGGAACTTGGTGGCGACGGCCTCCATCAGGAAGAGCTTCTTGCTAATTGCCACCTTGACGACACCCTTGGTTTGGGCAGGGTTGACGGCCAAGGGACTCTCGCAAAGCACGTGCTTGCCTATTATTATCCCGGATAAATTTTTGAACGAAAGTTACGAATAATATTTTTTATTACCGTGGTTGAGCATCAGTTTGGTGATGCGTGCGTGGGCGGGGTTGGCTGCGGCGACGAACACCACCTGGACGCTGGGATCGTTGGCCAGGTCCCTGAAGTTGCCGTGCACGTTGCAGCTGACCTTGCCGTCCTCCCCCACCAGCCCGTGGTCGCGGGCGAACTTCTCGGCCACAGCCGGCTTGGCGGCGGCGGCCACGGCGGCCACCTGGTGGTAGGCGCCGTTGAGGGTGGAGACGGCGGATACGAAGTCGCTGGCGTCCTTGCCGACGCCGGCGACGCCCCAGCGAGTGGGGTTGGCGTTGTTGTTGTTCGTAGCGGGTGCTGCGGCGGCCATGGCTACTTGTAAAATGTGCAGTAGTTTTCCAAGGGTACCGATTCGAAACTTGTGTGAATGATGCGAACTCTCCTGATCGAATAGACTGCTAGAAGTGCTCTCCTAGCATCAGTGCCGACGACGTGGCTATTTAATACCAAGGGGTCCTGGTTCAGAAACACTTGTGTACGATGTGCCTATGATTCACGGGGTTCTCGTGCATGATCGACGTTTCTAAGGTGACACGATAGAAGTGTCACACCAGACCAATATTTGCACCTGCTCATACTAATGCTGCGCTAAAGAAAAAGTCTTAAGGAACGTTTTATTCCTCGATAAATACGTTCCTTTACTATAGCTAAGGATGCTCAAAAGTTCTAGAAAACGGAAAGAGGATAACAAGTGTTTCGAAATTTAAAGGCATGTGCCGACAACAAGCCGATGGTCGAAGATTCAGATCTGATGCAACGGTTTCGAAACTCGTCTTTCTCTTTCACCATGGAATATTTTAAATGTATGAGTAACTCTTATTTCATGTCCTTAGTGCGAGTCAACATTATTCACAAATCATTATGAACGTTTAAAAATCGTAATGCATGGTCGCTAAATAGCTCTGACATTAGTTTTGCTTGATTCCCTTCTGACACAGTCTGACGATCGCTATATTACAAATAAAAAGTCCCAAACGGACACGCTACTAGATATTTATGATGTTGAGCTTGAAGTAGTCCGTGACGTGGTGATCCTCCCTCTCCTCCACGGAGAGGACGTTCATGAACTTGTCCACCAGGATGAGGACCTGATTGCGAGTGACGTTCTCCCAGAACATGATGGACTGCAAAAGAGCAGAGAATATTTTACAACTCTGGACTCTTTTCGAATGGTTTGTGTACTCCTCACCTCGAGATGGTACTCGTGGCAGAAGTAAGGGACCAATCGGACAAAGAGGCGCAGATCCTGTTAATTTCGTTGATCAGGGTGCAAAAAAGTTGAATGGATAACACGAGCAGAATTACCAACCTCTAAATTTGACGAGGCAGGCACGGAAGCGATCTCCTGCCTCTCCGGTTCCGCGAAGACCTCGAGAAGTTGCTCACGGGTCATCCAGCGAACCTGAACGAAACAAGCAAATGTTCCATAGGAACAGAAATTCTTCTACAGTACTTGGTTGGTTCTGGGGAGCCTTATTTTCCAAGGACGGCCGATCCGATATTTCACGAATCCTTATGCCTTCACCCTATCCCACTGCAGGGTTATGTCCCAAGACCCTTCATCTCAATCTCATTATTCCCCCCCCCAAAAAAAAAAGGGGGATACGATCCAGGTCCTCCTAGCAGTCAGTTTTTGGAAGCGCGAACGCTACCGACTGACCCTGCCACCCGTCACAAGCTAGAGATTAAAAAAATTGCCAAAAAAGGAGTGCCGGAATGCCGGTTTTTGCCGGGGAAATGGCTACGCTATAAGGTCAAAAATGGCCTCCCCGGCTGAAAATGTCTGGGTATCGCGGTATTGGCAGTCTGTCTTGTGAAGGGGAAATGCCGGGGAACACTTTTGACGCAAAAAACGGCAAAAAACGGGCACTGCCCGCAAAAGTGACGGATTGGGATTATACCGGAAGTTGCAAAGAAGATCCAAAAAGATGCACTCATGCCGGTTTTGGCCGCGGAACCCAGACATTTTTGGCCGGGGAAGGTCATTTTATTCTATGTGTTAGCCATTTCCGCGGCACTACCGGTCCAAAAATAAAAAAAATCCTGCCGAGTCGGGTGCCGGTGGCATGTGGTAGGGGAGCTACCGGGGCTGGGCTCTTTCTACAGGACTATTTTATCACCTTCCTTCCCACGATCCCCTCGGCCGTCTCCTCCTCCTTGCAGAGCGTGGTCGCCGGGAATCCGTCCTCCTGGGCTTCCTGGTCAGACGCCGCAGTCGCTGCAGCCCCGGCGCCGGCAGATGGTGGGGCAGTAGGTGCGTTGGGGAAGAGTCCCTCCTCCGCCTCTTCAGATCTGGGGTCCGGAAAGTAGGAGAGCAAGGTGCCGTCGTCGGTGATGGCAAGGCCAATGTACTTGTGCAGTTGGATCAGGAGGTGATTTTGCAGCATCCAGATTAGCACCTGAAGAAATTATACATAATTTGCTGTAGCAAAATGGTGGAGCTACAATCACGAAAGTTCCATACTCCATGCAGAATGTTGGTTTCCTCCTCCTTGGCTGTGGCTGGCAGGAGTTGCGCAACAGGCGTTGGAAGGGAGAGCAACTCGAGGTAGTGAGTGTAACTCTCGCTCTGAAATAGAAAAATATTAATTTGTATTGTATGCTTGACCTCGATCTTCGACCTTGCCTCAATTGTTACATTCTGTAACATCGCACAAAAAGGATAAATGGCGTACGGGAAATATCTCTGCGAAGCGGTCCCTCAGGCTGGTGGTGTTGTGGTTTGCCACGTAAGGGTTCAATACGTAGATGTTCGACCCTGCCAGAGGGAAGATGATGGTGGCCTTGCCCCAGTACACGAGGTTGCAGGACTCGTCCCACACGAACTGGAGGTCCAGCGCTGCGTCCGATGCCAGCTTGGTGAAGCACTTGGTGGGGAGGGCGTTCTCAACGATGCTCCTGGTGCCGGGGCAGTAGTCGAGGGGCATCTCCTCGGTGACGTCATCCAGGGACTGAAGAAGGAGGAGGGCGTGGTAGGGACGAATCTAAAGGACAAGAGACACGATTACAATGAGAAACAATGAACAGTATTTGATTGCTCTCACGTTTTCAAAGTAGTCCTCCAGCGGGTCGGGTTCAACGAGGAGAGCGGGGTTGATCTGCTTGTGCACCTTCTGCGGAAGCGAGAATGTCACCTCGCTCCACCCGTTGAAACGAGTCTCCAGCATGCCTGGGGAGAAAATGATGAAGGAATAAAAGTTTTCCACTTTGCTCTAACATGATATTTGTGCCGTTGGTTTGGTACTGTACCGGTGCTTTTGATGTCCTTGAAAGCCTTTGTAAGATCCCTTGCCAGCTCCGATCTGGTCTCCACGAGGGAGAAGGGAGAAGTGGGCTTCTCCTCCGGCGGCATGGCGGCCACCTCGTCCTGAGCCTTGACCATGATGTCCGCCTCTCGTCTGAGGAAGCCGTCGCGCCTATAAAAGAAACATAGAGTACAACACAACTGGACCTAATGACGTCTGCGCCACGAACTCACAACTCCTCGTTCCTGATGGCCTGTGCGACGTCCCGGGCCAACTCGTGGTACTGCTTGACCACGGAGTAGCTGGCCCTGGCGCTCAGCGCAAAGACCACCACGAACATGGTCAGCGCGGACTCATCCTTCTTGTCCTCCGGATCGTCCTCGTCCAGGGCAGAGGTGGAGGGCGACGTCGACGAAGAGGGAACCTCGGAAGGGGACGCGGCGGCGGCAGTCGCGGCAGGCTGTGACGATGCCGCTGACTTCCCCTCGTCCGCCACCACCTCGTTCGGCAGCGGCTCGATGCTCCGGGGGTGCCCCACGAACCTCACCAGGTCGACCTTGAGCTCGAACTTCTCGTCGCAGAGCGCCGGGCTGACGGCGAAGAGGTGGGCCAGCGTCTTGTTGTCGAAGGCCACCAGGTTGGCGCGGCTCAGCCTCTCGCCGCGGAGCTCGGGCACGTTGGCGGCCGCCGCGCCCTCGGTCACCCTCATGACCGAATACTCGTTGCAGTGGGGAGGGATCTGAAGTACGAAGAGAAATGTAGTTGACCTTGACCTCAACAGATCAGTACAAGTGCTCACCTCCTTCCTCTTGACGGCCATGGTGTAGGGGTACCTGAAGAGCACCCTGTCTCCGCCGCGAGCGCCAGTCTTCACCAGGAAGACAGAGAGAGGGTCCAGGTGCGGCGAGTAGTCGGGCATGGTGGTAAAAGTGGGCGGGTCTCCGGGTTCGTCCGGGTCTCCGGGGAATCGGGGTCCGGGTCGGGGTCTGCCTGCTCCTGGCTCTTGCTGCTCCACTCGCCAAC
>JAAUYB010055265.1_pt1 | contig 15350 bp, 14 predicted proteins | sample 7278071 | NCBI WGS metagenome assembly JAAUYB01 (sample SAMN14350121, study PRJNA611818) | marine sediment metagenome | isolation source: surface marine sediment (1.8m) | place: French Polynesia: Moorea | collected 2018-08
AGGGTATGGAACCTAGAGGGCAAACAATTAGCGGTTCTCAAGGGTCATGATGCCTCGGTTTATAGTGTGACCTTCAGTCAAGACGGTCAACGTTTGGCCACCACCTCACGGGATAATACCGCCAGAATTTGGGATAAACGGGGTAACCCTTTAAGGGTGTTAAGGGGTCATACAAAATCGGTGGATGATGTGGCCTTTAGTCCTGACGGTCAACACATTGCCACCGCTTCTCGGGATGGAACGGCTAAATTATGGGATAATAAGGGAAATTTAATCAAAACCTTGCAAGATAATGGCTTAGGTTTCTACAGTATTAGTTTTAGCCCCGATGGTCAACGCATTGCCCTGGGGGCAAGGGATGGAACCATTAATATTTGGGATAAACAAGAAAATTTAACCTTAACCCTGAAAGGCCATCAAGAATTAGTCAATAGTGTGGTCTTTAGTGAGGATGGGGACTGGATAGCCAGTGGTTCGAGTGATGGAACTGCTAGACTTTGGGGTAAACAAGGGGAAGAAATTACCGTTTTAAAGGGTCATCAAGCCCCTATTTATGATATCTCTTTGAATCGTCAAGGAACCCAACTGGCCACGGCTTCGAGTGATGGAACCGTTAAATTGTGGGCAGTGAGACAGACTCCTAACAATGGTTTTAATACCCTCGATACTTATGTTACCAGTGCTGAGTTTTCTCAAGATGGGAAACGATTAATTATAGCCGATGAAAGTGGAAAGGTTTATATCTGGAATTTACAGGGAAAAAAGGTACAAGAATTTGAAGCGCATAATAGTGGCATTAATGCGATTAGTATCAGTCCCAATGGGAAAATCATCGCAACTACTGCTAATAACGGTACAGTGAAATTATGGAACTTACAAGGACAATTATTAGGAGAATTGAGAGATAATGAGACGCGAGTCTATAGCCTTAATTTTAGTGCAGATAGTCAAACATTAGTTATGGCTAATCGTTCGGGAGAAGTTGGCTTATGGAATTTACAAACCCAACCCTATCAATTAATTCAAAAATTTCAGGCCCATCAAGACACCATCACCCATGTTATTTTTAGTCAAGATGCTCAAAATATAGCCACCGCATCCGTTGATGGAACAGCAAAACTGTGGGATTTACAAGGGAATCTACAACAATCTTTTTCTGGACATAAAGAAGCCATTAATTGGTTAAGTTTTAGTCCCAATTCTCAATATTTATTAACCGCTTCTGACGATAGTACCATCAAGTTATGGAAACCCACAGGACAACTGATAACTACCTTGAAAAGTGATTTATTTCCTATTTCTCGGGTCAAGTTTAGCCCCAATGGAAAGTATTTTATGACGGCCTCTCAAGATGGAACCGTCAGATTATGGGATGACCAAGGAAAGCTACAGACAAAGATGAAAGGTCATCAAGAATCTATTGAAAGCGTGCAATTTACCCCCGATAATCAAATCCTATTAACCGTGGCAAGGGATGGTACAGTAAAACTGTGGCCGGTAGAATCAGAATTTGCTCGCCTAAGTTCACTTTTAAACCAAGGATGTCAGTGGTTAGAGGATTATTTTGTCACCCGTCCCTCCGAACAGGAAAAATTATCCAGTTGTTTTCCTCAAGTGTCTCCAAAAAATCCTTAACTGAATATTAATATTTCATTTTGTTACAAAATATAGGGGTTTCCACAACCCAACCCCGTCAAGCTATGTTAGGGTATAAATGATTGAGAATTTTTCGAGTTCGGGTTCAGCATTGGTTGTGATTAGTAATTGGTTCGTTCCTGTCTACATCGCCTGGTGGGTTTCCGAAGATTTAGTTGATTCTCTCGTAACCTTCTAATACATTTTGGAGACATCCCATGACAATTTATGTAGGCAACTTAGTATATGATGTAACGTCTGAAGATTTAACAGAAGTTTTCAGCGAATATGGTACTGTCAAGCGGGTTTCTCTCCCTACAGACCGCGAAACAGGAAGACCCAGAGGATTTGGCTTTGTGGAAATGGAAAGTGATGACCAGGAAACTGTTGCCATTGAAACCTTAGATGGGGCTGACTGGATGGGGCGACAAATGAGAGTTAATAAGGCTAAACCCCGTGAAAACTCAGGTCGTAACAGTTCTGGTAGCTTCCGTAAACAAGGTAGTTTTTCCTAGTAAAAACAGAATCAGAAACGGCTAACTATCTATTCATAGTTTAGTGTTTTTTTCCCGCGCTTTTACCCTAAAAAAGCGTGTTTTTTTTCATTATAGATAAATATAATGGTGAGTAGACAATCATTTACTGAAGAAAGAAAAACAAAATGTTAGAAACCCTAAAAAAAGCGTATCAAGAAAATCCTAACCGTACCCTTGCCATTGGAGTCGGGGCTTTGATTTTAACCCCCGTTGTCCTTCCCTTACTCAAACCAGTGGCCAAAGCAACGGTGAAAACGGGGGTTATTTTATACCAAAAAACCAAAGGAACCTTAGCCGAAGCAGGGGAAGTGATGGGGGACATCATCGCTGAAGCGAAGGCAGAAGTGATAGCAGAACAGGCTGAAAAAAATGCCCTACCTACCTCCGTCTCAGAAGTGTTAAACAATAGTCAAGATTAAGGTTTTTTCTCAAACAGTTCTGAAGACAGATACAGTCCTCGTTTAATCACAGACTTGAGAAGGGGACGACTCACTTTTGCTGCCACCGGAAGGGCGATGGTTCCCAGTAAAATAGCCCCTAAGCCAATCACTCCCCTGGAATCACCTTTCTGATGATGGTCTTCGATGATTTCTTTGAGGTGTAGGGAAAAAACCGATTTATCCCAGTGAATCAATGACATCAGTACAAAACTCCTAAATAGATTGGACAAACTTAATGGCTTTCTAGATGATGTTGAACCAAAGGCCGTAAACTATTGAGTCCGGCCACGATCGCCGTTCCATTATGGACTAGGGTGGCTAACAAGGGGTTAAGGCCGACGGTGGTGGCTAATCCTAAAGCTGCCAAGTTGGGGGCAACTACCATCAGGGTATTTTGATTAATTAAGGCTTTTGTTTCTTGGGCAATGGCGATCGCCTCTAAGACATCGCTTAAGTCGTTATTCATCAACACCACATCGGCGGTATCCCTGGCAATCTCCGACCCGTTTTCAAAGGAAATGGACACATCGGCGTAGGCCAAGGCCACCGAGTCGTTGAGGCCATCCCCCACAAACGCGACGGTTTTACCCCGATGATGCAAGTCACGGACTATTGTTGCCTTATCTTCGGGAAACGCCTCTGCATGGACGTTAGAGAGGGGAATCTGTAACCCTTTACCCACTTCTATTGCCCGTGTTTGATTGTCTCCCGTCAGCAGATGGACTTCGATGCCATATTTTTGCTGGAGGTGACGGATTAACTTAGCACTTTGGGAACGGAGGGGATCGGTATAATAAATGATGCCCTGAAATTCCCCATCACAAGCGACATAGACGGGGGATAAAGCGTATTTTTCTTGCATTGTAGCCGTTTCTTGGATGCTCACTCCTTTACTCGTTAATAGCTTGTGACTGCCCACTAATACGGTTTTTCCCGCCATGGTGGCCACCATTCCTAAGCCGACTTCGTAGTCCCAATGGTCACGGGGTAAGAGGTCAATATTTTCCTGTTGGGCATAATGGGCGATCGCTTCGGCCACAGGATGGGTAATACGTTGTTCGGCTGATGCTGCTAAGCGAATCAAGCTGTTAGCATCTAAGGTGTCTCTGACGGTTTCTACCCCCACCACTTTAATATTTCCTTCGGTGAGGGTTCCGGTTTTATCGAAGACAATGGTATCGATTTCTGATAACAGTTCTAAGGTGCGACCACTCCTGACTAAAATACCGTGGCGGGTGGTATGATTTAATGCCCCTAAAAAGGCCGTCGGAATAGAAACCCGAATCCCTGTGACAAAATCTAAGGTAAGAATAGAAGCTACCCGTTGGGGATCTTGGGTGATGATTAGAATCATGCCCGCTAAGCATAAGGAGGGCATCATTAATTGTTCTGCTAAATTGGCTGCGTAGTTAGCCATACGGGTGTCATGAACGGGGGCTTTTTCGAGGAGTTGAACACTGGCAGCAGCACGGGTTTTTTCTCCTACTTTTTCACATCTAATACGAATTTCTCCCGATCTTAATAGGGTGGAGGCATAAACATAACTATTTTCTTCCGCAACAATGGGCATAGATTCCCCGGTTAATTGTTGCTGATCAATGATGGCTTTTCCTTTAATAACTGTGCCATCAATAGGGATACTTTCCCCTGGATAAACAACTACCGTATCTCCAATTTTCACCCGCTCACTTTCAATATGAATAATTTTATGCTCCTTTTCGACCCAAGCAAAATGACCAATGGTATCTAATAAATTACTGGTTTTCATTTCTGTGGATCGTGCGGTTTTTTCCCTAATAATATCCCCTAATTCGTGTAAGGTAATCACTAACGCTGGGGTCACTATTTGCCCTTGTAATCCACTAAAAATCAGGGCTAAACTATCTAAACAATCGATGTTTAATTTTTGTTCATCAGCTAAACTTTTATAGGCTCTTTTTACCACAGGAAAGGCAGCCTTAAGTAACAGAAGAACAGCAATTAATTTTAATCCTGGAAGGGGTAATTTTGTGGCTGTAAATGTTAATAATGTGGCTAAACTAGGAATGGTTAAACTAGACCATTCTTCTAGGGACTTTTTGGGTTTCGTTTCTGGAATTAAACGATGATTATTTTCGGCTCTTTCGATAATATTAACGATTAATTCCTCAATAATCAAACCTTGCTCCCCATGATAAATGATGATAACACAAGCAGCCCAAGGATTGAAGCGAACGTTTTTAATAGGTTTGGTTGCTTTTAAAAGGTGTTGAAGACGCGAGGCAAACCGTCGATCATAACTTAAGCGATCAACTCTAAGTCTCACTCTTCCAGGGATATGATGGATGATTTGAGGAACCGTTTTCATGGGAACTGGTTGGGATGAATTAATGAGGTTTTTGGGGTTGTTAAGCAGCCGTTTCTTCTGCTTTATTCATAATATTAAGTAACCGTAATCCTAGTTCCACATCTGATAACCCTTGTGTCTCATAATAAATGACCACCGAAGCTGCAGCGCGGTTAATGCGCGACTCAATGACATGATTATCTTCTTCTAATAATTGACATAAAATCTCACAAAATTCTATATCTTTGGCTAATCTGGGAATTTTAACGCGAATTCTTCCAGGTACAGAATGAATAATGGTATAAAGGCTATTATCTTCCTTTTCAACCTTGCCCACACCATTCCCATGATTCGTAGCTACCACTGGTGTTATTTGTTTAAGATTGGTAAAAATTTGGCGAGAAATACTAGCAATAGCTAAGTTAACAATTAAAGCGTTAGCCCCTCTCAATTGTAAGCGACTGGTGATAAAAATACCGAGAATAACCGGGATAATCATCTCAATTTCGCTATGATCGTTTAAAAGTTGGATCAGTTTCTCTTCGGTTACTTGTAATTGATTATGGTTAGGTGTGTCAACTGAAGCTTGATTTGTCATGCTTTATTTCCCTGTACTTGAAGGTCGAGTGTCGTTATTATCCTGTCGGCCTCTTCACTCGATGGTCACACCCTAATCATAATTGATCTCAGAGGGATGAATCAACTGCAATCTTTTCTCATTAATTCATCTTACTCCCAAAAATTTATGAGTTTGTAAACTCATACGCCATTGAGGATGATCAAGAATATAATCGAAGATTAAAGATTGACTTTCGGGATGATTCCATTCCGGTTGTAAGTATTTAACGACGGAGGAGGGAACTTTGTTGGCTTGTTCCTCAGCCCAGGGTAAATCATCTGAAGTCGCAACCACCACCTTTAATTCGTTAACCTGGGAATAGATACTATGGTGGGGAACCTTAAAGGGTTTGGGAGAAAAGGTCACCCAGTCAAACTGGCCAGTAAAAGGATGGGCCCCAGAGGTTTCCAAGTGAACCCGTAACCCTAACTTGCGTAACGCTTGAGTTAAGGGGAATAAATCGTATAATAAGGGTTCTCCCCCTGTAATGACTACCATCGCCGGGTTAGCAGCTTTAGCGGTTTGGGCTAACATTGTCACGGACTGTTGTGGATATATTTTGCTGGTCCAGGACTCTTTTTGGTCACACCAAGGACAATGAACATCACACCCGGCCAACCGAATGAAAAAAGCACTCATCCCCGTCCAAGTCCCTTCTCCCTGCAAGGAGTGAAAGGTTTCTACAATCGGATAGGTGATGAGTTGTGGTGCGATCGCTTTTTTGCCAACTGACGCTAAACTATTCATACACTATTTTTAACACTTCTAACAATTTTAACGAGTTTTTCTCCTTTGTTATGAAATCTCCTTATTATCAACGATTATTCGTGCTACCTTGGGTCATGATGGGTTTAATCGGTTGTGAGTCCATTGAACCCATTTCTATCCAAAAGATTCCTGTTCCTGAAACTTCTGCTTCTAATTCTAATCCGCCTCCTAGTTTAACCGATCCCGCCTTTTTAGAAGCTCTCGAAGACGTAACTTATCGAGAAATTAATCAGTATCGTATCTCTAAAAGTTTACCCCCTTTAAAACTCAATCCCCAAATTGCTCAACAAGCGAGAATCCATAGTGAAAGAATGGCTGCTGGTATTATTCCTGTCAGTCATGAAAACTTAGAACAACGATTAAAAATCATTAGTTTTAGTACCCCTCATGAAAAAGGAGTGGAAAACTTAGCCACCCATGAAAATAATAGTGATCCTGTTCAAGCTATTATTCAACAGTGGTTAAATGATCCCCAAAACCTGAAAAATATTGAAGGAAAATACGATGAAACTGGGATAGGTGTAGCACAAAATAGCCAAGGAAAATATTATTTTACACAAATCTTTATCAAAAATAGACCTTCTATTATCACCCGTTCTCCCGAAATTTCTAACAGTTTAGAACCGTGGAAAACCCCTGATCCCTTATTAGAAAAAGCCGGTCAAGATGGTCAGTTTTTAATCGCCTTAGAACAAGAAATTAACCGTCGTGTTAATCAATATCGGTTATCAAATAATTTACCCCCATTAACCATGAATGCAGAAATTAGTTACGTTGCCAGACAACATAGCCGAGATATGGCCAGTAAAAAAGCAACCTTTAGTCATGATGGTTTTGATAATAGGGCCAAAGCGGTAGGCAAGACCATTCCTTATCAATCCTTTGCCGAAAATTTAGCTTATATCAAAGGGTATCCCGACTTAGCAGATGTAGCCGTTAAAGGGTGGATTAATAGTCCCGGTCATCGTAAAAATATGGAAGGAAATTTCAATTTAACGGGGGTAGGAATTGCTAAAAATGCTGATGGAGAATATTATTTTACTCAGCTATTTTTATTACAACGGTGAATAAATTTATAGTTAATCATTGTCCATTATTTGCTACATTAAGAATAGTATCATTAAGTAAAAATAATTATGAATCAAACGATCGATAAAGTAAAACAAGCCTTATCCCATCTAGAAATTATTACCGATCCTCATCAACTCAGCAAATTATCCCTTGATTATTATCATTTTAGCCCCATTTTACAACAACAATTGCAAGATAAACGGGGGGATATGGTTATTCGTCCCACTACAGAGGCAGAAGTAGTACAAATTGCCCAAACTTGCGTTAACTACAAAGTTCCCCTAACCGTCAGGGGGGCCGGAACCGGGAATTATGGTCAATGTATTCCCTTGGAAGGGGGAGTTATTCTCGATACCAGTAAAATGCAGCAAATTCTCTGGTTAGAACAAGGGGTTGCTTGTGTGGAACCGGGGGTGAAAATGGCCGCCTTTGATAAACAAGTGAGGCCAACCGGCTGGGAGTTACGCATGGCCCCATCTACCTACCGTACCGCCACCATTGGGGGGTTTATTGGGGGGGGTAGTGTGGGCATGGGATCAATTACCTATGGACAACTCCGCGATCGCGGTAATCTGCGCGCCTTACGCATCGTTACCCTTGAAGATGAACCCTGTTTAATGGAGTTGCGAGGGGATGAAGTGCAAAAAGTCAATCATGCTTACGGCACGAATGGTATTATTACACAGTTAGAAATTCCCTTGTCCCCTGTTTATCCTTGGGCTGAAATTATTGTTGTTTTTGATGAGTTTATGCAAGCTGCAAAATTTGGTCAGGGGTTAGGGGATAGTGACGGTATTGTTAAAAAATTGATCACGGTTCATGCGTCTCCTATTTGCCATTATTTACCGCAGTTAAAAGACTATTTACCCGAGAATAAACACGCTGCCTTTTTGATGGTTTCTGAATATGATTTAGAAGCGTTTAAGGATTTAGTTTATGAATATAATGGAGAAATAACTTATCTCAAAACTGCTGAACAAGCCAGCAAAGGAACCAGTTTATTAGAATATACTTGGAATCATACCACCCTTCATGCAAGGAGTATTGATCCGAGTATTACTTATTTACAAACCTTTTACTTTACTTTAGATAACGTTGAACATTTCTATGATCATTTTGGGGATGAGGTAATGATACATTTAGAGTTTATTAAGTTTCAGGGTAAAGTCATTCCTGCGGGGTTACAGTTGTTTCATTTTACAACAGAAGCAAGGGTTAATGAAATCATCCATTACCACGAAGAAAATGGTGCAGGTATTGCCAACCCTCACACTTATTTATTAGAAGGAGGCGGACGAAAAACCATTGATTCTCCCCAACTCAATTTCAAAAAAGAAGTTGATCCCTATGGTTTAATGAATCCTGGTAAAATGACAATAAATTAAAGGAAGTTTAACAGCAGGAAGTCTATATTTCTTTGAGAATAGAAAGTATCCAACCACTAGCCAAAGCTATCCAGATAAATAACTCCAACCATTTAAGCCAAAAGGTTTTTTGCCACCAATGTTTAACCCAAGAAAATTGAAAATTTTGGGTGTAATGGATAATCTTATTTTTCCACTGTTTGGGGTCATCTTGAGGTTTATAAAACCAGTTAAACATAGAGAGAAAAAAACGGAATCCGCCAATTTTTGCACTGATTAATAGATGATAACCTAAACTAAAAATCATTATTACCCAGGATAATAAATGGGCCAAGTACCAAACATGATCAAGTTCTCCATTAGGTAACCACTTTTCATCCATCATTTTGCCGGTAAAAACAGCAAATGTCAAAGAAATAAGCATTAAAGTATTAATCACCCGATGAAGATGATAAGACCAACCTTTTTGATTAATATGGGTTAATTTGGAGAATGTATTGGCTTGAATTAAACGTTTTTTACCCTGATGAAACCCATAAAAAACTAAGGTGGGAAAAATCAATAAAGTCCATAGTCCAAAAGTTCCATGAATCCCTTCTATTTCTGCAAACTTAGGTAAGGGAATTTGTCCCCATCTCCCATCATAAATATCATAAGTCCAGTAAGCAGTAATCATGGCTAAAACGAGAAATAATGCAGTTAAACCATGGACTAAACGAAGTAATAAAGGTTGATAAGGTTGTATAACTTTCATAATTATTATTCGTCCTTAAGTTTGATCGGTTATCGTAAAACAAAAGATTAAATTGATATCAATAAGCATTTTTCAAATTGGCAATCTATAATAAAGTTAGACCTAGCTGAATGAGTTAAAATAACACCATGCTATTAAACTATAATCCGAAACATTGTCTTCCCTCTGCTGAAGATTTACCCGATTCTGATGATACACCCGTGGATAATCAATTACAAGACCTTATTCCTCATCTATTATTAGATATTCTGGCCCTAATTTGGTCAGATAGACAAGATTGGTACTTTGGGGTGGATATGGGTATCTATTATGATCCCTATGAACCTGCTATTATTCCTGATGGCTTTTTAAGTGTTGGAGTTCCTCGTATTATTGATGAAGATTTACGGTTATCTTATGTGTTATGGGAAGAACAAAAAGTACCAACTTTAGTGTTAGAGGTGGTTTCTCATAAACGACGAAAAGAATATACAAAAAAGAAGGATTTTTATGCAGAAATGGGAGTTTTATATTATGTTATTTATAATCCTTTACGGAAGAGAAAACCTAGACTAGAAGTTTATCAATTAAACAATGGAAAATATGAATTATTACCAGGGGAACCCATCTGGTTATCAGAATTAAGTTTAGGAATAGGAAAAGAAACAGGAATTTATCAAGGAATAGAAAGAGAATGGTTATATTGGTATGACGAAAATGGAAAGCGTTATTTAACTCCAGAAGAAAGAATAAAATCAGAGGGAGATCAAAGACAAAAGAAAGGGGAAATAGAGGGAAAACGGATGTTAATTTCACGTCAACTTAATCTAAAATTAGGTAATATTTCTTTGGCAACAGAACAACAAATAAAACAATTATCTTCTAGTCAATTAGATGATTTATCCCTTGCTTTATTTGAGTTTACGGACTTAGATAGTTTAAATCAGTGGTTAGATGAAAAGTAGGCCGATATACACTGGGATTATCTTTCATGGTCTGGTGGTGAACATTTGTATTTATTGTGTTACCGTAACAGTCAGAAACTTTGAGAATTTTTAACCGGTTATAACCTGTTAGATGAATCAGAAGATTATTGTTAGAGTTAGGGACTTCTGGGATTATCTTTTATGGTCTGGTGGCGAACACTTGTACTTGTTTTCTGTCAAGGGTCAATAATTAACGAACTCGATGACCAATATCACGACGATAATAGACACCCTGAAAGTCAATAGCTTCTATACAACCATAAACCGTCTCAATAGCTGAGTTAAAATCTTTACCCCTAGACGTAACCCCTAACACTCGTCCCCCGTCGGTTAAAAAGCGATCGCCGTCTAACTTTGTTCCTGCCTGGAATACTGTTGATCCGAGGTTTTCAGCCTTTTCTATCCCTGTAATAACTTTCCCCTTCTCATAGCTTCCTGGATAGCCTTCAGAGGCAGCTACAACGCAGACAGCACTACCTTCGTACCATTGTAGCGGGGGAAAGGCTTCTAGACGACCATCAACACAAGCCATCAATAACTCATCTAAGGGAGTTTCTAAAAGAGGTAACACCGCTTGAGTTTCCGGATCACCAAAGCGACAGTTATATTCGAGAACTTTGGGATCACCGTCTGGTGTCACCATTAACCCGGCATAGAGTACCCCACAATAGTTAATCCCCTGTTGACGCAACGCCGATACAGTGGGTTCTAAAATTTCGCTTCGCACCCTGGCTAATAACTCAGGGGTAGCGATGGGTGCCGGTGCATAGGCCCCCATTCCGCCGGTATTGGGTCCAGTGTCCCCTTCCCCGATGCGTTTGTGATCTTGTGCCGGTAATAGAGGCCGTACTGTTTTCCCATCGGTGAGGGCTAAAATGGAAACTTCTTCCCCTTGTAAACATTCTTCGACGACAATTAAATTAAAGCCCGTGGCCATCAACTCATCTACCGCATTGTAGGCTTCTTCTACCGTTTGAGCTACAATAACCCCTTTTCCTGCGGCCAAGTTATCCGCTTTGACCACGATAGGTGCGCCTTGTTGGCTAATATAAGCTTTAGCTGCCTCTGCATCGGTAAAGGTTTCCCCTTGAGCGATCGCAATACCTGCATCGGCCATCAATTTTTTCGCCCAAGACTTGCTCGACTCAATTTGTGCGCCGGCTTGAGTCGGTCCAAATACTTTAATATTGTAGCGTTGGAGATAGTCAGTAATGCCTTGAGATAAAGGAACTTCTGGCCCGACAACAACGAGATCAATGTTATATTGCTGCACAGACTCAGCAATATTAGCAAAGTCATCTACTGCATAAGGAAGATTTTCGCACCCTTCCAATGAAGCAGTGCCTCCATTACCAGGAGTACAAAAACATTGCTCTACTTGAGGGGACTGAAGCAGTTTCCAGACTAGGGCGTGTTCGCGCCCTCCATTGCCAACAACTAAGACTTTCACGCTTTAATAACATATAAATAGACCCATAGACATGATAGTTCTAACAGTGCTACCATTGCAATCTAAATTATCATGACTTGATCACGGTTCAGTAATCACTGATGACTAAAAAAATTAATGTTTCGTATTTATACTGCTCAATCATTAGGACAGAAATGGGTTGAAACCTATCAAGAATGTTCACCCATTTTTGCTTGTATTTTAGGCTTTACTGATACGGGTTTAATTCCTGGAATTTCGGCAGCAGGTGCAACGCCAGAAGCGAGAAAATATACAGCGATCGCCGATGCAGAATTTTTAATTAACGGGGTACAATCTGCTTATCATTATCCGTTACCTTCTTTACATCAAGGAGTTTCTCCTGTGTTTATTACTCGTGCTGTTCTAGAAGCTTGTAATATTCCCATTTATTTATTTAATGCTGGTTTACCCATCCCTCCTGCTGTTCCTTTTATTGATTGCAAAGGACAACCAGCTAACTGTTTAACCACGGGACAAGCGTTACCATTATCCTTAGTTTATGATTTATTTCAACAAGGATTAATTTGGGGAGAAAAATTAGCTAAAAATGCAACAAAAAACTATTTAATTCTCAGTGAATGTGTGGTCGGTGGAACAACAACAGCCCTAGCAATTTTAACGGGATTAGGCATTAATGCCACAGGAAAAGTGAATAGTAGTCATCCCAATTGTAACCATGGACAAAAAGAATTAATTGTCAAGAAAGGGGTGACAAATGCTGGCTATTATGATTTATTTCAACCTATTAATCCTTTTCAATTAGTCGCTGCTGTGGGTGATCCGATGCAAATTGTTGTGGCAGGAATAGCTATCGCTGCTAGTATCAAAACAGGGGTAATGTTAGCAGGAGGAACGCAAATGTTAGCAGTTTATGCTTTAATTAAAGCCATTATTAATATTTCTGAATATGATGTTAATTTAGATAATATTATTGTGGGGACAACGCGCTGGGTAGCCGAAGATTTAACAGGAGATACTGTTAGTTTAGCTGAGTCTATTGGCAATGTTCCATTATTAGCCACTCAATTGAATTTTTCTAGTTCTTCTTATGAGCAATTAAAAATGTATGAACAAGGGTATGTTAAAGAAGGAGTGGGTGCCGGAGGATCTGCGATCGCTGCTTCTTTATCGTTTAATTGGACTCAAGAAAAGTTACTAAATAGTATTGAAAATCTGGTTAATAATTATAACAAAATAAGAAATTAGGTGTATTTTTATTAGCTCATTTAACACTATTATGATCAATACCTGCTATAAATAGCGATCATACTAAAAAAATATCTGTACACAATGGAAAACTTTAGTATAATACAGCTAGTGAGAGATTATGTATAATTTAAAGAAAATGTCTACAGCTTATTTTCAAAATCTTATTGAATCAATCGAAACCTTATCAGTTGAAGATCAAGATTATTTGTTTGATTTAATCCGCAAAAGACGTATTGAAAAAAGGCGTTCAGAAATTGCGGAAAATGCAGAATCTATTCTAACCGATTTACAACAGGGACAAGCAAAAATTGGAACAGTAGATGAGTTAATTTCAGACTTGTTAGAGGAAGACGATGAGAGTTGTTTGGAATAGTCGTTTTAGACGAGCTTTTAAGAAACTGATAAAAAAAAATCCTGAACTACAAAATAGAATTACTAGGGTTTTAATATTATTAGCAGAAGATCCTTTGACCCCATCTTTAAAGTCTCATAAATTAACAGGTAATTTAAGTAATTTGTGGTCGTGTTCTGTTACTTATGATTGTCGTATTATTTTTATCTTGACTCAGGATGAAGACGCAGAAGAAGCCATAATTATTTTAGTGGATATTGGGTCACATGATGAGGTTTATTAATAAGAATAATAATTAAATAGGTTGTACTTGAAATTGATTCGGTGCATTACACTTTGTTAATGCACCCTACAAGATCAGCGCACTAGCTATAGTGACGATTTAAAATTTTTTCTATTATTTCAAAAACTTCTTTAAATGCAGCAAAATCAAAATCATTAAAACCTTCTTCTTTATCATCGATATAAGTTGCAAAGTCATCTTTTGGCAATGCTACATTATTATTGTCAGAATCAAAAACTTTATCATCTATTATTTTGAGTTGATGAGATTTGAATTTATTTATTTCAGTAGTATTTAATTGAGTATTAGATAAATGTTTACCACTTTTTGGGTGAAATTCGTCGCTTAGAAAAAGTCTTCTATTTTTCTTGTCTGTACGTTTAATTTCTGAATCTTGATAATAATGTTCGATACAAATCTCTTTAACATCTTGACGATGGTTAGGGATAGGTAAAGCAAAAGAATAAACACCATTACCCCAATCTTTGAAACCTTGAGAATCATCATGAATCTTTGGCGTTATTTTTTTAGGTTCATCTCGATCAAAAATAGCAATCAGAGGAATATTTCGCTTCTCCTTACAAAACTGTTTACATACTTCAAGAAGCTGATTGCTACCTTGCTTATCAGGCTCTAAATCATCTCTATATTCTAATTCAAAATTATAAACTATATTTTGATTTTTTAACCATTGCCAAGCAGCTTTTAAATGTTTAATGTCTGTTTTCCCTTCAGTCCAAATAATAGCTTTATGTAAGTTATTTGGTGACTTGATATCTGAAAGTTTACTTGTAATAATATTGATTTTTGAATCATCTACTAAATCAGGAGCAAGTGCTTTTAATTGTTTTAAGAACTTTAAATAAATATGATCAGTTTCTCCTCGAACTAAGCCAATAAAATTTATTTTTCCTTTGACCATTTTCCTAAAGCAATCTCGACTTTTCATATCATCATTGTTGTCATTAAATTTCTTATAAAATTCAGCTTCTGCATTTTCTAAACCATATGTTTTCCAAGCATGAAGAATGGCACGAACCTGTCGGATATACTTCCGCTTAACATTAAGTTTCTCATTAACAATAATTCCAGTCACTTCTTGCCGTTGATATCTATTTTGTAGTCTTAGTTTTGATAAATTAACTGAAAATCCATTATCTTTAATAACTGTTCTCAATTCGTCTGAAAGAACAAAGGTTTCAGAATCTTGAGAAAAATAAGCAAGACGATGAGGAAATTTGAATCGAGAAGTTGAAAAGGTAATATCGTCTGCATATCTAGTATAAATACATCGATATTTCTTTGCCAATTTTTGAAGCTGAGAATCTAATCTGGCGCAAATCATGTTTGATATGATTGGTGAGGTAGGTGCGCCTTGTGGTAATTGATTATTATAACAACAAATTTGTGCTAATATAGTAGCAACTTCTTGAGTACAATTATAAGGTTTTGCGATAAAAAGTCCTCGAACTCTTCCAAAGTTAATAGATGGAAAAAAATCTTGAAGATCAAGGTTTAGAATATATCGTTGTTTGATATGTATTTTGGCATTAGTAA
>JAAUYB010076369.1_pt1 | contig 15348 bp, 13 predicted proteins | sample 7278071 | NCBI WGS metagenome assembly JAAUYB01 (sample SAMN14350121, study PRJNA611818) | marine sediment metagenome | isolation source: surface marine sediment (1.8m) | place: French Polynesia: Moorea | collected 2018-08
AATAGCTTAACATAATCTCCCCTTCTCCCCGCTCAGAAGCTCCCTTGCAGCCTAAACAAGCAACTTTTCGATCTACTGAAACTTATTCCTTCTTGCCCACCCTACGAACTTTGTCTTGTTGAAATTTTGTCACGATTTATGAAAACTTTTTGCTTAAAATTACTCATTCTCTGTTTACTGACACTATCTTTTATTTTCCCTTTTGCTACCCAAGTCCAAGCCTCTCCTACAGATAATAAATGTCCAGAAGAAATGGTATTTATCCCTGGTGGAAGCTTTAATATCGGTTCAGATACTAACTATGAGTCAGAAAGGTCTGCTACTGATGTAACGGTAGATAGTTTTTGCATCGATCGCCACGAAGTCACTAACGCAGAGTTTCGTCAGTTTGTGAAAGCGACTGGTTACCAAACCATCGCCGAACGTCCTCTATCAAAAGAGCAGTTTCCCACCTTAAGCGAAGAACAACGTCAACCAGGTTCCCTCGTCTTTCAACCCCCCTCAGAAGGGATACAACAGGTAGCTTACTTAAGTTGGTGGCACTGGACTGTAGGGGCAAACTGGCAACATCCCTATGGACCCGACAGTAATATTGAAGGTAAAGATAACTATCCTGTGGTTCATATCGCCTACGATGACGCAGTTGCTTATGCCAACTGGAAAGGTTTTACCCTTCCCACCGAAGCGCAATGGGAATATGCAGCGCGAGGGGGACTCAAAGATAAAGACTTCAGTTGGGGAAACCAATATTTAGCCAAAAAAGCCAACACTTGGCAAGGTATTTTCCCTTTCCTCAACACCAAAGAAGATGGTCATCTGGGAACGGCCCCGGTAGAATCGTTTCCCCCTAATGGCTATGGGTTGTATGATATGACAGGTAATGTCTGGGAATTAACCTCAGACTGGTATAGTGTGGGACATTCAGGGAAAGATCATAGTCTTAACCCCGTTGGACCGACTAAAAAGGCCAGTTTTGACCCCAAAAAACCCAGTGAAGCGGCTTTGCACGTCATTAAAGGGGGATCTTATCTCTGCGCTAAGAATTATTGTAGTCGCTATCGACCGGCAGCTAGAGAGTCTCAGGCCCCGGATACAGGAACCACTCATGTTGGTTTTCGCTTAGTGGCACTTTAGTAGTTGTAGGGTGGGCAAACCTTGAAAATTACTTGATATATCCTCAAAGTTGTTCCCTCTTGCCCACCCTAGGAAATGATAACTCAATTTCCTAACCACTGTTTCAGATGGCGAATAGCTGCACTGGTATTGCGTTGATAAGCAATGTTTAAATATTGTGCAACAATATCAGCAACATTTACTTCTGGGAAATACTGACTTTGTGATTCGGCACTATAGTTATTGTCCTGAAGCTTATAAATGAGCAGTTGCTGATCACGAACTAACCAGACCTCAGGCACTTGGTAGGGAAGATAGTCCTCTACCTCAGTATAGCTGGTAACATCAATTTCCAGCACTAAATCTGGCGGTGGGTCGTTGCGCCAATCAATGCGTTCCTTCCCCGAAATCTCTGGCCAATGGTCAATATAAAAGCAATAGTCCGGTTCAATACCGCTTTCTTCCGGAAGTTGCATGGTTATAGGGGTAAAAGCATCGTATTCACGGTCAGATTGATCGAGAAGCACTTTAATAATATCCGCAATCAAACTTACTTCCCGTCCATGCTTCGGTAAGGGTGACATGAGTAGAACTTCTCCAGAACGGTATTTTATGCGAGGGATGGAACGGTTTCCTCTGCGATCGCACAATGATTGATAGGTTTGCCAAGTTGCCGGTGACTTCACCACTGTTCCGGCTGACAGATACATTTTTTCGGGTGAAATAACCGTTAACATAGTCCCCCGTATCTCCAAATACACTCTATATACATTCTAGTTGTAGGGTGGGCAAATGCTTAAAACGAGAGTCAAGTAACTTAACTGTTAATTTTGCCCACTATAATTATCCTCTGAAAAATGTTGTAATTAGGGGAGACGAGAAAAAATTCAATTGGGATGCTTCCCATGAATAACTATTCTTTATTTTCTGTTTCCTGTTTTTTGTTTTTTTGAATAGGAATATTAGAGAGAGAATAAGTTATCTTCTTGTTTTCCCCTAATTTTCCTAATCGTTTCGGATTTTGGTTATTAAAAGTTACCAAAATTAAACCAGCATTACTGGCTTCAAGGGTAATATTTTGAGCTGCTTCCCAGGTTTTTTGGGTTTCTTTGTTAAGTACCCCATCAAAGATCATTTTTCCATCAACTGTCACTTTTAGGGTTGATTCTCCTTTGCTATGAACCTTAACCATTACCGGTTTTTTTACGGGTTGAGACTGCTGAGGAGTCACCTCTACAGGAACAGTAAGTTGTTCAATTGCCCCTTCTAAAGCTGCTCGTTTTAATGTATTAGAAATACTTTGAACGGAAATAACAACGATAATAATATAGAGAAAATAAAGATGAATGGGACGGAATTGTAAAACAGGCAACAAGAATCGAAATCTTGAATAATTATTCGATTTGATGTTACTTTCCAAGGGGAAACTTTCAGATAAGGCCTTACCATCTAACCCTAAAAAATCTGCATATTTTTTAATAAAACTCCGCGTATAAATGGCTTCGGGTAATTCCTCTAATTTGCCTTTTTCGATGGCTTCTAATAAACCAATATAAATGCGAGTTTCTGACGAAATAAATTCAAGGCTTAATCCTTGTTTTTGACGTTCATAAGACAAGCTTTGACCAATATCTTCTAAAATTTCTTTCTGTGACTGTTTGGGATCAAAAGAATGTTGATTCCGTTTAGGTAATTTAGATAATAACTTGCGTAAACGTTGTAGATAAATACGTTTTTTGGGAGGTTGAGAGGATTCTGGTTCGTTATCGGACTCCTCGCTGGTTTGGTAGCCATTTAAGAGCAATTTTTCCCATAATTGCGGCCATTTACGATTATCGGCCACCACAGGATCTTGACAGGGGGATGCTTGGGTGTGCTTAGTTTCGTGATGAGGAGAATTGAGCGATGATGGTTTCCTGGACATATTTATTGAATCAACTTCCCTTCCGTTTCAACGATGAAGTTCGTACCATGCTTGAGAAAAGCAATTTCTGAAGGGGTAAGCAAACGATAATGGCCACTGAGTAAGCTGTTTTCATTGGGAGGAGAAAGGACAAGAGAACCAATAGCGGTACGGTGAAGTCGGAGGACATGAAAACCCAATTGTTGAACAATACGACGAATCTGGCGATTTCTTCCTTCAGTGAGAATCACTTTTAAGCGGGTGTGCTGACGACAACGAACCATAACCTCTACCTGAGCCGGTAAAGTCTTTTTGCCCATTAGCATAACACCTTCACGCCATTGTTGTAACATTTCTTCTGGAGGATGTCCTTTAACCCATACTTCGTAGGTTTTCGGTAAATGGTAACGGGGATGGGTCAATTTTAAGGTTAATTCTCCATCGTTAGTCAACAGTAATGCACCAGAAGAGTTAATATCGAGTCTTCCCACTGGATGAATTCCCGTTTGGTGTCTTAATTCTTTGGGTAATAAGTCTAAGACGATGGAACGATTTTGGGGATCGTCACAGGTACAAACTACCCCCGTCGGTTTATTCATCAAAATATAGAGCAACTCAGGCCGCTGACTGGGTTGAATCACCTTGCCATCTACTTCCAGGCGATCGCAATGGGGATCAGCTTTGTCCCCTAAGGTCACTATTTCCCCATTTAACTTAACTCGTCCCGCCACAATCATATCTTCAGCACGACGACGGGAGGCAACTCCCCATTGAGATAAAATTTTTTGCACCCGTTCAACCATGACACTTTGGCCTCACCCTTGCCAGTCTTCCTTAGTATTTTACTGAGTCTTTAGGCAAAAATCCTAATTTTTCCTCATGTGTTTTCACTTACAATATAAAAATATATATGTCAAGTATATGCAATACTTATTTGCAAAACGTAAAAAAATGTTACATAATAAAAAAGAGAAAAGAGCAAGGCAGCCAAGGATGCCTCACTCTTCCTTAACGATTAGTGTACAAAGATTCCAAAAGAAATCATGGTATATACAGCACCCAATTTTAACACTCAAGCTCTTGATGTTGCTTCTGTTACCGAACAATTTCAAAGCCTTAGCACCGATGATAAGCTAGGCTTACTTTGGGTAGCTTATACAGAAATCGGGCGTTCTATTACCCCTGCGGCCCCAGGTGCAGCCCGTTTACAGTTCACTGAAGGGTTAATTAACCAGATTAAGAATATGTCCCAAGATGAGCAACTCCAGGCTATGCGGAACTTAGTTAACAAGATTAGTACCCCTATCACCCGCGCTTACGGTGTTCTTACTAATAATACCAAATTAGCCTTCTGGTATCAATTAGCTGAGTTGATGGAAGCAGGAGTTGTGGTTCCGGTTCCCCCCTCTTATCAATTAAGTGAAAAAGCGAATAATACCTTAGTGAACATTCAACGTTTAAATTTTAACCAACAAATTACTATGTTACGTAATGCGGTTTGTGATATGGGTATTGATCCCTTAGCGTAGCACTTTTTCTAAATCTCCTAACAGGAAAAGAGCAGGTTTTCTGCTCTTTTTTTTAATAACGAACTCTATTTTGATTAGGATTGGTTGGGGAATAATAAACCGTAATAGAGGTTTCCGGCGATAATCGTTTTGAACCGATTGATTGTTTTCCTGTATAGGTTTTCTCGTCTTCTGCTTTAAACTCATAGGTAATGATATAAGTTACATAAGATACGCCATACTGATTAGTTCTTGTTGTGCTATTCAAACTGGTAACTTTTCCTATGGCTTGTTTTTCACGATATCTAGGAATATAACTACTGAAATTACCACTAAACAGTAACAGTATAATGATAAAAATGATAAATATCAAAATTAGAAATCCCATCTTTTTTTCCCAATAACAACAAGCTAATAAGGTAATTCATCTCTTCTCTATTTTTCTCAACAAAAGGGAGACGAGTTACTTAGATAACTCCAGAAACCAATAGTGACGGTAATATTTAAAAAAGTCACCCAAGTATAAATAATCTGTTGATTCCAGAGTTCAATATTATGTTCTTTTTCAACAATTAAACGACAAAATAAAGGCGAAACCCAACCTTGAGTAAAACATTCCCAAGTTAGTCCCCACTCGTAGACTAGAATCAACAGTTCAGCTAAGACAAAATCAAACAAATTATTGATTGTTTTTTCATGATTAATGACACTCAAAATTAAGCGAGTTATAAAATTAATCAAGAGAAATAACAATGGCAAAAATAAAGAAAATTGATTAAACAATAGGATTGGAATGGCCATTATTAAGAGAATAAGGAAAATTAGAGAACTTTTTGGCACATCATAATAAAGATAATTAGGATGATGAACATAAAGATAAAATTCTCCTTTTCCCCAGTTAAAAAAACGATGAAAATTTTGTTTTAAACTATTCCAAGTTTCAGTTGTATGATAAACCTTGGCAAGAGGATTCGTTTTAAAGCGATACCCTTGTTGATACAATCGATAGCCAAAATCAACATCCTCACCCCCAGGTTTCTGAGGAAAATTTTCATTAAATCCACCAATTTGTTGAAAGATATCTTTCTTGATTGAAAAGTTATTAGACGGTCCCCAAACTTGTTCCGTGTATTGATCAGCTAAGCGAAATGGTGTCAGAAAAGGCGTTAATTGTAAAGCAGGCCAGATAAAAGATTTCTTTCCTTTAAACCTTGTACTACCTAAAACTGCTTTAGCTTGAGGATTTCTTTCGTAAAAAAGAAAGTGTTCTTTAATTAAATTAGGTGTTGCTTCGCAGTCAGAATCAATAAATAAAAGTAGTGAATATTGGGCAATATTAGCACCAAAATTTCGTTTAGCAGCAACACTAATAGTTTTGTGATAATAGCTTGCTCTATAATGATTACATAAATCAGCTATTTTTTTAGCTTCCTGATAGGGACTATTATCAACAATAATAATCTCAACAGGAATTTTTATATTTTGTTGACTAATTTCCAAAGACGCTAATAATTGATGGCATAGTTTAACCCGTTTATAGGTAGGAATAATAATTGAAATTCCTGAAGTTTTTAACAAACTATGACCCATAGATTGCGGAAAAATTAAGTCAATATTTTCTGCTGGTAAAGATTTTGTGCTAGAAAGAATCATCATTATTACTTGGAATAGAAATGAACAAAAAAGTATTATTTATTTTTAAGTAGTCGAATATTATCAATCGCTAACTCAACAGAATCATGAGGTTGTCCCACCGTTTGCCATTGAATTTTTAACGCGGTTGATAATACTTCTTCTAGAGAAGTTGGATTTTTAAACCCTTCTTGTGTTAGAGAAGAAAAAAGAATAATATGATGTTGCCACTCCGATGAAGTTTTAAATTTATAACCATAATCATCATAGTCAGGAGTCGCTTGAGAATGGATTTTGAAATGATATATTTTACCGTCTCCCTTACTCCAAAATTCGATTGCATCATATTCACTTAAATCACGAGAATGATTATTATTCGGGTTAAGATCCATACCCATTCCTAGATAAGCATCCGTAATTTTTGAAGTAACTTTGCCTCGAAAATGAGCATATTTTGTCGAAGCTAAAGGACCACCATTCTCAGGAATAAACTCATTATAAGCAGTGGGAAAAGTATAAGAATCACCTCCAGAGTATCTATCATCATAGATAAACCAAGTTCCTTGAAAATCATTAAAGCGATCGCCATCTTCTAGATTATCAATGGTTTTACCTGTATAACCTTCAGGCAAAGGAACAGAATCATCAACCCCATTATTATTGGCAATTGAACAACTTGCTAAAGAAAAAAAAATCGCACTTAAAGGTATAATTAGTAACTGACGTTTCATCATAATCAACTCTATTGACTAGATATTTTTTGCTTTCATAGTTACTAATTTATCAAGACTTTTACCTAACTGAACGTTTGTGAAAAAAAAATCACAGATCAAGGATTTTTCTAATTTCATCAGTGGCCTTTTCCATAAAAATTGAAGGATCTTGATTACTATTCAACGCTTGATGGAGATAATTTTGTAGAATATCAGAAATGTGTTGATAATTAGGGTGTTTAGGACGCAAAACTGTATTATTCAAACTTTTCTCAATGATAGGATAATGGTTATATTTTTTGACCAGTTGGGGATCACGAAGTAATACTTTGCGTGTGGGAATGTATCCCCCCAATGCTAACTGACGTTGAGAGGCCATACTAGTAAAAAATTGAATCGCTTTCCAAGCAGCATGGGGATGTTTACTGTTTTTAGTAATCCCTAACCCCCATCCGCCTTGACAACTCCAAGATTGAGCATCATCATTGACTTTAGGCATTAATGTGACTCCAACTCGGCCACGAATCGGGGAATTATTATCATTAAACCATTGCCAAGCTTGTGGCCAATGACGAAGAAATAAGACTTGTCCATTCATAAATTTTCGCCTTGTATCGTTTTCTTCATCTGATAAAACGGATTTTGGTGAAACCCCTTTTTTGATTAAATTTCGTAAGAAATCGATTGTTTCAATGGTTGGTTTGTTGGTTAAACCAATCTGGTTTGATTCATTCATCCAAAACCCACCATATCCTTTTAAAAGTTCAACAAACATGGCAATAGATGCTTCATATTGTCTTCCTTGCCATAGATAACCAGTTTCTATTTTATTTTCTTCTTTGAGATAGCTAGAAAGACAAGTAAGATTACTAAAAGTCAGATTTTTAAGATTAAAATCACCACAAGTTTGAGTAGATTGTTGTTCCATACTATTTAATATATCTTGACGATAATATAAAAGACTCACATCGGATCTTAAGGGAATACGATACAATTGATTATTATAGAAACCAGCATCTAAATCTTTTTGAAAAAAATCTTGATAAAGTTTGTGTTTTTCTTGTTTAGTAAGAAATTGATCAATATTTTTCAACCATTCTTTTTTAGCTAATTCTGCTGTCCAAATTATATCTAAATAAACTAAGTCATAATAACTAGGATTTTCTTGAAATTTTTCAATATATTGGTTAAATAAAACGTTAGATATATTAGAACCTGTTTCTAACTCAATTTTTACTCCAGGATTATCTTTTTCAAATTGTTGTATTAATGGTTGCCAATAGGTTGCTTCTTCATCACGAATTAATAGCCTTAAAGTTGTTTTAGAGGAGGTACAAGCGATAAAATAAATGACAATTACAAATAGTAATAAAGCAAACCTTAATCGTTTAATTAACATAATTTTAGTCTCAAGATAATTTTGATTATTTATTCTAAAACACAAGTAGAATTATAGGGAATTGGTTTCATAAATTGTTTCCAAGTTTTACGGTTTAAGTTTTGAGTTAATAATTCACAACTTTTTTCATTGAGAAGTGTTTGACGATTCCATAAGGGAAATTGTAAAATCTCTTTTGAAGTTATAACAGTTAATAGATGATTTTCTTCTTTTTTAGTTAATTCTATTGTTTTAATTTCTTCTTCGCTTTGCAGCTTTAACCATATTTTTGCAGGTTGATGACTCAATCTAATTTCAATCTCATTATTTTCCTTGAGAATAGCAAAATAGTTTCCGTCTGGGCTAATTTTAACAGTTTGTACCTCATCTTGTAACGATATTTCTTGTATCTGGTTAATTGCTAGTTTCTCAACATTTTTGACCTTCCAAATGGTCAGCTTGTTGAGATTATGAGTCGCGATGAAATAGTTGAACTCATCATTCCAAACAAGATTTTCTACATTTATATTTGACAATTTCTGACAGTTGTTTTGCTTAAAAACTGGCAAGTTAAACAAGCAAATTTTGCTATTAATATAGGTAAATAAAGATTTATTATCAGTTAAAAAATCAAACCTATCTGCTGATAAGACTGTATCATTATTTTGTTGATCTTTATCTGGATTTACAATGAAAACTTGATTATTACTGTCTAAAATAACTAATAATTGACTATTATGACTAAATTTAACATCATTAATAGCTTTATTAAAAATTATTTTACCATCCTGTAGCTGCATTTGTGTATTAATTCTCCACAGTCTGATTTTCCAATCATCACTACCAGTCACTAAATATTTTTCATCTGGACTAAATTTGAGATGATGAACTTCATCAAAATGAGATAAAGTGGCGATCAATTTCCATGAACCATAATCACTTTTATGCAAAACTTTAACCACTTCATTTTCAATTATTCCTAAATAATTTCCCTGAGAACTCCAGATTATTTTTTGAGTTTTACCCTGAAATGAAATGTCGATTTTACTCATGTTATTATCATCAATATTCAAGATATTCAATTTATTATTATCAAGAATGGCTAACTGATTACTCCTTTTATGTAAAGAAAATGTTTGAATATTTGAAGAAAAAGGAATTGCTTTTATCTCGTTATTAGGTATAATATTCCATACACGAACAGTACGATCCCAACTAGCGGTTACAATAGTTTCATGATTTAATAATTTAACATCTACAACAGGTGCATTGTGAAACATTTGACTAGATAAACCATTATCAGAATTAAGATTCCAAACTTTAGCTTGAGAATCATCTCCTACGGTAATTAAATATTGATTATTTTCGGTGAAAATAGCTTTGTTAATTTGATTATTATGGTGAATCAGTTGATGATTTTTATTTTCTTGTAAAGACTGATTTTCCGTGTTAGTAATTTTATCTATAGTCCAAACCTTCGCCACATTGTTACTTACTGTAGCTAATCTTTTATCATCATTACTGAAAGTGATATCTGAAATCAAACTAGAATGGTTCAGATAATAGGTTTTATCGTTGTTCAAGTTAATCAGTTTAACCACACCGTCGTAACTTCCTGTGGCTATAAATTGACCATCATAACTAAAAATAACTTTGTTTACACCTTGTTGATGATTAACTGTTTTAATATTTATTTCTTTTTCAAAGTCCCAAACTTTCGCAGTTTTATCCAAACTTCCCGTCATTAAATAAGGTTTAGTAGGATGAAAATCAAGGGTAACCACATTCTCCTTATGAGAAAAAGAAATCATTTCTTTTGTGTCAATATTCAATAATTTTACTTGATTATCTACCCCGACTGTTGCTAAATAATTAGAATTAGGAGAAAAAGCGACCGCATTGACACCAGAATCATGCTTAAACGTTTTGCTTAATTGACCGTTTTTATACCATAATTTCACCGTACCATCAACACTTGCACTTGCAAAATAATTTCCATTTGAACTAATTGCTATCCCATTAATACTATAATTATTATGGCTAAATTTTTGGATTAACTGACCGTTTATTTGCCATAAATAAGCCTTTCCATCTAAACTTCCTGTTAAAATGCTTTTACTATCAGGACTAACTGCTATCGTATTAACTTGACTAGAATGAATAAGTGTTTGATTAATTTTAGCCATTTTTGCTAAGTCTTTGTAAAAAGTTAATGGAATAGCCATATTATCATTCCGTCTTAAACTTTCCACTTGTAGCAAGATTTTTTCCTGTTTTTGACTCGCTTCTATTGTTTTAGATATTGACATTAAATTTTCTGAAAACTGTTCTTGATATCGCTGTCTAAATTGATACCATTGAACCCCAAAGAATAAACCAATTAGTGCAAAAATAAAACTGCTAAAAAGTAATTTTAATTGACTTTTTTTCTTGCGTTCTTGCTTTTCATGTTCTTTAACACAAACATGAAGAAACTGTAAATCTTTCTTAGTCAATTCTTGACCTTGATTAGCCCATTCTTCAAATTTATTTAACTGTTGAGGTGATAGTAAATACTTAGATTTATCACTATTAGATATTACCCATTGTTGGAAGGCATTGACATAAAAATCAGGTCTAATCTTTGATAATTGTTGATGAATTTTATCCCCTGTCCAAGTTTCATCAAAAATAGTTTGATAAATTTTATTATATACTTGTAAGTGACTATTATTTTTAACGACTAATCCTGATAGTCTTAACTCATATTCTTCGGATATATCTTGGCTAGTAATTTTTTTTTTTGAAGAATTTTTTGATATAACATTAATAGATTAATGATAGGCTGAGAATTATTCATAATTCTGTTTTCAATAATTTGTAAATGAATTGGATTATCATTATTTCGCCAATTATTGATAATTTTTTCTTGAACCAGTTGTTCTATGTTAATTTTCTGTTTAGGGATTTCTTCTGATTGATTAGTGACTAGCTGACAAATTTTTATGGTTAAAAATGGTTGTCCTCCCGTCCAAGATAAGATATCTTTTAATATTTGTTGAGGGTTATCACAAGATATTTTTAATCCTTGCGTTAAAGGTTTTTCTGCTTCTTCAAAGGTAAATCCTTTTAATTCAATCGCTTTACCAATATTGAAAGGAGTTCTTTGTTTATCTTCTATTAAATAAAAAGGTCGAGTAACTCCCAATAAACAAAAAGTTAAACGACGAAAATTATTATTAGTACCTCGATTATTATAACAAGCTCGAATAGAAGCGAAAAAATCATCGGCTGAAAAATCTAAATTAATAACCGTATCGATTTCATCAATAAAAATAATAATATTTTCTTGCACTTGTTCCAGTAAAATATCATTTAAAAAAGCTTTCCATCTACTTGAAAAAGATAACAGTTCTTGCTTTTTCCACCAATCTGATAAATTAAATTTGAGATTAAGACTGTGAGAAACTTGGGAGATTAAAGTTGCATACCACTGTTGAATCGTTAAGTCACTTCCAATACTGCTTAAATCAAGATTAATGACTCTATAACCCTGTTCTTGGAGTTGCTTGCTCACCTGAAATTGTAAGCTAGTTTTCCCCATTTGTCTTGCATTAAACACATAACAAAAATTCCCCTCAATTAAAGCTTGATAAAGGTCTACATCAGCCTTTCTCTTAACATAATAAGGGGTATTCGGAGATAAAGCACCACCAACTTGATAACTAACCCGATAACTTGGCATTTCTTTCGATTAACTCATTTAATAATTAACAACTATAAATTTTCCTGAAAATAACGACAATACAAATCACAAAAATAAGTTACTCTATTATTGCCATCTTGTTGAATTAAACCCAAACTATCTAATTTCCAAATAATAGGGTCATTCATGCTAATGGGAGTGGTTGACCTGACAATTTTACCATAAGCATCAATTAAATCCTCTGATTGTTTGAGAATAGCTAATAAACCTCGTAAGTAACTAGAATAAATGCTTTCCTTGTGACAAGCAGATTTTATAATGTCTTTTAATCTTTCTTGAGAATAATTTTTTAAATAATTAAACGTCAAAGTAACTAAATAAGGATGTCCATTAATTAAATAATATAAATCTTTAAATTCACTTTCTTCTAATATTAAATTATATTGTTTTGATAAGCTTTGTACTTGCTGCATGGTAAAAGGTTTAAGATTAATGGTTTCACCAACATTAGCTAAGGGTGATTGATTAATATTTACGTTTGCATAACTCTCAGTAGAATGAGCAATGATTAAGTGAATTTTTCTCCATGATTTAAGTTTATTGTTGTCTGGAGCATGTGCCTTATTGAAAAAATGACGTAGTAAACCGCAAAAGTCATCGCAATAGGGTAAGTCAAAAATTTTATCTAAATCATCTAATATTACAATTAAATTTTCAGTAAATAAATCCAAAAGTTTATCGAATAATATAGTAATATTTTGATTAGGGGGTAGCAAATCTTCCCATTCTTTCCTTATTCGCTTTAGTTTAACGATTATTGTCTTTAGTGCCTTGATGTCCTCGATGAATGATTGATTTAAGTTGGTTTGCTTTTTCTTAACTTCAGCAATTTCATCCTCTATATCTTCTATCATTTTTCTTATCAATAATTGATAAAAAGATTTCATTAGTGTTTGATAATCAAATAATACTGAACTATCACAACTATTGAAAGTAAAATAAACAATTTTATACTGTTGATTACGACGTAACCTCTTCAATAATTTATTAATTAAAAATGTTTTACCCATTAAGCGAGGAGAACGAATGCGAAGCAATGAACCAGTTTCTTTTATATCCTGTAAACATCTTTCTTCTTGATCAAAATCTCTAATAGAACGTATAAAATCTAGACCATATTTTGTTAACATGGAAGAGTCCACTAATTCAGATTGATATTGCCAAAATAATTGAACTAGCCTTTCTCTTTTTTCCCCCTCATCAAAACCAAAATGTTTACCAGTATTGTAAATATGTCCTCTAACATTGTCTTTTGCTGTTTTCAATATGTCTGAGTCGAATGACCCTCTTAAATTAGGTAAACGTTCAATAATGTTTGTATCATTTAATTTCTTATTAATTTGTTGACTTTGTTCCTTGCTCATCTCATTGAAAAGCAAAGTGATTTCTTCTTTACATAAACAAACTAAAATATCTGCAATTTGGTCATCATTAAAGGATAAACAAACTTTAGCAATTTGTTCATCCGTAAATCCTAATAAGAAGAGTCTTAATATTAAATTTGGTTTAGGATTTAACATTAGGTGATACCTTGAATTAAATTCTTTCTGAGTTTTAGGAATTGTTTGATTTTTAGAAATCTTTGTCATAATATGTAGGTTAAGAATAGATAAAATTAACTAAGAAATAATCTGTAAACAATAACGATTACGGCCTGTTTTTTTAGCAGCATATAGTGCGTCATCAGCTATTTTTACTAAAGTTTGAGTCGATGTATTTATTGTAGGAGTGGTAACAGCAATGCCTAAACTAACAGTAAGATAGGAACTTGTCGGAGAAGTATAGTGAGTAATCTGTTGTCCTTGTATTCTTTCAATAATTTGCTCGGCCATAAATTCAGCCCCCTGACTCGGTGTATTAGGTAGGATAACGGCAAATTCTTCTCCCCCATAACGAAATACTAAATCACCAGGACGCTTTAAGGTGTCTTGTATAATTTGAGCGACTTTTTTTAAACAAATATTCCCTTGTGGATGACCATAATAATTATTGTACATTCTAAAATGATCTATATCAAAAAGTAATAAAGATAGGGGAATCTTTTCTCTTTGACCACGTTTACACTCTTGTTGAAGATAACGATTAAAATAACGATAATTGGGAATTTTAGTTAACTCATCAAAAAGTACCAATTGTTCTTGATTCACTAAATAAGATAGTAAGCGAGTAATAATGTGAGTTGTAGTATCCCCTTTAACTAAACCAATCATTTGCTGGTTCAGCATAATTAAATGTTCTTCTGGTAATGTTGTTGTCGGTGACTCTCCTAAGAGTAAGTTACCATTAACATCTTCGATTGACGTGGGAAGATTAATTAAGCTAATCAAGTCAGATACTAAAGAATGAATCTCAGAATCATCCAGAAGTGCTTCTAAAGAGGTAGACCTAAACATTTGAAGTTAACTTAGAGGGTACCTTGTCAGTCTACCCCACAACATCAATCCTCAAACTTTTGTGAAAAAAAAATCACAGACAGTTATGCTGCTACGCGAAAGGCAAAAGTCCGTGAGAAAGGGGTTTCAGCATTTGTTAATGTCCTAACAAAATGCGTAGTGCTATCTTTAACACTGTCACACCAAAGAAGAGACGTTGTTGACAACGCCTCTACAAGTATAGAAGGGAAATCTATCAAGGTTTAGCGACTCTCGTATCTGTCAATAACTATCTGTTTACTGACTCGGATTAATTTATAAACCCCTTCTTGCTTAATTAGGCTATAATCAGACTTCTGTAAACCCAATTTATTCAGATATTTTTGTTCACTGATAATTAAGACAGTGTCAGGACTATCTGTTTGTTGAAAATAGTCTAATGCGGGGCCGTTATCAATATCTGCTTCTGTAACAGAATCAACCACATCTTGAGTATAAAAGACTAAGGTTGGACGCATAAAACCTAAAAACGCCAGTCTTTCTTCTGGTTGTCTTTCTGTTTTAACAATAGTAGAAAGTTCTCGTAAAGGTAACTGTCTTTGATTGTCAACAATTTTAGCTACTGGTAAACCTACCCAGGAGAAAAATGCCAGAAATCCTAATAAGTTAGCTACCCATAACCAGCGACGATAATTACGGAAAAAGAGAAATAATAAACAAGAAAATGCAGCCGATGACCATATAATTCCCCCTTTAACGGCTAAATTTGAAGCCTGTAATAGTTCTTTAAATTGAGGCATCATCGCATCTTCACCAATTAGTTGATGACTGGAGAAACTCGCTATACCTAAACCAAGTAAAATACCAACATTAGCTATACCACTCAATAGGAATAAGAAAGACCAAACTCCTGATGATTCTTCTGATTTTGTTTCAACCTGTTCACTCCAAAATAAAGCAATCATAATGGCAGCAGCCGGCATC
>JAAUYB010054725.1_pt1 | contig 15326 bp, 15 predicted proteins | sample 7278071 | NCBI WGS metagenome assembly JAAUYB01 (sample SAMN14350121, study PRJNA611818) | marine sediment metagenome | isolation source: surface marine sediment (1.8m) | place: French Polynesia: Moorea | collected 2018-08
GTTGCTTGGAAGATGATGTTACAGCGACCTTTTTTTGGCTGGGGACTGCGAAATTTTACCCCGGTTTATCAAGAAGAAATGAATGTTTGGATGGGACATCCTCATAATTTATTTTTAATGTTCTTGGCAGAAATTGGGGTGATTGGGACGTTTTTATTTAGTGGTTTGGTGGGGACTATTTTAGGAAAAGGGGTTAAGTTAATGACGAAGATAAGCAAGGGTTTAAAGAAGAATGAAGAGGGGATTTTATTATTGTTTACTTATTTAGTTGCCTTTGCTTTGTGCATTATTTTTAATCTTTTAGATGTGAGTATTTTTGATTTAAGAGTGAATTTAATGGGTTGGTTATTATTATCAGCGATCGCAGGAATCACTTATAATTTTCAGCTAGAAAATGAGCAAATAACTGAACAAAAGTAAAGGAAGCTTTTTAGTTAACTGATGTTTTTTTCTAGTTCATTGATAATGGTTGCAAATTGTTCCATGGTGGTTGCTAAATTTTCTAAATCGAGTTCTTGCAATTGATTGGTTAAAAGCATAGCATAATTTTTTAAAGGATTATAGTGATAAACTTCTGCTAAATCAGTCAATTTTTGAGCAAACTTTTTTAAGTCACGACGAATCATGGTTTGAGATAATTTTTGCCAATTATCCTTTTCTCCTTTTAAGTCTTGTAGCAGATTAATTAACTTATCCCTATCCTCTAAATTATTAGCTTTAGATATTATCGTTTCTTCTAAGTTATCAGAGGATACATCTGTGTTAAAATTCGTTGAAATTGACTCGGGGAAAATTTCTTTTAATTTAGAGACTAATTCCCCACGACTGACGGGTTTTCGGAGAAATCCTTCACATAGTTTAGTTAGGGTTTCTTCTTCTCCTTGTAATAAGGAAGCGGTAATAATAATAATGGGTATATGCTTAGTTTTGGGATTTTCTTTCAGAAATTTAGCCGTTTTTTCTCCATCTAAGTTAGGCATTCTTAAATCCAGTAAAATTAAATCAGGCAAATATTTTAAGGTTTTATCAATAGTTTCTAAACCATCAGTTTTTTTGATATCATTAAACGTCTTAAATTTCTCTTGATAGGTTTTAAGTTCAGTGGAAATTTGTTGATTAACTTTTTCCATTAATTGACTCACGAGGTCATTTACAGTAGCCTTACCATTGTGAAAAGATAAATACCCTACTATCCCAACAATACCAACAATCTGTAAGACAAAAGGAACAATAATGACCATTTGTAGAGGCATTTTTTTGAGGTATTTATCAAATCTCCAAGTCATTACTTTCCCCCATGTTTAAGAACAATTGATCATTAAATCAGCAATCCCATCAACAATAATAATAGGAACATTTAAACGAGTCGAAACCGATTCAACCGTCATATCATCCAAGAAAATCGTATCGTGATCTTTCAACATGATAGAAGGTAATAAAATCCCATCCCCCTGATCTTGATCTTGCAGTTTGGAAACAATATCTTCTCCTGTTAATAACCCGGTTACAGTAATTTCTTGTCCCCAATAATTACTATTTAAAGCAGCTAATTTTACCGTTAAATTTTCTACTTGATTTAAGCGTTTAACCAGGGGTTGAAATGCTTGTGCAACTGCATTTCCTACTACCCAAGTTAGGGTTTTTTCTTTAGCTATTTTTTCAGGTAATAATTCCTTAGCAGTGGTTTGAAATTCCGTAATAAATTGACGAATTGAACCAACACCATTCCCAATTTGAGGATAATCTTCGTAGTGAGATGCGGGGGGTAATTCTTCCTGTGCAATTAAAAACCATTCATCCGCTAACCAAGCAAAATGACTGTTAAATTTTTGATAAAATTTTTGCTGTAAACTTTGAACTTGTTGAATCACTTCTTTCGCTTTTTCTTGACTAACAGGAATTAACTCATCCTCGGTGGGACGAAACTTGGTTAACCCCACAGGAACCACTGCTGCTGATAAAATCGTTGGTATTTCTCCTAGATAAAACTCAGCTAAATCTTCGAGGGTTTTTTCTAAATGAATACCGTCATTAATACCAGGACAAACCACAACTTGGACATGAATTTGTAGCCGTCGTTCTTGAAACCATTTAAACTGTTCTTTAATTAATCCAGCCCGTTCATTTTTCAAAAGTTTAATTCTAATGTCAGGTTCCGTTGCATGAACCGAAACATATAAAGGAGATAAACGCATAGCTTCGATACGTTGCCATTCTTTCTCCGTTAAATTAGTTAAGGTTAAATAACTACCATACAGGAAACTTAACCGATAATCATCATCCTTTAGATAGAGAGTATCTCGTTTTCCAGGAGGTTGTTGATCAATAAAACAAAAGGGACAACGATTATTACATTGAATCAATCCATCAAATAAAGCCGTTGCAAACTCCAATCCTAAATTATCGTCGTAGTCTTTTTCGATTTCGACTTGATGTAGATTCCCTTCCCTATCTAATACCTCTAACTCCAAAAATTCATCAGCGCACAAAAAATTATAATCAATTAAATCACGAGGGTTTGTCCCATTGATGGAAACAATGGCATCCCCCACCTCAAAACCAATTTCTTCAGCCAAAGAACCCGGTAAAACAGCCGTAATTTTAGCAGGACGAATCGAAGATAAAGTCATAGATATACGGTAGAATTAAAAATTATCAATTATTAACAGATTAAGTAAATTATAAAAGTAAGGTATCATTCTGTTAATCAATCACCCTTGAGAGGATTAGAACTTTCAAAAAATTTAAGATTTTCACAATAGTATCTCAAGAAAAATCTTGTTAGATTTAGGAGTGTAATAGTGATTGGCTAGATTGTTCTCGATCCTTACAGTGTAGGCTCTCACTATGATCATACCTTAACGGGTCTTGTGTCAGGTAACAGGCAATAGAGAATATTCCTTAAGTATTAAGTATTTATTATTCACTATCAAGCCTCCTACAAGTACCCAGAATATTGATGAATGCTTAGAAAATGTCAATGAACCTTGCTAATTTTCCTTGGTTAACCACCATTATTCTCTTTCCCATTGTGGCAGCGTTACTGATACCCATCATTCCCGATAAAGATGGGAAAACTGTACGTTGGTACGCCTTAACCGTGGGTTTAATCGATTTTGCTATTATTGTATACGCTTTTTACACCGGCTACGACCTCAGTAACCCCAACCTACAGCTAGTAGAAAGCTACGCTTGGGTTCCGCAACTGGACCTCAAGTGGTCCGTGGGGGCCGACGGTTTGGCTATGCCTCTGATTTTACTAACCGGCTTTATCACCACCTTAGCAACCATGGCCGCTTGGCCGGTGACGTTTAAGCCCAAACTGTTCTATTTTCTCATGTTAGCTATGTACGGCGGACAAATCGCTGTGTTTGCGGTACAGGATATGTTACTCTTCTTCCTGGTCTGGGAATTAGAATTGGTTCCGGTTTATCTCATTCTCTCTATTTGGGGGGGAAAACGCCGTTTATACGCAGCCACAAAGTTTATCCTCTACACTGCCGGCGGTTCCTTATTTATCCTGGTGGGTGCCTTAACCATGGCCTTTTTCGGGGATACGGTTACCTTTGATATGTCGGCGATCGCAGCCAAAGATATCCCCCTCAATCTACAATTATTCTTGTACGCTGGCTTTCTCATTGCCTATGGGGTCAAGTTGCCCATCTTTCCCCTACATACTTGGCTACCGGATGCCCACGGAGAAGCCACGGCCCCGGCCCATATGTTACTGGCAGGTATTCTCTTAAAAATGGGGGGATATGCCTTGCTACGGATGAATGCAGGAATGTTACCGGATGCCCACGCCTATTTTGCCCCAGTGTTGGTTATTTTAGGGGTAGTGAATATTGTCTATGCGGCCTTAACCTCCTTTGCCCAACGCAACTTAAAACGGAAAATTGCCTATTCTTCCATCTCTCACATGGGGTTTGTCTTGATTGGTTTGGCTTCGTTTACGGATATTGGCGTTAGTGGGGCCATGTTACAGATGATTTCTCACGGTTTAATTGGGGCCAGTCTCTTCTTTATGGTGGGGGCAACCTATGACCGAACCCATACCCTGATGTTAGACGAAATGGGGGGTGTGGGACAGAAGATGAAGAAAGTGTTTGCCATGTGGACCACTTGTTCGATGGCTTCTTTAGCCTTACCAGGAATGAGTGGGTTTGTGGCAGAATTAATGGTGTTTGTCGGCTTTGCCACCAGTGACGCTTATAACTCCACCTTCAAAGTGATCATCATCTTCTTAGCTGCAGTAGGTGTCATTTTAACCCCCATTTATTTACTGTCCATGTTACGGGAAATGTTGTATGGACCTGAAAATAAAGAATTGGTATCTCACACCAAACTCATTGACGCAGAACCGAGGGAAGTATTTATCATTGGGTGTTTATTAATTCCCATTATTGGTATTGGTTTGTATCCGAAAATTGTGACGCAAATTTACGATTCAACCACCACCCAACTCACCACCATGTTGCGTCAATCCGTTCCTAGTTTAGTGGAAGAAATGGAAGTGGCTTCTCGCTATGATATGGCAGTGAAAGCCCCCATGATTAAATAGGAATTGAGTCTATTTTGAACAGTAAGGTGGGCATTGCCCACCCTACATGGTTTTGTGATAGAAATCTTAAAATTTTCCTAACACTGGGGCAAAATAGGATTGATCTAAGGATACTCAGGTTAGAATAAGAAAGCCATTCAAGCCTCGGTCAACTCCCAGAAAAGGGACAAAACATCTAAGGAAAGCCTTCCCTTAGTATTGCTCAGCTTGTTTGAGAATGACCCCACATGGCATAATGATCAATTGTCCGAAATTGTAATCTCTATGAAAGTCACCCAGGAAAAACTCCCCGATAGTCAAATTGGCTTAGAAATTGAAATTCCCGCCGAAACTGGTAAAAAAGCCTATGAAACCAAGGTCAATACCTTGGCCCGTACTGCCAATATTCCTGGGTTTCGTAAAGGTAAAGTTCCCCGTCCCATTCTCTTACAACGGTTAGGAACCCGCTATATTAAAGCCGTTACCCTAGAAGAATTAGTCCAAAAAACCCTCGAAAAGGCCCTAGAACAAGAGTCCATTAACTCCATCGGTAACTATACCCTACGCTCTAGTTTAGACGAACTGGTAGAAAACTTTAAACCAGGGGAACCCTTCACCTTTTCCGCCTCTGTTGACGTTCCCCCCACCTTAGAATTAGGAGACTATCAAACCCTCTCCATTAAAGCAGAAGAAACGGTTTATGACCCCCAACAGTTAGAAGACTGGTTCAAAGAAAGACAGGAAAAACTCGCCACCCTGGTTCCCGTGGAAGATCGTGGGGCCGAAATGGGAGATGTCGCTATTGTAGACTATAAAGGTGTGGCTACCCCCGAAGGAGAAGAAGAACCCCAACCCATCGAAGGGGTAGAAGGAACCGACTTCCGGGTTGATCTCGAAGAAGGAAAATTTATTGAAGGGATGGTAGAGGGTATTGTGGGGATGAAACCCGAAGAAACCAAAGAATTACCCCTAACCTTTCCTGATGATTATCCTCGGGAAGATTTAGCCGGCAAACCGGTGACGTTTACCATTACTCTTAAAGAATTGAAGGCGAAAGAATTACCAGAATTAGACGATGATTTTGCCGAAGAAGTTAGCGAGTATGAAACCATTGCTGAACTTAGAGAGTCTTTAGAAAAGCAATTTAAAGAGTCAGTCGAAGACGAAACCAAACAGAGTATTCATACGGCTATTACCTCAGAATTAAGCAAAGTTTGTACAGTTGATCTCCCCGATACCTTAGTTCAGGATGAAGTTAGCAGAGTCCTAACCCAAACGGCCATGCAAATGGAACAGATGGGGATTGATTTGGGACAACTCTTCACCCAAGAAAACTTACCCAAATTAAGAGAAAATGCCCGTCCTGAAGCTATTGAAAGACTGAAACAAACCTTAATTTTACAAGAAATTGCTAAAGTCGAGTCTATTACGCTAGAAGAGGCAGAAATTGAAGAAAGAAGCAACGAAATTAAGGAACAATTACAAGGGCAAGAAGTTGATCCCGATAAATTACGAGACGTGGTAGAGGAACAATTAACCACCGAGAAAACTCTCAATTGGTTACAAGAAAAAGCCACTGTGGAATTAGTTCCCAAAGGAACCTTAGAAGCAGAAAATAAAGCGGAGACGGAAGAAGGCGAAGAACAAACAGAAACAGAAACAGAAGAATAACAAATAATATCAATCAAGAGTCTTTCTGCTGTTTAGAAAGACTCTTTTAACTAAAAAGGTGGACAATGTCCACCTAATTTTTTACTCTAACGTGAGTTCGGGATAAGCTAAAAAGATAATTCTATCGTTAATCGAACTCCGAACTCCGAACTCAGGTTATTTAGTTAAACGAGTTAACACTTGATTAGACCGTTCAACAAAGGATTTCATCCCCTCACCATCCAGTCCTTTTTGGGCAATTAAAGCTAAATCATAGATATGTTGACACAACATTTTAGCCATTTCTGCGGAAGGAGAATCCCCTCCTGCTTGGATAATACTTCCCTGACTTAATTGATAGATATTTTCGATCAAGGGATGGGTGGTATTAATCACAAAAACGTGTTCATCAGGGAAGTCCATCACCTGTTGTTGAGACATGGCCATCATCTCCCGTAACCGTCTCATTGCTTCCGGTAATAATACCATTGCGGGGGGTGTACTTTCAGGAGTATCGGATTTTAATGCCTGGGTTTTAATGTTGACTTTAGGGTTATTTAAAGCCTTCTCAAATATTTCCTTAATTTGATCGCTGCGGGTTTTATTTGTGTTGGGATCAACAATTTCATCCGCTTTATCTTTTTGTAGCAAAGTATCATCTAATTCCGAATCCACCCGAGAGAATTTCACATCAGAATACTCTTTCTCTAGGAAGGGAATAAAGTAATTGGTATCAATGAAAGAGTCCATAAAGAGGATCTCTAATCCTTGATTTTTGTACAGTTCTACATAAGTAGCTTGGGTGTCCGGATCGGTACAGTAAAAGATGCGATTTTCGTGTCTTTCCTTATTCCGTTCCAGATAAGCGGGTAAGGTGGTATAACCTTCATGTTCGTAGCTAAATTTTTCATCTTCATCGGTTTTCGATTTAACATCTTCCCAGAGATCCCCTTCCCCTTCTACTTGGACTTGTGGGCTTTCAGATTCCGATTGTTTTGAAGGTTTATCAGCTTTGTAAGTAGTTTTATAGATGAGAATATCCTCAACTTGCTTTTTAAATTTCTCATCTTTAAGAGAACCATATTTGATAAAGGTTCCTACATCTTGCCAGCATTTAACATACTCTTCGGGAGTCTCATTATAGATAGATTTGAGGCGATCAGCGATTTTTTTGGCGATATGATTAGCAATACTGCGAACCGTCCGATGATTGGTTAACGCACTTCTAGAAACATTTAAGGGAATATCTGGACTATCAATTACTCCCCTTAATGGCATTAAGAATTCTGGGATAATTTCCTCACAGTGATCGTTAACAAAAACCTGATTACAGAACAGTTTAATATGACCTTGCGAAACATCAACATCAGGCCGCAATTTAGGAAAGTATAAGATCCCGTTTAAAAGATAGGGATAATCAGTGTTTAAATGTACCCATAATAGAGGATCTTCTTGGAAAGGATAGAGATAACGATAAAACTCTAAATAGTCTTCATCCGTTAAATTTTGGGGTGATTCTTTCCAGAGGGCTTTCTGTCGGTTAATGGTTTCGTTTTCAAACTTAATGGCAACGGGAACAAAATCAGAATAAGTTTTTACCAATTGACGAATTCGTTGAGGTTCTAAATATTCCTGTTCGTCGTCCATTAAGGTTAACGTAACGGTTGTTCCCACTTGAGTCCTCGAAGACTCAGTTAACTCAAACTCTGGGGAACCATCACAAGACCAATGGATGGCCTGCGCCCCTTCTTTGTAGGATAAAGTATCAATTTCGACCTGTTTAGCTACCATAAAAGCAGAGTAGAACCCTAAACCAAAATGACCGATTAAATCATTAGCTGTTTTCTGATACTTTTTAACAAATTCTTCTGCACTCGAAAAAGCAACTTGATTGATATATTTTTTGATTTCCTCAACGGTCATCCCGATCCCGTTATCATAGATAGAAAGGGTTTGGTTACTCTTATCAACCGTAATGGTAATTTCTGGTTCAGGAACCTCTCCCGATAATTCCCCCGCTAAAGAAGCCATTTTTAGCTTAGAAATGGCATCCACTGCATTAGAAATTAATTCCCGTAAAAAGATTTCGTGATCGGTGTAGAGAGACTTCTTAATAATGGGAAAAATATTCTCAGTGTGAATGGTGATATTACCTTTTTCCAGTACCGCCATAGCTGTTCCTTATTGTTAGAATAGGGTTGACATATTATCTTGTCTTATTGTCTCTGATTTTGACCATCCCTTCATCTTGGGATTATTACACCTCAAAGATGTGGATATCCGTACTTAAAACACTTCTATCAAAATTAGGATAGATTCTCGTCCCCTTTGAGAAAAATCTATCAGGAAAATTATAAGCGACTCTTAAATAACCATAACTGCCAATTTTTTCAAAGTTAAAGTCATCATAGAAAGTGAGTCGTATTAGTGGATTAAAACTAGCAGTGGATACAGGAAACCGTTGCCATTGTTCAAATTGAGGGGTGATTGTTCCCAAGTATTGCCAGCTACCAGCTAAATCAAACTGTGCCATTCATCGTCAATCAAATAATCTTCAGAAAAAACCTCTCTGTTGCCATGTATAAAGTCGGCCTCTTCTGAGTCAGTCATAGGTTTAAATATTCCTGTGTCAGTATCAGGAGCATAAGCCATAGCAGTGCTACCGGGTGGCAATTTACTATGAAGAATAAAATAAAAATCAGGATGATCAGGAGTAAAAATCAAACTCATAATATGCCCTCAATTTTTAACAGAATGTTGGCAGAAGTCCCTACCTAAAAATACTACACTCGACGAGTTTCAGCACTTGCTCGATAAAATGGGGGTGACGGCCAATTAAAGAGGATGACTCTTAACGTTAACGGTGGCACTCGTTTTCGGACATGAGTTCTCATCTGTTCACCCATATACATCCCAACATCGCGATGTTCGATGGCCGTGAAGGATCTTTAATGTCACTGCGTTGGGTAAAACCGTCCTCAAATTCTTCTAACCAATCCTCAAACTTACTTTTCAGCTTATCATCATCTGAATTATTGAGAATATCCAAAGCAGAAGTGAATAAAGATTTTAAACCCCGCAAGTCATCTAAATTTACGGATCTGGTACTTTTAGCTTTAATGATTCTTGCTGCTTCTATTAATTCTTTGATCTGAATTTCTGCTGTAGTGTCATCGTCATAATCATCATAACTAATTTCCACTTTTCCAGGTTGCAAAAACTCAGAATAATCGATTTCTTCTTCTGTTTCACGACCAGCAGCAGGATTAAAACTAAAATCTAGCTCCTTACTACATTCTTCACCCCAAACCGTTTCCTCACTTTCTCTATTTGACTCAAGAATGTGCTAGTATCTGAGGTGTTTCCTTCAAAAACTTCTACAGCAATAGGACAACCATTTTGGTCACAAAGTAGTCCAAAGACTATTTAGTTCCCTTATGACTGTCCATTAAGAAATATTACAATTTACATGGGTACAGCGTCGGAGCCTAATCGCCGTATCCCTTCATAGATAAGGCTTTTAGGACTTTATAGTAGATTTGTATGGGGGAAGTTCAGTTAAACATAACATTGTATTTTAGTACAAAATCTTTAACCCCCCATTTGACGATGGGGGGTATAATTTTTCTGAAAGTTCAATGTAAAGAGATGAAATACTTATTAAGACTGACAGTTTTTCTGGTTTCCTTATTATGGTTAATAACACCCACCGCTTACGCTGCTAGTTCCTCAGCCGTAACCGGTTCGAGTGCCTCCTACGAAGATGTTAAATTAATAGGAGAAGATTTTTCCGGTAAAAGTCTCACTTATGCCCAGTTTACCAATGCGGATCTCACCGACTCTAACTTTAGTAAAGCGGATCTCAGAGGGGCTGTGTTTAATGGATCTGCCTTGATAGGGGCTGATCTTCATGAGGCCGACTTAACTAACGGTTTAGCCTATCTGACCAGCTTTAAAGGGGCCGATTTAACCGATGCGGTGTTAGCCGAAGCCATTATGATGCGGACTAAGTTTGATGATGCTAAAATAACGGGGGCTGACTTTAGTTTAGCCGTTTTAGATGTCTATGAAGTCGAGAAACTCTGCGATCGCGCTGAAGGTGTTAACCCCACTACTGGGATCAGTACCCGCGAGTCTTTAGGATGTCGATAAATTAATAATTAGGTGGGCAAAACAGCCCACCCAGCAGTCTACTATTAAGTTGATACAGAATGAGTAATAAGCGTGTTGGTGTTATTGGTGGGGGTCAACTGGCCTGGATGATGGCCACCGCTACCGAAAAGTTAGGGATAGATTTATTAATACAAACCCCCCATCCAGATGATCCGGCTGTTGCGATCGCCCATAAGGTGATTTTAGCCCCCATCGATGATGCTGAAGCCACGGAACAACTCGCACAGAAATGCGAGGTTATTACCTTTGAAAATGAGTTTATTGATTTAGAAGCCTTACAAAAATTAGAAAATAAAGGGGTTTGTTTTCGCCCCAAACTATCAGCTTTATCCCCCTTACTCGATAAATACGAACAACGAAGTTATCTAAAAAGAATTGATATTCCTGTTCCTAACTTTACCACTTTAGAAGCGTTATCCTCCGAAAAGTTTGACTTTCCTTTAGTGATTAAAGCCCGTCGTCATGGTTATGATGGTCAAGGTACTTTTATTATTAATAACAAAGCTGAATTAACCCCTTTATTAAAACCGGATAATACGGGTTCTTTAATGGTAGAAGAATATATCCCTTTTGAGCGAGAATTAGCCATGATGGTTGCTCGTAATGCTCAAGGAATAATCGTCACTTATCCTGTGGTAGAAACCTATCAAAAGGAACAGGTTTGTCATTGGGTGATTGCCCCTGCAAATGTTACTGAAACCGTCCAGTTAGAAGCGATAAAAATAGCTGAACATTTAGTCACACAATTGGAGGTTGTTGGCATTTTTGGTATTGAATTCTTTTTAACCTCAGACGGTCATTTATTAGTGAATGAAATTGCCCCCAGAACCCACAACTCCGGACATTATACCCTAGATGCTTGTCATATTTCTCAGTTTGAAATGCAGTTAAGAGCAGTAACAGGTCAAGCACTAGGGTCAACTGAATTAAACTGTTTAAGGGCAGTCATGGTTAATTTATTAGGGTACGAAAATTCCCATGATGACTATCAAGAAAAAAGGCAAAAAATAGCTAATCTGCCTCATACTTACGTTCATTGGTACGAAAAAACAGAATCTCGTCCTGGTCGTAAATTAGGTCATGTTACGCGCTTAATTCAAGATGATAACATTGATCCAGAAACCATTACTAAAGAAATAGAATCAATTTGGTACGGTGAAAATTTTGGTTAAAAAATATCGATGATAAAACCTGATCCTTGGGGAAATTACGAAACCCATTGTCACTGGATGAAACAAGCCTTAGAATTAGCTCAAAAAGCAGCAGAATTAGGAGATGTTCCCGTCGGTGCAGTAATAATTAACAGTCAGGGGAAAATAATTGCTCAAGGTTATAATAGCAAAGAACAAAACGACGATCCCACTGGCCACGCGGAAATCATAGCCATTCGTCAAGCGAGTCAAATAATGCAATCTTGGCACTTGGAAGACTGTACCCTCTACGTTACCTTAGAACCTTGTGTCATGTGTGCCGGTGCCATTATTCAATCTCGGTTAGGATTATTAGTGTATGGGATGGATGATCCCAAGTCAGGCAGTATTCGTACTGTGTTAAATTTACCCGATAGTGCTGCCTCGAATCATCGTCTTTCTGTGCTGTCGGGTATCCTAGAAGGGGAATGTCGTCAACAACTGCAAAATTGGTTTAGAGAGAAAAGAAAGAAAAAACCTTAAATATTGGGGGTTTTGGTAATCATCTCTTGGTTTAGGAAACATTTTTATCAATTACATAAGTCACGTATTATACAATTAACTCATTTCACTGAGTTAGTCTTCGATGCTTACTCCTCACTCAAACTAATCAAAATTTTAGAAGTTATTGGATGTCACTAACTTAAATCCCTGACATTGAACTAGAGTAATCTAAAGCTTATAGGGTTATTGATTAGTATTTTTTATTAAATAGCTGCTAATTGGTTGTCACTGTTTAATTTTGTTAGAATATAAGCCTAATGATCTAAAAAAAGTGTTATTTTAGTAGGTTTAAACCCTAATTACCATAACACAGACATCAATAGGAACAGGAGGTTTAATAAATAATTAATAGAAACCTAACAAAGAAACAGGGGACAATTGAGCAAGGCAGCAAAAATCATTGAGTAATCATTAGACATTGTGAGAATTTTTCTACTATTAGCATCTTTATCGATCACTCAGGTATTGGGCGATATCCTTCTGAGTCGAGGAATGAAAGATTTTGTCGGCTTTGATTTTTCTAGTCCAACAATTATTTTTTACTTAATAGCGTATATTTTAACAAATTATTGGATTTTAATGGGCTTGGGAATATTAATTATTTCTTTAAGTCTTTATCTGACCGCTATTTCTAAACTAGACCTTAGTTATGTTTTACCTATTCATGCGTCTAGCTATGTTTTAAATGGATTATTCGCGTGGGCTATTTTAGGAGAAGATATCACGGGAATGCGCTGGCTAAGCACCTTAATCATCTCTTGTGGTGTGTTATTTGTCGGCTTAAGTGACAGTCAAACCTCGCAATTTTCCCAAGATTATCATAGGAATATTAAGTCTCGTAATCTCCCTTTATTTTTTTTACCTTTTAGCTTAGCCGTTTCTAAAACCTGGTTGGCTATTATGATTAGTTCTGTCTCCGATGCTAGTGGAGACTTACTTTTAGCTTTGGGTATGAAAAAAATAGGAGAACTAAAAAAAATAACCGTTCTAGAAGTTACTAAAATGGTCATTAAAGTGATCACTAATCCTATTATTATTAGTGGAATTACTTGTCAAGGCATTGCCTTTTTTAGTTTCATATCCGTCCTCAGTTGGGCAGATATTAGCTTTGTTCGTCCAGCCACAGCCTTAACCTATATTATCAGTATGCTAGGGGCGAAACTTATCCTTAAAGAAGATATTAGAGAACAAAAATTATGGGGTATTATTTTAATTGGACTGGGAGTGTTTATACACCGTTAATAAAGAAATGCCCTAAGTATTTATACTTGTTTTTTCTATTTAGGGATGCTTTTATAACAAAAACTAAGTTTTATTAGCAAGAATGATTAACATCTCGTATCACTCAACCAAAAAATAACCTTAATATGCTGAGGACTAGAAATATATAGGGGGTTAAGACATGGGATATCCAAAAGAAACGCTAACTTTTGTCTCATTTCTAGTGACTTAATGGTTAATCTTCCGTTATAATCAGCGTCAGTCAGAATTGTTTATCAATTAACAATGAATAAAGAAGAACTCGTCAATATGATTGCTGCTAAGACTCGTCTTACTAAAAAAGAAACGAGTCATATCCTAGATGCACTCACAGACACCATTATGGAAACCGTTGCCGATGGGGAAAAAGTCGTTTTAGTTGGTTTTGGAACGTTTGAACCTAGAGATAGAAAGGAACGTAAAGGGATGAATCCCCAAACCGGACAACCCATAACCATTCCTGCCACCACGGTTCCTGCATTTTCCGCAGGAAAAGTCTTCAAAGAAAAGGTGGTCGCCTCTTTATAACCGACGTTGATTACCTTCATCTTCTTAACATTCCTCAATTTGAAAAAGTTGGGGAATTCTTGCTTGAAATATTAATTTTTATTAACAAACCTAACAATTTAGCTGACATTCAGTGTGAGTCTCTAACCTTCAATCAAAAGAGAGTTACACTGGAAATGAGAGGTAAAGAAAAGTTTATAGAAAGGTTAACAGGTGAGAATTATGGCACTTAAAGATTTTGTTCCCAACATCGACATCAAAGATATTGCAGAAGACCTGGGTATTCCTGGAATTACTGCTATTGTTTTACTTCCTGTGTTAATTCCTGTAGCGGGGAAAGCAGCAAAACCCATCGCTAAAGCAACCATTAAAGGTGGAGTTGTCCTCTACGAAAAAGGAAAAGGGGTGATTGCTAATGTGGGTGAAACCTTTGAAGATATCGTTGCAGAATCTCTAGCTGAGTTAGCGGAAGAAAAAAGTCAAACCCCTGTGATCGCTGAAAGTAGTAATTAATTAGCATAGTATAAGTCCTCAAGATAAACCATCTTGAGGACTACTTGTATCCTATCGAAAAATATCGGGGTTTAAGGTACGAGAATTAGAAGGACGGGTGTTAGAATTAGCGGGAGTGGTTTCTAATTTTTCTCCGGTTCCTCCATCTGCTGGGGCCAAGAAAGGACGTAAGTTGATACCGTTAGAACGGGGAGAAGAAGGTTGACCCATTTGCGGGATGGTTCCATTGAGGAGTTGGCCCAGTGGGTTATTGATACCACTACCTCCAGTAAAAGCGTTTACCCCTTGGGTATATTGTCCTTCTTCTGCTGCGACTAAGGTTTGAAAGATTTGATCGCGGGTAATTTCTGGATTTTTTCCAGGGGGAACCGTTAACACGATACGACAACCCGGGTCAACTTCTGTGGTGACACAGATGGTATCGTAGTTATTTTCCCGACCGTTTCTTAATTCTAACAGTCCATCGGGTCGATACATCTCTAACCGTCGACTAATTTCATTACAACGACGTTCTGCTGTCCAACCATCTCCCATATTACTAGGAATGGCCCAAGGATAAGGTTGCATTGACTGAGACTGAGGACGATACATAACTTTATACCGGCCTTCATGATATTGACAATCAAAACGAGTATCACTAGAACTGGTATTTACAGGAGGTGGTGGGGGAGTAGGCTGAGGGTTGGTATCAATAATGATGTCATCGGGAGTCTGTTGCGCTACATTATAATCGTAATCCTGTGGGTCAGAAGTGCGATAATTTCTATAGTCTCTGAGAAAGTCAAACAAGGGGTTAGCGTTAACCGATGAAGCAGAGAAGAGAAGCATCAGTCCTAAACCATATCCTGTTCCTTTGACTACAGTTTTCACTTGGTTAAATAATTGTTTCTTCATAGCGTTTATTTCCGTTAATGAATTAAGTATGATGACGATATTGATGTTCAACTGTTTCAACTTTAAGGGAAATAATAACCAGATTCATTAGCAAA
>JAAUYB010057211.1_pt1 | contig 15306 bp, 11 predicted proteins | sample 7278071 | NCBI WGS metagenome assembly JAAUYB01 (sample SAMN14350121, study PRJNA611818) | marine sediment metagenome | isolation source: surface marine sediment (1.8m) | place: French Polynesia: Moorea | collected 2018-08
AGGCGGCATGCCCTCCCTTCGTCTGGACGGAAAGAAAACAGAAAAAAACTTGGAACCATCCCGGGCAGTCTAGTAAGAAGGAGAGGAGTCGGAATAAGTTATGGCTCTTCTCGTCTCCCCCCCCCTCCCCCGGTGGCCGTAACAGCCACTTGGCACGGAAAGAGAGTAGGAAGTGGCATTCCGAAAGTTTTCCCCACTTTTTTCTTATTTTCGTCTCCCCTCCTCGCTTTCCTCTGAGCACTGTCGGCGTCGCATCGCATCGTGATGATACCTCCTGCCTGCCCACCTCAGCAGAGAAATTGGAAGCGAGAAAGAAGAAGGGAAACCTCCGAAACAGAAAATGGCTTTCCGTCTCTGGAGAAGAGAAGGAAAAAGGGGGCGGGGTAAGGTCAGTTTTTTTTGTTTTGCTACGGTAGGAGGAACACGCTCGAAAAAAATCTAGGATATTCTCTTCTAGCCCCTGTCCAAACCAAAGTATCCTTTAGCAAGGTTAGTCGCCTGCGTCGTCGCCGTCGCCGTCGTGTGGTGGAACTTTCCTTGGAAAGACGCTCTCCTTCCGCCTTCCTTCGTCGCCCTCCCACTCTTGTCCTGATGCCATCAAGAAGCCATTTGTTGCCATTAGGTCGCTCCATCGCCGTTCCAAGCCGGGGAAAAGGGGGGGGAGAAGATTCTGGTTGGGCGAAGGAGGGGGAGACTCTCTTTTAAAGACCTGCAAATCCTGAGGCTTCCGCCGCCGACAGGCAAAGAGGGAAAAGGGGGTGAGGGCATGTGGGAAGGGTGTTGTAAGCTCATTTTCCTTGGTGTTCATAGGTGGGCACATACCTACATTGAGTAATGGGGATAGGGAATCCAACCAAACAATTCGGGATAACACATTCCGTTTACAAATTGTGCTCAATTGGCTTAGAACTAGATGGGGTGGGACCGTGGGAGAAGTTGATTGGGGTTATGTTCCTATGAGGGAAGACTCTTCTTTCCCCCGCGTAACCAGCAACCGTGTCTTCCCCTCCCCTTCCCTCCCTTCTCGTTCTTGGCACCTTTTCTTGCAATTTGCTACCAAGAGGAAGAGGGGGCTCCCAAAAAGGGAGAAAAGGTGGAAACGGACGTTCGTAAGGGGAGTGGACAGTGAGTGCCCGGACGGACGGAGGGGACGGACGAGGCAAGGCCGTGAAATTGGAAACCTAGTTTTTGCCTTTCTCTTTTCTTTCTCCGCTGAAGGCATGGGAGGGAGGAACGCCACAGTTGCGATCAGTCAAAAAGACGGGGAGGACAAAAGGGGGAGAGGCTATTTCGGTGCTTGGACAAATGTAACCGAACACATTTCTCTTCATCTCCCTCTTTGCACGGTTGGCCGAGCCGAGCTGAGCTTGGTATGTAGTACGCGTCATGGAATTCCTTTGTATAGTAGGTGCCGCTGTAGTAGTGTTTTGGATCGAGGGGCGGAGGAACGCGAACATGTCGGACAAAAGGAAAGGTGGGCGGGGGAAAATCTTCCTTCTTTTTTGCCCCGTGTCTCTCTCCACCTCTCTCCCGTCCACAGTTCCTCTTCTCATTCTACTCCTGCTACTGCAAGGTACAACAAACTTCGCCCCTCTCTACCCTCCCTCTTTTTGTGCCATCTTTCTTGTTCCTCTTCCTCCTTCCCCTGACCTTTTTTTCCCATCCCCCTCTTTCCCTTCCTTCCGGCAAAGGGCCTTCAGCCACCTAGTAGGTACGAGCACATATAGCCCCATATAGCGCCTTAAAAGCGCCCCTAACGCCCTCGCAACAAAAAGGGATTTTTAGCTGACCAAGTAAGCGGGGAGGGTTGGGAACTTGTGGCAAAAGTAAAAGGGAAAGGAGGTGGTTAATCTGAGCATCTTCTCTCCTTGTTGCCGTCTCACATTTCCACTCCTTTCTTTTCTTTTATTATGGTGTGTACCTACTGCGTTTCCTTCTCTTTCCTCAAAGTACGCTCTTTGAATGATTGCGAATGCCTGAGCTGAGCAGGAGAGTTGAAGAAAAGAACGTTGTTTCCACACAGGCATATGCCCCACCTCTTCATATTTTTCCTTGATATCCGCCCATCTCCTTGGCGGCTCGACAGACGGAGGGGGAGGGGGAAGTGGATATCCCTGCGAAATGAGCACAATAAGCCTAAAAGCGTGAGAGGAGACTTGGTTGTAGGCGTTGGTGCCACATTTCCTCTCGAGTCCCTGATCCCTCATTTCCCCTCCTCCTCCTCCTCCTCGAGCTCCTCGAGAGAAAAGAGGGCATTCTCTCTCGCATATTTCCACAGGAAGGCGACGAGGAGCACATTCCTTTCCCAGGAAGGAGAGAAAACATTAGTTTTCACAGAGAGGACAGGAAGAGAGGGATTTCTCCGCCGCCCTCAGACGACGACGCCTCACACTCCGCGGAGAGGGAGGAGGAGAGATGGCAAATGAAACTCCGGGCGAAGAGAGATTTTTTTGTCTCCCCTCTTCTACCTCCTTCGTCCTCAGGCTTAGCGAGGGAAAGCTGGGAGGGAGAGAGGAGGGATTTTTAATGCTTGTGGGGTTTCGTTGAAACTTAGGAAAGGTACAAGGTCAATGGTCATGCGCGGCGGCGGGGCTTCTTGATTGCTTCTTTTCTTTTGGTGGAACAACTAAATGGGAGAAAAACATGTGAAGCAGGACTATTGATGCTCGTTATTTTTTTGGGATTTCACCTTGCTTCGGGAGGGGGGAAGGGTCGATGGGAAGGGCGCGTTTTCGAAAGTCCTTGAATCGAATGGCGACGCGAATGGAGAAAAGGTTTTTCTGCTTTCCCAAGGACGAATGCCCTCCAAGGAAAAATTGCCTTTTCCATGCATGTCAAGCCAAGGGGCAGAACTGACGAAAAGGCGCCCTAATCCGAATAAAAAAAAAGAAGATAGGGACGACGAAATAATCCAACCACCGGCAGGTGGACAAGGGCAGGGGACGGTCCAAATGGGGGCTTATCCTGAAATGGCCGCTGAAAATTTTATCACAGAGGGCGACGAGTGTTGGGGTCCTCCTGGAATGTCTTCCATATCGGTTGCTGCTGCAGTGTTCCTTGATCTGAGTCTTGTCCATCTTAGGCCTTCTCGGACTTGACGGTCTCCTTGACGGTGCCTGCGTCGTACTCTGCGTGCTCCTCCACTCCCAGGCAGGGCAGCTCCTTGGTGAGGGCCTCGCGGTACTTGGGGTGGCTCATGGCGTACACGATGGGGTTGAGGCAGGAGGCGGTCTTGGCCATGAAGGAGGGCACCTGGGAGAGCAGCGGGGTGATGGAGCCCTTGCTGCCGATGACGGCCAGGAGGACCACGAAGGCGTACGGCGTCCAGATGATGGCCCACAGGGACACGTTGGTCACGGCAACCTTGGCGATGCGGACCTCGGCGGTCTCAGCGCTGGAGTTGGCGTTGCTCCTCAGGGAGTCAACGTTCATCTTCTTGGCCTGCTCGCGGAGGGCGTGCTCGTGGGCCCAGACGGCCTAGTCAAATGATCTCAATTTCAATTATGGTGGTTTTTTAGGAAAAAGAGAGGCTGTCCCTCGTACCTTGACGATGCTGCTGTAGAAGAAGAAGATCATGGTCATGGGGATGCAGTAGTTGAAGAAGAATCCGAAGAGGACGTAGCTCTTGGCGTTCCAGCTCTCGCTCAGGTAGTCGTAGCTGCAGGTGTAGAGCATGCCCTCGGTGGTGTATCCGCCCCAGATGTCTAGGAGCGGGGGCAGGGCGATGCCGATGCAGTAGCCCCAGATGGCGAGGAGGATGCCCATGGCCTTGCCGGAGGTGATCTTGACGCCGTTGAAGCCCTTGACGATGACGTTGTACCTGTCGTAGCCGATCACCACCATGGAGAGGATGGCCACGCAGCCGCAGACGGCCCCGATGAAGCCGTACAGCTTGCAGCCGAACGCTCCCCAAGCCCAGTACCTCTGCATGAAGACGTTGATGGTCACCGGCGGGCCCATGGTGGTCATCATCACCAGGTCGGAGAGGGCAAGGTTGACCACGAACATGTTGGTCGGGGTGCGCAGGCTCTTGACCTTGAGGAAGATGTAGATGACGCACCCGTTGCCGAGGAAGGAGATGATCCACAGGAAGAAGAACATGAGCCCGAAGAAGTGGGGGATGAGCGGGTTGGCGGGCGCGAACTGGCTCCAGTGGGGGTCCACCACCTCCATCACCTCCTCCGGGATGCCGTCGGTCATCTTCATACCGGCGGGGTAGTGAAGGTAGTACTTGTCGTCCAGGTAGAGCCCGGAGATGGAGCCGCTAGCGGCCTCAGCGCCTGAAAACAACAAGCTTGTGTAAATTATATTTCTCAATTTGCAAAAAGACGTCCTTACCAGATCCGTAAACCATCTTGATCGGTGTCCGGTCGGTTGTCTTCACGAAAAACTGAAGAGGGGATAAGGGAAGAAAAAGAAAGTTTTTCTTCAGGGGGTACTTGGGGCTGCACGAGCAAAGACTGTAAGTCTAAGCAGGTGTGGTGGTGGCAATCTGTCTCAGCGTTGGCGAGATCAAACTGCAAATTGTCCCTCGGCGGAGGGGAGACTTTTATACTCGTCAGCCTCTTCGCCGATGGGGGATTAAAGGGAAGAAGGAACTTGAAAGGCGTCGCGGGCATAATTGATCATGATGGGAAGAAAAGGCGAGGAAATAACACGTGCCCTTGTTTCCTCTAGTCTGACTTCGGACCCATGCCTCCGACCTCATTTGAAGGTCTTCCTCGCACTCCCGCCCAGCATGAGAAATTAGCTCCGTTTTTTCTCCTCCCCCTCCTTTCCTCCCCTCATTAAAAAGCAGCGGAGGCTTCCTCCGGACCACCGGCACCCCCTCCGGCCGAGCAGAGCAAAACGTGACTGCGCCGCTTCTTAATGCAGTCTCTCCTTCTCCTCCTTCTTTTTCCAAGCTTTTCAGAGAAGACTTGCAACTCCGCGATGGGCATGTCGGACTGGGGGGGAAAGTACCTTCCTCCCTCCTCCAACTTTCCGTCCCCCGTCTTTGCTTTGCCCCCCGAAACGGATATCAAGATTTACGGGGCAGAAATGTATTCGCTCCCTCCCGCCCACCGCCGCCGCCGCCGCTATCTACTTTCTAACCGGTTTTCCTTCTCTTCCATATCCTTTTTTCAGGTGACCGAGGGGAATCCTCCTCGCAGCAACAGCCGGCGTCGTCTTCGTCTGAACAGCCGCCTCCGCCTCTCCTCCCCATCATGATTTATGTGCACGGGGAGTCCTTCCAGTGGGGCTCGGGCAACCTGTGGGACGCCCGCGTCCTGGCGGCGCACGGAGGGGTCCTCGTCGTGACTTTCAATTACAGGCTCGGCGCGCTGGGTGAGTTTAGGGACGCGACTACGTATAGTGCGTACGAGATATACATGTAGAGAGCAATTTAGTGTTGTACAGCAAATGACTTTCCATGCTTCCCTTTTTCTTTGCAAAGGACATGTTTCGGAGTTGTGAAGACCAATTCAAAAGACAAGGAAAATTAACATAAAGAATGAAGTAGCAAGAACATAAACAAGAACAGACACCAGTGGATTTCCCCCCATAATTGCTAAGACATGCACATGCTAATTGCTAAAGCATCGACAAATCTACTCTCCCACTTATTTTTTAGGTTTCCTGAACGCCAACGGCTCCCCTGCGTCCCGTGGCAGCGTGTCCAACTACGGCCTGATGGACCAGATGGCGGTGCTGCAGTGGGTGCGGGAGAACGCGGAGGGCTTCGGCGGTGACACCTCACGGGTCACACTCTTCGGGCACGGGACGGGGGCCGCATGCGTGGAGTACCTAGCCCACTCGCCCACCATGGTGCCAGGTAAGGAAAAAGACCTTTCAATTTGCTTGAGTGATTTCGAACGGCGTCCAACGACCGACGGGGGGAGGGCAAACTTTTCGATCTGATGATCTCTTCCTTGTTCTTTTCCCTCTCCTACTGCTGTGGTGGGATGGGGCGGGGAAAGAGTTTAAACAAGGTCGGATGGTGGGTAGGGCAGAGGAGAGAGAGGTCTCTCTTTCTCTTTCTCCCCTGTGTTTTATTGCCACTCGGCTGAGTCTTTTGTTTGTCTATCGTGCCCTCTCTCCTCTTTCTTCCTCTCTTTCCGAACCGGAGGCGGCGGTTCTCTCCCCTTTTCTCTTTAAACCCGGAAGAGGGGTTTTCATCTCCGTCGCCCAGGGGACTAAAAAGGTCGATCTATTTCGCGCACTCCAACAAAAAAGAAACATTTCCCTCACTTGAACGCGTTCCACCTTATAATCTGAAGCACACATTTGGAAAGTTCCTATCCCGACCTTTCCCCCTTCCCTCCCTGGCACGTGCGCCAATCCAACCGTGAGCATGCTGTAGAGGAGACGACGATCTCGAAGAAAAAGGTGGAGGCAGGGCAGTAGTGCTACACCCTGGCAGTCTTCCTCTCTGAGATCTCTCCCTTTTTCCGTGCAGTGCCATATCAAATTACAAAGTCGAGAAAAGAGCAGGGAGGAAGGAAAGGGGTTGAGCCAACTTCCACGTCATTTAAGCTCACTTCCTTTTTCGAGCGACGGTTGAGTCGACCCCTCCTCTTCACTCCTCCCTCCCTCCCTTTTCACTTCGCTTTCCTCCCCTAATCTCAGAACCGTGTTTCGAGGGTCGCACAGTAATTCAGTCCGAGGAAAATTGAGATTGGGAGATTTTTTGATGGCTGTGACAGCAATTAGGCACTTTCGTGCAGCAATCCCCCCTCAGCAGTGACTTTTTCTCCCCCTCCCTCGCCAATGGGACTTTGGTACACCTCGATTCCTTGCTTGCCTCGCAGGGGCTTCCCCGCCGATACCTTTCCCCCAACACGTGCCGCCGCCTCCTGTTCAGGCGGCGGCGAAGGAGGAGGAAAACGTAGAAACGTTATTTGTATGCAAAGCACGGATGAAGAAGTCAGAAAGGAGCGGCGGCGGCGGTATATGGAGAAAAGGAGGAGGAGGAGCCTCCTATTCCTCCTCCTCCCTGGTCCAGTTGAAGGGGTGGTCCCTGTGTGCTGGGAAGGGCTGGATGGAGAAGGAGGAGGAGGGCAATACATTATGAGATGACACTATTAAACTGCCTTCTTTTAAAGTGTGGGCTGGCTGCTCCACAGTGGACGAGAATGGCCTAGCTGGGGTGGGGTGGGGTGGGGGCGGCGAATGGATGAGAGCCTCTCTCGCATTTCCGCCGCAGTTGCCTCCCACCACAACTCTCGTGATCGCTTTTACAAATTCTGCCCCCTACCACGCCCCTCTTTCGTCTTCATTTCCATGGCTCTTTTCCACGCCCACAGAATTTCAAATTGCACAATTTTCGTACCCCGCTCCGCCCCCCATTGACTGAAGGGGGTGGATCACACAATTCCTCTCTCGGTCCCTCCCTTCTTCTTCCCGAGGCAAAGTTTTGAGGCCCCTTCGGGAGGAGGGAGACTGGACACACCGCCGGCGCCGGCGCCACCCACTTACAAACCTGTCGGAAAGTGCTAAAGAACTTAAAAGGGTTTTCTGTTCTCACCGCTGCTCTTCCTTCCTCTGCCCCGCCCCGCCATTCGGAACGAAAGTTTTCCGGCGTTGGGGATGGAAACCCCTTGGGGGCGAGAAAGGAGGGGGGACCGGGGCAGCCTAGCTGGAAATTAGAGGTGTGAAGATAGGAGGCAAAAAGGAAGAGAGATGTGTCCGAATTTTTCTCGCGTTTTACTCACGCCTTTCTTGCTTTTTGCCTCTACAGGTCTCTTCCACCGTGTGATCCTGATGTCTGGCTCTCTCTTCGCGCCATGGTAAGTCGGATAAAAAAAAGGCGCAAATGATGAACATGGGAAGAGAAAAAGTTTCATTTTTTTTCTTTCTTTCAAGGTCTCGAGTCCGCGATCCACGCTCGTACGCCGAGCAGCTGGCCCGCAAGATGAACTGCTCCTCCTTCGCCTCCTCCTCCTCATCTCAGCACCCACCGCCGCCCTCCCCCTCCTCCGGCGGTAAGAAGGGCGACGGCAGCGAGGACGACGACCTCGGCGAGGCCATCTACTCCTGCCTGCGCGACCTCCCTGCCGACCGCCTGGCCTCCGTCCGCCTGGCCGCGCCCTCCTTCCACACCGACCTCGGCCCCAGCCTCGACGGCGTCACAGTCAAGGACAACTTCAGCGCGGACCTCAAGGGAAAAAGGAATTTCGGGACAAGGTACAAGGGATTTCCCCCTATTTTTGACGATGTAAGAGGGGAAGGAAGAACAACAGGTCAGGTTTTGAATGGGGAAGAACCATCCCTAAGTCTATCAGGGCAAGGACAACATCGGGAAGGTCGATCTCGCCCGGTTTTTGAAGAGGGAGAGGCTGAAATATGTGAACGAAAAGGGAGGAGGGAAGAAGGGGGACAAAGGAGCGCTTGGGGATGGGGAGGGAGGAAAGGAATGGGAAGGATGTAGATCGAGGAGGAGGAAGAGGCCAGAGGACGGCGTGTGTGGGAGGAACTGTGTCACCCGTCCCTTTCTGCTCCTCCCCTCCCCCATTCTCTCAGACCCCCTCCACCCTTTTCCAACTTGTAACTCGGCCGCATGCCTGTAGCTCCCCCTTCCCATTCGATACTTTCCGGATATTGCTCCATAGCCTCTGTCGCCGCCGCTTCCCCCCACGTACTCCTCCTTTCCAGGGGACCGCCGCCGCCGCGAGGAGGAGAAGATGGGGAAGCGGGGAAGAGTGTTGTATCCAAGACCCTCCGGATCGGTTCGGTGGCGATGGCATCTAGCAGAGATTTTGTTGTCCTCCTACGAAGGGAGGAGGGGAAGGAGGAGCATCTCCTCCTTTGTCTATCTACAGTAGATGTAGCGGGAATGTCAAAAGTGAAACTCAGAAATGTCAAAAAGAGGAAAGACGGGTCGGGCTTTCTAACCCTTCACCCCCAGTGTTTCCCCCCTCCCCTCATTACCATAATCAAATAATCGGTCTTGTTAATGCAGAGCTAGTGTACATCCTTACCCCAGTACAGTACATTCTGTCTTCTCAAAGGTTTGGCAGTGGTCTTCTTCCCTTTTTCTGCCGCTCTCTCGACCGTGTCTTTCAAAAAAAGGGTCGTGTTCGTGGGACAATAGTAAGCTAGGGAGATGCACAAAGAGAAAAAAAGAGTATCTTAATTCGTTTTCAGAAAAAAAGAGCAAATAAAGTCCTTTTGTTTTCTTGAGTCGTTACGGAACAACAGACAGACACATATCCGGCCGCCGCCATTGCATCTTTTTCCTCCTCTTTGCTGCGATGCGACGCGACGGAGGAAGCGGAAAAGGGGGGTTTGTCTCGTTTCCCTATTTCCTTTTTTCCCACCGACTCATGGTTGTCTTGCACTCTGTCCGTTTTCGCTCTGCCGACCGTGGGCGGGAATTGCCTCGGTGGCCGCGGCCAACACTCACAAAAAAATAAAGAAAAAAAGGCTCACAGGCAAGCGACTGTTGACTGCTCCTCTTCCTCTTCTCGCCATCGTCGTCGTTGGGCCATTTCCCCACTCTTTTCCGAATGGCGCCTCCGCCGCCCTCCCTCTCAATGGACTCACTCTCCCGCCCCTTCTCCTCTTTTTTCGCTGTCTTCGTCTTCCAAAAAAGGATGCGGACAGAAAAGAGAAGAGAGGCGCCGCCTTCATCCTCATCCTCCCTTTTCTTCCCTCATCTCCTTTTGTCTCTCGGGCCAACCTTTGGAGAAGGAAGGCTGAAGACGACTGCTGTAGTCGCAGAAGAAACACAATCGAAAGAAGGAAGAAAAGGGCCTCGATTCTCTCAATCGGGCGCGATCGTTTGAGCGCCAGGCGTCGATCTCCCCATGTATAGAGAGAACAATGCTTTCTTTCTATTTTAAAAAGCTGGAAAGTTTTCCATCAACTTTTAACACAACTATTTCATTGAACTTTTTCCCCCACAGGAGCTACGACGCTCTGGTTGGCGTGGTGACCCACGACTATTTCGACGACCTGTCGGACGCGGAGGCGCGCTCGGGAGTTGGCACCGAGCAGCGCAACAGGATGCTGCAGACGTTCGTTCGAAACCAGTATTCGGCGCACCTGCAGGAGATCCTGCTCACGCTGCAGAACGAGTACACGGACTGGGCGGCAGACAGGCAGACGCCTAGGGTCAACAGGAAGCAGGTGAATAGGAAAGAAAGACACCTTTTGAGCATTATTGCGATTGTTGTTTTGCTTTCGGGAAGGAAACTATGTGCATAAGTGCCCCCTTTTCCCTTGAGCACTCGACTTGTAGCCACATTGGCCCCTATGGGGTATCGAGCTGAAACGCCCGCAACAATGATCATCACGAGACCGACCGACTCACTCATATCGACGCAAGCTGCATCGCCGCCCTCCATCATGGTTATTTCCCGTCGGCACTACGGTGCAGCGGTACACCGTTTCGGGGCGTACCGTGCAGCACAGTCGAGGGAATAAGCCATACTTCCTTTTCCCCTCCATCCTCCATCGTGATTGATGTCCCAGAGGGACTTCTTCCACCTCTCGATGATGCTCCCTTGAGCCATACATCCTGCAGACGGAGGAGAAGGCTCCGAGAAAAAAGCAAAGAAAAGTGCACTCAGCCTCAGCGCATCCGACCCAATTTCCCACAAGAACGGGAAAAGAAGTCGCCGTCAATTATGTTCGTGCTCTTTGTCTTACCAGATCCTGGACGCCTTCAGCGACGGCCTTTACGCCTCCCCGGCCGTCTTCAGCGCCGGAACCTTCGCGAGGAAGTCCAAGAACGCCTACTTCTACCACTTCTCCCACTCCACCAGATCCGGGCCATACTCCACGGTGAGTTCCTCTCTCGGAGCAGTTTCCAAAAATAAAAATTAGATCGGGATGAAAGGAGTGCCGATCTGAAATACACTTCTTCTGCCGTCATCTCCGCCGTCACCTCTCCCCCCCATTGCTGTACCTCCTCTTCTCTTTCCTCCTTTTGCCCCATATCCATCGCGAAGGGAAGAGAGAGGGGAGAACTTAAAGGCTTCCGTTCTCCCCTCCCGGTCTCATCCTCTCCCATATCCCTCCCTCCGTTAATTAGGCCTTTGAAGAAAGTCCACCCCGCTAGTCCCACGTCTACCCACCCCACCAGTCTCTCCTTTCGAGTCCCGTTCGAACCGTTCGCTGCTGCGCCTCTCCACGACGGGTTGTCGGACGGATCCGGAAGGAAGAAAGGGCGATCCGACGAGAGAAGGAAAATGTGGGACTGGGGAGAAGGAGGAGGGATAATTCACGCGAAAGAGGAGAGGGGGGGCAAAAGAGGAGGCGGAAAAGGGCCCCGCGAGACTCGTCCAGAAGGATGAAAGTAGAGTCGGAGGAGGAGGAGAATCTGTGCTGAAAACGGACGGACGAAGGAGGGAGGTCTGGACCGGACTCAGGATGGGGATCGAGGGCGAGCAAAGTGGGGACCCTCATTTCGCTCTTCCCAGACGGACGCACCGTAGTATATATCTGCAGCCCATTCTTCCCCCCCTTTCCTCCTCCAGATCATTATCGCGCTCGAGACGCGGAAACCGACGAACTCTTTTCGCTTCCTTCACTTTTGGAAAAGATCGAAACCCTCTTTTTTCCTCTTCTTTTGTGGCTTTTAGAATCTCACTGAAAGGCAAAATAACTTTCGCGAGTTTAACCTTTCCCCCTCAATTAATGAAGCCATGGCGTACATATAAAGGGGCTGCAGGGAAGCTGATTATTCTTGCGTTTTCGTGTCTGGCTACATGTCTTCCCCTCTTTTACTAGGAGGGTGCAAGCGAGGCCTAATAAACGACGCATTAGCCTTAGCTGATTGTTCATCTACAGTAGCATGCCCTCCCCTTTTCCGGTGATCCAGCCCTTAGAGACTTCAAGAGCATTCTAATGGGAATGGAAGTAGGACAGGTCAAGGTCAACCATGCAAAGTAATAATGTTTGAACCGCTGCCACGTAGGAAAGATTGGCAGATGAGTTTCAATCGTTCCAACAGATCGTGAGGAAATAAATATTAGAGAGATCTTTCGGTAGTGTTTATTTCTTGAAGGGACTACCTACTACCGTACGTACACCGCATTATCGGGTACGGTGATATTGAGACTCGGACGAGCCTCCCACAATGACAACTCGTGCCACATGGTGACTGACTTGGCGCGGGTCTTTCCGTGATGGTGCTCTTGCCTACTATTCTGGCCTTCCTCCGGCGTTCCATTTAGTGGAACGACACCAGCATTTGAAGATAGGCTCGATAAACTTCGCCTCATTTTTAGGGAACTCTGCATCACATGTAGATGCCATCCACCCGCAGAAGATGGCGTGGCATCACAGGACCTTTACACGTTCAACTGACGAGTGTCTCTTTAAATGCTGGTGCCTATTGGACTCCTCTTTTACTGGGTTCTCCATTTCCTCCCTGACGTACGCCCCCAAGAGGCGCCAGTGGATCGCCGTGCTCTCCTTCGTAGGGAAAACGATGTACTGGATTCCTGGTGCAAAAAAATTTTCTCGCCATGGGAAAGATACTGGACAAAGTCTTGCCGTCACTACAACTCACCTCTGTAGTCCTGCTCCCCGTTCATGTAGCAGAAAAGGGAAACAACCATCTGGAGTTCGCCGATAGGCACACTCCGAGGAAACTTGAGCTTCGCAGACTTTGAAAAATACATCCTCAAGAATGAGGGAAAAAGAGAAAGAAGCACATTCAGGGAGATATTGTTGAAGAATGCTTCGTCCTGTTTCTCAGCTCACCTTCTCCTCCAGCGGACCGGTCTCATCTCACTCATGTCCAGAGTATTGCCTTTGATATTCAGCGACAACTGAACATATGCTGGTAGTTGAGAATGAGCACTTTGATCTCCAATGGCATGCAGGATGTCTCTCCTCTCAAGAGTACATTGATTTCCCTCACCTTTTTCTGCCCTGTCAAACCTTCCCCCGACGTTCCAGATGAGAGCCTGCTCAACATGGACAGTGATCCTGTTCTGGCGGGCATCATACCCTAGGGAGATCCTGAGCATGTCGGGACACAGTGCCCTCAGGACTGGCATGGCGTCAGGGCGCAGAGGAGCACTTAGCAGCTTTGAAGCCTTGCCCAGCGCCAGGGGGAGGTGAGGCCTTATGTCAAAGACTGCCTGGCCAATGACCTTTCTCTCCTCTAGAACAAGAGTTTTGACAATATTTCAGAGTTGAAGACGTCTTTGACTTGCCTGAAGGATCTTCCGTTGAAATATCACCCTCTGTTGTTGTTTCGACCATGGTTATTTTCAGCAAATAGTTTGTTGTTTCCTTGAGGGAAAACCCTATTTTCTATTATACATCAATGGTTTTATCATTGAAGAACACTTTCATACCTGGCAGTTCATGATTGGCACAAGTACGGGGTGGATGAGTATAAGTTTCTTCTCATGTGGAGATAGAAACCCATCCTCTTGGGTGCTGATGGAGTCTATCAGCCATGAATATTATTGTCATTAGTGGATATGGGGGAAATAATTTCATTGTACCCGCTAACCTGGATATGTCTTGACGATTGCTTTCACCGGGTAGGGGTACTTCATGTCTTCGCAGTCAACGTCAAGGAAAAACTCCTCCACCTTGTTGCAAAAGCATCAAAGGTTTTGGGCATCCAAATCAGGACATACCCATACTATAACTCACCACCACATGGTTATGGTAGGTGCCCAGTAAGATGCCCATTGTGCCTGCATTGCACAATCCCTTTGGAAAAGGGTAGGAGTGGGGCTGGGTGGAGGACGAGCTGTGGGAAAAACTGTGGAGACACAAGAAATTGCATAATTTGTGCAAACAAATTTTAGCGAGGGCATACTAGGGCCAGTAACGAGACGGGTCTCGTCTCGTGACTTTGCCTTGCGAGACGGTCTCGAATTGAAATTTCTGTCTCAAAAGAAAAATACCGGGAAAAGTCAAAATTTGGGGGAATTTGACCCAATATTTTTCTTCTTATTTACTTAGTCTCGTATCTCGTCTCGTCTCGTGGCTTTTTGTCTCGAAACCGAATATAGACGAGACTGTCTCGTGTCTCGTCTCGTCTCGTGACCTGTCGTCTCGATCTCGTCTCGTCTCGTGACTTTCGTCTCGTTACCGGCCCTAGGGTATACTTGCTGACTTTCCTGCTAGACATGTCTCCCTCAAACAGCATAGAACCAGTGGAGTCCAGCAAATTTGTTTCCTCCACTGGCGCATTCCAGCCTCCTCCTACTGAAGGCACCTCCTTCTCGGAAGGGAGTTCTGAAGCCCATTCAGACAGTCTGTTTGGTAGTTAATGACTGTATTTATACTCGTACGATATGCCAGCTCGATTAGCACCTCTCCTTGTGTGTTGATTTTCCTCTTCGCCTCCTCAGGGAAGAGACCGACGCAGCAGTTTTCGTTCTGGGTATTTCGTTTCTTTCTGCAAGGATCCCTCCTTGGGTCTGTGTGCCGCGGTCCTCGGTGCTGTTGTACGAGGTGCGTCCGCCTCCGCTGATCCTGCCCCTGGTGGTGGCGGTGCTGCTGGAGGCGCCACCGGAATTGGACTGGTTTGAATGTTTGGCAAAATTAAAAGACATTACGTACCTACACTTTCCCGTTCCAAGCAAACATTTCACAATGGTTTTTCTGAATTCTCTTTCCACCTTACTTACGGTGTTTTCCTTCCGCCGTCTTCCGTCGTCATCGTCTCTCCTCCTCCCCTTGGATGGTTGCTCTCGAGGATTGTTTTGAGCCACCAGGTACTGGTACCTCCTCCTGTACAAGAACTTGGAACATCTCTCAAAACTGTGACATGTGAAATATCTTGCACCAGTGCAGGCAGCAGCACACGGAAAAGAAGAAGGCAAAGGAGACGAGGAAGCAGACGCCCTGGATGGCGAAGAAGATCTCAACGTTGCTGTAGTTGTGCAGGTTCATTATTTTGGTTGCTGCTTCCCACAACTGGATAAAATTGATCTTCGTTGCCGAAATTTAAATGTTCCCCACTTAGCGCGTCTAACAGAGGAATGCGTGCAGCGAAAAAGTCCCTGATAGTAGTTACCACGACAGCGTAGCGTCTTGTCTCAAGTAAACTTGGTCTGGCTTCCTTTATGGAGCGGTTTAGAACTTGAAGAAGAAATATCTCTTATGCTCCATGCCCCTAATTAGGAGACCTAAAATTCGTCGGTCGACTTGGGGCGGGGGCGTAGCAATTGAAGGAGTAGAGTTGGTGCATTTATATAACGCGGTACCCGAAATGGCCTTCTTGTGCCTAGTTTGCTGTTGTTTTTTGGTAAGAAAAAACTCCCAAATGTTGGTCTAACTAGGATGTAGATACAAGTGAGGGATAGGACTACATCAGGAACTAACACATGCTTCAATATCTTGTAT
>JAAUYB010164463.1_pt1 | contig 15304 bp, 11 predicted proteins | sample 7278071 | NCBI WGS metagenome assembly JAAUYB01 (sample SAMN14350121, study PRJNA611818) | marine sediment metagenome | isolation source: surface marine sediment (1.8m) | place: French Polynesia: Moorea | collected 2018-08
CTGGACATTATCGGCCATTCGCATGGCCCGCTCAATCATCCGGCGCTCTACCCATGCCAGCGTTTCATAGAGTTGGGCATCGACCGGTATGCCATCCAGGTGAAGGGTATTCTTGACTTGATCTCTGAACTCGCGCGGCAGGTCTTCGATGGTGATGGTCTCCCCGGGGCACATGACCATGGCCCGCTCAATAATGTTTTCGAGTTCGCGAACGTTTCCTGGCCAGTGGTAATTGAGAAAAAGACGCTCAACGTCAGGGTCGAACCCGGTAATCGGCTTGCCGGCTTTCCGCTCAGCAGCATATTTCTTGATAAAATGGGCGCTTAACAAGGGGATATCCTTGACGCGCTGGCGTAGCGGGGGAAGCTTGATATTCACGACATTGAGGCGATAATAGAGATCCTCCCGAAATTGATTTTTATCGATCTCCGCTTTCAGGCTGCGGTTGGTGGCCGCGATCACCCGGATATCCACGGCGATGGGTTCGATTCCCCCAACCCGTTCAATCATCTTTTCCTGCAAAACCCGCAGTAGTTTGACCTGCAGGTTGGGAGAAAGCTCCCCGATCTCATCCAGAAAAATCGTGCCGCCATGGGCGATTTCAAAACGACCTTTCTTGCGAGCGACCGCGCCGGTGAAGGACCCTTTTTCATGGCCGAACAGTTCACTTTCGAGCAGATGCTCGGACAGGGCGGCACAGTTAACGGGTACAATGGCGTGTTCGTTGCGCAAACTGTTGAAATGGATGGATTTGGCCACCAGTTCCTTGCCGGTGCCGCTCTCGCCTTCGATCAGGACGGTGGCCGAAGAAGGCCCCACGCGGCGGATGGTCCGGAAAACCTCTTGCATGGGCGTGCTTCGGCCAATAATGTTGTCAAAACTGTAACGGGTGACCACCTCCGTCTGAAGGCGGCGATTTTCCTTGACGACCCGATGGTGTTCAATGGCTTTTTGTGAATAGAGGACCAGACGCTCGTTATCGAAAGGCTTGAGGATAAAGGTGTAGGCCCCCTTTTGCATCGCTTCCACGGCCTTGTCTACGGTACCGTGGGCCGTCATCATGATGACCGGTACATCGGGCCATTGCTGTTTGACCCGGCCCAATAGTTCAAGCCCGTCCATAGCGGGCATTTTCATATCCGTAACGACCAGGTCAACATCCTCGATTTTGAGTGTGGCGAGGGCTTCGGCCGCACTGTTGGCCGTGAGGGTTTCATAACCCTCCTCTTGTAAAACCACACTCAGTACGGCGGTATAGTTTTTTTCGTCATCGACGATCAGAATAGATTCCATCACAGCTGCTCCCGCTCCAAGGGTAACGCGATTTGAACCCGGGCGTTGCCGGAAGGCGTATTCTCGAGACGTATCGTTCCGTTGTGGGATTCGATGATATTTAGGACGATGCCCAGCCCCAATCCGGTGCCTTTTTCCTTGTTGGTGAAAAAGGGATCCCAAATTTTATCCATGATCGCAGGATCAATCCCGGGGCCCGAATCCTCGATAATGATCTCCAGATGCTGATCCAGCCTTTTTAAGATAATGCGCAGCTGACCGTCTGTTTCCATGGCCTGAATGGCGTTTAATAGCAGATTCAGAAAGGCTTGGTAGAGCATATCCGTATCCACGGCAATTTCAGGCAACGGCCGATCAATTGTCTGGACCACCTGAATCTGTCGCCGCTCCAGCTCAGGCGCAAGGTATTGCAGGTTCTTGGCCATAATGTCTTCGATCCGGGCCGGTCGCAGGTCAGGCTGATGCGGGCGGGCAAAATTAAGGAAATCCGTAATGATATCGTTCAGACGGCCCGCTTCCTCCACAATGATCTCTGGCAAGGTGTTCTGGCTAGCGGTGCGGTCCATCTTCTTTTTAAGCAGCTCAGCGGAACTTTTGATAATGCCGAGCGGATTGCGGATTTCATGCGAAATGCTCGCCGTCATCTCACCCAGAGACGAAAGATGCTTGGCGCGGGCCAATTGCTCTTCGAGCCGCATACGTTCGCGGGCCCGCGCCTCCATAATGGATTCGCCTTTGCGCACGACCTGCAGGAGAAAAAGGAAAAGAAACAACATTACGGCGGAACTGGTTAATATAACACGGATTTGGACGCGATAGATGGCCTTGTACTCGGAGGACATGTCTTGGACCAGCTCAACGACCCCAAGCACGGGGCCGGGAATCCGCGAGAGGGGCTTTTCGGCTCGTAAGGGGGCGTAGGTGACGAGGCGGCTTTCGTCCGGAATCCCGACCAGCAGCTGAAAAAAACCACCACGCTGCTCCAGTTGGGTATTGCGCTGGCCGTTGAGCGCTGACTCGAGATGGGTTCCGCCGGTGTTTGATTGGCCGATAATGTCCTTGTCGAAGCTGTAGGAAATGGTATTGCGCAAGTCGTAAATATTGACCATATCGACGTTGAAACCATGCAAGGTGCTGCGAACCACCTTGTCCATCAACTCGAATTGGGATTTTTCGCGCAGTTGAATCCGGTTTTTCTTGAGAATGGTTGGTATCACGAATTGGAGAAATATCTGGTGATTCAGGTTCTCAATCAGCAACAAGGCATAATCTTTGTTTTTTTCAAGCTGCAGCCGGCGCGCCCAATGGATATTGAGAACCGAAAGAATGATCGTGCCGGCAAAAATGATAACCAAACTGGTGAATGTAAAGTATTTCACCAGCCGGAAAGGCTTGCCCTGTTCGCCCATCTTGACAGGGCGAGCAGAGACCCCCTGTTTCTGCTCATCTGTATTTTCGCCGATGGCCGCGTGCGATATCATGGGTTAAAGGCCGCTCCCAGAATAGATGCCCGGATCAGGGGTGTTTTTAGCGTGAATTCAATCCTTTGTCCACACCGTGCTAAAAGCTCTGTTGTTTAAAGGCATCTTGCGGCGCAACCCGCCCTTGGGACTGTTTGAAATCCACGCCATCGTCGGCCTGCGCGTCGTTTCGTGGACACCGTCGGCGTGGTCGGTTTCATTGTCGCCGCCGATTCAGCCCTGAATCCCAAACGATCATCTCTTCAGCGGCACGCCATCAAGTCGTTTCGCTGGCCATCATGCTGCCGACCGCCATGTGAATCACGATGCCGGCTAAACTTATGATGGCGGTCGGCCGATAACTGCTCCGTCGACGCATTGGAGGGCATCGCGTCGGAAGGTCATGCGACATGCGGCGCAAACGCCTCAAGCGTTGTCGCCGCTTTAACCAGAGCGTCTGACCAGGTCTACTTTTCCTAGCAACACCGGTTGTGGTGTTACGAAAAAATGCACTATATATGGTGAATTTTGATACAAATAAACACAACATCAAGTAACTAAATATAATTAGATATAATCTGTATATAATTTGCTTGACTTAATCACGATACGGTGTAAAAAATTTAATGGAAGACAAGAGAATTTGTTGCGACGGCTAAAACCCTTAAGCGCAAAAAGTAAATGGGTCGTAAAAATTCACTCAAGCACATTCGCGAGTCTCTGTTAATGAGCAAGGCTGAGTTGGCACGAGAAGCAAATGTATCGCCGCTCACCATTTCACGGATAGAAAAAGGTCTTCCGTGTCGAATGGAAACCAAACGCAAGATACTACTCGCACTGGGAATGAATCTTTCAGATAAAAACAAAATTTTCCGGGAATAAGAAAAGCATATGCTGTTTGGAAAGAAAAACCATTTGGTCGGCCTGGATATAGGGTCACGTTCCATTAAGGCCGGAGAAATCATCGAAGGCAAGCGCGGCCAGACCTTAAAGAAATTTGGCATGATCGACATTCCGCCGGGGACGATTGAAGATGGGGTGATCAACGACCCGGAAGCGGTTTCCGACGCCATCCGTCAGTTGTTTAAAACGTACAACATCAAGGAACAAAATGTTGCCGTTTCAATCGGCGGCTATTCGGTTATTGTCAAAAAGATTAATGTTCAGAATATGCCCGAAGAACAACTTCAGGAGACCATCCAGTTTGAAGCCGAACAGTATATTCCCTTCGATATCAGCGACGTCAATTTAGATTTCCAGATCTTAGGGGAAAGCGAACATAACCCCAATCAGATGTCGGTCTTTTTGGTTGCCGCCAAGAAAGAAATGGTCAATGATTATATCAATCTCGTCAATTTGGCGGGCTTGAATCCCTGCATCATCGATGTCGAAGCGTTTGCCCTGCAGAACATTTTTGAACTGAACTACGATGCGCAGGAAGAAAATATCGCTTTGATCGACATTGGGGCCAGCAAAACTTCGCTGAACATCCTTCGCGGGATGACCTCGGTCTTCATGCGCGACGTGGCCCTGGGCTGTCTGCAGATCAACCAGAAAATTGTATCGCTGGTCGGCTGCTCTCTGGAAGAGGCTGAACAACTAAAACAGGGGGAACAGCAGGATAAAATATCTTCGGAAGATCTAAAGAATATTATCTCCACCGTTGTCTCGGACTGGTGTACCGAAATTCGGCGGGCGCTGGATTTTTTCTATTCGACCTACCCGGAAGATCAGATCACCCGGATCATTTTAAGTGGCGGCGGCGCCAACATTGCCGAGTTTAGACAGTTGCTCGGAGCCGAGACATCCGCCCATGTCGAAATCATCAATCCCTTTCAAAATTTAACCATCGACGACGATGCATTCGATTCCGCCTATGTTCAACAAATTGCCCCGCAAGCCACGATTTGCATGGGGCTGGCCATCAGAAAAGTGGATGATAAATGATACGGATTAACCTGCTTCCCTTTCGGGCGGCAAGAAAAAAAGAGAACGTTCGACGACAGGTCTCGGTTTTTCTACTCTCGCTGGTGCTGGTTTTAATTGTGCTGGGTTGGATTCATATCTATCTTCAATCCAAGCAAAACAAGATGACCGAAAACGTAGCGGAAGTTAAAAAAGAGTTGGAGCTCTACAAGAAAAAAGATCACGAGATGCGTGAACTGCGCCAAAAATTAAAAACCCTCGAGCAACGCAAAGGCGTCATCGACGGGCTCGAGGCCCAACGGTTCAAACCGGTGCATGTCTTAGACAATCTGACCCAGAAGATCGTGCCGAATCGAATGTGGCTGACCAACCTGACGCTTAGGGGCAGTCGTCTCCAGCTGAGCGGCATTGCGGTCGATAACAACACCGTCGCGGATTTTATGGACAATCTGGAAACCATCCCCGCCATGCGTCCCGCCGACCAATCACCGGCGGCGCTATACAGCCGGGTACAGCTGACCAGCGTCCAACAACAGCAAGTGCGGAGTATCAATCTTAAAAAATTCGATATGACCGCTATCGAGAAACAACCACCGCCCAAGAAGGCGCCCGCTAAAAACAAGAAAAAGCGCAAATAGCGATCGAGATATGACAATGGAAAATTCCGCGGCCTCTAAAAAACTTGATCAACTTTTCGAACGGGTCGAAGCCCTGACGCGAATCCAACGGATTCTGATCTGTGTTGGGGTCTTCACGTTGCTTGTGGCCTTGTTTGGAGTTCTCTCCTACTGGCCGAGCTGGCAAAGGATTGGCAAACTAAACGCTGATTACCAAAAGCTCAGCGCTGATCTGGAAAAGTCCAAAAAGAATGCTCGCAAGCTGGTGGCGCTGCGCAAGGAGTTCGAATCCAAACGTCGTGAATTTAACCTGGTGATGAAATCCCTTCCCGAAACCGAAGAAATTTCATCGCTCCTGACCGGCATATCCGAATCGGGCCAGGAATCCGGATTGGATTTTTTGCTCTTCAAACCCGGAGCGGATGTCAATAAGAATTTTTACGCCGAAATCCCGGTGTCCATTCGCGTCACCGGCGGGTACCATAACTTTGTTCGCTTCGCCGACCGGGTTGCGCGACTGTCGCGGGTCGTCAATATCCGCAATATCAGCATGGCTGCCAATAAGGGTGGCACATTGACGACGACCTGTGAGGCCGTAACCTATAAATTCATAGAAGCGGCGGCGCCCAAGCCCGCAGCCAAAAAGAAAAAGAAGAGATAACGCGTCGATAGACTGAAGTTTGCCGATTACCTTACGATGCAACACGATAAGCGATGAAAAAATACCAAACGATAGCAAGGCTCGGTCTGGTTGCCATCTTAGGATTTGGCCTGACCATCACGGTTTGGGGATGTAAGGGCGAAGCGCAAGGCCCCGCGGAACCCGTCATTACCAAAAAAATAGCGCCGGCGCCCAAGGCGCCACCCCAAGCGCGCCCGCCGGCCGCCAAGGGAACGAATAGTCCGAATGCGCCCAATCCAAATACGGAGGCGGAAAGTGCCCCCCCGGCTAAGATGGCCCGGCTGCCTTACGATCCAACAGGCAAAATGGATCCATTTAAGCCTCTCTTCCGCGAAGAGCCCAAGCCGGAAGAAGAAAAAGTGAAGAAGCCCAAAGCCCCCGAGCGCCCCCGCACACCGTTGGAAAGGCTTGATTTAGGTCAACTGCGCCTAACGGCCATTGTCTTTTCGCAGAATCGACCGCGCGCCATGGTCGAAGAAGCGACCGGCAAGGGCTATGTGGTCGAACTTGGTACGCCGATTGGGCTGGAACGAGGACAGGTAACCAAAATTACCCGTGATCGGATTGTCATCGAACATCTTAAAACCGATGATTTTGGCAACACAATTCCTCAGCGACGTGAATTAAAACTTCAGAAACCGCCTGGAGATTGATTAGCATGAGTTCCACAGCATTGTTCAGAAGCCGATTAAATACCCTGTTGCGTTTGTCATTGATCGCCGCGTTGGCCCTGATGGTTAGCAGTTGTGCCGCCAGTTATTCTGCTTCGCCAAACCAAGATGCCTCGCCGACCGGTGTGGCGGAACTCAAGCAGATCAATTCACTAGCGATTACCGAAGAAGATCACAAAACGATTTTGACCATCACGGGCAGCGCCGATCTTCTTTTCTCCGATATCCGCAAGTCTTCGCCGCCCACGGTTAGCTTTTACTTCCCGGGAACCGAGCTCGTTGACATTCGTGACGTCTATACCGTGGCGGCCCCTCCCATCCATGACATCCAAACATCGGAAGTGGTGGCGGACGGACACACGGCCAAGGTAACGGTAAATCTGACGCAGGATGCGCTTTACAGTGTAGCGCAAGACCCCAACGGGATTACCGTGGCCTTCTCGCGTGAAGCCCTCATCGAAGAAAAAACCCTGGCCAGCGCGGAACCTTCCGTTACGGAGGCCCCGGCACCCGTGCCCGCCGAGGCGCCCATGATCGATCCCCAAATGATTGAGGCGGCCGCCAAAGGCACCTGTCTTGAGATGGTCGATTTCAAAGAACAATCGGACGGTATCGAAATCGTTATCTTGGCGGATGGTACGCTCACCGACTACTCGGCGTTTACGGTCGATGATCCACCCCGCATCGTATTTGATATTTACGGCATCAACAGCCCCTATAAAGGGCTTCAGAAGGTTGAAATCGAATCCCAATGGGTCCAAGGCATTCGGCATTTTTGTTATCCCGAAAAACTACGTGTGGTTTTGGACACCGATCGCAATTATCTAACCACCTTCACGTCCCGACCGGTCAAAAACGGTTTGCTTATCAGTGTCGCCGAAACCAAGCCGATCCTTGACCAAGAACTCATCCAAACTGTCGCCGCAGACGCCGACGACAGCGTGGCAGTGGTTGCACGGCCGGAAGTCACCACGGAAGTCGCGACCGTCGAAGTGCCGGCCTCACCGCCCGCCATGGAGGAAGCCCCGCTGCAATTGGCGGCGGCCCATTCATCCATGGCGACCCAGGCTTCTGAGGAACCGACGGATGCCATGCCAAGCGCCCCCGTCCCTGCCGAGATGCCGACCGCCTGGCTCAACAAACTCGAGTTCACCAGCGTCGATCAGGGGGCTTCGCTGGTCAGTATCGGAACAACCCACCCTGTCCGCTACGACATGGAGCGCCTATCCGAGCGCAAGCTGCAGTTAAAACTATTTAATACCCGCATCCCAAAATATCGCAAGCGCCCTTTGATCACGACCCGGTTTAAAAGCGCGCTTGATCGCATCACGCCGATCGAGGCGGACCCATCGGCCGATCATGCCGTGGTGGTATTTGAACTGCGGGAGGGCGTGCCTTTTGAAATTGCCCAGATGGACAATTTCATCAATATTCGTTTCGCTCCTTCTACGGTACCGCCCAAACCGCTCGAGGATTCGTCGGCCCCCGAATGGAAACAAGCCCTGGAAGGAACGGCGGAAACCGAGGAAGTCGCCCCAAGCGACCCCGCATCTGAATCGCCTTCCGAGATGAGCACGGCTCCGTCGGCGGAAGTCCAGGAAGTCACGGCCGATGCCAGTCGGGTGGAAGCGGACGCGCTCAGACCCCCCAAAACCTACACCGGTGAAAAAATTGCACTCAATTTCTTTGACACCGATATTCGCAATGTTTTTCGGATTATCGGTGAAATATCCGGTGAAAACTTCGCCATCGATAAAAACGTCAGTGGCAAGGTCACCCTCCAGTTCGACCGGCCGGTTCCCTGGGATCAGGTGCTCGATCTGGTTCTTAGAATGAATCAGCTCGGCCTGCGCAAAGAAAACGGTATTTTTCGCATTGCCACCCAGGCCACCCTGGCCCGGGAAGAGCAGCTGGAGCAACAGAAACTCGAAAGCCGCCGCAGCGCCGAAGAGCAGCAGGAACTGGTCACCGAATTCTTCCTGGTAAGCTATATCAATGCCCAGGAAACGGCCTGTGCGCATCTGGCCACCTCCTGTACCGCCGGTGGCACCGAGGTTGGCTTTCCCAGTAAATTCAGTCCCCGGGGATCGATTTCGGTGGACACAACCAAAAACATGATCATCGTCAATGAAATCCCCAGTGCCATCGAGCGCATTCGGACCATCATCCGCATCCTCGACCAAGTGACCCCGCAGGTCTTGATCGAGTCGCGCATCGTTGAAGCCAGCAGTGATTTCCGGCGCGATGTCGGTTTCGACTGGGGATCCATCGAAATCGGTGAATTCGACCTGGGCGATGCTTTCACCGTGACCGGGATTGATATGGAAGCGGACAACATCCCGGCGGATGCCCTGGACAATGGGGCGATTAACTGGGGGCTCAGTAAAATATCGGGGACCTCGTTCGATATTATCGACGCCCGGATTCAGGTCGGTGAAACCGAGGGCAAGACCCGCACGATTTCGGCACCTAAAATTCTGACCCTGGACGGCCGCACGGCCCGGATCCAGCAGGGTTTCCAGATTCCATATCTGGAGCGTGATTCCGCCGGCGGCTCGTCGGTCGAATTCCAGGACGTCGATCTGGAACTCTCGGTGACGCCCAACGTCACCCCGGACAATCGGGTTCTTCTGGTGGTGGATATCAAGAAAGACGACGTTTTGGACGTGACCGCCACCCAGCCGCCTTTGAGCACCAACAGTGCCCATACGGAGCTTCTCATGGAAAACGGGGAAACCGTTGTGATCGGCGGCGTAATGAAGGCCAACACATCAGAGGCCAGCGAGGGTATCCCCGGGCTGCGCAAGATTCCGGCCCTGGGGTTCTTCTTTGGCTTTGACAATAAAAATGACAACCAGACGGAACTGTTGATCTTTCTGACCCCGGAAATTGTCCAACTGGCCCAGAGAGATGTTCAGACGGCGGGTCTGGAGACCACCCAATAAATTAAAACAAACGGCGGCATCCAAAGCCACCGTGCAGAATCAAACCCTCCGCTGCTGGCGGAGGGTTTTTTTATGGACCCATCCCCAAGCCACCCCATCCTGAAGCGGTGTTATCCGGAAACAATCAAATGGCCCATCGGATTGAATAAGACGTTGCCATCACGGAGGGACAACGCCCCACGCACCTTCAGGTGGATGGCGTGATACGACGACCGGCTACGGTGACAGAAGAGCCATTTCGCGCGACGCCGTTTCCGCAATGGTCGAATCCGGCGCCAGTTCCATGACTTTGCGATAATTGATGCGGGCCATATCCTTGAAACCCGCCTTATGGTGGGCACGCGCAATATCCAGGTAGATTTCCGGCCATTCGGGCGCCACCGTCTGGACTTTATCGAAATATTTAAGCGCCTCGACCGGATCGCCCGTGTCGTAGTAGGTCATCCCGAGGGCACGCAAATTCAGAACATAGATACGGTCCTTGGGAATGCCGGCGGCAAAATAATCGGAAACCTCCCTAAAATACTGCCGGGCCTTTTCATACTGTCCTTTGTGATAATAGGCCAAACCCAGGTTGAATTTGGGGTAATGCGGCGTCATGTATAGATCGAAACCCTGATCTTCGATCAACTGCTCAAAAACCTCGATCGCCTTGTCGTACTGCTGCGATTTGTTGTAGACCACCCCTAACCCGTTTTTCGCCGGTCCCATGTCCGGCTTCAATTCGATCGCACGCTTGTAATGGTAAATGGCCTTTTCATAATTGGCTTTCTCTTTGTAGACGATACCGAGGCTGTAATGGGTATCCGGATCGGGTTCATATATTTCGATGGCCCTGGTATAAGACTGCAGCGCTCTTGTGAAATTGCCCTGCGCCAAGTAGGCATCGCCCAATCGCCGGTGGGCTTCGGCATTTTTGCGGGCTCTTTCGGTTTTATACTTGGTGGCACAACCCGAAAAAATGAGAAGCCCCGCAACCGCTATCAATATTTTCCCTTTGGAAGTCGTTTTCATGGCCCTTTCCTTAGGTCAGAAATCCATTTTACCATCCGCCTTAACACCATTTAAGCTTTCGATTGTAGCAGGGGGCCTGGGGGGCCTTCGCGTCGCGACGGCCGGTGCGACATTGCGGTATTGAGAAAGGCCTTCAACGTTCGGTCAGGTCTAAAATGGCGGCAATTTCCTGTGCCACTTGATCGACAAACTTTTGAAATGCGTCGCCTGAGAGCGGTTTTCCCGGCTCCGGCATACGTTCCAAACCGGAAGGCTTCACCAGGATCGGCGTGTTGACCAGTTCCGGGCGGGGTGTTACTTGAAACTCCTCCGGAAAGCTGTCCTGAAAATACATATCCTGAAATCCCCCGAATTTAAGCGCATGGGCGGTTGAATCCACAATGGCGGTTTCGTATTCGGCCACCAGCCCGCTTTGCCTGGCTTGGGCCAGCCCCGCCAGGCACTCACCGCCATGTGTGCAGGCGATATGACCGTTGCGATTGGCGCGCAGTTCCCAATCCATGATTTCCTGTTCAGCAACCTCGACAAAAAAGGCGTGCGTTCTGTCTGCCCGCCGGTTGTATTGTTCCACCAGTTTGATAACGCGCGGCATGGACACGGGATTGCCGATCATGGCAGCCTGGGCCACGCTTGATTTTACCGTGACAGGGGTGAATTGGCGTTTGGCCGGATCGGGCTCACGGTAATAGCGACAAACCGGATTGGCATGGGCGGACTGCACACCGACAATTTTGGGAAGGGTGTCGATGATCCCGGCATCGAAGAATTTGATGAAACCACGCATGACGGCCGTAATATTGCCCGCGTTACCGATCGGTACCACGACAACCCGCTGTTTGAGATCATATTCTAAATCCTGCGCGATTTCATAAGCATAGGACTCCTGCCCGAGTATCCGCCAGGCATTCTTGGAATTGAGCAGGGCCACCCGGTAATGATCGGATAGTTTTTCCACCACTTTCATGCAGTCGTCGAATACGCCGGGAATTTCAAACACGCGGGCACCGCTGCCGAGGGGCTGGGAGAGCTGTTGCGGTGTGACTTTCTTATGGGGCAGCAACACGGCCGATTTGATATTGTTTTGGAGATAGGCGGCATAGAGCGCGGCGGCCGCGGAAGTGTCTCCGGTGGATGCGCAAATAGCCAGCACCTCGGAAAGCTGACCACTGTCCAGCATATATTTAAGATAGCTGAAGGCGCTGGCCATCCCCCGATCCTTAAAGGAAGCGCTGGGGTTCTGGCCATCGTTTTTGAAGTAGAACCGCAGGCCGACGGACGCCTGAAGCGTGTGGTTGGCCTCGACAAGGGGCGTATGGCCTTCTCCCAGATACACAATGCTATCCAGCGGGATAACCGGGCCGATAAACTCATGGTAGCGATAAATGCCCTTCAAGGCCGGTATGGAAAGCATCTTGCGATAATCGAAAATCTGGCGCCAGGATTCGGCCGAGCGGTTTTTGAGACGCACGCTGGCGGCATCTTCGATCAATAGGACCGCCTGACATTTGGGGCAGACATAGTGCAGCGATTCGATCCCAAAGCGGTTGCCGCAGCCCAGACAGCTGTAGACCAGGTCGCCCGTGGGCGCGGGGATCAAATCGGACCTTATAAACTCTGGAAATTGTTCTATTTTCATGACACAAGCATCTCCATGCCATGCATATAGGGTCTGAGCACGGTCGGGATTAGGACCGAACCGTCGGATTGCTGGAAGTTTTCCAATAGCGCCGCCAGTGTGCGGCCTACGGCCAGTCCGGATCCATTGAGGGTGTGGACGAAATGGGTTCCTTTCTGGCCCTTGCGTCGAAAACGGATATTGCCGCGACGTGCTTGGAAATCTTCGAAATTGCTGCAAGATGAAATTTCGCGATAAACGCCCTGGGCCGGCATCCAGACTTCAATATCATAGGTCTTGGCGCTCGAAAAACCCAGATCACCCGTGCATAGATCAACGACACGGTAGGGCAGCTCCAGCGCCTTCAGGATGCTTTCGGCGTCCTTCAACAAGCTCTCTAATTCATCATACGATGATTCCGGTGAAACAAATTTGACCAGCTCCACCTTGTTGAATTGATGCTGCCGGATAAGCCCCCGTGTATCCTTGCCGTGTGAACCGGCTTCGGAGCGAAAACAGGGCGTATAGGCGGTATAGTAGACTGGCAGTTGATCTTCGGATAAGATTTCACCGTGGTGAATATTCGTGACCGGCACTTCGGCCGTGGGAATCAGAAAATAATCCCAGCCTTCGATTTTAAAGAGGTCCTCCTCAAACTTGGGCAACTGGCCGGTATGGGTCATACTTTGACGGTTGACCATGAAGGGTGGCAGGATCTCGGTGTAGCCGTTTTTCCTGGTGTGCCGATCCAGCATAAAGCTGATGAGGGCGCGCTCTAGCTGCGCGCCGGCGCCAAAATACAGCGGGAAACGGGCTCCCGTGATACGGGCCGCCCGTTTAAAATCGATAATGCCCAGGTTTTCGCCAATGTCCCAATGGGCCGCCGGCGCAAAATCGAATTGCGGGAGCGTACCGGCGGTTTTTAATTGAAGATTGTCGTTTTCATCGTGACCTACCGGGACACTCGCGTGCGGGGGGTTGGGAATCCGCATCAAAATCGTCTGGATCTGCTCTTTCGTTGCGTCCAGTCGGTGATCGAGGGTCTTGATCTGGTCGGCCACCGCACGCATATCCGCAACAGGCTTGTCTGCGGGTAGTCCTGCTTTCTTCATTTTGGCGATTTCTTCCGACACAATATTACGCTGGTGGCGCAGTGTTTCGATGGCCAGCAGATCCTTTTTACGGCGCTCATCAAGATCCATGAGCCGATCCCAATCGATGGCTTCGCCCCGGTTGGCAATGGCCATTTTCACCTGGGCCAAATTTTGGCGGATAACCTTGATTTCAAGCATTTTAATGCCTATTTTAACAGTTTATATTATTTAAATATCATTGATGGGATCCGAATAAGAAAAAAAGGCTAACACCTGTGTTTTTATTAGTCAATTATTATTGCGGGTTGAATCAGCCGACCCATGTCACGGGGATGATTCGACCATGGACGGTCCGGGGGTTGATCTATGGAGGAAATTCAGGAAGCCAAACAGGTTTTGCGCGCCAAGGTGGAGAACAGCATTGGCGAACTGGCGGCTGACGAGCGCGGGAATAAGATCGAAATAATTCATGAGCGTCTTTTTGATTTTGCCAACTTTCTAGAAGCGCGCATCGTTCTGCTGTATGTCAATGCACCCAATGAGGTGCCATCCATGAAAATTATTGAGGAAACCATCGATATAGGCAAGATCGTTGTGCTTCCCGCCTTCGATGTTCAAAAAAATGCCGTCAAATTAATGAAAATCGACAACCCGAGCCGCGATCTTATCATGGGACCGCGCCAGATCCTGGAACCGAATCCTCAGCGTTGCCGGAAAGTGCCCCTGGAATGTATTGACATCGCCGTTATCCCAGGCGTGGCCCTTGATGAGAAAGGGGGGCGCCTGGGTGCGGGTGATGGCTACTACGACCGCCTGATACCCAAATTGCCGATTACGACGCGCAAAGTATCTTTGGCCATTGAAGAGCAGATCTTTCCGCAGGTTCCCATGGAGTCCCATGATAAATATGTGGATATCATCATTACCGATAAACGGGTCATCTACAAAATTTGAAGGCCCCGCTTTTCAGCGCCGCCGGCCGCCCCAGAGCGGCGCATCCCCTGAAAGCCATTGGTCTGACAGCGGCCCCGGCCACGCAAGAATCGATGGCATCAATAGGCCCCATGTCGATCCTGCGGCTAGGGGCTCAAATCCTTGGCCAAGGCATGCAGATTGGGCTCCTTGCCCACGGCAATCAGGGTGTCGCCGGCGGTGATCAGCGCTTCAAACGATGGATTGAAAAGCATTTCTCCCGTTGCTTTCTCGATGGCGATAACAATCAAGTTGTAGTGCTGTCGAATGTCCGAGTCTTTGAGGGTTAAATTGGCCAGGCCTGAATCGCTCTTGACGGGAAGTTCCTCCATGAGAATATCTTTACACTTGGTGCTCAAGGCAAAATCAATAAAACGGGTGACCTTGGGGCGCAGGAGCCTTTGCGCCAAGCGCAGGGCCCCCATCGTATAAGGGCTCTCCACCGTTGTCGCACCAGCCGCCATGAGTTTGGCTTTGGCGCGCTCCTCACCGGCGCGGGCAATGATGTCCAGATCGGGATTTAGTTGCCGCGCGGTAAGGACCAAGAAAACATTGTCGGTATCTGTGGCCAGGACGGAAACCAGCCCTCTAGCTCTTTCAATGCCGGCCTTGAACAGCGTGACTTCCTCCGTGGCATCCCCCTCGACAAAAAGCACACCGTCTTCGGCCATCGCCGCAGCAAGGTCGGGGTTATTGTCGACCACCACGAGGTTGGCAATTTTGCGACGCAGCTTCCGCACCAGAACGCGGCCGATCCGGCCATAGCCGCAAATGATATAGTGGCTTTTGAGTCGTTTGAGTTTTGATCCAATCTTCTTCTCCCCATGATGCGCCGGATTTGCCCCTCGGCCATGAACTGCACAACCGCTCCTGCGACATACACACTAAAGCCAACGCCGGTGAGCACGATGAAAATCGTGAAAATGCGGCCGATATGATCTACTTGGCGTACCTCGCCGAAACCGACGGTCGATACGGTGATGACGGTCATATAGAGGGCGTCCATGAAACTCCA
>JAAUYB010049386.1_pt1 | contig 15300 bp, 18 predicted proteins | sample 7278071 | NCBI WGS metagenome assembly JAAUYB01 (sample SAMN14350121, study PRJNA611818) | marine sediment metagenome | isolation source: surface marine sediment (1.8m) | place: French Polynesia: Moorea | collected 2018-08
CACAACACCAATATCATCAACAAAAAAAATCTTCTTAACCCCCCCCCCACCCCCCCCCCACCCCACAACCACCCCCCCCCCCCCCCCGGCCCCCCCCAAAAAAACCCTTTCCCGGAGGGGGGATTCGAGGTTTGACCTTCAAGAGGGGGGCAACCCCCACCCCCCACCCCCGTGCCCATGTGTGGGAGAAACACTTTCTTAATTCATGTACTGGTCTGGTACAAAGCAGAGCAAGCGGTGGCAAAGCCCGGAATGTTCACGAGGAGATAGCGCTGTTTGCACTTAATAGGTCTGAAAAGCAGTTTTGTTAGGGGGAGAAGAACGTAATATTTAGACAAACTCGACCCGAGGTCAGGTTGGGGGAAAGATGGGAGATTACTTGATCAGGCGGAGACGCGGACGACCGTTGATATCCTGAAGAATGCATGGCGCAGCACCCAATAGAGAAAGGCCGCTCCCCCCGCTCCCTATGGTCGCTGCCGGCGAGACTTGACCCTTGACCCTAGCGATATTGCCACGTTTTTTACGATTATGCCACGCGTGTCGCCCAGTGGCCGACACGGCTACAGCGATTGGCTGGCTGGGATCACTGGGGCCTCCATCCCCGCCCACACTACCGCCCTATATAAGCCGGGAGGATTAAGTATCCCTGGCCAGTCTACTACGGTACAAACACTCCGACGGACAAGAGACGTTAAACGAAACCATGACACCTTCCAGGTAGGCATACCCGTTGTCACAGGAACATAATTTGGTTCATCCTCGTCTTTGTTTGTAAGGTTGAGCAGCTCCCTCTTCTTTTTCCTGATCTTTGCCCTTCGTCGGGCAGAAGGGGCGGAGTCGTCAGCAGCGCACGCCCCAGATGTCCCGGAAGCCGGAGGCACCTCGCGCGACCAAAAGATCATGGGGGGAGACACCGCAGAACAGGGACAGTTTCCTTACAACGTCAGTATGACTATGACAGTATTACGTACTACGTCTCTTTTCGCGAGTCTCGTCGCATGTTACTGTTTACTGCTCAATGATCAATGGAAAAAATATTTGGCGACAAAATTGAGTGGATCACCACGCATAATTAATTCCATTTTAGCTTTAAGTGAACGATAAACATTTTCCAAGCACGATACGACTGCATATACAGAGTGATCTTGCGAGGTCATTAATGCAAGATGAACTTTTCTTGAAACGTATCGTCTCAATGACGTACAGTACATGATATTTGAATAGGTTGCCATCCAAGTCTTCTCCACGGAGTTGGTCAACTTCTGCCCCGGGACCATCCTGGACTCGACCTCTGTCCTCACAACTGCCTCGTGCTGCCAAGGTGAAAACTTATACAAACGTATATACTTATACTATCTACAGTCTGCATGTTACCAATTTACCAACTGTAATTTTTCAAAGACCTGTTGACGGTCTACGACCTTGACGAGGACGCCAGAATCCATGTGGTTGCCGGAGACCCAAACAGAGTCGGTATTCCAAAAAACCTCCTTTCCCAGTGTTTTCCTTTGACATTTTTTTTTTTGAAAGAAAGACGTTGTCAAAAATCAATGGACTTTTTAGGGTATTGGCCGCTACGCCGAAAAGGTGGAACTGGACACGGAAAATCTCATCATTCATAGGTTTGTCTGCCCTGTCTAACCAGTTTTCACCTAACCATGAAAGCAGATTAGGGTAGTATTGTACTCCTTTGCAAAACTATCCAACTTTTTATAAAGGGGTCTTGCTAAAATACTGACACCATAACTGAGGCAATCTGTTTTTATGTTTTTTTTGCATTTGGTAGAACTCCAAGATCAAGAAGACTTTATTCTTGAACGTACAATTCATGCACCGTTAAAGCTGCAAATGCATCTCTTGCAGCTGTACATGCTTTTTTTGTCTTCTGGTATTTATTGCGCGATTCCGTATATATTTCCCTACATAGATGCCGTCGGGAAACTTTTTTTGGACAGGAAGAATTTTTTTTCCCGGCGGGAATTCCCAGCTTTTCCTGTCTTTTTTTGGGGAGAAATGGCGAACGTCGGGAACTTTTAGAATTCCTGTCCGTCTTGTACCCCCGCCATTTTGGAGGGGGGTGTAACCTGGGAAGATTTTTGGGGACCTCAAAATAGGGCTACACCACTGCCAAAACCCCTTCTATGGGCAAGAATGTCACTTGTAAACCCCTTTCTCCCCGGAAAGGGTTTTTTTAAAAAACACATGTGCCGTTCGTGTAAGACGTGAATCATCACATTTCCTTATCATTTCCTTTCAGTGATATTTTGGGGGGTGTGCGCATACCCCTGGGTATTTTCGACTGCCCTTTTTTGTTCAAAGGTGCCAGAACAAGATATTGTCACTGGTATTTGGGCGTTGGGCGTGAATTTTTTATTTTCCCGCCGTTTTACTTGATTTGTTCCAAAGGAACAACACCATGTTGAACAAAGTAAGTGGTGAAAGTAGAGCTTGTAAGACAGAATCTATTCTATTTCCCGGCGGTTTCCCGGCAAACCTTTAAGCTAGAAAAAGACTCATGTATGTGTTAAATGTTAGATCATATTTGACAGGAAATGTGGAAAATCCCGCCGGTTTCCCGGCAACTTTTGACACGGTTTGAGATTCATAGTAAATACAGTATAGGACATTACATTGGTTAGTTACAACTTGTTCGACAGGAATTATGGAAAATCTTGCCGGTTTCCCGGCAACTTTTTACACGTTGTGAGAGTCATAAGAAACACATGGAATATTACATTGGTTACATTTACATTAGAATTTTTTGGACAGGAAATATGGAAAATCCTGCCGGTTTCCCGGCAAATCCATACACGTAGCGTGACACAATACGCACATATTGTATAAAACATTGAATACAAATAAATTCCGTTAGCTGAACATACTTTCCCGCACTTTAAAACATGGTTTAGCATGAGGTGCTCATGATCCACTCTGTCTGCCAGAAGGTGAGGATGTCGTCGCATTGGGTGGCCTTGCCTTTGATTTGGTCTCCCGACAGGAAAAGTTCTTCCTCCTCCGTGATTCCCGCGTACCTCTTAACGCCCACGTCGTCCCACGGGAGGTGGAAGTTCAGCTGCCACGGCTTAAACTTTTCAGTGAGGACCCTGTGGCAACGGTACACTGTCTTCCCGTCCCTCTGGGACACCTCCTTGAGCTTGAACACCTCGCCCTTGTGATTATAGAGGAGGCTGTCGTCCACCTTCACCCTGTCTGTCGCCCTCGGGGCCAGGTGCATCTTGCGGTTGAATTTGCAGTCGTGTGCAAACCTGAGACGGGAAATAATGGAATTCCCGAGCAGTTCCCATTGTTCAATGTCTTACGTCTCGTGGATCAAGTGGTTGTCCATGACCTGCTTAGGGGTGTTGCGCGTTCCTGGCTTGTGCTGCCTCTTCAGGGCCCCAAAGAGACTCTCAAAGGGCTCCGCGCTCGTCTGCCACAGCGGCCCGTTCCTCTCCCTGCTCTTCCACAGGTGGTGGAAGTGGTGGATGTTGATGGTGTCCCTCTGCTGTCCAAAGTGACAGAAGGCCTCTGTGACAGGAACCAAATTATTTCCCGACCTATTCCCGTCAAGTACAGACCTACCTTCATGCTTCTCGTACAGGTACTTGTGCAGGGCTGGCAGCGTTATACCACGTCGCAGCATGGCGTGCTTCCCCTTCTTGTACTGCTGCTCGTCCTGGTAGTACAGCCTGACCAGGAAGAAGAAGACCAGGAGAGACTTGGCCACCTCGTGCCTAAGTTAGTACTGAAATGACAGGTGAAAAAAATTTCCTGACAAATTCCCTACCAGTGCCCTTCCTTCGGCAGGATGTCCGCCAGAGACGGCACGGTGGACATAAGCATGACTCCGAGCTCGTTCCCCTTCATCTTCTTGATTCGGATGACCCTCGCCCTCCTGGAGTGCTCGCTCAGGACCCTCATGTTGGCATAGATGAAGGAGTACTCCTCTGCCAGCTCCACCACCTCCCTCCTCTGGGAGGAATAGAGGAGGCCAGTGACTTGGGCCTTGTAGTAGCCCTCCTTGACCAGGTGAAACTCCTCGGCGGGGGAGTCCCAGACGACGTTGAAGTAGTGCAGGCGCGCCAAGGGGCTGGGGCCCACCACTCCCTTTCTGTCCTCCTCGGACATTGTGTCCAAGTTCCTAAAGAAAAGACAGGATGGAAAATATTTCCCAACGATTTCCCGTCACCGAATTGTACCTGGCCGTAACCCTCATGAAGGCGCCCGTCCTCTCTGGGGCGTCCATGGTGCGCGCGGCGGGCCACCAGACACAGCCTGCGTGCTCCCCCTTGGCGAGGCACATCTTGCAGCTGTGGTAGCTGGCCGTGGCCTTGAGCCCTTTGATGGTGTGGCGTTCGGGGGTGTCGCCGATGTACCACCTGAGTTTCAGGTCCGGGTCGGCCCAGATTTGGTCAATGATGTCTCTATTAGACAGGAAAAAATATGTTTCCCGAGTGATTCCCATATAAAACCTTATTTACCCAATGAGCTCCTCTGAAGAGGGTTTGGCCTCGTCGTCGCCCACCAGCGGGTGGAACATCTTTGCCAGGTAGACGTCGCTCCCCAGCTTGATCGTTACGGCGTGGAACTTCCTCCTTCCCTTTTTGGTCTCCTCCACGGCATCGGAGGACAGTGCCATGAGCTTGAGTTGGCGGTAGACCAGTTCCCGAGGTATTCCCGCCTCCAGATGCTTTGCCAGGTAGTGCTCTTTGATGTCACGGACCGTGACGAAGGCGACGGAGTAAAGGACACGCTCGTTCACAGGAAGGTTTTCCAGTTTCCGAGGGATTACCGTGAGGCCAGTCCTGTACTCAGCTGTGGCCGTCCCGTCGTGGACTCTGAGCACCTTGACCGCGCACCTTATCTTAGGTAGCTGGCGGACGAGCAAGGGTCTCACGCTGTTCTTGTAGGACGGCGTGATCACGCTCTCGGCCACAAGGTGCGCGTACGGGCCCCTGTGCGCGTGGAAGAGCTTGAACGCCTTCTCCATGGCGTTGTCTGATATATTGGATGTGGCCTTCAGCTTGGCCACGTCCCTAGCGAAGTTATTGAGCTCTTCCTGCAAGGTGGGTGTCCTTGGCGGGAACGTACGGTGGTTCCCGGGTGTTTCCTGCCCTGGAACCCGTCCTCGAACATGCCCATGGTGCCCAGAGGGGAGTCCTCCTGCTCCTCTTGGTCGTCCTGCACGGAGGAGGGGATGATGCTTTGGGACTGGGAGGCCTCTTCCTCCTCCTTCATCTTTTTCTTGTTCTCCCTGTGCCTCCTTGTCCTGTTCCTCTGCAACAGCTTGTTCCTGGCCGTGCTGATGGGGTTCTTGTCCGAGGCCAACAAGAAGGGGATCTTTTTTGGGAACAAGTGCCTCCTGCCCTTCTTGGGGGGGATGTTCTCCTGGTCCTCCATGGCCTCCATGGCCTTATATCGTAGGGGCGGGCCTGCTCTTTATAATTTGGCGGCAAAATATGAATTTTTTTGGCGAACTTTATATTTTTCGAAACCGCAGAGTGACAATCAGCTGATAAAGAAAGACGTTTGAGACGGGAAGTTATTTCTTTACTGACAGTTTTTGTTCGGGAAAGGTAGGAATTCACGTACGTTCAGTATTACGTCTGTTTTTTTCGAAACTAAAAAAAACAAACTTTTCCGGAATCGAATCACTTTCGTCAAATTCGGCCACGAGTAAGGACGTGCTGCCACATGATGGCGTCCTCGACGTTGTGGACCGTGGTGGCGCCCTCTGAGGCCGCCACCGCCTCCCGCATCGCTCTCCGCAAGTCCCAGATCCGGGCCGGCCAGATGGGCGTGGTGGGCAGCCTCGTCCTCTTCGCCTCAGAGCCCCCAGAGGATGACCTGCTCAGCCAGTGGACTGTGAGGCCCGTGACGTCCTTTAACGCCATCCCCAAGTTCTTGAGCTGCTCCGCCAAGATGTCCGTCAACGACAGGAGCACGAACGTCAAGCTGCAGAGGCGCGGCACGAAGGGGGTGGTCTACAACATCTTCGCACGCTGCGAAGGAGGTAAGCTCAGGAACTAGTCGGGAATTTTTTTTCTTCCCGTCCTAAACATTTCCACTTGTGCAGGAGTCCCCATGGCAGATGCCCGGAGGGCCGCCGGCGCAGCAATGGCCGAGTACCAGCGCCTCGTCGCCGCTGAGAGGGCAGATGAAAGGGATGCCTACCTGCAGGTTGTGCGGGACTTCCACGAGGCCATCTTCGTTGGCTACGACCTGCCAAAGGTGGTAAACAGTCGGGAATACTTTTTTTCCCGTCTTTCTTAATTGTGACCTTTTCCAGCAAGGAGACAAGTACGTCCCCCTGGAGGGTGCTGGCAGTGCCACTGAGTTGCTGACGCCCGGCGACGACACCGTCGAGGTGGAGGAGACCGTGCCGCACAGCGACGAGCCCACCTACTCCCCGACAGACCTTGTTTTTGTGAGTCATAGTAAAGTCGGCAGTAACTTATCGGGAATTAATTTTTTTCCCGTCTGCAGGAACTGCACAAGGGAGGAGGGTTCTTCGTGGACATCAACCCGGCCGACGCCCCCTCACTCTTGTCGCCGGATGAGTTCCGCCACGTCCAGGAGATTGGCGCGGTGCTAGGCAAGACTGCCGCCGGCAACCCAAGGGGGGCCAAGGGCGGAAAGGGCGGCAAGGCGGCGCCCAAGGCACCGACGAGGGTGTCCCCCAGGAAGAGGGCGGGAGGAGCAGCCGCCGCCTCATCCGCGCCGGCAGGACAGCCCGGCACATCTGGTACGGGGGCCAGCGGCGGTGGAGCCGGTGGAGGCGGGGGTAGGGAAATTATTGGGAATCATTTTTTTTCTCGTCGCATAATTTTGCATATCATAGACATTTCCTTTATGGCTCTGGACTTCCAATGTACGTTGTATCGGGATTAACTCGGGAAATATTTTTTTTCCAGTCCACCGCGTCCAAGTCCAGCAGCAGCTCCAGCAGCTCCAGCAGCAGCAGCACCGGGTCTATGCCCGTCCGCCGATCGGCCCGTCAGGCTTCCAGGGCCTCCCGCAAGCTGCTGGAGGAGGAGGAGAAGTCCGCCCCACCCGACATTGGCGCTGGGCTACTGGACGACACCACGCACCCCCCTTACATCCCCACCCCGGCCGAAGTGGCTGCGGCCGCGGCGCAGGAGGAGGAGGACAGGCTCGCCCAGGAGGAGGCAGACCGCCAGGAGCAGGAGGAGAGGGACAGGCTGGCAAGGGAGAAGGCAGTGGCTGAGGAAGCGGAGCGCGCTGCCAAAAAGGCTGCTGCTGCTGCTGCTGCCGCCACCACCAAGAAGGCGAAAGAGGTGGCCGCCGCTGCTGCTGCTGCCGCCGCCAAAAAAGTTAACGAGGGCGCCTCCACTTCAGGGGTAAGGAGGGAAACATTCAGGGAAAAAAATTTTACCGTCCACCTCACATTAACTTATTTTCTTCCAGACTTCGGGCAAGAAAGGTAACCCCACTAGAATTCGGTTCAAGGCGTTAAACGAGACGCCAACAGCTTCCTCCCCTGCCTCCACAGTCCGGTTCACCACGACCCCGAGCCCCACGCCGCCACCTTCCACTGGGGCGACGCCACGGGGCTCTACGCCGACGGCGGCGGAGAGCGACCGGGACAGCGACGACGACTTCGTCGAGGATCCCACTCCTTCCTCGGTAACTGTCTTTTACATCCTGCCAGGAAACTGTCGGGAAACTTTTTTTTCCTGTCCAGGGCCCCACCAAGAAGAGCAGGAAGAGTTTTGTTTCCGCGGAGGACAAGTGCTCGGACGATGACTGCCGCCACCCCCTGATGTCCAGGACGGAGCTCCTCCAGACCATCACCAACCCTGAAATCCACGCAGTGGCCTGGTTCGTCGAGCAGCACATGCGCAGCATGAACAAGAAGCTGAATCGCCTCACGAAGGCGGTGGCGGACGTCCACAGCGGGCAATTCGGCACGGAGACCATTGAGAAGGAACAGCTGGAGTACGCCAAGGTAGGGAAACAGTCGGGAATTTTCAATTTTCCCGTCGCTAATACATCTTCTGCAGTCTGCCACTGGACAAAAGAAGAGGGACGACCTCATCAAGGCTGACAAGAAGAAGCTTGGCGTCCCCTGGGACTCGGCCGTGGCCAGCGCCAGCGTCCTGTCCAACGAGGACAACCTGGGCGAGTTCAAGAAGCTCCTGTACGTGGCCTCGCCGCAGACAAAGGGGGACTTCCTTGACGTCCTGAGGATCCTCCTCACTGACAGCTACCACACCCACATCTATCTTGACCTGAAAGCGTAAGGAAACCGTCGGGAATTCTTATTTTTCCCGTCGTGCACACCTTAATTTTGCCCCAAACAGACACGATGGGACAAAAGTTCTTCGGGATCTCCACTGTCCTCAACAGCACCCTCAAGGAGCACCTACTGAAGGACCCCATCAAGTGCGAGGCCAACGAGGCCAACAACAAGATCATCAATCATTTCAATGAGCTGAAGAAGCTGACTTTCAAGCTGCAAAGGGTAAGGGAATCTGTCGGGAATTTTAAAATTTCCCGTCGTTAACTCTTATCCTTTAGTTCAAGTGCTGCTACCACGAGAGAGTGGACGAAGTGGCTAGACTCCTACTCCTGGAGGATGACGCCAAGCTGTCTGTGATCAAGGAGGTGGCCCCCCTTGACCAGGGCGCGCCAGACAAGGAGGAATTCATCACGCGCTGGAGGGGGCCGCTGGAGAGGGCCTACGAGGACAAGAAGGGGAAGCCCGTGGTAGGGAAATTATTGGGATATTTAAAAATTCCCGTCCCTTAAAATCTTACTTTGATTTAACCATAGGACTGGAGCATCAGATATGTCCATGTCATCACCAGGGAGATGACTGACCTGGCTGATAAGCTCCATAAGCACAGGAAGAGGATGGAGAGATTCAACTACGACACAAGCCTCCTCCAGTACAAGGAGCCGATGAAGCCTACCTGAGAAGAAAAAGAAAGCCGCCGGGAAGAAGTTGGGAACAAAGAAATTTCCTGTCCTATTTTATTTAAGTTCAGTTCATGCAAAGTCCGAAGAAAGAAACAACCCGTATGCATTAACAAGTGCCAAACTAACGAATAAGAAGAAAAAGTATTCAGCGTATGAATAGAAACTCTCGGGAAAGAAAAAAATTCCCGTCCTTTTGTGCTGTTTGCCCTTTCGGGCTGAAAATTGCAACGTTACCTGTTCAATAAACATTTGTTGAGAAAAGGTCGGGAAACCGATACTGTTCCTGTCCAATTCTTATTTCTAGTGCAGGAAACCGGCGTGGCCGCGGATTACTTCCTGTCCACTTGACAAAAATAAGGAAATTGGACGATGATATAAGATACAATAGCACAGAACGTAATGAGCCCACAGCTCTTATCTAGCTCTCCTGAGCCTGTCGGACTCTTCAGAGTCGTAACTCCATCACCGCCGAAGCAGACCCTGCTGCGCCCCTAGGCCTCTTGCTCGTGCCGATCTGGTTGCCAAAGATGACGACGACATCCTCTCTTCCCGCAATAGGAGGCAAAAACACTAGTATTAATATACAATACAATCACTGTGCTGGGAAAACCACGAGGGGAAAAAACCCCAGCAACTTATCTTTGTTGTTCCATCGGCGACTCCCGGAGAGCGGTCCTCGTCCTTCTCTCCTCTTGTTTTTGCCTCACCCACGTGTTGTTAGACAAAAACGATCTGGCCTGACCCGGCTGCGGCACCCACCGACCCGGGTTGGCTGGTATACGGGCCTCTGACACCTCTAAAGGCCTCCCATCTGGTCCGATGCCCACTCCGGGTTGACCCCGAGAGACCCGGACAAAAAAGACCCGGACACGAAAAGTTGTTGTTCTTTTCGGTCCGAGTTCGATCAGCTGATCCGCAGCTGTACATGCATAAAAAGGCTAAATCAGTCTTTTCTTGAGTTCTACAAAAATAGCCCCTGTACAAATCCCCTCTCCTTCACGGTTTGTCTCAGTGGTAGAGCATCGGATTTCAAATACGAGGGTCGGGTCCTGGGGTCATTTCCGACACCAAACCCAAAATCGAGCGGGCATGACCATGTAAGTTAGTTGGATAGCAGAAATGCTTGGGAAATATATCGCGGACGAGCATCCAGATCTGAACCACTCATACCACAGGGTAGGGAGAGAGTGAGCGGGCGTCAGAACAACTACCCTAAGGTAGAGTTACCTCCTGTACTGGCTGGGAGGGAGAAAACTGCCCCCTCGCGAAATAAAACTTGCAAAAGCAGGTAAAGGCCCCTCATATATGAGCTGTATCCAAGTGGGACAACAACAAAAAACAAATCTATGGAGCAAATCCAATTGTCCCCTTCTGGACTTCCTTTAGTTAGTCAACCTCGTGCCCATGTGTTGTCGTACCCTAAAGTGTGTACCTTTGGGTACGTAAGCACCGAAGATTTTGCAATCGTGTGAGGAGTTTTCGTGAAAGTTGTACGGTTTAGTAGGGTTAACATTTTTCGCCCTGGGGAGCTTAACTAAATTACATCATGTAGGGACTGGAACGGCTCCCTAGACAACAACCTGTGCTTCGCCAAACTGCCCTTTCCGTCGAATCTGACGCTCGACGGGGTCAATGTGGATTCTGTTCCGGTGGCTGCAGTCGCCGCGGCTCCCAACTCATCCTGCGTCGTGGCGGGATGGGGAATCACTAACGTGAGTGCTCTTTCATGCAGCGCAAAATATTACGGTCACTTTACATATGAGGCAAATCAGGCAATCCAGAATATTAATATAAAATCGATGTAATGAGCAATTAGCATCGCAATTAATCAACGCGGCAATTTTGATTGGATTTCAATCGAACTACTAATTAGGGCATCACTTATTTTGTCACCGAAAAAAGACATAGGAACATCCTACCAAATAATCCCGGTATTATTAGGAAATAACTGCACATGCACATTTCTAAAAAAAGGAGAGCGACTTTGGGACTTTCCCCTCTTGTGTTGTGTCAACTTATGTATCTGGGTAGACTAACATACAACTTCATCTTGCTTGACTCTTGACAGGCGCTCGCAGTGGAGGGAATTTTCCCTGACCTTCAGTACGCAGCAGTCGAGGTAAAGCCTGACCTGGCTTGTGCCCTGGTCTATGGGATTGAGGAGCTATTCGTTCCTGAGAGGATGCTTTGTGGTATGTTAATTTATCAAGTATCTCAAAGGATGTTAAGTTAGATTTGCGTTGGCCCACTCCCAACCTAGTAGTAGTCAGTAGTAGTAGTAGTCAGCGCAACAGTTCCATATAAAAACCCAGCGTCATAGTGTTTTTTGACTGACTCTTCCGACTTATATACGCGATCTTAAAACACCGCAAATGGGCTTTTGGTGCTATTTTGTGGCGCAATTGCAGCAGCGCAAAATTGCCGCAAAATATCACCAAAAGCTCTTATGGCTTTTTAAGGTTGCATATGAGTTGAAATCCTTGCCCAAAAAAAGCACTATGTGGTTGGGAATAATGCTTAGTATGTCTCGGTTTTGCGCCTGATTTGCGTAAATTGACATAAGTTGACCTAAAGTAAGCGCAAAACCGTGACATTAAGCAACTCTGTGCCATATTGGCGCAGCTTGTAAGCAAAAAAACTCGACCTCCGTTGGGTGGGCTGCGAATAACAGTTGAACTGTGAGCGGCAAAAACTGATGAAAATGCACCTCAAGTGGTGCCAAAGGGGCTGAGCACCAAGGAAGGCAAAAAAAAGTTTGCGAACTTCCTTTTTTAATTTTTTAAAGCTCTCTTTTGGTGCCTTCAATGCCCCCCTCTCCATCTAAAATGGCTTATTCTTCACGCGACACAGGCTCCTCAGGCCCCTGCGGCAACCACGACCGCGGCTCGGCGCTCGTTTGCGATGGCCTCCTGTACGGTGTCACCATCGGCCTGAGGAAGGACTGCATACGCGTCTACGCGCCCACCTTCTACGTGGACGTGACCAAGTACGAGAGTTGGATCCGGTCTCGTGGAGACCGGTACGAGGACCCGGAGGACTACGACGGGGACGAAGACGGCGCCATGTCCGAGGGGGCGGCCCGCTGGTTGGCCATCGTGGCGCTCATCTCCACAGCCCTGGCTGGATAGTGGAGGCTCCGATTTGCAATCCCACGGGGTTACGGAGCGAAACAAGTTGTTTCCGATTGAAATACGAGGACGAAGTAAAAATAAAAAGCTATCCAAGTTTGCTGCAAATTGATGGACCTAAGATTGGAGATGAATTTAAATTATTTACCTAGTTTCTTTTTAGGATCGAGTTTGTTTTGGTAGGTTTCAACCATTTTGAGTTTCCCCCGCCCTTACTTACGTTTATTCTAAGTAAATCCAAAAATAACATTTTCCCCCCTTCTCCCTTTAAATTGAGAAGTGGGAGGAAGAGGAGGAGAAAACCGGTGACATATTGTTTTCCTGCATCTCACTCCTTTTACCTCTCTTGCGGGGAAAATGCCTTCATCACATCACTTCCCCCTTTCAAGTACCGTATAAAGAGAGACTTGAACGCCCGCGCGCGTGAGCCAGGAGCAAAACAGTTATGACGTCGCCGCAAAAGGAAATTCGCCAAATGCATTCTAATATTGTTTTTTTATTCGTGATATACTGGTTTTTTTTTACATTTTCAGCACAAGCGTGATTTCCCCGAAGAGAATTCTTTTTATTTGTTTGGCGAAATTTGATTTTCTCAGTGTGTCCAGCTGAGATGGCTTTTTTCGGCGGCGATTTACGCGTTGCATTCTGTGGAGGGTAGTTTACCGTTGGGAGATAACAAGGCGGAAAAAGAAGGAAGAAAATTCAGTTATCTTCTCCTCCCACTTTTTTTTCGATGTAGGAGGTATTTTCGTGTGCACTTTTTTTCTTCTCCTCCTCCTTATTATTATGGGAAAAACCGCCTCTGAGTGAGAGACCACAGGGGAAGAGGGGGAGAGGCAAGCTAGGCATTCCTTGAGTGGTTTTCCGTTTTGAAGTGATGCATAAGTGCTGATGCCGAGAGAGAGAGAGAGCATCACTTTCCATTCTCTCTCCAACACCTCGCAAGTCCATAACCCGAGAGGTTGTAAAAATGGCACTTATTTTTTGAGTGACTCGGCCGAAAAAAAAGAAGCTTTGCCACTTCTTAACTGACAAGAAGGAAAAAAACCTCTTGACTTTTCTCGTAGCAAATAAGCAATGGAATTTCCTCAGGCAAAAGAAACCGATGTGGCGACACCAAATATTTTTACAACCTTCTTGAGAAGCAAAATTTCTTTGATTTTTTTCGAATTTTCGTTGCCATCACCCCGAAAAACCGAAGAGGGGGGGCACTTAAAGCTGCGGTCAAAACGGTTTCGCAAAAGCAACTTTGAAGATTTTTCTCCCCTCTTATTTATTTGAATGTTTTCTTTTTCGCGAAACTGTGTTCGGGCAATCTGCCAGCAGCACATAAATATTCGATCAGAGCTAGCAGAAACGGCAACACGTGGATACCGATACCCATCGCCAGAGGGCGAATAAGAAAGATATGAAAGGAACGAAAATACTTTTCTCCTCCTCTCCTTCGTCGTTAGCGTCGTCATCCCCCCCTTTCTTATTTCAAGAGGGAGAGAAGGCATCTGTTGCCAAAATCCCCCAATGTGCTACCTAGAAGAGGCGGCGGCATATCGCGAAAATTGCTCTCTCTCTCTCTCTCTCTCTCTCTCTCTGTCGACGATGACGACGGAATGAAATATAAGTTCGTTCTCCCCTTCTCCTTTTTGAGTATGTTGTTGGGCAGTGGGCACAGCGGGATAGGGGGCAAGAAGGAGGAACGGATAACGGGTTGGAAGAAGAAGGAAAAGAATGCGCTTGTTTCTTATCTCTCGTCCTTCTTTTCGCGGCGGTAGCGTGGTATGCGAGCGTAAACGAGACGAGTTGGAATTTGGGCGATTTTTCCGGGCGAAAAATAGTCCATGCAAGCCTCGTTTTTTTCGGCGCCAAAGAGGCTGGCTAATTTGGGAAAGGGGGCCACCCACGGAAACGAGAATTTTGGGCATTTTTGCCTCCTTTTTCGGGCCTAATTAGCGCAAGAAATATGGGGGGAGAAAGCGCTGCATGTTTGTTTCCGGGAAAATTGATCTTGCCTATTGAGCAAAAAAACAAAATGGAAAACCAACTGTCTCGGACTCCTCCTCTCTTTGCTTTTTTTGCTTCTTTTGCCGAGATGGAAAGATCTTCCCTTCCTTTTCTCTTTTCCTACAGCTTTTTTAACTGTTCCTCCCCCTCCTCTTCTTTTGCGCCTTTTAAGGAAAAAGGCAGGAGGAGGAGGAGGAGGCCCTGTGATGGGCGTGACGGCAAACACTCAATTTCCCCCTTTTCCAAACGGGAACGGAATTGTCTAGAGAGATTTTGATACAAATAAAAGGGTTTTTTGCCTCCCTTTTTTGTCTATTTGTCTATGGGGAGCGATGCAAACGGGTGTCGAGATGGAACTGGATGTTGGGATAACAAGACAGCGAGGGAGGCTTCTGCTATTTTTTCCGAGCTGGGCAATTAGCCAGGGAGAAATAGAATCCGGGCGACAAACGGACAGACAAGTTAGAGACGCCTGGGATTTTATCACCTCACTCACTTCGCGTTCCCCGCGTTTCTCTCCGGAAAATAAATAAAAACTAGAGGATCGGAAAAAACAACAATTATGCAGGAAAGGGTCTCCTAGAAATCATTTTCCTCTTTTGTCTCAGTTTCCTATCTATGCAGACTTCCCGACCTACCTTTGCGCGGTTTTCTAGGGGTGCGGTAAAATTGGTAGGCGGGATTTTCCACGGTTTCCCTGGGGAATCAGCCTCCTGGTTCCAAAAAACAAAGGGATTGGGCAAATTTGAAGCCTGGGCTATGATGTACTTCAGACGGGGACTATGATGACCACCTTTGTTTGCTTGTAGGTTCATTTTTACTTTTGTCAGGTTTGGTAGGCAGGTCTAGCCGCGGAAACCGCGGGGTCTGGGCGGGAAACCAGGCTCCCAAAAATTTCCAGAATGCTGCTTTTTTGGCTACCTAGGTTTTCTGGGGATTCCGCACGGAAATTACAGGGTTTTTGCCTCCCGTACAGCACAGAAATCACACGGAAAAGATGGGAATACCTGGTTACAACAAAATCCGTGAGCCACTGAGGAAAATCTACGGAAACCACAGATAAATAGGAATGCATCCCCAATATGTGTTTTAACTTTGCTTTTATCTTAAAATTGGTTGCAGTTGGCCAATCCAGTCAGATGAAGGAAGAGAAGATGCCTGAATCTCCTTTTTGCTACTGTTGATAATTTTATTTTTGTAATGAGGAGGATCCACGGAAATCTCACGG
>JAAUYB010205601.1_pt1 | contig 15299 bp, 16 predicted proteins | sample 7278071 | NCBI WGS metagenome assembly JAAUYB01 (sample SAMN14350121, study PRJNA611818) | marine sediment metagenome | isolation source: surface marine sediment (1.8m) | place: French Polynesia: Moorea | collected 2018-08
TACGTAAAACACTTTTTGAATTTGATGGAGCATGGTTCCCCTTTCATCCTCATGGAGGGCTGGAGGTAGTTGCTCAACACGTCTGCGTAGTCGGAGTGGAGGGTGGTCCACATCTGCTCCGTGGAGAGGGAGCGGAGTATGGCGCTGCTTATGTTGGGGAAGTTGCGGGATGACCCCCAGCTCCTTCAGATCGTGCCAGGAGACGAGGATTTTGTTGGAGAGGTCGGAGCTGACCAGAACGTCAATGTGCGTCCTAGGACCGCGGCGGCCGTTGTCGCAGATGACAGCGGCGGAGAAGGTGGTGGCCCGGCTGCTCTCCATCCTGTCCCCTTCCTTGGCACTGTAGAGCTTGACGGATGAGTGCCTAGTGAAAAGAGAGCGGCGAGCAACAATATCTACAGAGATAACGGTGTGCGTCGCCCCGGTGTCCGGGGTGCAGTGGATGTCGAAGGGCGACCTGCCCGGCTGCCTGATCCGGAGTGATGGTTGGGGTCTGGCGAGGGCCGGCTTGGGCGGCGCGGACGCGGGCGACGCTGGCCTGGATGTCGTCCTCATCGGAGGAGGGAGGATCCGTCGGCGCTGCTGCTTGTGCTGTGGGGCCGGGCCCGGGGTCTGGGCGCGCCGGACTGTTTGCTTCGGGGTGGAGGACGAGCAGGAGCTCTGCACGGACTTCTTGTAGTAGGTATCAAGGCAGACATCGGAGACGTGGCCCATGCGGTTGCAGCTGCTGCATTTCACGTCTTCCCTCTTAGTGTCGCACTTGCTCTTGATGTGGTTGGGTTTTGCGCACCTCATGCAAAAGCCCTTCCATTCGTCGGGGATGGACATCCTGCTCCTGGACGGGGAGCGTCCTCTGTTGCTCTTCTTGCCGGCCTTCGCCGCCCTGGCGTTCTCCTTCGGACCAGTGCGGGTGGCCTTCTCCTGCTTTTTAGCATTCATGTATATTTTCATGATACATTTCATATCGGGCATGGTGGGGTTCTCGATGCGCCTCCACTCGGTGAGCATGCCCTTGTCCTGGACGCCGGTCAGCATGCGGAACATCATGTGCTCGTTGAACGTCATGAGGTGGATGTCGCCCAGCTCGGCGCGGGCCTTGAGCAGCTCGACGAAGGCCTCCACCGTCTCTCCTCTCCCCGTGTCCTGCTTCATTTCCCAGAACTCTAGACAGCGGGTAAAGATGGGGGTGTTGGCGAGGAATATGGCGTCCAAGATCTCGATGAGGCTGTTGTTGGTGGGGGGGTCGGAGGGCAGGACTGAACTCACGGCGTTGTAGCCCTCGTGGCGCAGGATCCTGGTCTCCAGAGCCGGCTCGATTCATTCAAAGAAAGCGTTGTACTTGTCCTCGTGCTCGGCACAGAGGTCGCAGTCTGACCTGCGGAAGTAGGTGCCGAACTTTCTCTTCCATTGCTTCAGGTCGTACGGGGTGGAATCGGGCACAGCGTGGGCGGCTTCAGCGAGTCCATCATTGTGCGGATCGGGGGAGGGGGCTGAGCAACTGCCGGTAGCACGGGAGGGGGGGGGCGGAGTGCGAGGGCAGAGGGCGGCGTCGATGGCGGCAATGGCGGTGGCGGCGGATTCCAAGGAGTCGGCTAGAACTTGCTCCAGTTCTTTGGCTCGTTCCTTCCACTTGGCGTGCTCTCTCCTGTCGGTCTCGGCGAGGATGCACTCCTTGTAAGCGTCAAGTCTTCTTTCGGCGGATTGCTTGAACTTGGCGATGGTCTCCTTGATGTTGTCGCCCAACATCTGAGAGGGTCTCGTGTTCGCGAGGGCGGTGAGCTTGTCCAGGGTGGCCTTGCGGCGGTTGACCCAGTCCCTGTAGGCGTTGGCGGAGCTAGCGACGCGGGGGTCGGCCATGGTGAATTGTCCAGACAAAATTGGAGAAGTCCGAATTCCTCATTTCACATTCTTTCACTTTCGAAGAATTAACATGTGAACAGACGCCATGAAGAGTTTCGAAAGCAGACTGACTATATTTATATCATATTCATTCATACAGAGAGAGCGCGCGCGGGCGCCCTTGTTTTAGTGTCTCTACACCCCCTTAGTTTCCGACTGATGTGGGCGGTAGATGAATCAACTGGGTGCAAAATGATTGCATCATGCACCCTCGAGTGCAAATATTCACAGACACATCAAAGAAGGGCATCAACATAGGCTATGCTTTGCAGGGAGGCGGAGGAGACATCACTCCACCTCTGAGGAGAGTGCCCGGGAGTTTAACTGGAAAGGTTTCAGGTTTGAGTATGGCAGATGGGAGAAATAAATCTCCTTATCGTACCATTATTGATTTCTTCAAACATGAGAAAGTAAGGGGCCTCATGAAAGACAACTCTGACTGGCTGGAGGTGTTGGACCCTGATGACCCTCCCATGCAGTCAGAGGATGGAGAGGGAGGGGCTCCCCCTCCCCATCCGTAACACCGGCGCCTCTAAGGTGTCAGAAGTACACAATGGAAGGCAGTCAAAGTGGATGCCGAATATTTTCTGCTTACAACAAAAAAAGCCAATTAACTCTAGTGAGCCTCTGTGAGTAGCGATCAATCTTCTTTAACTTTTTCAGTGACTATTCCGGGACTTCCTTTGACGGCCGCGGGAGCGGAGGGACGGCCGGGTTCGAGGAGGGCGATGTGGCTCTGGAGACGGCTGAGAGATTGATTTGCTGCCCGAAAAAAACTGTTATAGCTCTTAGTGAAGATACTTTTATCATTCATATATTGACGTATCCTTTTGGTGATGATTTAAATTGTCCTGTCAAATCACGCACAAAAAATATTCATAAGACATAAGGTTTGCCGTTTAACGGGTACATAGGGCATGTACCCTGTTGGTGTTCTATGAAATATTCTGACTTTTTGTCTTGCCGCAATTAAATTTATTAATAGTTTTTTCTTCAGATAAAGGAACCTATATGTGGTTCACATTGTCATGTGAACAAAGATTTCTACCACTATAATTCAAACCTATGGTGGCCTTCAAGGTGCAAATCTAAAAAGTGGTCGAGCATTGAAAGCACTGACTGCATCAAAGGAAAGACAGTATGTTTTATTGGGGACTCCAGGTATGTGTAAGTGACAAGAACATCTTTTAAAGTGCATAACAAATTGCCAAATTCTGAAATAATGGCTTCTTTATATTTTCTTGTGTGTCAATTTGTTATAGGATTTTAGGTTTGATAGATCCCCACCAAACTTGGCATGAACTCCATTGTGTACTCAAAAGCCTTTTAGGAGGGACCAAACTTATTTTGCGTTATACTAAGAAAAATAATTGTTTTTTACTGTACAAGAAAAGGATATTTTTGACCTCCCAACCAATACATAACGGTGCAGTCATAGCTGCCAACAGGACATACCGCGGTATACACACCGGGTAATGGAAAGTGGAGTCAACAACGGGGAAAATGGGCCCACAAGGCTGTAGGCTGCTGACTGTAGTGGTGACAGCAGTGGCACACCCTGAGCTGTCGGAAGCACTGCACTGCCTTGACTGCAGCTTTGATGATGATTCAATGACCTTTCGTACCGAAATCTATTGCCTTGACTGCAGCTGGGCGGCAGCAGGACTCCAGTGTTGTGTCCGTACCGGGAAAATGTTTGCAATAGACGCATAGCATTTGCTGTTGTACTGCCGTCCTAGTGCCGTCCTACTTTTCTTTTTGACCCATGCCGTCCACCCACCGTTCTGTAAAAAGTAATGCTTTTTGTTTTACTTTTTTTAAAAAAAATGTGAGAAAAACAACTTTATTCACAAAACAAAAGTACGTACAAAGTTTAGGCAAAATTTCTTGCAAGGTCTTGTCTAGGTAGCAGTGGTCCTAGGGATGCTGAGGCACAGCATGTCCTTGTCTGCTGCCTGGTCACGGAGAAGCATAGTAAGCCTTTGTCTGTTGTCCTGGTGGTGATGGATCCATAGCAAGCCTTTGTCTACTGCATGGTCATGGAGAAGCATAGGAAGCCTCTGTCTGCTTTCCTGGTGAAGATGGCTCCATAACAAGCCTTTGTCTGCTTTGTCTGCTGTCCTGGTGGTGATGGATCCATAGCAAGCCTCTGTCTGCTGCCTGGTCATGGAGAAGCCTAGTAAGCCTTTGTCCGGTGTCCTGTTGATGATGGCTCCATAGCAAGCCCTTGTCTGCCATCCTGGTGATCACACATGGGCGACGGGGGGGAAGGGGGGAAAATGTCCCTCCCCTAACGTCCAAAAACCTATCCCCTCCCCTAGAACCAAAAATCAGGGAAGGACCTTCCAAAAAAATTGGTCCAGAAAGTGAGAAAATTGAAATTTTTTAAAGTATTTTCTCTAATTTTTGTGGTTTTCTAAGTGAAGAGATGGCCCTTATGTTACCAAAAATACCTTGCTTTTTTTATCATGTTTCAACAAAAATCCCTGTTTTCTTCTATTTTTTGGGGGCATACCAATTGTTTGGGCATTCTTCCCTCCCTCAGGAAAAAAGTCGGCGCTCATGTGTGCTGCTGGTGATGATGGATCCTTAGCAAGGCCTTGTCTTTTATTGAACTCTGAACTTTGTGCCAAAAAGCCAAAAATCAAGATGTTGACACTACCTTGTAGGACAAAAATGGTCATTTTTCCAAGTGAACCAGAGTACAGCTGCTACTTTATAAACCAAGGAAGCCATTCCAATTGAGCCAAAGTGGATGATGGAAGTTACATAGAACGTAGGGTTCAACCTTTCAAAGTATACCACTAGGAAGATTGTGACATGTGCTTTAATTTTCATACTTGGCCAAGACACTCAAGATTGCCATATTTTTTTTAAGTAAATAATCGAAAACAAATGAGTTTTTTTAGTAATGTCTATTTGGGAAAATGAAGTCAACAATTCTAGAGGTAAAACAAGGATGCTTTGCCCCTGACGCCAAGACACTGCATAAAAGAAAAAGAACAGACTACTAAGTTTGGATTTTTCAAGGATTGACATTGTTCTGAGTTCTAAAGGACTTTCAAGTTTTTTCCCTTTCCCAAAGATTATTTAAAAATGCACCAAAATTTGAATTTTTTTTAGTTTTTGGGCTCTTTGACCTTCAAATTGACCTTGAAATTCGAATTTGACCTGATCCGCCCCACATAATTTGAGGATGGTCAAGATTTTCAATTTTATAAAATTTTCTGCCTGAGCACTCCTTGGACCTAAATTTGAAATTTAAATCTTTTTGAGTGGTTTTCTCAGGACTGTAAGTTACAGACAGTGGCCAATTTGGAAACATTGTCCTAACTTTTAAGCATTCATCCATGTTATTACAATGATTTTGAGCTACAAAGTCTGCTTAACGCCCTACAAAAATGTCCCCAAGCAACAACAACAACTGGGACCATTACTTGACCTGACAGCTACTGCTGCAGGTAAAAAAGGAGGGAAGCCATACTGCACATTCTAATTTTATGAGATAACTATTTCAAATATATTTTTCCTGAGTTTAAGGGAGCTAAGTTTTGGGCTATTATTAAGTCCCAGGCGACGTCATTTTTAGAACTTAAAACTTTTTCCATGGCCTTTATTTTGGGGCCACACAAGGATGGACCGCTTCACCAGACATCTGGTAAGAGGTACATCTTGGTGTGGTACCAAAAGAAGGCCATGGTAAAAGTTTAGGCCTGTAAAATCCAGGCCACCTTGAGTCGAGCCTCGTCTGGTCTGGCTTGTCACTTCATGTTTTTTCTTTCCTTTCCTTTCCTTTGTTTTACTTTTTCTTGCGCATGCGTGTGCTTTGTACTGTCGGAGCAGACTTAATAGAGTCCATTAGATGATATAAACATATTTCATTTCTCCAATGTTAGCAATTAGAAAAAATACACTTAAAGTTGTCTTCAATATGTCCCCTCATATTACTGCCTCTATTCCCTTATCTTTTTGCCTGCAGCATTTTGAGCGAAGGAAGGAAAGGAAGGACGGGGTGTTCCCAATAGAGTGAATTTTGATTCTTTGATTCAAAATTAAGCGAAGAAGATGTGTATGCAATTAGATTTTCAAAATGTTGAGTGGAAGGTGATAAACTAGGGGCACTTCACAGGGTTTTCACAGGGTTTTCTCCCTCTCCGTTTTCGGCCCTCTTCTTTCTTCGCTCGTATGTTTCTAGTGACGTCACGGTCGTTAGTCGGGCCCGGATCACAATCGTGACGTAAAAGAAAAAGGGAAAAGGAGATGCCCCAAGTATTTATCAGCTGATGTCCGCCTACGAGGATCGGACGCGACTTCTGACGGGGGAGACCCCGGTATGTACTAGGAGGCATAGCATAGGGGTCAGTTCTTTTTCTCAACAGTATTTTCTTTTGAGAAATACATAAAAAACATGGTGCAAAAGTTTCAAAATTACAAATTTTTACCTCCTTTTTTAAGTTTAAATTTTGTTATGTGTACATATGTTTATTTTTTAGCTCATATGCCGTCAAATTTGCCGTTGATCAAACTTTACTTAATATTAAAACATCAAAAATTGATATTGTAAACGTTTTGGGAATATTTTTTGATCTGTATGTAGTGCCCCCACTAAATACAGCGTCTCCCCCGTCAAATGTCAAATGTCTTGAGCAATCCTCGTAGGCGGAATTCTGAAACTTGACTCAAAATCTCTGTTTCTCCCTTCCCTCTGACATAATTTTACCGAGAGTGGCCAAATCTAAAAAGATAAAGAGCTGATGAAAAATTCCAATTCAAAAATATTAAAGAAAAAAATCCCGGGTTTTAAGCAACTTTTTGCAAAATATTTTAACATATCTTGTCCAAAAAATGTGAGGCAATAAATCATTTTTTTAATTATTTTGGTATTTTTCTTCCTTGCCATGTAACCTTGTCACGTAATTGAGTAAACAAAAAAGAAAAAAAATAAAGAGCCGAAAAAAGTTAAAAGGAAAAATTGTAACACCCCCAAAATGGCTCTAGGGTACGGTATACTTTTTCCACCTTTAGGTGAGGGGAAGACGGGGAAAGTGGGGGGGAAACCAAATGTCTGCAGGAAAAAACTGGGATTTTTGCAAAAGTTAGAGAAAGAAATTGCAAGGGTTTTTTAACAAAATAGAGGTCAGCTCCTAATTTTTTTTAAAAAAATAGATTTTTTGAAAAATACCTTGCAATTTTCCGTTCTTTTGACCAGAAATTTTTGAAGGTCCCTGAGTTTTAGCTTTACGGGAGAGGATAGCTTTTTGGACGCTAGGGGAGGGGAATCCCACCCCACCCCAACCATAAAAATTCGCTAGTATTGGCACTGCACTGTAGTACACACATCCCGTTACTCATAAGTGGGCGCGTCGGGCACCTGCTCCAGGTGCGCAAAAACAACAGTACAGTGGCGTGCGCGGCCAGCACACATGGACAAGGGAATATGGGATATTGTCTGTTTAGAGATCTTGACATATGCTAAAAATAATTTTATCAAAAAGGAGGAAAAATATTCTTGAACCCTTTCAAATACCGACATTGTTTTTCTTCAATTTCCACACTACCGTATGATGGTTTCTGCTTTTTGAGAAACTTTTTGTCCACGTATTTAAGGGGGACGGGGGGCAGGAGGAAATGGAGGAAGACCTTACCCAGATGACGGAACCTCCTCCCCTGCTAGACCCCAATACACAATTTTGCCCATTACACCTGCCACCCCAGTAGCCAAAAAATATTTGCATTACATTTAAAATTATATCTTATCTGCAGCAAGAATTTTTTGTCAATGTTTTTATACACTGATTTTCTGATCCTTATTGGGTGGTAAACAGAAAAAGGACATTTTTGCCGCTTTGGTGCCTGACAGTATTGCACACACTCATGGAGGATGGCTTGAAGGGTTTATATGTGATCCCAAAATATTCCAAAAAATGGAAACTTTGTAGTTGTAGGCCCTCGAAAAGTTTATTTTTTGACACATCCCTGCAGTTCCCCACCCTCCCAAAATTTCTGCCATACCCACAGCATATCTAGGGAAACGATAACGGGACAAATAGACATCATACACGGGGTTAAACATGCCACCATCACGTCATTTAAGCTGGAATTGAGAAAATGTGTCACTTTGACGACATGCTCTAAGGGGTAATTTCCCTGTTTTGCCTGCATTCCCACGGTGGACAACACTTGCACTATACAATATTCTGACACCCTGACGACAAAAACACTCCGGGGGCACCGTGATGGCACTACCAAATTCAACTTTTCTCGGCATAAGTGGGCTGTCATATTGAAGGAACACTTTTTTACCTTACAGGTTTTCTGTTTTTACTAATATACTTTTTTGGACTTCTGGAACCAATATTTTTCACACCCTGCAATTAAATTAAAGTTCTATTTCAGACTACCTGTACCAACTATCCCAGACCAACGCGATGTGATTGCCCTTTGCTTCCTCATGAAAGGAATACCTCATCATGGGTGACATCTACTCTACCCGTTAATCCAGAAGCTGACTTCCCTCACCGCGTCCGCGGTGGGGAAAGCTCTTTCCACTTGGTGGGAGCTCTTCGGCCTCCTCTCGATCATCAGGGTGGATGGAGGGCCGCAGTTTCAGTACAAAGGAGTTTTATGAACCGTGCGAGATGAAGGGACTCGAGACTTCCAGCCCTTACAACTAGCTGTCAAATTGGGTGGCGGAGTCTGCAACAAAGAACTGTAAAAAGCTCGTCATCAAGTGTATAAGGGGAGGGAAGATTCGGGCCTTCCCCCTTGAGTTCAGGAACTGCCCACGGGTAGATGGGTTCTTCCCAGCGCCGCTCATGTTCATCCGCGGGATGAAAATGGTCCTTCTCGCGGCGGTAGAGGCAATTGCCCCAGTTCCTCTGAACCTATTTAGTGAAGTCGGCCTAAAAAACCACGCCTACCTATTGTCGCAGTTTGGGAACTTATGTCTGGAAGATTTCATGAAGGGGATGACATGTTGCTCCAGAATCACATTACTGGCGCTTGGGAATTGTGTGCCCACTTGTTGGGTCAGCGACGGGGAGGTGTATCATACTTGCTCTTCTTCCCGGACACAGAAAGAATTTATCGTAAAAAAATGGTTTCTCCTCCTCAAGAAGAAAATATTTGAGGAGCCTAAAAATGATGAGCAGAGAAGAATTTTGTATAATCCCTCTCTTGCAGATACGTCGTTCGATCCCACCCCTCCGAGGCATAGTAAGCAACGTCTCTAGAAGGTGAAAAAACACAATCTAACACCAAGTGCCCATGTGAAAAATTGATTTTGCTTTAGTGTCAAGTTCAACTACACAGTGACTGTCTTCCACTTTTGAGCAGAAGAATACGAGTACAGTAAATGAAAATTGTTGTATGTAATTCACAGATGGGCGGCACCGGCAGCACAGAGTCCATGTCGAGGAACACAGGCCACACAGGTCTCCATCTAAGGGTAGTCTGATTGGGCCTAGGGTAGTGCCGGTTTTTTGTATATGTACTAGTGCCAGGATTGCCGCAGCACCAACCAGTGCCGCGGAAATGTCTAAGCCATAAGCCGAAATGAAAATGGCCTCACCGGTCAAAAATGTATTCGTTTTGTTGCCAAAACCGGCATAGGTGCCTAGTAGTCTTGTGCCGGTATTTGGGTTTCTGGCACTCCCGCGCCACTAGACTAGGCATAGACGCAAAAATGCCGGACAAGCCAAGTGCCTGGTCTAGTTCCGGGAGGCAAGAGAAAAACCCTGGAATTAGTTTTTGAGAATTTTTTTTCAAACGGTTATTTCAGTCTGAACATATTCAAAGAACTTTCTTAATACCATATGGGCTTCCAAATGGTCATGGAAAAGACAAATTTGAAATCTAAAGCCAGATTTTTTCTTAAAGCCCATCCTCTGAAAAAGTTTGCAAGAATTTAGTTTTTTAAAATATGATTATTAAAAAAAGGTTATTTACTACAAATATCCGAAAAATGAAAACAAGCAAGGAATAAAAAACTAATTCTAGATTTTTTCTCAAGTCCTACCTGGTGAACAAAAAACTTTATTAGCAGATTGACCTAGCTTCAAAAAAAAGTTTATTTGCCAGCTTACTTTTGAAAATAGTGTAATAATAATTTTGCAAATAACTCAGGAGTCCATACAAGAATTTTGAAATTTGTTCTTGATATGAATGGGCAAGGGTACCATCTACAAAATGACACCAAAATTAGGAACGGGTGTCTTCACTTATAAGTTTGACGCATCATTGGATTTGGAACAACTATTGTTGAGAGATGCATGCTGAAAGGAACCCGCCACACGTCTGAATTTCAGAAAATTCCTTTCCCTCCTCTTCCACTTTCATTTCCCCTAGGTTTTTGCCTTTTTTGGTAACCAATATCCTTAGTAGAGGCATAATTCAAAAGTACCTTCGGGGCCCCCTTACTTTGAAACTACCCTCTGGGGTACCCCTTGACTAATTCAAAACGGGTGGAAAATGCCCTTCTTTCCAAGTTTTCCAAACTTCCTTTGCCCCCAACCCTTCATAAATGACATATCATGCATGTGCCCAAAATTTTCTTCTAAAATTGCCTTCTTTAAAAAGTACCTTCAGGGGTACCCCTTGGCTACTTCATAACTGGTGGTCAAGGACCATCTTTAAAACTGCCTTCTAGATAATCTTCAGTCCTAATTCCTTCACAAGTACCTTGTCATGTTCCCAAAATTGTCTTATAATCTTAGTTCCTTTCAATGGCCCTTCTAGGCTGCCTCTTGGCTTCTTAATAAGTGGTGGTCAAGGCCCATCTTTACAACTGCCTTCCAAATACCCTTCAACCCCTATACCTTCACAAGTGATATATCATGTGCCCAAAATTTTCGTAAGATATTCCTTCCTTTTAAAGTACCTTTTAGGGTGTCTCTTCGCTATTTAATAACTACTCTCCTAATCCTTCAACTTTACCCTAAACTTGTTTGGCGGTGCCGTGTTCTTGGCGTAAACCAAGGAAAAAAACAGTTTAAATCTCTTTTTGCGCCTTTCTGATGCATGCGGCGCCTGCTTCCTTCTTCTTCTCCACCAACTTGCCCTGAACTTATTTGGCAGCAGTGGGTCTCTGGCACAAAACAATAAAAATTTTTTTTTAAAAAAATATGTCTTAGCGCCTTGGTGCCGCATGTGGCGCCCCCTGACCCTTTTTCCTTCTTCAACTTCACCTTGAAGTCGATGTCAGGTTGTTGTTGACACTGCTGGTCTTGCTCCTACCGTACAAACACGAACAGACTAAGTTCGACGACGACCTCCGGCAAGGATTTTTTAGGGACTGACTGAGATTGAGAGGACTTTCAATTGTCAAAGTGTGTTAATCTTTTCCCACAAAAACAGCAAAAAACGAGTGATTTTTGCAATTGTATGTCTTTTGACTTTTACACATCCAAAATGACTTCAAAATTCAAATTTGACCTGGTCCCCTCAACACAACACATTAGCTATCGCCGCAGGTACAAATAGGCAAAGGAAACAGCAAGGATGCCCAAGGTAGCGAAAAAATTGAACTTAAAATGTATATGTAGCTTTTTACTTTAATTAAAATTTAAATTCATATTTAAACTCCACTTTTAAAGTAGGATAAATTTTTAAATCAATAGTTTGATAGAAACTATGTATGTATGGGTTTATTTAAGTAGTAATTGGATAGGTGAAAAGCTGCTTTGCCAATGTTGAAACCATGACAACTGGCCATCTGCAGCAAGGACAAGGACAATGGTGTCATAAGCAACCACATGTTCTATGGCATCATGGGCAGCCGCTACTGTTTTTATGGTGTTATGGGCAACCACTACACCTTCTACATCATTATACACAAGCTCTACGTCGCCATGGGCAGCCACCACACATGGTAGTCACCGCAAGCTCTCCTTTGTCAGGGGCTACCACGACAAGCTCTCCTGCGTCATGGGCAGCCTCAGCGTCCACTTTATCATGGGAGGCCACCACAAGCTCTATTGCGTCATGGGCAGCCACCACAAGTTATATATTGTGTTTTGGGCAACCACAAGCTATGCTGCATCATAGGCTGCCCCAGCTTCTATGGCGTCATGGACAGCTTCTAAATAGTTTGGGCAGCTTCTACTTTGTCATTGGCAGCCACCACACATTCCGCTTCTGCAGTGAACTATTGTAATTACTTTTACTAATTAAGTGGTTGCATAAATAATTATAGGATCAAGATAAAAGTTGAATGAGGAGGACGAAAAAGGGAATAAAAGCAGATTAAAAGAGTGAACAAAAAACGGACCAAAAATAGGGGACAAAAGGGGTGGTTCAAACGGACAATAAAGGAGAGATTAGTAAGAATAATAAGATGTCCCTAAATTTATATCTAAATGAGCAAAAAGCAAAAGATGAATATGGCAAAAAATAATATTTTTTTTTAAAAAAAAACTTAGTAGCGGCCTCGAGTCTACCCCCAGGTTACCTTTATCAAACGCTTCGAAGTGTGGGGACCGTCCTCGAGTCCAAACACAGGTGAAAGAAGAGCTTGGAAGCTATGAAGAGCGCGTGCAATATTTGTTGATGCAGCTTTTGTGTCTTTTCCCTTTTCCGTCGTTGATGAGAACAAATTGTCAGTCTTCGATTAGAACAGAATCAAATTACATATTTGTCTGTCATAATCAAACACGTTAGCACAGGTTATTATACTTGTGCCACATTGGTGGCAGCGGAAAAGCGAACCACTCCATGGTTTCCAGTGGGTGTTCCGTGAGGTGTCAATGCCATGTGTGACAAAAAGCCGGAATCTAGGTGAGGCAGTTTTGATCATGTAGTAACGGATTCTCGCACTAAAGGAGCGAGGCATTTGCAGGCTGACAGGGAAGCTAAGTTTGAGAACAAGTACGAAAGGAACTGTCCACAGGAGCAACAACCGCAGTACACCCAAGACGGGGCAGGGGAGGCCAGCACTGGAGAGGATGCGTCAACTGGTGACAAGGATCCGGCACCAGTGCACCTGGCTGATCTAGACAATGCCGATGGAAGAGCTCCTCCAGGATGCAGCACTCACGCGACCTCGGAAACCTGCAGCAGAAAAACCTGCAGCAGCATGACCAGCAGCAGCAGGATCTAGTTGTGGATCGGCAACAGCTACCAAATCAGGAACCAGACACGGAGGACGCCGGGAGCAACCTGACTGGTGACGGCAGCTCAGACACCAACAGCGAGTCAATATCACCACCAGGGACACCTCCTCCAGTGCAGGTGGAATCAGACGACGACGAAATGGCAGAAACCAAGATCGGGATCCCCAAGTTTACGGGGCAGGAGACAGACGTAAGTGACAAAGCCAGGGACTGGCTCACAGGCCTTCAGACCTACTTCACCAAGAAGAGCATCGGCACAGGCAAATGGGAGAGGAGATGTGGGCTCATTTGATGGTAGCTCGTGTCGGACTCGATTCCCGACAGGCAGGATTCAACCAGCGTGTCGTCTTGATTCAAAGGGCTAATAGAGGAGGATGGACCTGGCGGTCGGGTGTTCACGTCCTTCGCAGATTTCCGTGACAAATTTGAGAAACTTTGGATCACTGGGACGCCCTTGGATGAGGCGTGCAACATCTTTCGGCGGCTCACCCAGAACCAGAGGCAGACCATTCTGGAGTATGCAGAGAGGATCACGGGGGAGGACGGTCGCCTTATGAGACTCAGAATGTTGATGATGACATTCGACGCGGCAGACCGGGCAGGATGGCGACAAGCTTTCGAGTGGCTCAACATCATCGTGCTCATTAGAGGCTTGGGGGACGAGTTCCTCAACCACGTTAAGAGGGCCGTTATGCAGCTGCCCACTGATCAGAGGACGTGGGAGCAGATCAAGGAGACCGCGGCTGTTCAGCAAGACCATGAGAGTAACCGTCGCACAAGGTCCAACTCCTTCAGCAAGGGAGGCTCCGTCAACTACACCGGACCCAGGGGTAGGAGCAGCAGCCCGAGCAACAAGGGAGGAGGAGGAGGTGGCGGAAGCGGCAACAGTGGGAGAGCCGGAGGAGGAGGAGGCAAGAAGAAGCAGCACTGGTGGGAGAAACCTACATTGCGTCCATCTTGGGTTGTGCCGTGTCACACGTCGTGTGACACCTGCATGGTTTGCAACTACACCGGACACAAGGCTACCCAGTGCAACACACCGAAGAACAAGCAGAACTGCACTGGAGTGGATGGCCCGTGACAGAGCCAGCCGTGTGGCCGCCGACGGCCAACAGCGTCCAGGGAGGGCAACAAGCCGCAACATCCGCAGAACGCGCAGGCCCCCTGCAGCAGCAGCAGCAGCTGCAGCAACAGGCGGGGGCGTAGTGGCGGTATCCTCTCACTGCCCAGGCTATCAACCCTCCAGCTGGTCAATTTTTGTGTAGGCGCTGTTGACTGTCCCAGCAACAGTGCCAGCATACGGGCACCCATCAACTGCGCTCTCCAGCAGTTGGCTGGGCAGATAAACAAGGTCAACGGAGAACCAGCATGGAAGTCTCAGCCGACGGTCAGGGTCCGGTCGGGCACTACGGAGTTCTTGGCACTTTTGGACTCTGGGGCGTCACACACTGTCATGAGGAACGACGTCTTCAAAAAGATTTCTGGTTCCAACAAGGAGGAAATCAGCGGCACACACTGCACATATCCTGTATTCTTATCAAACCTTGGAGTACATCAATGAAATTTGGCATACAGGTACCCCTGGAAATTAGCTTGATCCTCAAAAAGTTTGAAAAAAATTTTTACTGGCTAAAACAAGTTTTAAAAATATATCAAAAATTTTAAAAAAGGAAAAAAATTGGTGGACCTTGGGATAAATTTCATTTGACTGGAAACCTGGCCCAGATGTCAAAACTAAATTTCAAAAAACCAGAAATTACATATCTCTCTTGCAAAAGGAAGCAGACCTCCGTGAAGCCCAAGTCAAACATGTACATCTCCTGAGTCATGCAAACCTTCCATGACCCAACAACTTTGCATGATGATAGTCATAAAAATACTGTCCATGTTCTCTTTGCATCAAATGTGTGAATTCTTGAAAATGTACGTTTTAAGTTGAAAAAACCTCTGGACTTCAACAGAAATTAAAAAAAAATAGAAATTTGATGAAAATACTTATTTTACAAATAGGTGTCTATTTAGTGGGGGAAATATTTTTTTGGAAAATAAGTTTTTGGTTTCAGGGCGTGGCTGAAGCTGGAGAGGTCCATGTTGTACTAGTGCCTGGGGCCCATGTTCTCCCCCGTCCTGACCAAGTTGAACTCTCTTTTTTCTCATGTGGACGTATTTCAAGATTACAAAATATTTTCATGAAATTGTTAACATGCATTTATTAGTCAAAAAAGTGACTTTATTATATGACTGAGCAAAAAGTTATCAAGAATGGCTTAAAATGGCTGATCAGTGAGAGAA
>JAAUYB010190833.1_pt1 | contig 15284 bp, 15 predicted proteins | sample 7278071 | NCBI WGS metagenome assembly JAAUYB01 (sample SAMN14350121, study PRJNA611818) | marine sediment metagenome | isolation source: surface marine sediment (1.8m) | place: French Polynesia: Moorea | collected 2018-08
CCATGATTTCCTTGAACCATGATGACGCGCTGGTCGAATCCTGTCCGTCGGGAATCGAGTCGGACACCAGCGACCAACGAATGAGACCACATCTCCTCTCCCACTCAACGGCGCCGATGGACTTCTCGGTAAAGTAGGTCTGGAGGCCGGTGAACCAGTCCCTGGCCTTGTCGCTGACGTCTGTCTCCTGCCCCGTGAACTTGGGGATCCCGATCTTTGTGCCTGCACGTCTTCGCCGTCGGATTCCACTCTGGGTGAAGAAGCGAGAGGTGGTGATCCTGGAGGTGTCCGGGTCCCTGATGACCCCCCCTCGTCGCTTTGTTGATCGTTGTCGTTTGGTAGCCCTAGATCCTGCTGCTGCTAGTCGAGCTGCTGCTGGTTCTCGAGTTCCTGTGCAACGTCATGTAAGAGTTCCACAACATTGTCGTGTTCCTCCCTCTGCGGAGAAGCGTCCTCCTCAGCCAGTTCCAACGGCGCAGAATTCTCACTGTCAGTTGTCCTATCCTCCCCTGGTCCGAGGGCTCCTGCTCCTCCCTGGTGTTGCGGTTGTTGCTCATGTGGCCGTTTCCTACCGTACTTGTTCTCGAACTTGGCCTCCCTGTCGGCTTGAAGCCTCCACGCTCCTGCACGGGCACCTAGCACCACATGATCAAAACTGCTCTCCCACGATTCGGGTTTCTTGTCACTCATGATCGTGACGCCTTACAGCTAGCACACTCGAAACCATGGCGTGGTTTGCTTTAAGTTGCCACCATTGTGGCGCAAGAATAATATACTGCGCTAACATGTGTGATAATGAAAGGCAAAGGTGTATTTCGATTCAGATCAAATAGAAGACTGACAATTCGTCTTCGTCTTCGACGGGAAAAGGAAAAAAGGCGAAAGCTTTATCAGCAAATCTCACACGCTTTCTTCTTTGCTTCGAGGCTCTTCTTTCACCTGTGTTTGGACTCGTGGACGGTCCCCACATATTCACTCTGTTAGTGATATATGTATTCCAGCTTAGGCTCCTGTGTATCTCGACCCCAAGATGCCTAAATGAGTCCTCCAGCTCCAGTGTAGAACCCTCCATATCAATTATGGCTTTTGGAAACCTCATGAGATTTGTGAAGAGGACCATCTGTGTCTTCTTTGGGTTGAACCTCAGCCCATTGGAAGATCCCCACAAGACTGACATGTACTGTAGTAGCTCCTTTTGTCATGTAAGGGCTGCCCCGGGAGGCTGAAAGGAGTCTTCTCCCGCTCCTGACACTCCTGTTCCTCGTCCTCCCCGACCCTGTAGTTTTTAGCAGTTGGTCCACACCTGCCACCCACCCTTATCCTGCAACTCCTCCTTGGATGCTGCCTCTTGCGCCTGCTGCGCCGCATGCTTGTCCAACAGGACCCTGAGTTTGTCCTGGATGGTGACAATTTCGTCCACCAGCGATGACCCCTAGTTGTGAGTCCCGGGATTGGCTGCCAGGTCCTTACCCTTACTAGGGTTCGCAACCTTGTCGTCCCCTTGCTCCTGCTGTGCCACGCCAGCCGCCGAGCCACAGGGCCCAAAAGGGAGCTCGCCTGCTCCACCCGACGGCGGCGGCACTTAACCTTGACCCTGACCCTGACCCTGGGCCCCGATGAAGTCCGTTATCTTCTTCTACTGCGCCTTAGCAGCCGCCGACGCCGCCAGGGCGTTCATCCTGCTATGCTGGACTCCTCCGCCAGCTCCTTCGACGTCTTCGTCAAGCCGGGTCCCGTCGTGCTCGACATCAAGCTGGTCCTGGGCCGGCCTCCCTTGGACTTCTTGACCTTGTCCATCTCCGTTTTCGGGCGTGCCCTCCCACCGGGTAACCTGCGCTCTGACAGCTGCTAAGAGTGTGGGGGTTTCCAAATCCTCGCCCCGCTCTCGTTGATGTTGTACTGGCCAGCAAAGTACTTAAAAATCACCAGGAGGGAGCACCTGTCACCTGGAAGAGTATCCGGGTCCACTCCGGGTCGACCACGAGAAACCCAGACGATGTGAGAACCGGAGCACGATCAGGCACAGCTGATCGGTATGACAGAGGTTGAGAGATCTCAACAAAAAGGCTCATATTTCACAAACTTTATCCAGTTCCATTTTAGAGCTTTTGACCATTTTTTGCAACAAAAAGTTTTTCTTGAAATCCTAAAATTGTATGTATACTTGGTTGGCTTTTTCCGGCAAAAGTGGTAGGGTGCAGAAAACTTAGATGTAGACTTTACTGTGTGCGCCACGAATTTTTACCCATTTAAAAAATAAAAATTACGCCAAAACGGCGCATTTATGGGTATGCACCGATAGATTTGAAAATTGTGCCAGACTCTTGCCATACCTCTCAACTTGATGTGGCCGCCCTGCCCACCGCTCCAGGTGCTTGATCAAGGCCAGTTCTGTGCGAACACAGAGGAGCACAGTATAATTCCCCTAGATCCGAGGATCAATACATACACGGACGCCTCGAAGGCTGGAGATGATGTTGGCTTCGGCTTCGGCTACTGTGTTGTTGCAGAAGATTATTTCCCTGCAAAGGAAACTAATGTATATCAAGCTGAGCTGCTTGCCATTAAGGAAGCTCTAACTTGGACCAAAAAGTCAATTGATCATAATAGAAGGGGTAGCTTCGTCATATGGACAGACTCATGGGGCTCCGTCGGTAGCCTTCGAGGCTACCAAACTAATGATAATTTAACGTGGGAGACTCTAAGTCTTATATGAAGTCTGAAGAGTGACACTCTCATTAGAATTGACTGGGTCAAAGGACACAGTAATAATGCTGGTAATGAGCTGGCAGACATGCTAGCAAAAAAGGGTCTTGAGGAAGCAAAAAGTTTGCTGTTTGCAAGACCCTTTATGCCTGTCTCTCAGAGACAAGTCAAAACGGCCATGCGGCACCTAATCTTGGATAAGTGGCAACAGGCCTGGGACTTGGTGTTAGACTGCAAGATCTCACACCTGTTCAGACCATTAGTTGGCCCAAGAAAATATGGGGCTTATCTATCTTTTACAGAGCTTAGTAAGCTAACCCAGATCGTAACTGGACATGGCTTATTTAAGAGGCATCTGAGGCACTGGAATGAGCTGGGGGACTATCAGTGCTCTCTATGCAGTGAGGATCTGGAATCATCTTGGCATCTCTGGGACTTATGCCCAAGAATAGATATGGAAAGGGACAGGCTTCGTCGTCTCATACCCAAAGGGTTACAAGAGGAGAGAGCTCTCTTCAATTTTTTTGATCAACAGTTACTGATCGAGCTGGACGCCAGGAATGAGGCAATAATTGGAACTTAGTTCCTAGCGCGGGTTGTAAAACCATTATGTAATTCATACTAGTCAAGATATCATTGTGTGTAGTTATTTGACATGTCAAAGTAGCCTGTTAAAATGGTGTAGCGTTTAAAAAGAATGAAAGTGGTCATGAGAATAAGCAACAATCTGGCAAACTATCTTTTGTCGCATGGTGGCACGACTTTTGCCTCCTGAAGTTCTTATTCTCCCTGGAGGCGCCTGCTCTCCTGCACCTCTACGCCAACTGCCCTGGCCCTGCTAAGGACCCCGCCGACGTTTTGAGAGCCTCCCCTGCCTCCGTTGGTGCCGCGCCGTCCTCCAGTGGCCCTTTTCTGTGGCGTCCCCTTGTGCTGGACAGGAAATAGCAGCCGCTAGGCTTCGTGATTTGGGCCTTGCTCCTCCTCCGCCGTCTTCGGCCACCACTGTTGCTCCCCGCGTGGTGAGCACCTGTGGCCTCCCCCTCCTCTGCCGCAAATCTCTGCTGGCCGCCCCTGGGGGATGAGTGGAGGAGTTGGTGGTAGAAGACAAGGTCGCAACCCGCAATGTACATAAGCGCGCCGCGGCAATGATGTCGTTTATTCATGTATATTTGAACAGAATCACGCGAAATATGAGCAAAAAGACAAAAAGAGCCTTTTTGTTACCTTCAACCTGGCAACCCTGGACAAAAGGCAACAATTTTTTTAACAGCGGGGCTGTTGTTCATTGATTTATCTGAGGGTCAAGTTGACTGTTCCAATTTGCACAGACAACTTTTAGAAGCAGAAACACTGCATATTTGATTTCAACAGTCATGCAGTGAAGTGACGCTTGTGCTAGTTAACCCTACAATATTGTGCACCTGGCACCTTCCCAATCACATATGGTGCGCAAGTTTTGCGCCTCTTTTGGGCCGGCGCGAAAATGACGCAAATCATATACCCTGCGCTGTCACCGCGTCACTTTTGCGCTTCCCAGTAATTTTTTAAAACCTACGCTACCTCCGCGCAAAAGCGGCGCGGTGGCGCGGCGCAGGCGGCTCGGCGGCTCGACGGCTTGGCCGCGCGGCGGCGCAGGCGGCCTCATATCCTTTTTAGAAGAATGAATGTTTTTGCTTTATTTCTTACTTGCTGTTTGTACCTTTGTACATACTGTACTATTGATGGCGGCCCCTTCTTCTTTTCCTTTTGCAGCTTGGTCATCAACTTCGTCTTCTTCGTTGTCTTTCTCTTCCTCCTCCTACTTGTGCAGTTGGCTGGTGGCACCCTGACCTGTAGAAGCTGCCCCACGTGGTGCTGATGATGGCCCTGCAAAAGCTGCCCCACGGAGTACTGATGATGCCCTGTAAAAGCTACCCCATGTGTTGATGATGGCCCTGCAAAAGCTGGCAGTTTGTCGTCGTCTTCTCCTCCTCCTCGTCGTCTTCTCCTCCTCCTCGTCGTCTTCCGCCGCCTCATTTTGAACTCCTTGTTGATGTTGTTGCTGTCGTCGTCTTCATCATCGCCGCCGCCGCTGTCGGCGACACCTTCCTTCTTCCTATGCATACTGTCGTTGACGTCACTCTTCACCTCCTGCTCCACCACCAGCATCTCCTTTTGCAAGTAGTCGTCGACACCACCTTCTTTGCCACCACCTTTATGCAGTTTGTCTCTTCCTCCTTTTCTAACTTGTTGTCGATGCTATACCTTCTTCTGTATTTCGGCGGCGAATTTGCCTTCTTGTGTGTGCAAATGGTAATCGGCGTTTGAACTGCTGAAGCTGGTCCTGCTGAAGCTACGCAACGTGGTGATGCCCATTTTCAGTCTTCTTTGCAATCAACACTTGCTGCATGCAGCTATTTTCACAAGAAGTGTAGTTTCACCCAAAGAGTAAAAAATAATTTAAAAATATTTAAATCTTGAATTTGAATTTACATTTAGAATTGTGGAGTTGGAATTTACCAGCTTTAAATTCTGAGTTTGCAAAAACTTTACTTTTGCAAATAAATAACAGGAAAAAAAAATTGAAGCCAGTAGACCTGCGAGCCGCGCCTGCCAATATATATTAATACCAAACAAGAACAGACTCTGTTCAAAACGCATTGAAATTTTTTAACCGGCTCTAGCGCGGTCAAATTGGCCTTTCAGAATCCCATGGAAAGGTATGACGATGTGGTGGTTTTAGCTTGATCCAAAAAAAGGCAAAAAGTTAGCTCTGCTCTAGCTTGAGTAGCAGAATCCAAAAACTGCCCTGCTCCAGCCCTGTCTCTCCCTCTCTCTTGCTCTGCTCTAGCTCCACTCACTGATTAAAAAGTATGTTTCACATGTAAAAAGCATCACACCCAAAATTATTGCCCAAAAGGTTAACTGGGTATAGCGGGAGGGAGGGAGGGAAAGAGATGCGAGGACTTGCAGACGAAGTGGAAGTGGTGGGCTGTCTTCCAGACAAAGTTGCGGCGGCGTGCGAGACGAGACCCGGCGGACTTGGGCTCAAGGGCGGCGGCGGCAGACAAAGTTAGCAGGTCTTGGGCGAGAGATCAGAGATTGACGATCGCGGGTGAAGTGATATGGTGGGCTCGGGCTCCTCCTCTTCCTCCTCCGCGCCGCGGCGGCAGCTGGCTGCGTGATGAGAAAAAACGGGGTGTTAACTAATCCAGCAGTTCCATATCTTGCCCCTTTTTTTACCTTTTTTGCATGTGAACTGGCTGACGGACTTGTTGCAGACGAAGTTGGCGACGAGCTCGGACTCCTCCTCCTCCTCCTTGTTGACGTCGTCAGTTGAGGTAGGGCCGCAAGGATCGATTGGGAGGGCGGAGTACGAGATGAGGGAAGACCCAGCGGCGGCGCGGCGGCGTCGTTCTGTGTGATGAGCTGGCGGACTTGCGGGTGGAGTGGCTGGCGGACTTGGACTCGTTGGCGGACTTGGACTCGTGAGTCGGAAGACGGAGACGGAAACCCAGAGCGTGCGAGAGAGGACCCGGCGGCGGAGGTGGCGAAGGCCGCAAAGGCCGCGACAAAGGCTGCGGCAAAGTGGGCGGCAAAGTGGGCGGCCTCACTCTTGCTCCTTGCTCTCGGTCTTTTGAGTTTTGACTAGGGCTGGGTCGAGCCTAGGCTTGAGGCTCGAGGCTCGAAGGCTAGAAGCCATTTTTGTCAGGCTCAAAAGGCTCGAGGCTCAAGCTTAAGGCTCATGAGCCTGATGGCTAATTTTTAAAAGAAAAACATATACATTAAAATATAAATTTTTTGAAGGTTTTTTCTACATTTTTAATATGGTCTTTTATATTTTTGTCTATATATGGTAACCATAATTGCCCTACATACAATTTTCTAGGGAAGGCTTGAAAAAGGCTCAAAAGGCTCGAGGCTCGGAAAATAAAACAGGCTCGACCTAGCCCTACTTTTGACTAAATTGACTCTTTTTGTTTTCGTTTTCGTTTTCTTTTCTTTTGTCTGTGGTGAAGCCCAGACCATGGAATGGTTGGTGTTGTTGTTGTTCTTCTTCTTGGCGCTACTTTCGTAGCATCGGATCTATTTTCAATTAAAAAAAAATGTACGATCACTCTATGTGCCTCAAAAAATTATTTTTTTATTATTTGGTTCTATTATTTGAACTTTGAGTGCCATTTTTGGCCCAGAAAACATTTCGAATCACTTGAAAATGTGTTGACAGTTACAAGTCAACTTTTTCCATAGTTTTTTTTTACCTCAATGATTTTAAAGCTTCTTTGCCATATATGGGCAAGGTCAAATTTTGAGGGAGGGGGTCAAGATTTTTGCTCCAAGGAGGGGGGTAGCAAAAAATAGTCCAGGGAGGGGGATGAAATTATTTTTGCAGGGAGGGGGTAGGGTAGGGGGAAATACAAAACATGCCACAAAATTTTTGAAAGAGACAAAAAAGACCCTAGCTGTTTTGGCTGCTTAAAAAACAAGAAGATATTAGTAAAAACTACAATTTCAGCACTAAAAATGGAAAATTTTTCCAAACTTATTGAAGCTCAGGGAGGGGTAGCCCTGGGAGATCTTGGGAAATCTTCTATTGGGTGCCCTCTGAGAGGCCTCAGGAAGGGGGACTTACTAAGGGCAAAGTCAGCCTAACGGTATCCCCCCTTCCCCCGCTTTTGCCCATGTATGTTCTTTGCCCTTATTGCAAAACTACTTCAATTGTTGAACTTTCTCACTTTGTCAAATGATCAAAACCCTGTCAAACCCCGCCACAGACCTTTTGAACAGAGTCTGTTCTTGTTCTTTTTGGCGCCTGCCTGCGAAGATGGCTTCGAACCTACTTTTTTAACTCAAGCCGAACCGAACATTCAAAAGTTGAACTTGAGTCGAACCGAACTTCAGGGGTCGAACTCGAACCGAGTCAAGGCAAGTAGAATGACAGTTTCAGCAGATTTTTTGTGCAGGAATTTTTTTTGGAATTACCCCTTCCCCTCGAAGAAACCTGAATATTTTGATAATGATTTGAAATTTTGTGCTTTTTGTCTAAATTTCAAGTTCCCCAAATTTTCTTTGAACTTCAAACTTCTTTGAACTTTTATTTTACGGTACAAAAACAAAAAACTTGAACTTTCAAACTCGAACTAAGTTTGAAGCCATCTCTACCCCGGGGCGGGGACTTCGCTAAAAGGAATCTTTTCTATTATCAGGCTTCCTTGCCCTGGGCTGGCCAGCGCAGGCTTGCGCACCCCCTGCGCCGGCTGTCGCAGGCTTGCGCACCCCCTGCGCCGGCTGTCGCAGGCTTGAGCACCCCCTGCGCCAGCTTGCGCACCCCCTGTGCCACAAAATGTGTAACAGAGGCACAAGTTTTGTTTTCCTGCGCCAGTTATGCGCCACTTTCGCGCTGTCCAGATAGAAAGAGTTTTGGTTGGGTAGTAGTTCGCAATGGAGCACTGCGGGGCATTACCATCAGCATCATTTTTGGCAGCTGTGGCGGTGCGGCCGTGACAAAGTATCAAGCATGGACAAGAGACGTACAATGAGTGTTCCAGACCTAAACTACTTTGCACATTACACGTCAGACTGGTGAGTGATAATGTGCATTGAATTATACTTTTGCTATTGACTGTAGTCAAAAGAGAGGGTGCTGCATTGTAGACTAAAGGAAAGGTGGGCTTGTAGACAAAAAGTAGGGTGGGCCCGTTGTAGACAAAAGGGAGGGTGCCAGTTTTAGACAAAAAGTAGGGTGACTGATTTGTAGTCAGAAAGACAGGTGACACTATTTTTCCGTTGGAAACTCAGTAGTCACAATGTAACCTTTGAAAATGTAGACACAATGTAGCCCCCCTACAAAATCATGTGCTCAAAATATCCTTCAGGATTACCCTCCTTCCAAAGTACCATCAGGGGTGCCCCTTGGCAACTTTATTGCTGGTTGGATGTGGTGGACAAGGGACATCTTTCTTGTTCTTGTTATACAAGAACAGACTGATGGTCCACATGCACCCACTTATTTGAACATGAAATTATATATTTTTTTTAGCATGGTGTATGACTCTTACAGAAAAATACAGTTATTGTCCAGGTGAGTCTGTTATAATTCTGATAATAGAAACATTTTTGTGTCTCTCATTATTATATTTGTTAACCTTATATGAGAAATAATACTTAATCCTGTACCTGGCTTTTCTCCCTCTGCCGTTGGGAGCATTATTTTCTTCACTTTGTGTGTCTTATATTTTATGTATTTACTAGCTAGGTGTGGGCCGCTTCACGGCCGGCTCTATAAAACCCGTTGGCTGGCCTGTTGGATTGCTGTGCGCGACCCATTGTAAAATATCCAAATTTCCCAAAAAGATCAAAAATTTGTGCAAAAAGCGCCACAAAAGGATTCCGCCCTCTGTTCTGGATCATATGGGGAAAGTTTGGATTCTTGAGTTTTTCTAAAATTTTACCCCCCCCCGGGGGGGTCAGCCCAAAAAAGTATTTCAGGGTTACCTACAGGGACCATGCCGAATTTGGTTGCAATCCATCCAGTGGTTTGGCTCCGCTGGGCCTTTGGGACAAAGTAAAGCAAGTAAAGCATAATTCAAATTTAATTTCCTTAGCCTCCTCTACCTTAATTTTTCTATTTTTTTCAAATTCCAAGACTTCAAATTCAAGTTTCAAACTCTTTTGCCTCACCACACCTTGATTTCAAATTATTGTGCACCTGGCACCTGGTAGTTGGCAATGGAGCACTGCAGGGCATTACCATCAGCATCATTTTTGGCAGCAGTGGCGGTGCAGCCGTGAAAAAAGTATCAAGCATGGGCATGAGACGTACAATGGGTGTTCCAGACCTAAACTACTTTGCACATTACACGTAAGACTGGTGAGTGATAATGTGCATTCCCAACTAAACAAGGGCGGCGTAAAGCGTGGTGCATAGCTTGGTACTTGTCTCCACCATGTTTGCGTTACGTCTCGTGCCCCGCGGGGTAATAAAAAAGGGGGTTATGAGCCAAGGTATACCACGTTATGTGCCCTGCAAAAAAGTACCACGTTGTATACCACATTATATGCCATCAAATGCCTGAGCGCGCATCCGCCCGCCGCCGCTCCCGCCGCTCCCGTGCCGCCGCCCGTGACTGTTCAGCCCTGCCCTATATCTATGGTATCACTCCTCCTGCCTATAAATTTAATATCACCTTTGCGTTTCTCATATATTGAAAGAACACAGACAAAAAAATAAAAAATAGCTTCTTTTTCCTGCCCAAGACAAAGATGGCCCTCTTGCTGCTGCCCAAGACAAAGATGGCCTTCCTGCTGCTGCCTTAGACGAAAATGGTCTTCCTGTTGCTGCCCAAGACAAAGATGGCCCTCCTGCTGCTGCTGCCCAAAATGAAGATGGCCCTCCTGCTGCAGCACTAGATGACACTTGTCCTCTTCCTGCCGCCCAAAATGGTGCTGGTTCCCTCCTACAAAGACGACACTGGATCTTCTGCTGTGCTATATGAAGCTGGACCTCCAACTGTTGCAAAAGACAAAAAGATGGCCCTCCTGCTGCTGCCCATGACAAAGATGGCCCTCTTGTTGCTGCCTAATATGAAGATGCCCCTCCAGCTGCTGCCCAAGATGAAGATTGTCATCACACTGCCGCCCAAGATGAAGCTGGCCCTCCTGCTGCTGCCGCCCAAGATGATACTGGTCCTCCTCCTGCTGCTGCTGCCCAATACAAAAATGGCCCTCCTGCTGCCACCCAGAACGAAGCTATTGTTACTTCCCGCAGCAGTAACTAAAATTTTCCAGAATTTATGCTGCATGGAGAAACAATAGAACGAAGCTGGTTCTCCTGCTGCCGCCCGAGATGAAGATTGGCTCTCCGACTGCTGCCCAAGACGTAGATACTAGATAATCCTGTTGCCGAAGACGAAGCTTGCCCTTCTCTTGCTGCCCAAGACGAAGATGGCCCTCCTGCTGCTGCCCAAGATAAAGATGGATGGACGGAGTAAAATCCACGTCTTGTCAGTAGTTATCTTTTACAAACACTCCATTTTTGAATGAAAAATATTTTAAGGGCTTAAATTCAAAATAGAATTTGAATTCAAATTTTGAAATCCCAATTTGAGCATAAATAATTACTAAAGAGAAATATTTTTAATATAAATTTCCCGCTTTTTTGCAGAAATCCTCCCCGGGGCCGGGGACTTTTTCTGCCCGTTGGCTGTGACTGGCGAGTCTACAGTATATGGGGGCATATAACGTGGTATACAGTGTATATGAGGGCATATAACGTGGTATATAACTTGGTGTATATGAGGGCATATAACGTGGTGCATATGCTGGCATATACCACGTTATATACCCAGCATATTTAGGCAGGTTTCTTGACAGCACAAAACAGGGTATGCCACATGGTATGAAAATGGGGCAGTTTTGGGGCACATAGCAGGGTATAGAGTTAATAATGGTCTGATAGGGGGCAAAAATTTAGAAAGTCCTTTGCAGGGTGTGAAACAAGCACATAACGTGGTGTCTAATAACAGATGTGAGTTGGTTGGGTTGAATTATACTTTTGCTGTTGACTGTAGTCCATAGCCCATACTCTCTCCAATGCCTTCATGATGAAGGATGATAACGCGTGTGATTATGATAGGCATAGGTGTATTTCAATTCAGATCAAATCAAAGACTGACAATTCGTCTTTGTCTACGACGAGAAAAGGAAAGAAGGCGAAAGCTTACTCAGCAATTCTCGCACGCTTTCTTCTTCGATTCGAGGCTCTTCTTTCACCTGTGTTTGGACTTGCGGACGGTCCCCACACCCCTCCCACATCACACTGACCTGTGGGAATCTTTTCTTTCGTCTCGAAAGCGTCTCATGTGTCACTTTTGTACATATCTTCACAATCAGCACATAATTCATACTGCATAAACATTCGCAATCAAATCTACTTATAAACATATCGGCACTTGCATACTATTAACGTTCAGGGTCACGCCCAACTCTCGTAAAATTCATAAAAGAAACTCTAGTGGTTTGTCCGGAACTTTCATAATTTTGGATGACCAGGCGTTCTTTCTTCAAAGGGGCTGCGCGCTGTTCTTGCAGCCGAAGCGACGCCTTAAGATGTCGATCCCGCACTCGATGAGCACCACGCAGGCTGCGATGGCGAACCCGAACCCGGTAGTGCCAATGTGGCGATGGTGATCAAGGCTCAATGAAACTGAAGACGGGGGCAGCTTGTCGTCCTTCACTTCTAGCTCCAATCCCTCTAGCTGAGGCACGGACCTCTCAACAGTGAGCATGAAGGACCTCCTGAGATCCGTCGGAATCTCGATGTCCTTGGTCGATAGTTAACATTCAGAGTGGCCATGAAGAATCCTGTGGCGTCCGGCTGTCCACTTTTCGACGTCGACGGTGCCATTCTGGCACGTCTTGGTGTATGCTGTATTCTGCTGGACAAATAGCTCCATCCAGGCAGCGTTCTTCACCCGCCCTGAAAGGATGACAAAGGGGTCAGTCACTGGCACAGCAGTGCACTTTTCCACTGCGGCGTGCTCCAAACCCGCCCACAAGGCCGTAACACACGAAGTGGTAAAATCCCTCCTGGCATAAGGCAGCACACAGAGGTAGGAATGCCCGATGCATGGTAAGGCACCCCCTCAAGTCCTCCGGCTCCAAGAGCGCGTACGTCCTCGCGTCCTCAGAAACCGCCAAGGTGTTGACGTCGTCTGATCGAAGATAGACGGGCTTTCCCAAAGGGCTGGCGACGGGAAAGTCCTGCAGATTGTGGAGATGATAAGCCTGATCCAGAAGAGGAAGATGAAGAGGAAGAGTCCCGTCTTCAAGGCGGTAGGAAGCAGGAAGCTCCGACAGCACCTCCTCCCCGAAGGGCAGTGCGCGGGGCAGCTCCTTCGTCCACCTTGTCCAGATGCGGTGGCGGCCCTCGGCGGTGAGCAATGGCGGCGTAAGTAGGTGGCCACTGACCAGTCTCCAGATGGCCGCGTCGTAGCTGGTGATTTGCGAACCCAGCTCTGCGATCGCCGACTGAATAAGGAACTCCTTGTCGAACCTCGTCCGAATCTACGCCGCGAAGCCCGCCGTGTAGTTGTGAAGCAAAGCCATGTCCGTCTGCAGCTTCTCGATAGCATCCATTGCCATGGTATCCTGCACCCAGTCGCTGATCTCGTTCCAAAGGATGCCCCCAAAAACGGTTCCAAAGGCTGCGCCGATAAGCAGCTGCCGCTTCTCCCTCCTGGCGGATCCGCTGCGTGTGCCGCCAGTCGGCCTCGTGCCTCTGAACAAGTGCGGCCAGTCCTCGACGGTAGTGCATGCCCTCCTCGCCGCCAGCACCGTGTGAAACGTCATGCGCTGCAGCTCCGAATGTGCCGTCCTCGTCTCCAGCAACTGCTCCAGCCGACGGCAGGAATAATCAAAGAAACCGATGTCCACCGGCGACTCCACATTGAGGAAGCCCCGCACGCTCCACAAGGTCGCTGTCTTGGCGAACTTGACATGTGTGTAGCTGTCCCCCGGTGTCGCCGTCGCTGCGTCGCTCCTTACCAGCCACCCGACTAACAACAGCAGCCCCATCCACCACCGCCACAAGTCCGCCATAACGCGACCTTGTGCGGCTACTTACTGGTCCGTCTTCCTCTTGACCCCGCGGGTCTGCACGGTGGCCGACACGCCTGCTGTCGACAAGGTCGTTGTCGTCGTCGTCCTTGCACTCGACGTAGTTGTTGTCGTCGTCGCTGCTGTAGACGCTTTCTCCGCTGCTTCCGCTGCAGCAGCCTTCCTCTTCTTGCACGCCTTGCACTTGCAGACGACTGCCTCCTCCTCGTCCTCGACCAAGTCCGAGATGGTGATGCTCTCTACCTCCGGCACCCTCCACCAGTGTTCGTTCGTGAAGGCCTGCTCGAGGACGGGTGCCCATAAGACGGTCTTGTCTGTGCGAAGTGGAAGTCCAGTCTGAGTCATGTCCCTTCCAGCTGATGATTGACCCGTGACAGCGCCGGCGTAACTCCGTCCTTTCGAACTAGCTCCCTCACCAGAGCCCACCGAGTCGGTGCGTAGGTGAGGCAAGCGGAGTATTCCTCGAGAATGCTCGCCAATTTACTGCAGAACTCTCGCCCTCTGTCCGTCACAAGCACTTTAGGTGTCGAATATCAGCAGATCCACGTTTCAACGATGGCGCGAACCACTGTACTTCTTTTGTCCTTAAGAGGTACCAGCTCAGCAAGTTTCGAGAAGGCATACATAATCACCAAAACATACTTATGTCCTGCTGCACTTACTGCCCCTGGCGTAAACAAGTCAGCATGCACTCTCATATTCGGCTCGGATGGCGCCGCTAATGGCTTCAGCGGCTCGCAGCTCGCACTCATTCCCGGGGGATCTTTGCTTTCCCTGCAGGTTTTGCAAGCCGCGACGAACGCTTCCACGTCTGTTCCCATGCCCGGCCAATGGAACAGCTCCTTGAGCCTCTGTAACGTGATCCGCGCACCTTTGTGTCCTGTGAATGCTGAGGAATGAGCCGCCTTCAGAATTTCGTACTGCATTGTGGCGGGCACAACTACGCCAAAAGTCCTCATCCCGTTCCCACGGCCCACTTCTTGAAAGAGCACGTTCCTGTCTGTCACATAATGGTCTACCCGAGCCTGCTCTGCCACCGTCTTGTTCTTCTTCAGGCAAAGAGTCCATGCGGCCTTGCAAAAACTGTCTTTCCTTTGCTCCTCCCCCCATTTCTCTGTGTTGACGCCATCGATAATGCTTTTGCTGGACTGCTATTTCACCACTCCATCCTGGCCGGACACCATGGTGACCGCACAAACATTGGGTGTCCGACTAAGAGCATCAGCCAGCTTATTCATCTGGCCAGGGAGGTACTCAATGACAAAGTTGTACTGCCCCATCAACTCCTGCAAGCGTAACAGAGTCCTCTTGTGCACCGTCCCCAACCGCTCCAATGGCTTGTGGTCGCACATGAGTGTGAACGGTACCCCGTACAGGTAGTGATGGAAGGCCTCAATGGCTTGCGCTGCTCCTACCATCTCAAGCAAGAAAGCGCTGTAGTTCTTCTTGTGTCCAATCAGCGCCCGAGAGAAACAGGAGATGACCCTCATTTTCCCTTCTTGCTGCTGCAGCAAAATGCCCCCGAAGCCGTGCTCCAGCGAAGCATCTGTCGCGAGAACAAAAGGAACTCCTGGCTTGGGAAATGCCAATATGGGCTCCTGCGTTAACTGGGCTTGCCCGCGATGCCAGCGTATCCTCTAATGAACTGATGAAAATAGTTGCAGAGTCCAGTGAAACGGCGAATCTCCTTCACCGTCTGCGGGTGTATAGAGTAAAAGGAGAGAGAGCGCTCCACTGACTCAACTCACTGAAAGATAGAAATGTATCCTTAGTATCTTCCTTCCTGTCTTACCGCGAACCTTGCTATGCACAATATGGCGTCGTAGAACTTTTCCGACAGGTTGGAATGTGTCAGGTACCGCTCGATTTGACTCAGGCTATTGAGTGCGTCGGTGTTTTTGCCGTGCTTGTGGTGACGGGGTGGGCGCTGGCCCACGTCGTGGCGGTGTGCTGGGGTGCGCCCCATCAGATGGCCGAGGGCC
>JAAUYB010147536.1_pt1 | contig 15275 bp, 12 predicted proteins | sample 7278071 | NCBI WGS metagenome assembly JAAUYB01 (sample SAMN14350121, study PRJNA611818) | marine sediment metagenome | isolation source: surface marine sediment (1.8m) | place: French Polynesia: Moorea | collected 2018-08
CGAACCTTCTCAATAAGTCTGGGGAAACTCGCTGCTAGGGGAGAAAGAACCCGACAGACAAGTTGTGTTGGCGAGGTTTCCCAGACTTCCCAGGCGACTGGAGAAACTGCTAAGATGATTAGCTATGGGCATAAAATTAACCAAGCTTCCCGATCTCTGTACTGAAAACCTCTCTGAGAGCGAGTCCCATCTGTGGCTCTTGCTGAGGGAAAGAGAAGAGTGCATCCAAGAACTTAAAGATGAGATTGCCCGTCTCAAAGGAGAGAAGGGAAAGCCCAAGATTAAGCCCAGCCGACTAGAGCCAACAGGAAAAGCCCCCCAACCAGAGGAGGCGGCTCAAGAGTCCCCCGATGGCGAAGACTCCGACACCTTTAAAAAGAAAAAACGTCCAGGGTCTGCCAAACGCCACAAGACTGCCGAGTTACCCATCCACGAAACCAAGGTTATCCAACCCCTTGAAGAAATTCCACCAGGCTCAGAATTTAAAGGCTACCAAGATTACACGGTTCAAGAACTGATTGTCCAACCTCATAACATCCTCTATCGTCTGGCTCGTTGGAAAACCCCAACAGGAGAGATCCTGAGCGCAGAGTTACCAACGGCCGTGAGAACGAGTGGACACTTTGGGGTGATGCTCAGGAGTTACTTGCTTTATCAATTGCCAAACTGTCATGTCACCCAACCCAAACTCAGCAACGATGATGGAAGATTGGGGAATCGACATCTCCGCCGGACAGTTAAACCGAATTTTGGTGGAAGACAAAGACAAATATCACACTAGATTTGCAAGAGGTCTTACAAGTCGGGTTGAGTGTGTCAAGCTACATCAACACTGATGATACTGGGGCCCGACATCAAGGGGTCAATAGTTACTGCACACATATTGGTAATGAGTGGAATGCGAAAGGTTTGAGACAACCAAAAGGAAGAATCGCATCAACTTTTTGGAACTATTGCGAGGGGAAAGAAGCGATTACGTCCTCAGCAATGAAGCTTTAACCTATATGGCCAAACAGCGGTTGCCTAAAAAGTTATGGTATCCTCTGAGTCTGTCGATTAATCGTGTCTTTAAGGATTTTGAGGAATGGAACAACTATCTCCAAAAGTTGGGCCTACTCAAACCGCACCACATCAGAACCGCCACCGAAGGCGCATTATTGGGTGCGCTGCTCAAGAGTGGTCTGTCGGCAGATTTGGGAATCATGAGTGATGGAGCGGGACAATTTCGACTACTTGAACACGCCTTATGTTGGGTTCATGCAGAGCGTCTGATTAATAGACTAATTCCTGTGACTGAAGCGCAACGCTGGGCAGTGGAAAGGGTCCAAGATCAACTATGGGACTTCTATCAGGAGTTAAAAACTTACAAGACCAATAGTACCCAACAGCAGCAACTCTCAAAAGCTGGACTCCAAGAGCGTTTCGAGAAAATCTTTAGCCAAACAACTTTGGAAAGAAACCCTCAACCAAGTGTTGAAGAGATTATACAGGCGAAAAACGGAACTGCTTAAAGTTTTAGACAGGCCAGATTTACCGCTTCATAATAATGCCAGTGAGCAAGACATTCGAGAATTCGTCACTAAACGCAAGATAAGTGGCAGCACTCGTAGTGAGTCGGGTCGAAGGTGCAGAGATACTAATGCTGCGTCTCAAAAAAACTTGTCGCAAGTTGGGAGTTTCCTTCTGGGAGTTTCTCAAAGATCGAGTCAGTGGGACAAACTTGATTCCCAGATTGGGGGTACTCATTGCCCAAAAGGCCATTGAAAGCCAGTGTCCTCTCGCCGAAAATAGTTCTCTATCTTTAGCCTAACTTTTTGCGGCGAGCGACCCCTGGCTTTTTGAGAAGTTACCTGACGATTGACTTTCCGATACGTTGTCCGATAATAAATAGCATCAATGGTATAACTAAAAGGACGATTATCTAACACCCCTCCATCAATAAAATGGAGTCGATATCCCTCTTTAGGTGGGGTGTGGGGAAGGATGCGGTTTCGCAAAAGACTTCCCCATCTTTCTATTTTTTTATCAATTCTTTTCTTTGACTCTGTATCTGTATTTTTATCAACCTTATTTTCATGAACTTTATTATCTGGATCAAGGTTGACTGTCACCACAGGAAAAGCTGCGGGAAAACAGGAGGTAATTCTACACAATTTTGCTAACGCTTTAATTTTGTCTTCATTCTTTTTATTATTTTCATTATTTTCATTGTCTTCATCATAGATAATATCTGATGTTTTCTTTTGATCTTTGCGATGCTTAAGATGGAAAACTGATCGATGATCTTTAACTTCGATCACTTTACCTGTATTATCCAAGGTTTTATAAACCTTTCCTAAAACAAAACTTTGGATAAGTATAAATAGGAGAATCCTTGAACTTCTCTAATTTTCCCTAATCGCCCATTTACCTGAAGCATCCCAATTTTGCAAATTAACGATTTTAGGATAGCTGAAACCCTCATCTGCTGTTGCTTTGAGGGATTCACTTACAAAAATGGGATGCGCCCCATTTACCTGCTATAATCGCAAACTTCAGGGGGAACTTCTCCTGAAAGCAAACCCGTCACCTCGAAAGGAAGATCAGGATTTGAACGATCATAGGAGATCAAAGAAGCATCGATATATTTGAAGTCTCCAGGGGCATTTAATCGCCAAATATTGCCAGCTAAAAAAGGCTGATCATAACAATAAGCATTGGTGTCTCCATGAACCAATAACACAGGTTTACCCAAGTTAGCAGCAAAGGTTTGCACCTGATTACAAAATCCTGCATAAGCAGCGTTATTCGTACACCGTGTAAAGGCATCATTTTCGCCGTCTTCTGCTCCAAAGGGATCTAACTGAGTCGCAATAACAACAGCTTCAATCTCGCTATTTTGAGCTATATCAAAAGCATGATCTAACCATTCCTTATTCCCTTGATCTCGTTTATCCACTAATGCGATCGCTTCTGCGGGATCATCCATGAGTACTTCCACCCGGCCATTATCTGTACTCACCATATGTTGGGTGACAAACATTACGCCATCATAGATCCAAAGTTCATTTTCGGGGAGATCGGCATTTTGTTCGTATTGCCACTCAGGATCAATGGTTTTGGGTTCACTGAAGAAGATATCACGAATAGCTGCAAGTCGCGCGATTTCACTTTGAGGGTTAGGAAGATTTTGGCGATCGCAGTCTGTCCAATCATTATCCCCTGGGGTATAAAAAACGGGTTTTGCGATGTCGTTTTCCCAAAACTCCTTAACTTTGTCAAGAAAGTGATCATTGCAAGCATATTCGGGACGACTGAGATCCCCCACATGAATGACAAAGGGGACATCATCCTGTTGTTTAATCGCAGGTAGGATATCTTCCATTAAGACCTGTTCATCGGTTCTGCCATCGGGTAAAGTAATCATATAAGGTAGATCACCATAAACGATAAAGGTAGTCTTGGTAGATGAGTTATCGGCCAGCGTTAAGGTGGGACACGCAAACCAAAGCAGCATAAAACTAATCAACAATGTTAGTAGTCCAGTCAGCATAAATTTTAACAATCTTGGGATCAACATCTGAGCGTCATCATGTCTAATTTTACTATCCTGGAAGAAGGCTAATCTAAGTAAAGAGTTTTCTATTAACAACTGTTTACTGATGCTGCTCAATAGTCAATTGTTGGGACTATCTCATGTCATTGTCAACTGATCGCCTAATTTCCATTACACTAACGAAAAAAACTGCTATCTCTGAACTCTTAGAAGGATGGCAATATTGGATAGAATTAGGTTTAATTTCTGAGCAGTTAGTTAATGCTAGAATCGTCAGTGGTAATGAGCAGTTTCAAGCTAATTTCAAAACAAGTATTACTATAACTAATCTCATCAAACAGTTACAAAATTGGCAAGCACCAGACTTGTTTACTGATGGAACTGCAATCAACTTTACTGTTAATATAAAAACCGCTGACACCGCTTTATTAATAGGGTTAGATCGCTGGCTACAATTAGGACTATTAGATCATCAACAAGTCAAAAAAATTAGTTATGAACATTTAACTTCTACCCTTCCTGCGGTTATTTCGAAAACATTACAGCCAATTTCTAACCCTTCACTAAGTCCCAATTCTCAACTTTCAAAAGTTCCTAGAAAACGTCTACAACCCCCCAAAATAGGACAAATAGTCCAATCTTTAATGGCGGAATTAAGTGTCATTTGGTTGCTGTTATTAGGGGTGTTTATGGTCGTCATCTCATCAGGGGTATTAGCAGCAAGTTGGTGGGAAAAATTCCCGGCATTTTTACAATATGGAATCCTCTGGTTATACACATTGGGCTTTGGTTTTGCTAGTTGGTGGACAGGTAAACAACCTAATTTACGTTTAACGACTCAAGCTTTACGCATTGTTACTTTATTATTAGTTCCTATTAATTTTTTTGCTATGGATAGTTTTACCCTGTGGCATACTTTTTTGGGGTTAGTAGTCATCTTTTTGGGTAGTGTTTCTTTAACTATATTAACTATTAATTATTTTAAGGATAATTCTTCATATTCTTCTAGTTTTTTACCATTATTAAATCATTTAGGGTTAACTTATTTACACTGGGGCTGGACTATGCCTGGAGTACCTTTAATTGCTACTTATATTGGAGTTATAGGGACAACAGTTCTTACATTATTGTTTCCTCAAAATACTAATAAAAAAAGTAAAAAATTTTTACCCTTTAGCTTAACTGAATCCATTATTATTTATGCTCTAGTAATTCTCTTAGTGCGAGCAATTTTTATAGCTCAAGTTAATATTTTTCAATTGGGTTTAGCTATTGGTATGTGTGGTTGGTTAATGGCTTGGCATTCCCCTCCAAAAACTCCTTGGAAATGGGTTGGCAGTAGCTTAGTAACCTTAGGATGGTTATTGTCAGTTTTCACGGTTCCTTCTCAAGCAATAGCTATTAGTTTATTGGCAATTATTGGGCTAGTAAAACACTTAAAAAAATCAGGATCAAGACGAGATTTTTTTCTTATTTTTATAATCGGATTACAGATTCATTGGTTATTGTCTCGTCTCCCTTCATTCGAAAACTTTTTTATTTACTTTATTAGTACAACTAAGACCGAAAATATGCCTTTTGTCTGGTTGAGTTTAGGGCTTTTTCCCTATTTAATTATACTTATTTTGTTCAGAAAAATATTTATTAAAAATAATCAAGTTAAAGTATCTAAATTTAGTGGATACTTGGCTTTCTTATTGGGTATAAACTTAACAATTATTAGCTTATTCAATCCCTTATTAAGAAGCATAAATTTACTCTTATCAACCCTAACATTAGCTTATGAAACACGCTCTCAATTAAAAAGCACAACCTCTCCTCTCAAAACATTCGCCCTAATAACCCATGTTACTTTTTTACTAACAATTGGATCAATAATTAACTATTTTTTTTCTACCCTATCTATTAATATATGGTCAGTTATTCTCCTAGGGTTAATGATAGTTGAGATTTTCCTATCCTTCATCTGTTTACCAGAAGAATCTGTACTAAATAATTTCAACAAAAGTACCTGGAATATGGGACTATTTTTAGGAGCAATATCCTATGGTTTATTCTGGTTTAATCTTCCATTTAATAGTCCTTTTTGGAGTTTTAGTTGGTTAATTGTTCCCTCATTTATGACAACAATAGCTACTTGGTATTTACCCCGAAGACAGTTGGCTAGTGAATTAAGCGTTATTGCTGCATCAATTATGCAAGCATTGACAATCTTTTTCCCCGAAACTCGCTTAATAGGATTAATAATAGCAACAGTTTTAATGGTGATAAATACTCGATATTTACGTCACTTTGTTTCAGCAAGTATAACTGTGGGTTTTGGTTTAACTTCAATTTTCTTCTATTTATATTCTTTGAATTTATACCCTTCTCTTTGGATACTTTCAGGAGTCATTATTACCCTTCTTTTATGGTTTATTCGTCATGTACTAATCGATAACACATCAGACTTATCTGTAACTTATGCTAAAGTCTTTGATAGTTATGCTTATGCTTTGTCTTTCATAGTTTTGATTAGATTAATTGATATAGCATTAATTTATACTTCAGCAACAAATACCTTTATTTCATCTATTTTGTTAATAATAACTGTTGCTTATCGTAGTTGGCAACCTTCTCTAGAACAGAATAAATCATCATTATGGTATAGTGTATTAATATTAGCTATTGTTCCCCTTCCTCCCTTATCTTTACCATCATGGGGATGGATAACATTAGCGATCGCTACAATTTTAATGGTAGTGCAAACACAGATTATAAAGCAAGTTAAAGCCGCATTAATTGCCATTGGGTTTGTATTAGGATTAATGATGGTAATTTTGGAAGAGAATGGATTAAGATATTCTGAAGAGTTTTGGGCATATTGGTTATTAATAGGTACAAGTTGTGCTATTTTATTTTGGATAATTCGATACTTTCTTAGTTACTATCAATTTGACTTTATTAGCTATTATAAACCAGCACTAAATATATGGGCAATTAGTTTATGTAGTTTAGTTTTAGTGGCTTTGACTTTATTATCATTTGCTTTTTATTGGGACTATATGGCTTCTTCTTTAGGCTCAATAACTGCAGCTTTATTATTATTTACAACTATTTTTTACCACAGTTATAAACGTCCCAATAACTGGATTGTTTATATATTAGGTTGGAGTTTAGAACTGTTGATTATTAATATTTTGGAATTCTTTGATCAGTCTTTAATTATCTTAGCTATTACTAATGTTATCTTGGGAATTTGTATCCAAATCATAGGAGAATGGTGGCAAAAAAGAACAGGGAAAGTACACTTTTTAAGTAGTTGGCATATATTACCCCTTATATATGGTGCATTAGGAGCAGCATTACGATGGAATTATTTTAATAGTTGGACAGGTTTAACCTCCCTTGGTTTAGCCTTAATTATTATTGGTATTGGACGAAGAAAACAACAGTTTAAACCCCTGATTTATATAGCTATGGGTGTATTTTCTTGGTCTGCTTATGAATTATTATTTTATCAAATATCTACCTTACCTTGGGGCGATCGCTGTTTAAGTATGGCAGCATTAGCAACAACAATTATGTATTTTTATCGCCTTTCGTCACCTTGGTTATCTTCCTATCTTCACCTAACCCAAAGCGAGTTAAAAGTTTTTGCTCATTTACACTGGTTTTTAGGAAGTAGTTTCCTGGGTATTTCCTTATTATATCCTGTCACATCTCAGCAGTTAATTGGACTGAGTGCAGGGATATTTTTAAGCCAATATGCTATCATGGAAGGGCGTAACTTTCTAGAGCCAAGACAAGGAGAAATCTGGGTTTATTTAGGATTTTTAGAAGGGGCATCTATAGCAATCTATGCTGCTTTAAATATTCCTCCTATTTATTATTTAAACTACTTTTTTGAACGTTGGATAGGAACTGTTTTGGCTTTATTAAGTGTAGTGGTTTATAGTCTTCCTTGGAGACAATGGGGGTGGTCAAAAAGACCTTGGAGTTTACTCGCTTTTTGTTTACCCTTAGTAGGGGTTTTTAGCACGATTTCCGAGCTTAATTATCTAACATTATTACTGGCTGCTATTTGTTATGCTATCCTCTCGAAAATGGCAAATAGACCCCGTTTATTTTATCTTAGTTTAATCTTAATTAATGTTGTTGTTTATGATTGGATAGACGAATTAAATAAGCTGGATCCTATTTTATATTCTAGTTTACTTTGTTTATCTATCTTATTAATCATTATTATTGAACCAATTTGTCAAGGAGAAGAAGGAAAAAAAATAAGACACTATTTACGTCTCATTGCCACAGGAATTATCTGTACTATCTCCCTATTATTTTATACAAAAACAGGAATTATCCCAGGAACAATTAGTCTTCTTCTTATTGCCATGGGTTTATCATTAAGAACTCGCGCCTTTTTATTTAGTGGAACAATAACTTTTATACTCAATGTATTTTACCAATTAGTTATTGTCAGTTTCACCTATACCCTCTTAAAATGGATCATAGGTTTGCTCATAGGATTAACCCTTATTTGGATAGCTGCTAGTTTTGAAAATAGGCGCACCCAAATAAGCACCTTAATTAACCATTGGATGAGAGAATTTGAAGTATGGGATTAGTTTGATAATTGACAATGGATAATTGATGATTGATAATTGTCTAAATAACATAGAGTCTTTAGATAACAATGACGAAAACTTCTTCAGAAAACGACGTTTCCTTAAAATCAATGCCATCTTGGTTAAAACGTCCCATTGGCAAAGCAAGTGAAATTTCCACAGTTCAAAAAATCATCAAAAAGCGTCATATTCATACCATTTGTGAAGAAGGTCGTTGTCCCAATCGAGGAGAATGTTATAGTAAGAAAACAGCTACATTTTTGTTAATGGGGCCAACTTGCACTCGTTCCTGTGCTTTTTGTCAAGTGGATAAAGGTCATGCACCCATAAACTTAGACCCCCAAGAAGCCCAAAAAGTGGCGGAATCTGTTAAATTATTAGGACTAAGGTACGTTGTCTTAACCTCCGTTGCTAGGGATGATTTAGACGACGGTGGGGCGCAATGGTTCGTGAAAACTATGGAGGCCATTCGTTCCCTTAACCCCGAAACTCAGATCGAAGTCTTAACCCCTGACTTTTGGGGAGGGAAAGCAGGAAAAATCAGTCAAAAACAACGGGTTTCTACTATTGTCGCGGCCAAACCAGCCTGTTATAACCATAATATTGAAACAGTACAACGTCTGCAAGCTCCCGTCAGACGAGGGGCAAAATATGAGCGATCGCTTGATGTGTTACGATGGGTTAAAGAACTCGATGCAACTATTGCCACCAAATCGGGACTAATGTTAGGCCATGGGGAAACAGAGTCAGAAATTATTGCCACCTTGCAAGACTTAAGAAGAGTTGGCTGCGATCGCCTAACTTTGGGACAATATATGCGTCCTTCCTGGCAACATCTCTCTGTTCAAAAATACTGGACACCCCAGGACTTTGATAAATTAGGAGAAATTGCTCGCTCTCTCGGTTTTTCTCATGTTCGTTCTGGTCCCTTAGTTCGTAGTTCCTATCACGCAGGGGACAGTTAATCAGGGTTTTCAACCGTTGCTAGTACAACATTGTCTTGTAGATCAAATGCTGAATTACTTTGATTGGTTGTTCCTAGTTCAAATAGATAAATTGCTTCATTATCGGCAATTTTAATTTTCCCATTTTCAACGTACTTTTGTAAAAAGAAATCAATAGTATTTTGATTAGCAAAAGGGGTAATATCAGGAACAGGATCTCCATTAACAAGAACTACAACTTGTGGCGTATTTGAATCATTGGTAGAAGCTGTTATACTTAAGCCATTACAAATTGAATCATTTCCTGAAATTGATTCTACATCAAAAGTTGTACCTGCTGGTTGAGTCGGTAAGTTTAATGGGGCATCAGTATTCCAGGTTTGTTGGGTTCCATCTATGTAAAGATTGGTCGTAACGGGAATGTCTTCTCCTCCTGCACCACAAGTAATCTCACCACCCAATACTTCAAATTTTAATCTAGCAGGTTGCTCAAGGACTAACTTTTGTTCAGGAGTGATCATAAAAGTCGGCGGACCGTCGGGAGGGCCACCTTGGATCACGTTGCTTCTAGCAAAAGCCATAGTTCCAACTTCATAAGCTATATTTTTCTGCCAAGTTATATTACTAACAGTGGTCGCTACATTGACTTTAACAAGTTTTTCTTGGGGGTCAACACAAGCATTAAATCCTTGAGGAGCATCTAGATTACTCGGTTGCCAATCTGGTAAACAATCTGGGGTTGTGGCTGTCTTATCAATGCTATCAATTAATACCTGGTATTGCCAATTTTCTGGGTTATTAATTTCAGCCTCATCATATTGTCCTGACTCATGAAAACTGGGGCCCCATCGCCCAATAACATTGGGGCCAATCCAAACATTTGTAGCAGGTTTTGTATAGTAAATAATCGGTTGAGGAAGGTCAGTAACTTGTAAAACTAAAATCGGTTTCGCACCATTAGGAAGGACAAATTCAGGGGCTTCAGCTAAGGCTGCCACTGCATCAGAATGAATTTTTTTTCCTGATTTAACTTCATCTGTAATAAATTCCAAGGCTCGATTGGCATTAGATTGAATCGTAGCTTTTGCTGAGGCTTTCTGATCGGCTGCTAAGACTTGAACTAAGCCTAGTCCAGCTACCCCAACAATCAATGAAGTTAAAGAAGCTCCTATTAATAGTTCTGCCAAACTGTGGCCAGAGTTAGAGTGATTTCTTTTTAGAAATGGTAATAGTTTGGTTAACTTCATGAGAATTATTGAAGTTAAAAATATAGAGGGATTTGCTGAACACCAAGTTATCATGCTTTTTTTGATCATGCAAGTATATACTTAAAAAAAATTTGTTCAAAAAAACAATTTTATCAAGCTTTAATAAAGTTTTTAATAATAATATGAAGCTTCAATTAAGCATTCTCTTCTTCTGAAAAAGTCAAGAGTGAAATTACTTATGTTCAGATTTGTATTATAATTGTAATTTATAGTTTATGTCCGTTATGATAAATAGACATAAACTAGGTAAGGAATTTGAGTAGTCCTCAGATTGTTAAGAAATATTACAGCACTTAATATTTCTTAATGGTAAGATCAAGATGAATACCACCCAGTAATGGAAATGACAGCAGTTGTGTTTGGAACCCTCCCCTTCTCCAATCAAGGTGGCGATCAGATCGTCAGTAAGGCCGTTAGTACCGCGATCGCCGCTTTATTTAAGCGAACAGGTAAAATAGAAGCAACAGTTAGGGCTGAGCCTGTAGCCAAATTATTACAAGGCAGTGTGGACGGTTTTGACTTCATCGGCAACGGAATGCTGATGTACAATGGCCTACGCATTGAAGGAATGGAACTCTATGTGCAGGCCGTTTCCATCGACTTCAGTGCCATTTTCAAGGGAGAGATCAAGCTCAGACAACCCACCCAAGCAACCATGCGAGTTGTGCTTACTGAAGAGGACTTAACGACTTCCTTTAATACTCCCTTTGTGGTGGAAAAGCTGCAACGGTTGCAGTATGAAGGACAAGGGTTAAACTTCCAGAAGACAGAGATGCTAGTTAATGAGGATAAATCCCTGACCATCAAAAGTCAAATTCAGTTGGGCAAAAGTGGGGAAACCATTGCCCTAGATATGACAGCTCAGACAGAGGTTGAGGAACGACGTAGAATTCAATTTACTAATGTCACCTATAAAGGAGATGAGAAGGCCAAAAATTTAGGAAAAGCTTTGATTGCTCATGTCAATGACTTGCTAGACTTAGATAAATTTGCTTTAGATGGGACACAACTAAGAGTAGATCGAGTTCGTATCCGTAAGAAAGAATTAATCTTTTATGGTATTGCGAAAATTGATCGCTTTCCCCAACGCAAAGTAAGATAAATATTGGGAGTAACCATGACAAAACTCAGCCTCTGCATGATCGTTAAAAATGAAGAAGCCAACCTCTCTAAATGTTTAGAAAGTGTCAAAAATATTGTTGATGAAATGGTTGTTATGGACACAGGTTCAACGGATAAAACCATAGAAATAGCTCAAAACTTTGGAGCAGTTGTTCCTACATTTGACTGGGGTGACGATTTTGCAGAGGCCCGCAATGAAGCCTTAAAGTATGTGACAGGAGATTGGGTATTAATTCTTGATGCTGATGAAGTTTTAAATAAAAAAGTGGCCCCACAAATCAAAGAAGCCATTGCCAATGAAGAGAATTTAGTGGTTAATGTAGTGCGTCATGAAATTGGAGCATCACAGTCCCCTTATTCTTTGGTTTCTAGGTTATTTCGTAAACATCCAGAGGTTAATTTTTCTCGTCCCTATCATGCCATTATTGATGATAGTGTAGTTGAATTATTAAAGAAAGAAAGCCATTGGAAAATTGTTGATCTTCCTGCTATTACGGTTTTTCATTATGGTTATACTCCAGGGGCCATCGCCTCTTTAGATAAGTATAATCGCGCTCAAAAAGCAATGGAAAGTTTTCTAGAGAAACATCCCAATGATCCTTATACTTGTAGTAAGTTAGGGGCTTTATACTTTCAAATAGGCAAAGAAAAACAGGCAGTAAAGTTACTGAAACAGGGATTAAAATCTAATAAAGCAGATAGCCATGTTTTGTTTGAACTGCATTACCATTTAGGGAATCTTTACGCTAGAGAGAAAGATAATGAAAAAGCAGTTAAACATTATCAAAAGGCTATTGAGCAACAAATAATGGGTCCTTTAAAATTAGGGGCTTATAATAATCTTGGGGTTGTATTACAAAGTATGGGAAACTTAAAAAATGCTGCTCAAGCCTATGAAACAACTCTAAAAATTGATCCTAGTTTTATCACTGGATATTATAACTTTGCTATGGTATTAAGTACCATGGGAAGGTTAGCCGATGCTGTGACAATTTATGAAAAATTAATCTCTTTAAGTCCTAATTATGCTTCAGCTTATCAAAATTTAGGGGTAGTATTATTTAAGTTAAAGAAACTTCACGAAAGTTCCGAAGCCTTTAAGAAAGCAGTTAGTCTTTATGAATCACAAAATAGTCAAGCAGAAGCGGATAAACTGCGAAATGGGTTAAAAGAATTAGGTATGTGGGAAGAATAAATTTGTAGGAGCAACCTCCTTGCAATTACCCTGTTTGATAGTTAGTTATTGTCAGTAAATATACTTACAATAACCACGCACTTCTTAAGATTGTAGTAAACCTAACTCTATTTTGTTAACTTCTGTCTTAAAACCCTAAACTTAGGTTGCACATATGTCGTATTTGTTGTAGAATTCGGCAAAAATGGATTAGTATCTCAGCAACAATGAAAATTATTACGCCATTGATTTCGTCAGAAAAACTACTGACAAACTTAGTAGAAAATGTCATAACAAGTGTAAAAGCTAGTAATTCAGTCGAAGATACATCATCGGTAGATGACGGAGAAAATGAAAAAAAAGCCGTCAATGATACATTACAAGAATTATGGACAAATTCACGGCAAAATATCATAGAACTCAGAAAATTCGGCAATTTATTGCTTGAAGAGACATCATCCGTAGATTATACGGAAATTGAGAAAAAAGTTATTAATAAGAAATTAGAAGAAAAAGAAGAGCTTGTCAAACAAATTTTTCAGCAGACACTAGATAGAATCATTAATAAAACTTTTGACAAAATTAGACAAACTTTAAATCCTCAAGTAATTTCAGTTTTTTTATTTTCTAAAAATGGTTGTATTGAAAAATATAAAACTTGGGGGAAAGATCGAAATAATAAGGATATAGAAAATGGCTGGCTAAAAGATGAAAGATATAACAGAGGACAAAGCTTTTCTGGAAAAGCAGCACAAGGTGATCCCTATGGAGAACCTCATTTTAGCAATAATTTAGATGAAGAAACACGAATAGGTAAACTAAGTTATGGAAAACATTATGAAGAAAAACTAGGTTTTTTAAAATGTGGAATCTCTGTTCCATTGGATAGTAATTATAGGACATTTGGTACCATTGAAGTTCTTATTTTATGTCGAAGAAATTGAAGAAACCGAGGAAGGTGATACAGATGAAACAGAAAATAATTAGAGTTACAACAGTTAGTAGACTTAGTGCTATTTTTGAGGATATATAATTGACTTAAGGCTTAGATATTATTTTATAATCTGTATTTTTATATTCAGATTATAATCGAAAATCAATTCCAAGAAAAATATCAAGAATAAGATAACTAATATATTTACTTTTCAAAAGTTGCATCAACCCTAAATGCCACATCGTTACCCCCTACACCTTATTGAAAGAGTGCGATATCGTATAAGAAAAAAGATATCAAGAAATATAAGGATTTTCATGGCGGATCAACTTATACGCGCAACGGCAGCAGATGGAGGTATTCGGGCGGTTACTCTCATTTCTACCCGACTCACTGAAGACGCAAGACAAAGACATAAACTTTCCTATGTAGCGACAGCAGCATTAGGTCGAACTATGTCAGCCGGATTATTATTAGCTTCTAGCATGAAACGAGAGGGTTCCCGTGTCAATATTCGCATCAAAGGCAATGGCCCTTTAGGGGGGTTATTAGTGGATGCAGGGTTAGATGGCACAGTACGGGGTTATGTGGCTAATCCTAGTATAGAATTGCCCCCAAACTCTCTAGGCAAATTGGATGTAGGGGGGGCCGTGGGAGCCGAAGGTTTCCTCTATGTGGTGCGAGATATTGGCTATGGTTATCCTTATTCGAGTACGGTGGAGTTGATGTCAGGGGAAATAGGGGACGATGTTACCCACTATTTAGCTACCTCCGAACAAACCCCCTCAGCTTTATTATTAGGGGTGTTTGTGGGGGCGCAAGGGGTGAGTGCAGCAGGAGGTTTACTGTTGCAAGTGATGCCCAAAGCGGCTAGGGATGAGCAGTTAGTAGAAACCTTAGAATCTCGTATTGGTAAGCTTTCGGGGTTTACACCTCTATTGCAGGCGGGGAAAACTTTACCCGATATTTTAGAGGAATTATTGGGAGATTTAGGGTTAGTTATTTTTCCTGAAGTTCAGATGTTACGGTTTGATTGTCGTTGCTCTTTTAGTCGGGTTTTGGGGGCTTTGAAATTGTTGGGTGAGGCAGAATTACAAGATATGATTGAAAAGGATGATGGGGCTGAAGCAACCTGCGAATTTTGTGGGGAAATTTATCAGGCTAATAGTAATCATTTAGCTCAATTAATTGAAGATTTACGCCTGGAATCTGTTTAATTTTAGGGAATGGGGAATAGGTAATAGGTAATAGGTAATAGGTAATAGCTATAAAAAGACCTAAACCCTAACCCCTAAACCCTAACCTCTAACTCACCAAGTAACTTTTCCTTCTAGTTTTTTACTCTTACTTTCTCCAATCCCTTTAACCCTTGTTAGGTCTTCTAATGAGGTAAATGGTTTAGTTTCACGGGCTTCAATAATTCTCATTGCCAAGGATTTTCCGATGCCTGGTAAGGTTTCTAATTCTTCTTGACTGGCGGTGTTTAAATTTATAATTTCTGTCACAGTTTCTGGTGATTTAACTGTTAATAATTTAGGGCAATTTTTAATATCTTCTTGGATTTTTGTGCTTAATTTTTCAGTAATTCCTACTGTAGAATTTTTATACAATCTATCAAATTCTTGTTGATAATGGGCGGTGACAATAGGATTTTTAATCACTAATAAGGTTTCATCATTTTGATAGTTTGC
>JAAUYB010015528.1_pt1 | contig 15274 bp, 14 predicted proteins | sample 7278071 | NCBI WGS metagenome assembly JAAUYB01 (sample SAMN14350121, study PRJNA611818) | marine sediment metagenome | isolation source: surface marine sediment (1.8m) | place: French Polynesia: Moorea | collected 2018-08
CGACGGCCACAACGGCGACATCAAAGAGGCGTCCGGCCGCCGTTGCGACGCCGCTGATCAACTCGCGCCGGCGCTGGTCGGGTTCGATGTTAAGCGGCCGGGCGTTGCGTGCGTGCGCGGCCCGCGCCAGCAGGGTGCCGGCCGGGCCGGCCCCCCAGATGCCGACTTGCTCGCCGCCCTTAAGGCTTGCCCGTTCGAGGGCGTTGAGGCAGCATGAAAGCGGTTCCGCAAATATGGCCGCGTCGGCCGCTAGCCCCTCGGGCACCGGGATCACACTCTGGGCCGGAACAGTGACATGGGGGGCGAAGCCGCCGTCGCGGTGAAAGCCCATGATTTGCATCTGGCGGCAGAGGTTTTCGGCGCCCGCCCGGCAGGCGGGGCACTGGCCGCACCACATGCCCGGGTAGACGTAGACACGCTCGCCGGGCTTGCATTGCCGGACGCCGCTGCCCACCGCCTCGACGGTGCCGACAACTTCTTCGCCGGGTACCCGGGGCAGGACCAGGTCGCGATGGCCAACCTGCACGATTTTTAGATCGGTCCGGCATAAGCCGGTCACGTCCACCCGGATCAAAACTTCATCTTCGCCCGGCGCCTGAAGAGGCATTTCCTGAAATTCGAACCGACCGATTTCGACCACGCGCACGGATGGCAAGGGCATGGCGATATCTCCCTCTTTTAATTTCGAAATGACGATGGGCTCGGAAAAAGTTCGATAGCAAGGCTTGCGAAGTCCGAGGAGTGAGGCGTACTTAAGTACGCTGCAGTGACGAGGGGTGAAGCGTAACGCCGCTATCGGACTTTTTACGAGCCCATCAAAAAAAGAAAAGGGTTTCCTGGGCGCAGAGCAGCCCAAGGAACCCTTTACCGTCAGGTCCTATCCATGCCGAACGGTCGTCTTCTGACTTCCGGATTATCCGCGGGCGGCTGTCTTCCCACGCAGCTACTGTCCATGTCCACCCTTAAATGGCATCTTTCGGCCCAGCTCGGCGTTCTCGCTCACTTTTGCCTGGGCCTGTAACTAATTCTGCCGTTTATGAGTGGACCCTACGTAGCGCCACGCAGTGACCAAATTGCAGCCCGGCGTCCCCGGTCACAGCGGCGGGTCCGTCACGGTTTCGCACCGTGTTCCGTTACCGGTCGGCTCGGCGAGTTTTCTACCAACGCGTCGGAGGAAAGTCAAACCATCCGCCGATCTAAGTTGATCATCGTTGGCGGCACTTCTTGACATGAGGGTCAAGACGCCTATATTCATCAAAAATATTCATGTTGAGCGGCGCGAGGGATCTGGCCTGATGACCGCCCGGCAACCTGACCAAAAGGTGCCAAATCCAGCCCTTCATGGGGAACATGAGGTGACATTGCAAATGGATCGAACCTCTCCTGTGCGAGAGGTTTTCGTTGTTCAGGCCGACAAACCCAATGGAGGTCAGATATATGAATGATCAACCGCAAGGATTCGGAACCCGCAGCATCCACGCCGGGCACGCGCCCGATCGCCAGACCCTCGCCCGTGCGATTCCCATTTACCAGACTTCTTCCTATGTATTCGAAGACACGCAGCATGCGGCGGATCTTTTCGGTCTGCGCAAATTCGGCAATATCTATACACGTATCATGAACCCCACCACCGATGTCCTGGAACAGCGCATTGCAGCCCTCGAAGGCGGCACCGCGGCCTTGGCGGTGGCCTCCGGCCAGGCCGCCGAAACCCTGACCGTCCTGACGCTGGCCAAGGCCGGTGACGAAATCGTGGCCTCCACCGATCTCTACGGTGGCACGGTCAGTTTGTTCACCCACACCTTCAGTCGGCTGGGCATCAAGGTCAACTATGTACCGCCCAACGATATCGACGCCTGGGAGCGCGCCGTGACCGATAAGACCCGGGCGTTTTTCGTCGAAACCATCGGCAACCCCAAGCTCGACATCATCGATATCGGCGCCATTGCCGAAGCCGGCCGGCGCCACGGTGTGCCGCTGGTGGTCGACAACACGGTGACGACGCCCTATCTATGCCGGCCGATCGAACACGGGGCGGCCGTGGTGGTCCATTCGGCCACCAAATTTATCGGGGGGCACGGCACCTCGATCGGCGGGCTGATCGTGGACGCCGGCAATTTCGACTGGCTGGGCTCGGGGCGTTTTCCGGATTTCGACGCGCCCGATCCGGCCTACCATGGTTTGAAGTTCGTGGAGACTTTCGGCGATCTGGCTTTCATCCTGCGGGCCCGCGTGCTGGGTCTGCGCGATATGGGCGCGGCCATGAGCCCCTTCAACGCCTGGCTTTTTCTGCAAGGGCTCGAAACGCTTCATCTGCGTATGGAACGCCATGCGGCCAATGCCCTCGAGGTGGCCCAGTTCCTGGAGAATCACGACTGCGTGAACTGGGTGCGCTATCCGGGCCTGGCCTCGGCGCCCACGATCCATCTGAAGGATAAATATTTGCCCCAGGGCCAGGGGGCGCTGGTGGGATTCGGCATACGGGGCGGCCAGGAGACGGCCGTCAAGTTCATCGAAAGCCTCAAGCTCTTCAGCCATCTGGCCAACATCGGCGACGCCAAGAGCCTGGTCATTCATCCGGCCTCCACCACCCATGAGCAGTTGACGGAAGAAGAACAACGGGCCGCCGGCGTAACGCCTGATTTTATCCGCCTGAGCATCGGCATCGAAGACGTCGAAGACATTATTGCCGATCTTGACCAGGCCCTCGAAGCCGGGGTGGCCTGCACCGCTTAGCCCGGTGCTTGAACGCGGCGGACACATTGCCTGCGAGGAAGAAAACGATGTTCATCGAACGCCATTCGGTCGGCCTGGTCGATTCCCAAAGCTATGTTTTCGGCAGTCCGGAAGATCCGCTGGTCCTCGATTCCGGCCATACGCTGGGGCCGGTCGAACTGGTCTACGAGACCTATGGCACCCCCAACGAGGCGCGCAGCAATGCCATCCTGATCTGCCACGCCCTGTCGGGCGACGCCCACGCGGCCGGCATTCACGACCCGCATGACAAGCGGGTGGGATGGTGGGACGTCATGATCGGGCCGGGCAAGGCTTTCGATACCGAGCGCTACTGGGTGATCTGCGCCAACGTGATCGGCGGCTGCAAAGGCTCCTCCGGCCCGCGCACGACCAATCCGGCCACCGGCCGGCCCTATGGCAGCGATTTCCCGCTGATCACGATCGGAGACATGGTCGCGGCCCAGAAGCGGCTGGTGGAGCATCTGGGTATCGAACGTTTGTTCTGCGTGGTGGGCGGCTCCATGGGCGGCTTCCAAGCCCTGGAGTGGTCCCTGCGTTATCCGGACCAAGTTCACTCTGTCATCTGTATTGCGGCCGGGGCCCAACTCTCCACCCAGGCCATTGCTTTCAATGCCGTCGGGCGGCATGCCATCACCTCCGATCCCGACTGGCAGGGGGGCCATTACTACGATACGGGCGGACCGGTTCGCGGGCTGGCCATCGCCCGCATGGTGGCCCATATCACCTACCTGTCCGAGATGGCGTTGAACGACAAATTCGGTCGTCGGCTGCAGTCCGCCGACCGGCTGAGCTACGACATCCATAACGAGTTCGCGGTGGAGTCCTACCTGAACTACCAAGGCACCCGTTTTACCGAACGCTTCGACGCCAACAGCTACATCTACATTACCAAGGCCATGGACTATTTCGATATCCGGCGGACCTACGGACCGCTCAAAGATGCCCTGGCGGCAACGACGGCCCGTTTTCTGGTGGTGTCTTACAGTTCGGACTGGCTCTTTCCCAAAATCCAGTCCCAGGAGATCGTGCGCGCGATGATTGCCGGCGACCGGGATGTGTCTTTCGTTGAAATCGATTCGCCCCACGGGCACGATGCTTTTTTGATCGATACCGATCGTCTCACGCGGATCACGTCCGCCTTTCTCGACGGCAGCCAAAGGAGTAAGCCTTTTGCAACATGACCGCCAGCGCGTCAACTACGTCAACACGCTGACCCAGACCGACTGGGACATGATCACCTCGATCATTCCCGAAGGTTCGCGCGTGCTGGATCTGGGGTGCGGGGACTGCGCCCTGTTGGGAGAGCTGGTGACCCGTAAGAAGGTCCGCGGGCGGGGGGTGGATATCGACGGATTGCGTCTGGTGGACGGCATGGCTTTAGGACTACCGGTCTACCAGGGCGATCTGGATGACGGTCTGGCGGATTTTGCCGATGATGCCTACGACTATGTGATTCTGAACCAAACCCTTCAGGTGGTCAAACATCCGCAAATCGTTCTGCGGGAAATGATGCGCATCGGTCGGTTCGGCATCGTCGGGTTTCCCAATTTCGGCCACTGGTCTTTGCGGACCGGCCTTTTCTTCGGCGGCCGGGCGCCCAAATCACCGGCCCTGCCGTTCGAGTGGTACAACACGCCCAACATCCGGGTGCTGACGATTCGGGACTTCCGGGCCTTCTGCCGCGAAGAAAACCTACGTATCGTGGCCGAGCACTATCTGATCCTCAACCAGTGGCGACGACATTTTCTGGCACGCCACAGCGCCAATCTGATGGCCCATATCGGCTTGTTCGTCGTGGCCCGAAACGATGAAGGCCAACATTAATGCCCATGTATAATATTGTTTTCTGATTGGTCTGCTTAAACTTGATCATTTCTATCACAACAATGGATCAAAACACATGCCCCTCAAAACCTACCACCTGCCGGTCCAGGTTTACTACGAAGACACCGACCACTCCGGCGTGGTCTACCACGCCAATTATTTAAAATACTTCGAACGGGCCCGGGAAGGGGTGATCGGGCCGGCGGCCCTGGTGGCCTTGTGGAAGGAGCAGGGCCTGGGTTTTGCCGTCTACAAGGCGGACGTCAACTTCCTGGATGGGGCCGAGTTCGGCGACACCCTGGATATCGTTTCCACCGTGCGCAAAGACAGCGACTACCGGCTGGTCTGGCAACAGGAGGCCTGGCGCCCGGGAGCGGCCAAGGCCGCCGTGCGGGCCGAGATCCATCTGGTCTGCGTGGACCGGGAGAAGAACTTGAAACCGATTCCCGATGTGGGCATCGACTTCGACCGGTAGATTATCAGCGTCGCGGTCACTATCGGTAGCGCTATCGAAACGGTGCTTTTCGTACTTCTTTTAAACAAGGGACATATCGATCCCCTTCCCGATGGCCATGCCGAATGGTTTTGATTCGGAACGTGATGCGGCCAATGTCTGAAACCCCATCTAAAATTATAAAATCACCGTAATTTATGGTTGCGGGACAGGTCAACCTCTAAGAGGGGCGCGGGAAGCTGTTCGGTTGACACGTTGAATTTGCGGCCCTGCGGAGCGAAGGCGGCGGTTTCCGCCTGTTTGAGCGGAGGCAGTCGGACGGCCAGTGGCTTGCGCGCCAGGGCGACCGACCAGATTTCACCGGCGGTGCGGGGAAACAGATAGGCGTCCTTGTAGGTCAGCACGACGGCGAGACGATTGTCGCTGTGGATATCCAGGGCCGTGGGCTGTGACTTAATATGCCCCCAACGCGGATCGGCGATCAGATCCGCAGCGGTGGGCGGTGGAATCCGGGGCACCTCACCGACGCGCCGGGCGGTGACTACGCGGCCCGCAGCGGGACGCAGCGGCAGGGCGTAGATTTGGGGCGGTGTCGTGCGCTTGGTGATCAACAGAATTTGCTCGGCGTATGGGTCGACCCCGGCGGCTTCGCAATCCCGCGGACCGTCTTCATAGCGAAAACGAAACTGCCAGGCGATGGCGATGCGGGGCGGAAATCCGCCGGACACCTGGCGCGTGGGCTCGGTCACCACGTAGATGGCGACGCTATCCCGGACAGCATGATTGTCGCCCACGTCGGCAATCAGAATGAACGCGCGGCCTTCGAGTTCAAATCCGGCCAGGTCTTCCCAATCGGTATTGACAGCACCCTCGATAGCGACTTGGCCCTGGTCGCGCCCATCCGTCCCAACCGCGAAAAGCTCAGCCGGGTGACCGCCGTCGTTGACCATCCAGAGAAGACCGGCTTCGCGGCGGGCGTGCGCCATTCCACTGGCTTCGGTCAGGGCCGGGTTACCGATCAAGCCAGCTTGCCGCATCGCAATAACAGGACGCTCGGTTGATGCGTCCTCTGGTGGTGGCAGTGCACGGCAACCGCTTAGAAGAGCGATCACCATCCCAAGGAGGGCCGCCCCAAGCAACGGATAACCGATGACGTTGATTTTCTTCACAGCCTGTCTTTTCGATGTGGAAATTACCCAAGATCTAATGCTACCGGAAGATATGGGCCGTTGTCATACAACCCCTTTGAAACATGGTCTCGGGCGGAATTCGTCGCGGTCTTCGATCTCTCCCGCTCAGCGCTGATAAGCGCTAAAGTCATTGATCGCCCGCCTGGTGACACGATCAACCTCCTGAATTTAAACCATAGATCAACTCACGTCGTGTCTTGAATCCTTACCGGATGTATGAAATTGTGCACCATGCCAGCGGCTACTCAACATGAAATGTGTTCTACATGCGTGGGGGACAATAATATTTATATTAAATTCAATTGGTTAAAGTCAATCGGCATCAAGAGGCCCGCTGGCCCGATCTTTGCTGCCAACTAGATCATGCCCCTGCCCCTTTTTCAACGTCTGATGTCCGGCTACCTGGTTTTCATGCTGGTGCTGGCGGCCGTCGGGATTTTCGTGTCGATCCAGCTCAATCGCCTCAATGCGATCATCCAGAAGGTGGCCCATGTGGACAGCGAAATCATCCGCCTGGGAGAAGCGCTGACGGAAACAACTGCGTCCCTGGTGCGCTTCGAGAAGCGCTACCTGGTGACGAAAGACGATGCCTTCTACCGCCGCTTCAAGGAAATCCGCCGGGCGTATTTGAACATTCACGAACGTCTACAAAGCCTGGCGGCATTAGATAGCATTGGGCGCCAGGTCGAACGTATCGGTGTCGTGAGCCGCGATTATTTTGCGCTGGTCGACCGGGAGCATGAAGAGGTCCGCGAGGATGAGGACCAAACCACCGGGGTCTACCATGAGCGCAAGGCCGATCTGATCGAGGCGCTGCGCCAGCATTTGCAGCACTTGATCAGCAGTGTGCGCCGTCTGCGCGATGAAAAAATCGAACTGTCCAGCCGTATCAGCACCGCTGTGGTCCGCATGAGTGTATTGACCGTGCTGGTGGGCATTGCCATCGGACTTCTGGTATCGTTCGGCAATACCCGCAGCATCAACCGCTCGATCAAAATGCTGCAACGCAAGACCCGTGAGGTGGCCGCCGGTCGGTTTACGCCGCTGCCCGCGATTAATTCACCGCCTGAAATCGCTTCCCTGTCGCAGGAATTCGACACCATGTGCCTGCGTTTGGGAGAGCTCAATGCCATGAAAGAAGATTTTATTCGCCACGTTTCCCATGAACTGCGTACCCCCCTGACGGCCATCAAGGAGGCCTCCAGTCTGTTGTTGGAGGAACGCTTCCGGCAGCAGCCGGAAAACGAACATCAGTTGCTGGGGATCGTCAAAGACGAGTGTGAGCGTTTGATTGCGTCGGTCAATCGGATGCTGGATCTTTCCCGTATGGAAGCCGGGATGATGGATTACGTCTTTGAATCCCTGAGCCTGCCGGATCTCGTGCGCCGCAGCGTGCTGAAGCTGGCGCCGATCGCCATCGCCCGGGGCATTTCCCTCGAGATCCGACCGGTTGCCGATTTGCCCAAGGTGAGGGCCGACCGCGAACGGGTCTATCAGTTGTTGGAAAACCTGATCGGCAACGCGCTCAAGTTCTCGGAAACCGGCGGTGATGTGTCTATCGAAATGTCAGCGCCGGAAGCGGCGCCGGCCACCCTGCGCGTGCAGGTGGTCGACAACGGATGCGGCATTCCGTCCGATCAGCTGGAGAATATTTTCGACAAATTTCATCGCATCGACGATGGACGAGAAACCCGGCGCGGTACCGGGCTGGGTCTGTCGATCGCCAAGCATATCGTTACCGCGCACGGAGGTAGAATATGGGCCGAAAGCCGTTTGGGAAAAGGCAGCACTTTCTGCTTCACCTTGCCCTTGGCTGGATCGGATTGATCCTTGTGGGCGGGTGCCAGCATTTCCAGACCGAGGTGCCGGCAATTGACGATGAACTCGCCCAGGCGGAAGCCTGCTGGCGCCAACAGGATTTCGTCTGTGCCGATCGTCTGTTGGTCCCGGCCATCGATCCGGTGGCGGCGGCCGACCCGCGGGCGATTTATCTGGCCGGCCTGGTGGCGGTCGATGCCCGTAATCCGGCTCAGGATATCGAGAGGGCCTGTCAATGCTTCCAGCAGTTGACGGCCCAACACCCGGAAACCCCGCAGGCCGCCAATGCTGCGGTCTGGTTGGGTCTAATCCGTCAGGTGGACGCCCAGGCGGAGGCAATCATCCGGCTGGAGGCCGACAACGGCCGCATGCAGCAGACGATCGAAGAGCAGCAAGCAACATTGCGTCTGATGACAAAACGCCTGGAGCGCTTGAAGGCGGTTGATCTTTCCCTCGAATAGCCGTTTAGGCCCCGATGCTCGAGAAAGGCAGACATGAACAACACCAACCCTACTCACCGTATGGATAAAGCCACCCGGCATATCCTGGTCGTGGACGACGATCCCAACCTGCTCCAGGTGCTCAAAATGCGACTGATGGCCGGCGGTTACACCGTGTCCACGGCCTCGGATACCGAAACCGTCCATCGCCGGCTCCAGGAGGAAACCTATGACTTGGCCTTGCTGGATCTGAAACTCCAGGACGCCGACGGTATCGATTTGATGGAGACCCTGCATGCGACTCATCCGGAATTGCCCGTGATCATCTTGACGGCCTACGGCACCATTCAAACCGCTGTCGATGCCATGCGTCGGGGGGCGTTCAGCTATTTGACCAAGCCTTTCGACGGCCAGGAGCTGTTGATCCAGGTCGAGAAGGGCCTCGAACAGCAGCGCCTGTCACGTGAAGTGCGGCGGCTGCGCAGCATGGTCAATGGTGCTTATCGCTTTGAAAATATCATTGGCCGCAGTGAGGCCATTCAGGCGGTTCTGGCGCAGGTTTCGCAGGCGGCCCAATCGGAGTCGAGCGTCTATATCGAGGGTAAGAGCGGCACAGGTAAGGAGTTGATCGCCAAAACCCTGCATATGTGCAGCGGCCGCAGCAAAGGGCCGTTTGTGGCCATCAACTGCGCGGCAATTCCCGAAACCCTGCTCGAAAGCGAACTCTTCGGCTATGCCAAAGGTGCTTTCACAGGGGCCGATCGCAACCGCAAAGGCTTGCTGGCGGAGGCCCACGAAGGCACTTTTTTTTTGGATGAGATATCGGAAATGCCTTTGAGCATGCAGGTCAAGCTCCTGCGGGCGCTGGAGGAGCGCACTTTTTATCCGCTGGGCAGCCGGACGACGGTGGCCGTCGATATCCGTATCATCGCGGCTTCCAACAAGAATCTTGACGCTGAAATCCAAAAAGGAACGTTTCGTGAGGACCTGTACTACCGCATCCACGTCATTCCCATCAAACTGCCCACCCTTAAGGAGCGCAAGGAGGACATTCCGCTGTTGGCCAAACACTTTCTGGAAAAATACGCCCGGGCCATGGAGAAGAACATCAGCGGATTTGCGCCGGCGGCCATGCGCAAACTGATGACTTACGAGTGGCCCGGCAACGTCCGTGAACTGGAGAACACGGTGGAGTGCGCCGTGGCCATGTCCGAGGTCTCCCAGATTCAGGAACACGTGATTTTGCAGCACCCCTTTCAGCAGGGCCAGAGTGGTAAGGCGATCGTCCCCCTGAGGGCGGCCAAGGCCGATTTTGAGCGGCAATATTTAATTCAACTGCTGGAGTCGACCCGCGGCAACATCAGCCAGGCCTCGAAACTGGCCGGAAAATACCGGGCCGATTTCTACAATCTGCTGAAAAAACACGATCTCGACCCCGACCGCTTCCGTGGGGCCTGATCCAGACCTACCACCGTCCCCAAACATCAGGGAGTATGCTGTCCTTGAGAATGCTTCCTGAGATCGCGACGGGTTCCCCCACAGCGACTTGCTCACTCGCCCACACGGTCCACGAAACCAACATGGCCAACGCCGTGACGACCAACAATGCGCGTACCAATTTTTCCATCTGTAAACCTCCCATAATGGATTCCCCAAGATTCCGCTGCAGGGCTGTCAACGCATTGTCCTTATCTTTACTGGGATTGCCCCGGGGTGAAATGAAACGACCCTGCAATCGGCGCGAAGTATTGGAGCAAGGAGGGTGCCAGGAGAGATAAAATTATAAGCAATTGAAATTATTTCTGTTGGTAAACGGTGGTCAATCCGCAAAGTGTCGGAAATCATACGGGTGGTGCAGGTATAAGGCTACATATATCAATAATTTATTTGATTTCAATTGGTTAAAGTAAAATATCCTGTCAGGTGAGGCGTGTTTTGTAGGATTTTTCCATCGATTTGCGCCTGTTCTAAAAGGGACAAAATCAAACTATTTGAATAATTTTAAGTGGATATAACAGCGGCATGTTTATTGCTGTAGTCTGGGCAGGGGGCGGCCAATCGTCTGGGAAGCCTGAAAGGAGCCTGAAGATGAAAATCCTGATCGTGGATGACAACACCGTGATTCTTTCGGTTATCGAGGCCATTTTGAGCCAGGAAAACCACGAGGTCTTCTGTGGCAGCAACGGTGTGCTCGGTTACAATCAATACCTGAACATCCGGCCGGATCTGGTGGTGACCGATATCGAGATGCCCTGGCAGGACGGCATCTCAATGGTTCAGTCCATCCGGCGCCACGACCCGTTGGTGCGCACCCTATACATGACCGGCAATCCAGGACCCTATCTGGCAAGCCTTAACTTGGAGCAGCGCTGCCATCCGGTGGAGGTCCTTTACAAGCCTTTTACGCGCTCGGCCCTTTTGAGGGCCATCAACGATGTGATGTTGCAAGAGATCAACCCGGCCATGATGCGTCAGAAGGCCGCCCAAAGGGCGATGCCCAAAAACAAGCGCTTCCGGGAATCGCTGAGTCGGGCCAAGTTCAAGGTGGAGGGCCTCTATGAAAGGGCTGAACATCCTTATGCTGATGTTCGCGGTTTTGCTGATCATTTCGCGGGTGATCGCCGCCGAGCCAGTGCCGGCCGATGATCCCTCCGATCGACTGGTAAGCGGGACCATATTGTCGATCAGCTATGTGACGGGAGATTTGCTGCTCAGCCCGGACGAAGGCACCGTTATCGTCCTCTATGGGGTCGATGCCGCTGCTTTGCGGGGCCTGGGTGCCGGTGACCGGATCACCGTTCGGCTGGGCGCCAATTCCGAGGTGCGTGAAGTCGCCCGCAAGGAACGCTAAGCCGGTCAGGGATGACGGGCGGCTTCATTGCGTTGTGATAATGATCTCCATCTGGATTTGACCGGTGCACGGCCGCATTGGGATCCAGGCGAACGCCTGTGATGCCACCGCCCTTTCATCAAGCCATCCTCTTAGTGTAATCTAAACGAACGCCAATTCAAATCGGATCATAGGCCCACTGCAGGTAAACGGCGCCCCAGGTAAAACCGGCCCCGAAAGCAGCCAGGACCAGATGGTCTCCCCGGCGTAACTGCGTCTCATAGTCGTGCAGGCAGAGTGGGATCGTGCCGCTGGTGGTGTTGCCGTATTTATGGATGTTGAGCATCACCTTTTCAGGTCCGATGCCCATTTTTTCGGCGGTGGCATCGATGATCCGTTTGTTGGCCTGGTGAGGCACCAGAAAGGCCACGTCATCGGCCGCGAGCCCGTTGCGGGCCATGATTTCATAGGCCACCTGGGCCATATTCTTCACGGCAAACTTGAAGACCGTAGAGCCCTCCTGATAGACGAAATGCTCGCGGGCCTCAAGGGTGGTGATGCTGGGGGGGCGGCGGCTGCCGCCGGCTTTCATGTGCAGATGGGGCTCTCCGGCGCCATCCGAGCGCAGGAGGGCGTCGCGCAACCCGAGGCCGTCTGTCGATGGCTCCAGCAAAACGGCCCCGCCGCCGTCGCCGAAAATGATGCAGGTGGCCCGGTCCTGGTAATCGACGATGGCGGACATCTTGTCCGCTCCCACCACGATGACTTTACGGCTGTAGCCGCTGGCAATGTATTGGGCGGCCGTGGTCAGGGCAAATAAAAAACCGGAGCAGCCGGCCTGAAGGTCGTAGCTGAAGGCATTCACGGCCCCGACGGCATTGGTGATAATATTGCCTGTGGCCGGGAACAACATGTCCGGGGTCGTGGTGGCACAAATCAGCAGATCGATTTCGCCGGGATCCGTGGCGGTTTTTTCCAGAAGACCCCTGACGGCGGCGGTGCCAATCACCGAGGTGCCCTGATCGTGCCCCTTTAAAATGCGCCGTTCCTTGATGCCGGTGCGTGTGGTGATCCAATCGTCACTTGTATCCACCAGGGCGGCCAGTTCGTCATTGGTCAGCACATAATCCGGCACCCAGGCATGAATTCCGGTGATGGCAGCCCTCTTGGTTCCCATGGTTATCGCCATCCTTTCAAGATTGACGGTTGCGTTGAGAATCCGTTAGCGGCAGGTGGCGTAGTTCGCGTCATGCTGGTTTAGGGTAACTAAGCCGCTTTACAAATATTTCGCAAGCCTTGATTGCGATTAACTGACAAGGCCATCCCGAATCAAGGCGTTGATCACGGCGAACAGGATGCCTTCGACCCTTTAACCGCCTGTTAAGCCAGTTCCAGCGATTCCCCGGGTTTCAGAAGGGCCACGACGGACTCCGTTTCTTTCTCCACGCGTTGCTTCCAGGCGTCCACGTCCTGTTGGATGACATCGAAGGTGTCATAGTGGATCGGCAGTACCTGGCGTGGTTCGATCAGCTTGACCGCCCGCAAGCTATCCTCGGGTCCCATCGTGAAATTATCGCCGATGGGCAGGACGGCCAGATCGATCCCCTCTTCACCGATCAATTTCATGTCGTAGAAAAGCCCCGTATCACAGGCATGGTAAATCTTGCGGCCCTGGATGTAGAAAAGAAACCCACAGGGGTTCCCACCATAGGAGCCGTCCGGCAGGGCCGAGCCGTGGTGGGCGATGGTCAGCTTGACCCGCCCCCAGGGATAGTTAAAACCGCCACCGATATGCTGCGGGTGGGCTTTTTCCAACCCCTGGCCCAACAGCCAGTTGTGGATCTCGAAGTTGGAAATCACGGTGGCGCCGGTTCGCTTGGCAATGTCCACCGTATCACCCACGTGGTCGCCGTGGCCGTGGGAGACCAGAATATAATCCGCTTGCACCTGATCGGCGGGAACCGGTGCCAGAGGATTGCCGGTGATGAACGGGTCTACCAGAAGTTTGGCCTCGCCGGTTTCGATCATTAGGCAGGCATGACTGTACCAGGTAACTTTCAGCGCCATGATATTTCCTCCTTCCAGGGTTGAAGCATCTTTAACCGAGTGGTTCTTGCGATCCGCAAAAATTAGGAACGGGTTGCCCGAAAATCAAAATGCCCCATCCTAAGACCAAGCGGCGCCGATGACAACCCCCAATGGGATCATCATGGGCCCCAGGTTTCTGCGGGCCTCTGTTGAGCAGGGGCGCATGATCTGGGGATCACCTCTGGACTTCGGGGTTGGGATGACATAAGCTTCGGTTGTCACGGGTTTTACCCGCTTTACGGCCGAGACCGACCGCTTATCGCGATCGTCAGGAGCGCTTATGGATGACATGATGCCCTTTCCCGATTTTTCCGACAAGATCGTCCTGATCTATCTCATGGGCCGGTCGCCCGACGACGGGGTCCTGCTGGAGCGTGCCGTTTTCGAGGTTCAGGGGGGCCGCGTTTTTCTGATCGGCGACTTTGCCGAAGGCGCGTCCGCCAACGACTGGGTGGCCGGGGTGCGCACGGCGCTGGCCTGGGACAGCGTTCAGCAGTATTTTATCTTCACTTCCATGGAAGACTACATGGCCCGTGCCTCGAGGGCTTTCACCAGCGAACCGTACCACTGAAAACAGCCGGCCCACGGATACGTCGCCATGACCGATATGCTTGTCAAACTCTATGACCTGACCGCCCAATCCTCTGTGCCTTCAGCGAACACGACCGTCCGGCGCGCCCTGGCCACCGAACGGCCCGCCGTGGTCCGCTGGGTGCGCTGGCACTTCGGCGCCGGCTGGGCCGCCGAATGCGAACCGGCATTCGGGCGTATGCCCGTGAGTGCGTTCATTGCCCTACATGACAACCAGTTGGCGGGGTTCTGCGTCTACGACTGCACGGCCCGGGGCATGCTGGGGCCCATCGGTGTTGCCGCGCCCCAACAGCGACGGGGAATCGGTCGCGCATTGCTTCTGGCCGCCCTGGAGGATATGCACGCCAACGGTTATGCCTATGCCGTTGTGGGCTGGGTGGACGAACAGACATTCTTCCAGCGGGTGGCCGGCGCAACGCCCATCCCGGATTCCAAGCCGGGATTTTACCGGGGAATGCTGATGGAGGACCGGCGCCTGTCCTGATCCGTCTGTTTCCATGCCCATCGAGAGGACGGATGACGTTGTGATGCCCACGATCGCCATGACGGCTAAGGCGCCTTCCGGACGAATCGCGGCCCTGGATCATCTGAGGGGGGCCATCATGGCGCTGATGGCCCTCGATCATGCCAGCTTTTTCATTGCGCGCATGCATTCCCGCGAATTCTGGGGGACAGCCCTGCCCGATTACGCTTCCGCCCTGCCTTTTCTCCTGCGGGGTGTCACCCACATCTGTGCCCCGGGGTTCTTTTTTTTGATGGGGGCGGGCATGGCCATGCTGGCGGACGCCCGCCGTGCGGCCGGCTGGTCCCCAGGGCGGATCACCCGATTTTTTATGCTGCGCGGCCTGGTTCTGATCGCGGTGCAGGTGCTGATTGAAAATCCGGCCTGGCGCTTGGCATTTGTCCGCGGGATTCCGGGTACGTTCGTGGGCCGCGGCGGTCCAATTCCAGGACATGGAGAAGGAACCACAGTCTATCTGGGGGTTCTCTTTGCGCTTGGTGCGGTGATGATTCTCTGGTCGCTGGCGCTACGGCTGCCAACGCTAGCGGTGGGCATCATCAGTGCCGCCGCTGTCCTGCTGACCCAATGGGTGACGCCCGGTCCGGAGGCCTTCAGCGTCGATTATCCCTGGTGGGTGCGAATGCTGCAGATTCCGGGAAGAAGCGGGCTGTTTGTGGTCTTCTACGCGGTGGTGCCCTGGCTGGGTATTGCCGGGCTGGGCATCCTCCTTGGGCGCTGGCGGAAACCCATTCTGGCGAATCTGCCCCGGTGGGCCTTAGC
>JAAUYB010031947.1_pt1 | contig 15225 bp, 22 predicted proteins | sample 7278071 | NCBI WGS metagenome assembly JAAUYB01 (sample SAMN14350121, study PRJNA611818) | marine sediment metagenome | isolation source: surface marine sediment (1.8m) | place: French Polynesia: Moorea | collected 2018-08
CTCTCTCTCTCTCTCCGCCATTTGCCTCTTTCCTGGCCTTCCTGCGCCGCCGCCCAAAAGGAGGAAGAGGCGAAAGCGAAAGGAAAGGAAAGAAGACGCCAGGCGTGACAGCTACACGGACACCGAGTTGGGGGAAGTTTAAACAGTTTTAATTTAATTTAAAAAATGTGGGAACACGTAACTTTATTTGCATCTTGCATAAATAATTGCATTATTATAGAGTATAGATTGATATTAACTACTAGTATTACTATATGGTGGCCAAATTTCCTTCCTTACATTTTTGGCTGCATTTATCCTATTTTGCCTTCTTTCGTGCGCGCGAGATCTGGCATTTTTCCGCGTCCGCAGCTGCAACAAAAGAGAAGAAAGAGTTTCTCGAGTTTCGAGAAGTAGGGCAACGGGAACAAGGTCATCCTCGGCGTGGACCTCAACTGGGGGTGCACCCGCGTCTTCGAGACCATCCCAGGGTACAGCAGAGCGCCGGCCATGTCGTCCACGGCGGCCCTGACCGCGGCGGCCGCGGCTGGTGGCGGCGGCGGGGCGGCGGCCGCGGCGGCGGCGCTGTTCGCGTGCTCCAAGTGCTTCAGCCGCCACCCCTTCGAGGAGCTCTCCCCCGGGCAGCAGTTGTGCAAGGTGAGAACAACAGGGTTACTTTTATTGCAAAGAGACCTCTCTCAATTGGGTGATTCTTGCTTTTCCAGGAGTGCCGCGGCTCGTTCCCCGTGGTGAAGTGCACGTACTGCCGCTCCGAGTTCCAGCAGGGCTCCAAGACGTCCACGTCGACCATCTGCAAGAAGTGCGAGCAGAACGTGGCCAAGTACGGCAAGCCCTCCTCCTGCCAGTATTGCTCCATCATCGCCGCCTTCGTCTCCGGCAAGTGCCACCGCTGCCATGACTCCTGCCACAGGTACGGACCTCCCAAGACCTGCGAGCAGTGCAAGCAAAAGTGCGCCTTCGACAAGGGGGACAAGAAGCAGCTGGACGGCAAGCTGCTGTGCTGGCTGTGCTCGTTGTCCTACAAGCGTGCCCTTGTGCGGACCAAGCAGTCTGACCCCGCCAGGCACTCCAGGGTCTTCAAGGAGGAGAAGGAGCGGGAGAGGAGGGAGAAGAAGAGGGCCCTCCAGCAGCAGCAGCAGCCCAGGGACAAGTACTTTAACCACAAGAAGCCGCAGAGGCCCGACGTCACAAAGATGCTGCCTTCGCTGACTGACGAACCCATGGCCAAGATGCCAAGGCTGTCCAGCAGAGACAAGAGGAGCCGAGGCGGTGGTGCAGGTCTGGTGAGTGTAGAAGGGGTGGCTGGAGACACGGACCACTTGGCCGAGATCACCCAGCTCAAGGAGAAGATCGCCTCCCTGCACAAGGTGATCCAGTCCAAGAACCAGGAGCTGGTTGCCAAGCAGGCCGAGATGACCCAGATGAAGGCCAAGCTCTTCAACGAGGAGAACCTCATCAAGGAGAAGATGAGGAAGCTGGTCAAGGACGGCGACTTCAAGACGGCGCACCTGCAGAAGAAGATTAAGGAGCTGACGGCGGAAAACTCCAGGCTCAAGAGGGAGGCCAGCAGGGCGCTGGGGTCCCAGGCCGCCAGGGGGACCAAGAGGGGGGAACTCTTCCCTGGGGCGAAAACCAAGGACCTGATCACACTGAAGAGGCCGGAGGCAAAGCAGGCATCGCAGCAGCAGAGGACGGAAAGCCCGGCGGCCGCGGCGGACAGTGGAAAGGGCGAGAAGGAGAAGGAGAGGGGAGGGGGAAGCTCAAATTCTTCGGATCGCGGCGGGGCTAGCAGGTCACAGAGCAGGAGCAGGAGCAGGAGCAGGAGCCGCAGTCGCAGCAGGAGTAGAAGCAGGAGTAGGAGCCCCTCCAACCCGCCAAAGCAGCAGGAGGAGCAGTCCTCCCACCAGGAGAACGGGGAGGCGGTGAAGGAGAACAACGACCACGGAGGCAGCAGGCAGCAGTCCAGGTCTCGCTCCAGATCAAGGTCCAGATCCAGGTCTAGATCCTCCAGCCCCATGCCCAGGAGAGGAGGAGGACCTTCATCAGCCAAGCAGTCCCGATCTGTGTCCTCGGCGTCGCCCTCCCCGGAGCGGAGGTCAAGGTCAAAGTCAAGGTCGCGATCAAGGTCCCGATCGAGGTCGAGGTCACGTTCGAGGTCGTCGTCGAGGTCACGCAGTGCCACGCCGGCCAATAAGCAGGAGGATTCGGACTAAAAACAGCTCTAGAAACGTCGGCGCACGCCTCCGGTCTTATCCTAGGATTGGGGATATGAAACAGCCGTCGTGGGATCAGGTGGGTTGAAGATGTGGACGGGACTGAGTTGAAGATTGAAAATGAGAGTTCCATGTGAACTTCCAGTTCTTCCATGTGATACTGAGTGAAGGATTTGGTGAAGTGGCGGGGGCAGGGGAGAAGGTGAAAGACGTACCTCTTTTTACGGAAGAAAAACCAGCAAGACTCTACTACTAAATCTCACAAAAAAAACTAGAAAAAAGGTGAAAAACTTGGTCTTCTTCGGTCGTTGCGGCGAGGGGAAGAAGAAGGCGAAGAGTATAGGTAAAATATTGAAACAATGTCTTTTCGTTCGCGTACCGGTATTTGAGCTCCCAAAAGAAAAAAGAACACAACCGCATCTCGTCCCTTTGCCAATTTCTTACTTTAGAAGGTTTAATTAACACAACACCCCCGTTTATGTACATAAGTCTACAGATCCCTCTCGTTCCTTAACAATGAAAGGGGAAATGGGAAAAACAAGTGCTTGCTTCACTCTTCATCAATTATTGCGTTCTCAAAGTATGTACGACTCTATACCTAGCGAAAGAAGAAAAGACGCGAGAAAAAGAAGGAAAGGAAAGATCTAGTACCGGTACGTTTATCAATATCGCTGATGCGCATTGTTTGTTCTCAGCGGGCATAATTTCTATTTTACTCCACCAGTGACGTCGAGAGCAAATAAAATAACGAAAAAACATGGGAATTTAGTAGCGCTTTAATTATTTCTCCATTCCCACTACGACCTTTCCCCTGAGAGACCCGCCGCCGACGGCCGCGTAGGCCGCGGGCATCTCCTCGAAGCCGAACTCTTTGTCGATCACAGGTTTTAGCTGAAAAAAAAAAAAGAAAACTGTTGTGAGAACAATGTGTTTTCAGATAATAAGAGCAAAATTTTCGCACCTTCCCTTCCTCCGCCAGATCCTTCAGCTCCTCCAAAGCTCCCGGGAGCGGCACAAAATAGGCCCACCGGTACGAGCCCAGCCTGCGGCCGCCTTCTCCCAGGTTCTTGCCGAGAAGGTCGCCAAGGCTCAGCAGGGCGCCGAAGCCCAGGCCTCGAGAACTGGAAAATGGAACCGTCTTAAGCCTAAATGTCACCGAGGTCAGTTTTTAGGTTCTCACTTGGTGTTGCTCAACAGTGGGCTGCTGAGTGTGACGTATCTAGCCCCGGAGCCAGGCGAGAGGTACCGCAGGAAGCGGGAGTCGTCCTGGCCTGAGCAATCTAGGATCAAGTCAAACCTGGAATGGGGCATGTATAAAATTATCACAAAATTCGCCAAAATAATTGTATTAATTTACCCTCGACGCTCCTTCAGCTTCTGCTCGTATCCCGGCTCTTTGTAGTCGAGCACCTCGTCGGCCCCCGCCCTCAGCACCATATCCGCGGCATCTGTACTGCAGGCGGCCGTCACCCCTCCGCCGAACCCCCATGCCTTAAGCATTTGCAGCGCTAGGTGGCCCACTCCCCCGGAGGCCCCCAGCACCAGGGCGCGGCGGGGCTTAGACCCAGGGGGTTCCGCTTCCGGAGAGACGCCGCCAAAGACCCGGAGGGCGGAGTACGCCGTCAGCCCAGCGTAGGGGACGGCGGCGGACTCGGACGGGGACAGGGTGGAGGGTTGCTCGCAAATCTGAAAATGTATACTGTCAGCATTAAAACCTCAAGTTTGCCATGTACAATTTACGTGCTTGTACCATGTTCTGACTAGCTACGACGTAACTAGAGTGCGCCCCCGCCTCAGTGCTCGGCAGGACCGCCCCAAAGACCTTTTGGCCCGGCCTGAACCTCCTGGCAGCGCATGATCCGCAGGAAACCACCTCTCCGCTGAAGTCCCTGCCCAGGGTCAGGGGGAACTCCCCATCGGCTCTTTCTTGAGCCAGCCCCGCCGCCCTCTTTGCGCCCCTGACGGCGTTGAGCAGGGCGAAGCCGTATCCCTCGCTCATGGCCACGTCCAGGGGGTTCACGCTACAGGCAGACACGCGAACCTGGGAAACAAAAAAAAACATTATAATGATATCCGATTTTTGCGCCACTTTTCGCCCCATACCAGCACTTCGTCCGGTGCCGTGATGTGCGGTACCGACAGGTCAGAGTCCAGGCTGAGTCCGGAGATGCCGGAGTACGAGTGTAGTCGCCAGGATGACATCCTTGACCTGCTGCTCTTGGTGTCAGAAGCGGCAGAGGTGGTGGCGTTTCCCCTGGCGCACCTGGCGCGGTGTCCTGCGCCGCGCCAGGCGATGCGCCGCGCCAGGGAGGCCCCCTTGGCCAAGGCGGAGGCGGGGGACATGGCGGACGGACGGGCAGGCAGTGGGATGGCTTCCTTCAGTCAGGGACTGGCTACGGAATCACCCACCTCACGACAAAATTATGAACTGTTGACTGCAGCTTTAATTTTAAGTGCTGGCGTACTAACTTTTGTGTAGCAACATAGTACTTACTTACTTATCAGACCAGCACAAAGTCACAGTTTCACACTTTTACGGTTGATTGACTAATTTGAGTTATTATAATTTGACTTGACTTTTTTTTATTTTTTCGTGCGAGACGTTCCGTGATTTGTTTTTCCCCGGCCAGTCCGAACTTTTGTTGCCAGGAACAGGGAAATCCTTAAGATTACGTTCTTTTTCTAGATACTAACATTTTAGGCAGACTTGAAATATTTGTTTAACGCACACATACAGTAATTTTTTTTAGTTACATTATTGTATAAAATTATTTTCGAAGTATTTCTGGTTTTTAAAAAGGAGAAGTTTCATTTTTACTTTTTTTGAAACCTTTTTTGTCAGATTCGTCGAATTCTTGGTCTCAATTGACACGTAAACAAATTTACAGGTAGCGAAAAAAGTGCTGAAAAACTAAGTGGTGGTTCTTCACCGTTCTTGTCGCTAACGTCCCCGTCCTCCTCCTTCACCATGATCAGCGACGTGCAGTTGGCCATGGCCGCCAACTTCCTTGGCATCCTCATGTTCCTCCTGGTCGTCCTCTTCCACTTCATCTCTGCCAACGCCCCCGCCGCCCCCGCCGCCGGCAAGGCGCACCAGCACTGATCGGCTGATCCCCTTGGTGACCATGGTGAACGTGCTGAAGGGCGTGCTGGTGGAGTGCGACCCAGCCATGAAGCAGTTCCTGCTGCACCTTGACGAGAAGCTCATCATCGGGACCAAGTTCGTGCTGCAGGTGAGCAAGCAATCCTGAACCTGGTGACCAGCACTTTTGACAGTCTTTTTGCCAAGGACCTTGACGAGACGCACCTGTTCATCGCGGCGGAGGCCCTGGAGCAGCTCAAGGACCAGATCGACGACCTCATGGACAGGCTGTCAGTGCCGGTGGTGGACGGGCAGCAGAAGTGAACAAAGCGGACAAAGACGAGACAAGAGACTTGCGTGAAGCGTAGAGTGCCTTTCCTCCACGATGATTCGCCGCCCTCCCACCCGCCTGGAGCTGAAGCTCGACGACATTGGCGAGTACGAGCAGCTCAAGAAGGAGGCGGAGGCCAGGCGGGCCAGGGACAGGAGGGCCAACGCCTTCGCCTCCAGCGGCGGGGGAGGGGCGGCCACCGGGGAGAGCCCCGGAGATGCCACCGGACAAGATGGGGAGGCCTCCTCCGGAGGGGGCAAGACCCGATCGGAGATGGTGCACGAGAGAATCGGTTTCGACCCGGCCAGCAGGAAGCCTACATAATAACATTGCAGAAAGAAGACGCGGGAAACTATCTAATTTCGGCCGTTTATTTTACACAAACTGAAGTCTCTGAAGAGCATCAATAAACTTTTTCCGCCGAATTGAAATATTTTTTACAGTCAAGTCTCTTAGAATCTCGGCTTGACGATGGCGTCAAATTCCTTGGGGTAGCTCACCATTCCCGACACTGGGTCCAGGTTGGGGGCGACGCCCTTGACCTGCTTGAACTCAAAGTTCTGCACCAGCCCCACGGTGAAGAGGAAGGTCTCGCTTCTGGCCAGGATCTCTCCCATGCAGCGCCTCTTGCCAATACCGAATGTTCCTATCCTCTCTTCGGGCTGGAATCTCCCAGCTTTTGTCATGAACCTTTCAGGCCTGAACTCCTCTGGATCTTTCCAGTAGGTGGGATCGTTCCGAATAGTGCTCATGTCAGCAAACACCTGTGTGCCCTTAGGAAACAGGTACCCCTTGAAGACTGTGTCATGTGTGACATAGTGGGCAACGGCAATGTCTACCATTTGACTGCGCCTAAATACTTCTTCAATGAAGCAGTCCACATATGGTAGGCTAGGTCTATCTCTCAAGGTTGCCATCCTGTCACCAAGTTGCTTTGAAATTTCTTGGATTAGTTTTGCCTGAACATCCGGGTACAGTTGCAAAAAGATTATGGCCCATTCCAAGAATGTTGAAGTTGTGTCAGTTCCTGAAATATAAAATGGCACATACAAATATTTAGACAGAATACTTTACTCATTGTGTTTAATTACCTGCCAAAAACATGTCCCAAAGGGCGCCCTTCAAGTTATCCATCCCAACATGCTTGGAAAACACACTTCTCCTATCATCTTTGTGTTTCTCTTGCATGTACCAGTGTCTCTCCACGTATGATCCTTCTTGATCAGCATTCCCACTCTCAGCCTCTTTATAAATCATTTGTTGCAGTCCTTTGGGCACATCAATTACATTGACTTTGTAGCCCACCCAATGGCACAATTTGGCAACCCACAGAGCATGAAGCTGGGCCAGCCTAAGGAGACTTCCAGCTTCAAAGAACCTGAATATGTGCTTGCCAGCCTCTGTGAGTTTTTGCAGTTCAGGATCATCTTGGCTGCTTCTCTTTCCAGTGACAAATCTCCAGATTACGTTGCAGGCAACCGGGGAAAATATCCTGGACATTGCAACTTGGTTGTTTTCATTCTCTTGTGCCCTTTGGCGGATTCTCCTGTAGAGACTTTGGGCTTCTTCTGCAATAACATCCTCCATACGACTTTTCCCAAATCCCAGGTCCGAAAAAGTGGACAAGGTGAACTTTTTGTGCTCTTTGAATTTGTCATTTTCGGCATGCTGGACAAAAATATCATTGGTTAGATTGTATTACATACACTATGTCCATATGCCTACCATTGCTGCCAATCCAGCAACATCGCCATCCTTGTCCACAATCCTCATGGCAACGAGCCCAGGCTGCTGGGGGAAGGTCCTCCCTCCAAAAACGTCTGTCCTGTACGCCTCGCAGATGTCATCATAGTTGCACAGGAAGACGGTGGGGATCTCTCCCAGGTCCATGCGGTAGATGTCGCCAAATTTCTCCTTGTTCTCCCTCATGAAGGTCCTGAAGTCCTTCCCCTGCAACAGGTGTCCGTGGCCGATCACGGGGAAGCTGCCGAGCTTGGAGTAGCCGGGGAAGTGGTCCCACCGGCTGATCTTCTTCCACCACCTGAGGAAAAAGTGGCTCGTGAGGAGCACGGCGACGAAGATGAGGATCCACATGCTGCTCCAACAAATCTCGCCCCCGTCTTCTTTTCTACTGGTTTCAAATCATACCCCCTTTCCCCTTCTTCTTTCGAGGAAAACATCTTTGGTTCGTTGTACTGAACGTACAGCTCCAATCGCCTCAACACCCCACTCCCCCAAGGTGGAAAGTGTGGCGTCGCTTTGGCCAAGTGGGCGCTACAAACCGGTGACGTCGTCGTCGTTACCTGCTGTGCTCTTTCTCCTTCATCTTAGGCGTCGGACAAAGGATGGAAAGAACTTGCTTGGGCCACCCATTTCTCGATCTTCCATCTTACCGCTGCGTAGAAACCCAGTCCGTTGCTAACCCAAGAGTATTGGCCTAGGGACCACCAGTCTTTCATGTCGTCGTGCGCTTCACATATTCCGCGCTGCTTTTTTCTTACTTTGTCTTTAATATTCAGTACACAGTTGTTTCTTTATTCCTCTTGTGTTAAAGGCGCGCTCTTAGATTTTTTTGTATTTTTTACAATTTCTTAGTATGCTCGTAGGGAGGTGCAACAAAAATAAAGGAGGCGAAGTGCTAAGTATCCCACGCACTTAAGCTTCATGCCTCGATGGTATATTACCCAACGGATTTTTTTCCATTTTTCTTCCGGTAAGTGCGGACCGTTCTGGCACCTTTAGTTTTTTTAAGCCACCTCCGCCACCTCCTCCCCCTCTCTCGTCTTCCCCTTTCTCTTAGTCAAGTTGGTCGTTCTTGGAAGTGGCTTACGTGGGGACGGTGCAAAGCGCCGTGAGGGAGGTGGAAGGTAAATTCAATCAACCATGCTATAGAAGTACACTTGGAAGTTGGAACTTAGAGATAACGAAGGAACCTTTTCCGTGGGCCTGCTGAGCAGGACAAAAAATATGGTTAGACCGGGACGGGATTCTGACTTCGGGAGTCGAGGGAAGGGTTGAAAATCCTTCCTCCAATACCCACGTATTTTTTGACGCCCCATCTTGGGTCTCCCTCCGCCCACACATTTTGACGTCTAGTGTCACAAAACCACCGCCCGCCCTCTCTTTTCCTCCGCCACCTCCCTTCATGCATACCCCGACATTTTTCGCTCAGTTAGTCCAGGAGGACCTTCTTGGAAGTGACGCCTCTCCCCGCCTCCGTCCCACGACGTCTTTTGGTCCTGGTTTCAAGAGAACAGAGGACTGACAAAGACAAAGAGGAGAGCTAGGAGAGCAGAAATTTTACTGCTGCCTTGGGCATGATTTTATAGTTTGTGTAACAATCGGCTAGAGTGTCACAGTTACAAACATGGAGGTAAGAAAGAAAATTCATCGACATTTTTGGGTGGTTATTTGCGGGTTTTTCGGAGCCAAGCATATTTTTCCGAACAGTTCCTCGGCCTCTTGCTATTCCTCTCCGTGTCCACGGCCACCCTCTCCAGCGCCCTAGCCCGCCCCCAGCTGGCCGAGGCCCGCGTGCAGGAGGTGAGCGACCCAGAGGACAAGCGGAGGATCTTCGCCGAGCAGTTCGGTCAGCGTCCCCCCCCGCCCGAGGCCAGGTCGGTCCTCTACGCCAGCCTGGGGCTAGGGGGAGGCGAAGGAGGGTTGGAGGAGGGCGATGTCGTCATCCCGGAGGTGGTCATAGAAGTGGAGTCGCCGGTGCTCAGGGTGGACAGGCTCACGCCGCAGGAGAGGAGGTGAAAAAAGCGAGATATTAAAGATTAGTTACTTTTCAACCTCCGCGCGCCGCACGGGAAGAGAAAACGTAATTTTTTTTTAGTACAACTAAAAAAAAAGCTTTCTTCCTCCTCCTTTCAACTTTTCTTGCAAAGAAAATTTTTGCACATCTTTGGTTCAGAACGAACGGGAGGAAAGATTTGGAAATTTATCTTTTAAGTACTTGTACTTTAGCAGTTTTTTTTAAAAAAAATATTTGCTCTTTTTTGCAGAAGGAAGCTCTTCTCCAGAAGACGGGGGCCGGGGCCCCAGTAACGTTCACACTTGACCGAAGGCCGTTTTTTTATCACCGCCGTTTTATTTTCTGAAATATACTCCTCACAAATGTACAGCTTGAAAACACGTTTATTCTGTTTTATATTAAAATTATTGTTTTTGAAGGGAACAATTAGAGATGTCAGTCCAAATTTTTTTAGTTTCGATGACCTGTAACTTTTTTTCGTACCAAAAATGTTTTTTTCATGAAATGATTTTTTCGTCTGGACAATTTTGAGTTAATAACGTGGGATCATGATTGCTTCAAATTCCTTGGGGTAAGACACCATTCCAGTGACAGGATCCATGTTGGGCGTCTCTCCTTGCACAGGCTTTATTTCAAACCTTTGCACCAATCCCACTGTGAAAAGAAACACTTCTGCTCTTCCAAGGACTTCTCCCATGCATCTCCTCTTGCCAAGTCCAAAGGGTGAAACTTTTTCATCTGACCTGAACTGTCCATCTTTCGTCATGAATCTCTCAGGCCTGAAAGTTTCAGGGTCTTTCCAGTAATTTGGATCATTGCGGATTGAGCTCATGTCAGCATAAATCTGAGTTCCTTTGGGAAAATGGAGTCCTTTGAAGACAACATCTTGAACTACCAGATGTGGTACACCCAAGTCCACCATTTGGCAGCACCGGAATACTTCTTCAATGAAGCATTCAACATAGGGCAAGTGAGACTTGTCTTTCAAAGAAACAGTGGTCTCTCCAAGGTGACTTGTTATTTCCTTGTACAGTTTTGCCTGAACATCAGGATACTTTTGCAGGAAAATGGTAATCCATTCCATAAAAGTGGACGAAGTATCAGTGCCTAGAAAGCAAAAATGAGTTTGGCATACATTTTAAAAAAACTTGCTAACAAGATCATACCTGCTAGAAACATATCCCATAAAGCTCCTTTTAGATTGTCCATGCCAACTCTGCCAGAAAATACACTCTTCATGTTATCTTTTAGTTTCTCTTGCATGAACCAATGTCTCTCTACAAATGAACCTTTGGAATCTGGTTGTCCACTCTCTGCCTCTCTGTACAGCATTTGTTGAAGGTTGGCTGGAACATCAAAGACATTGGCTTTGTAGCCAATCCATTGGCACAATCTGGACACCCACACATTGTAGAGTTGAATCATTTTCAAGAGACTGTCCACAGAGAAAAACATGAATATTTCCTTCCCAGCTGCAATGAGATTGATCAGTTCTGGGTCATCTTGCTTGCTCTGTTTTCCAGTTGCAAATCTCCAAACTACGTTAAATGTTGCTGGAGAATACATTTTGGAAACTTTGACAATGTTGTTCATGCTATTTGTTGCTTTTAATTGAATCTGTTCAAATAGGCAATCCCCTTCCTCCAGAATGATGTCCTCCATGGGGCTCTTTCCAAACCCCATATCAGATAGGGTTGACACTGCGAATTTCTTATGTTCTTTGAATTTTTCATCTTCAGAATTCTGCACATAAAAATTACAAAAAATATGTATTTTTGCTTTTTTTGTTGAATAGTTTTCATAACAACTCACGTACCCTTGAAGATAGGCCAGAGATGTCTCCGCTCTTGTCAATAATTCTCATGGCAGCAAATCCTGGTTGAATTACAAAAGTCCTCCCTCCAAAAGCATCCAATTTGAAAGCCTCTGCCAGGTACTCAAAGTTGTTGATGAACACGGTTGGGTTAGGACCCATGTCAAAGCGGTACATGTCTCCAAAAGCCTTCTTGTTCTCTTGCATGAACTCCCTCAGTTTCTTGCCAACCATGAGGTGCCCATGGCCAATGATGGGGAAGCTGAGGTACTTGGAGTAGCCAGGAAAGTGATCCCACTGGCAGAATCTTTTCCACCATCGCAACAGATAGTAGCTCACCAAAAGCACCAATATAAACACCAACGTTATCATAATTGAGTTCACAAGACTCTTTGATAAACGTAGGGACTGTTTCTTTTATTTCGCTACACTACGTGCGTGTGATAGTAGTGCCGCAGGCAACCCTGCTAAGTGCGGAATCGAATTGGAGTGAAGTGCTCTTATGGGATACGATGGCGCACGGGGTAGGAATAGTTCAATAGTACAGAGTGTACAGAGTATACCAAATAAGAGTTGCTAGGGGATCAACCACACGTGGGCGTAAGGGGGGGACAGGGGGGGGGGAAACGACCCCTTCTGAATGTCCAAAAACCACTCCCCCCCCCCCCCCTGGTGGACCTCCATATGTAGTACTGTTCCCTCACTATATTTACCTGTAAAACTCATATTTTTGCTTTTTTTAAATTGGAGAAATTTTTTTGTTGTTCCCCCGTCTGCCCCCCTGACGGATTTTTTTGCCCCCCTGCTGGGTAAAAAGTTGCTCCCCCCTTGGCTAAGAGCCGCTGTCCCCTTCCCCCCCTGCCGCCCAACCCCACGCCCACGTATGGAATCAACCCAAATCGTGCTGCACCGGTACTGGATACAGGCTACACAAACAGAGCCGAGCTAAATTTGCTGCGACGGTTCTTGTGCACAAGGGCAAATTTGAGAGCGTCTTCTTTCAACTCCACTTTCTCCTACCGAACCCGTTCAGTACATTGTATACCGTAAGTCCGTCCGTCCGTTGCAAATGCAGTAGCAAGAGCACTGAACGCATCACTTCGAGAGAATTTTGAATGGGGTTAGGTCAAAAAAGTAATTTGCCTCAAAAAGTCTTTATATTCACACTACACACTTCACACTAGTAAAAGTCATCTACTTCCGTACACCAACAGCAGCAGCAACGGCAACGGCAGTAGTAACATGGGCATCGGCGAATACATCATTTTAGTTTGCGTTGACGGAAGAGATTTCCTCAATGTTTCGAGTAACAAATCTTTATCGTTTAGGGACGGATGGAGTCCACTGCAAGGATTCCGCCAAGGATCGCGTAATAATCATTGGAGTGTCTATTATAATCAAGTTATGCGCCATAGTTCTCCATGGTGGAGCGGAGGGGGGGGGGATTCCCCCCCAAGCACCCATTTCTTATTTACTTATATAGTAATGTACGAACTTTTTGAAACCCTTATGGTACTGTGACACCCCCCCCCCCAAGCCCGCAACCCCATGGAGAAGTATGTCATGCGCCACCCATTACTGTTGGGCTCCGAAATGAGGGAAAGGAGGTTGCGGGAAAAGTCCATTTTCCAGGCAAACACAGGCCGAGTCCGACTCCGGGATTCGGGTTCGGGGGTTCGGCCAAAAAACACAACAAAAATAGCGAGAGAAAGTGCAGCAAGGTCTCCCACGGGAGGAGCGGGTGCTTCGAGGACACCAACCAGGACGACCTAGTTGACTTGGACATCGGCATAGGACTCATCTTTTTATCCTAGACCAGCACTGTTCACTTTGCAGTCATGGACTACGAGGAGGAACAGCAGGGCGAGCTGGAGGTGCTAGAGTCCATCTACGAGGGGGAGCTGGAAGGTATTGTTATCGTCAGGGTTCAGGGATCAGGATCCTGTGAAATATAATGGGATTATTGCGTTCCAGTGCTGTCTTCTTCTTCGCCCCGCTCCTTCACACTGCCGGTTCGGTCTGAGAAGCTCAACGAGGAGGAGGAGGAGGACGGGCTATTCATACTCGTCAAGTTCACGCACACCCCAAAGTAAGTACACCTATTTATGCTACTAGAAAAGAGTGTAGGAATTGGTACATGTCCTTCGTAGGTACCCCGAGGAGGCGCCCGACTTCGAGGTGGAGGAGAGCGGCGACAACGTGGACGAGGAGGTCTTGAGCGAGTTCGAGACGTTCGTGCGCGCTCAGATCGAGGAGAACCTGGGCATGGTGCTGGTGTTCACGGTGGTGTCGGCCGCCATCGAATGGCTGGGGGCCAAGAGCGAGGAGCTGAGGGTCAGGCGGGCGGAGGAGGCCGCGGAAAAGAAGGAGCGGGAGGAGGAGGCGGAGAGGGTGAGATGTCGAGATCGGGAATTCTACGTAGGTGGCGAGGAGCTAAATTGGTATTGGTTGTTCCAGAAACGGTTCGAGGGCACGCGGGTGACGCTGGAGAACTTCCTGACGTGGAAACGCCAGTTTGACGAGGATAAGGCCAGGGAGAGGGCGGCGAAACTGGCAAAGGTCTGTCCTCTTACATTGTCCAAACTTACTTTTTTAACTATAGACCAAATTCGACTGCTTATGTATTCCGTGTAGGCGCAAGCGGAGAGGGCCGGAAAGCTGACGGGGAAGGAGCTCTTCATGGAGGACAAGTCGCTCAACGACTCTGACGTCAAGTTCCTGGAAGCAGGTGAGACTTAAGACAATTGAATTGGTTTGGTTTATTGAGGGGCCTTTGTCAGTCATCACAATTCAATGTAGTGCAGTGAACCACAGTCCTGGCTTGACACTTTTTCGCGACTTGGAGCACCCTTTAGCTGGGAGATGAAAGAGAAGCAGAACCGCGAAGCTGGTCCTGGTAGTTTTTGGGCTCCAGAAGTCTTGAACCACCAGCAAATAATTTTTGAAGAGAGCCTAACACTTGTCTATTTTTGAAATACTTTCTTCCTTTCGCAATTTCTTTTCCGGCCATGGAATTGTCAAGAGAACTTTGTCAATTGATAAAATTTTGCTTTTTCCAGCTGGAGAGACTGTCACAGCCGTCACGGTGGACGAGTCCTTGTTCGAAGACCTTGACGATCTAGACCTGGAGGATGAGGATGAAGACGAGGATCCGGATTGGAAGCCAGGAGACTAAAAACGACTACATACACGCCTGCCCACACTCGCAAAACCGATTGTTATGGATTTTTTACACGCAGAATATGAATAACTGGGTTCCCAACACGCGGTGATAAGTAACACAGAATACTGCTCACTTTTAATTCATTGATCGCGTCGGTTACAACAACATTGCGTATGCTTCACATCCTTCGCGCTGTCTCTTTACCGGTCACGGATATCACAATCAAAAACACAATTCTTCGTTTGGTTTCGTCTGGTAACTTTTTCAGTGGTTGGACGCCTTGCGTACGAGCTGGAGCTTCTTGAAGTCGTGGCCCAGGTCCGCCAGCGACTGGAACATTGGCAAGGACTGGTTCTCCTCTTCCACGTAGATCTGAATGACGACAAAGGGCATTCGTTGATGAACGTTGTATTTTTCAGAGAACACAACATTGATTTCCCGTAAAAACAATGAGTGCACCCTTTAAAAAATTGAAAACTCATGTTCCAAGTTGGAACTTCCTACTCACCTTGAGGAACGGCTGCGAGAGTAGGTCCTCTGCGGTGGCCCTGTTCCTGGGGTCGTGCTCGAAGCACCTGGACAGGAAGTCCCTCCCCTCCCTGGACAGCCTCTGCGGGATGGCCGGCGTCTCTCCCATCCCCACCTTGAACATGATCTGGTAGTTTGACTCCAGCTCGTGCCATGGACGCTTGCCCGTCGCCATCTCGATGACCACGCAGCCAGAGCTCCAGATGTCGGCCGAGCGCCCGTGGCCCTCGGATAGGTTCTTGGTGAACACCTCGGGCGCCATGAAAGCTGAAATGAACGCACATAAGTTTCAGTGAGACGTTCAGACAAATCTCAAAATTCCGCTCTAATGTTTCTCA
>JAAUYB010214637.1_pt1 | contig 15209 bp, 14 predicted proteins | sample 7278071 | NCBI WGS metagenome assembly JAAUYB01 (sample SAMN14350121, study PRJNA611818) | marine sediment metagenome | isolation source: surface marine sediment (1.8m) | place: French Polynesia: Moorea | collected 2018-08
CGCGGTGAATTTCGGGCTGCAATTCGCCGCGCGCGGCCTTGGCGCCCCGGTCCCGGTCGCCGTCATCGCCGGCAACCGCAACATCGCGCTGTTCCTGGTTGCGCTTCCCCCCGCAACCACCGATCCTGTGCTTACCTTCATCGGCTGCTACCAGATCCCGATGTACCTCACGCCCGTCCTGCTGAAACGCGTCTATGCCGCGCCCTGACCCCATTCCGGCGATCCGCGACGTCGGGCTGACCGGCGTGCTGGTGACGTTTTCCGAGACCCTGACCGAGGCCGCCAATCGCGCCGCGCTCGCCTTCCGCGCAGCCGTCGAGGCCGAGGCCTGGCCGGGGGTCGAGGAAACCGCCACCTCACTCACCTCGGTCTTCCTGCGCTTCGACCCGCTGAGGCTGGAGCATGACGATTTCACCGACCGTTTGCAGGCGCTTCTCGGCACGACCGACTGGCTGGCCGCCCCGCTGCCCGAGGGCCGTCATCTCTGGCGCATCCCCGTGGTGTTGGGCGGCGATCTCGGCCCGCAATTCGAGGACGCCGCCGAGGCCGCCGGGCTGACGCCAAAGGACGCCGCCGCCAGCATCGCCGCGGCGCGCATCCGCGTCCTCACCATCGGCTTCGCGCCGGGGCAGCCCTACATGGGCGAGCTTGGACCCGAATGGAACATCCCCCGGCTGAAAGAGCTGACGCCCCAGGTCCCGCAAGGCGCGCTGATCGCCGCGATCCGCCAGTTGATCATCTTCCAGCGCCCCGCACCCACCGGCTGGCGCCATATTGGTCAGACCGCGTTCCGCTGCTACCGGCCCGGGGCCGCACAGCCCTTCGCCCTGACCCCCGGCGACGAGGTCAGCTTTCGCCTGATCGACCGCGACGCCTACGAGGCGATCCTGGCCGCCGACCAAACCGGCGACGGCGGCGCGACTCGCGAGGCGCTGCCATGAGCCGCGCCTTGGCGATCCACCAGGCCGGGCCGGGCATCTCGGTCCAGGACCTCGGGCGGCCGGGTTATTTGGACCAGGGCGTATCGGTCGGTGGCGCGGCGGACGGCTTGGCACTGGCCGAGGGCGCGGCCCTGCTTGGCCAGCCGGCAGGATTCGCCGCCGTCGAAATGGCCGGGATGGGCGGCGTGTTCGAGGCCGAGGGCTGGCCGATGCGAATCGCGCTGACGGGCGCACCGATGCAGGCCGCGATCGAAGGCGAGCCGGCGGCCTGGAACGCCAGCCACCTTTTGCACCGCGGCCAGAGGATCGCGATCGGCGCCGCCCGGGCCGGCAGTTACGGGTACTTGCATGTGGCCGGCGGCATCGCGACCGAGCCCGTGCTGGGCTCGCGGTCGGCGCATCTGACTGCCGGGCTGGGGGCTGTGCTGCAGGCCGGCGACCGCCTGCCCATCGGCCTCGACACCGGCACGACCGGGACGGCGATGACGCTCGATATCGCCGACCGGTTCCAGGGCGGCACGGTGCGCATCGTCCCCAGCGTCCAGACCAGCCGCTTCGCCGAGGCGGACCTGGCGCGGTTCGAGGCCACGGCGTTCTCGCGCGATGTGCGCGGCAACCGGATGGGCGTGCGGATGACCTTCGACGGCCCGCCCTTCGCGGCGCGCGACCAGCTGTCGATCCTGTCCGAAATCATCGTGCCCGGCGACATCCAGGCCACCGGCGACGGCACGCCCTTCGTGCTGCTCTACGAATGCCAGACCACCGGCGGCTATCCCCGGATCGGCACCGTCCTGCCGCCGGATCTGGGCATCGTCGCCCAGGCGCGTCCCGGCGATCCGATCCGGTTCCGCTTCGTCACCCGCGACGAGGCGCTGGCGGTGCATCGCGCGGCGCATGCGCATCTGGCCACGCTGCCGCGGGCGATTCGCCCGTTGATCCGCGACCCCCACGACATTCCCGACCTTCTGAGCTATCAACTGATCGGCGGCGTGACCGCTGGCGATGCGGAGGAGCCATGACCCGATCCGTCGATCTCAACGCCGATATGGGCGAAAGCTTCGGCCCCTGGCCGATGGGCCGCGACGCCGACCTCTTGCAGATCATCAGTTCGGCCAACATCGCCTGCGGGTTCCACGCCGGCGACGCGGACGTGATGGCCAAGACGATGCGTCTGGCGGTGGAAAACGGCGTCGGCATCGGCGCGCATCCGGGGTTTTTGGACCTGCAGGGCTTCGGCCGCCGGCGGATGCATGTGCCGCACGCGACCTTGGGCAACTGGGTGCGCTATCAGCTCGGCGCGGCCCAGGCGATGGCCAAGGCGGCCGGAGGCCGGGTCCGGCACCTGAAGCTGCACGGCGCGCTGTCGAACATGTGCTCGGAGGATGCCGAGATGGCCCGGGCCTGCTACCGCGCGGCGCTGGAGGTGGACCCGGACATCGTCATCATGGTGTTGGCCGCGACGGTGATGGAGGAGGTGGTGCGCGACCTCGGCTGCGCCTATGCCGCCGAGATCTTTGCCGACCGGGCCTATAACGACGACGCGACACTGGTCGACCGTTCGCAGCCCGGCGCGGTGATCCACGATCCGGCGCAGGCGGCGCAGCGGATCGTGGCGATGGTCGAGGCCGGCGCGATCGTCACCGAGACCGGCAAGCAGATCCCGACTCGGATCGACACGATCTGCGTGCACGGCGACAACGCAGAGGCCGTGGCCCTGAGCGGCGCGGTGCGCAGGGGCCTGGAGGACTCCGGGATCGCGGTTTCCAAATTCGGCTAGTGCGCGATCATTTTTGCGAGGAGCCGTGCCCTTCGCCAGCCCGCGGGGTGGCGAACCAACCTTTGATCGGCAGCGTTTTATGGCAGCCAAGTCCGAACTACATCACCCTGAAGGGCAAGGACAGCAAGATCGCCAACCCACTGGGGCGGGCTGGCGATGGGCACGGCGGGGCTACGCCCCTTGACTCCGTGCCCGCGGCGCAATGCCAAGTACCGCGCTGGGGCAATTCCAAGCGGAAAGCAAGCCGTTTCAAAGCCACTGCATGTCCACCGCTAGACCGGCGCCCACGGGCGCATATAACGTCACGGGGAATACAGGGGAGAAAACCATGGCCTATGCAATTGTCGCCGGCTCGCCCGGCGGGACCGAGGTTCTGAAGCGCATCGAGATCACGCCGCCGGAGCCTGGGCCCGGCGAGGTGCTTATCCGCCAGACCGCCGTCGGCGTGAATTTCATCGACGTCTATATCCGCACCGGATCGTACCCCTGGCCGGTCGAGAAGGACCTGATCCTCGGCTGCGAAGGCGCCGGCGTGGTCGAGGCCCTGGGGCCTGGGGTCGAGGGCTTTGCGCCCGGCGACCGGGTGGCCTACACCGTGGCCAACGGCGCCTATGCCACGCACCGGGTGGTGACGGCCGCGATGCTGGTGCACCTGCCCGACGGTGTCGGCGACGCAGAAGCCGCCGGGGCGATGCTGAAAGGGCTCACGACCTACTACCTGATCCACGACAGCTATCCGGTGCAATCGGGTGAGACCGTTCTCTTCCACGCCGCGGCGGGCGGGGTCGGCCTGCTGGCCGGGCAATGGCTGAACGCCAAGGGCGTGCGCGCCATCGGCACCGCGGGCGGCCCGGCCAAGGGCGCGCTGGCGCGCGAGAATGGCTATGCCGAGGTGATCGACTACCGGTCCGAGGATTTCGTGGCGCGGGTCAAGGAACTGACCAGCGGCGCCGGCGTTGCGGCGGTCTATGACAGCGTCGGCCAGGATACGGTGATGGGCTCGCTCGACTGCCTGCAGACCTTCGGCACGCTGGTGAGCTTCGGGCAAAGCTCGGGCCCGCCTGCGGCGTTCAAAATCGGCGACCTGGCGCGCGGCTCGTTGCGGCTACAGCGACCGACGCTGTTCCACTACGCCGCGTCGCGGGACTGGCTGGAGACCGCCTCGGGCGCGCTCTTCGCGGCGATCGCCGACGGCACACTGACGGTCAATATCGGCAAGACCCGTCCGCTGGCCGAGGCCGCGGCGGCGCATGACGACCTGGAGGGACGAAAAACCACGGGCTCGACGGTGCTGATCCCCTGACCGGTCCTGCGCGCTCGGCTTGATCCGATTGCGGCGCGCGTGCCGCGCGCCGCCGCAACCTCACCATCCTCGGCGTCGCCTGCGGTGGGGCCCCGCCGCCCATCCGCGGCCAAAGCGCCCTATCCGACCCGCACCAGCACCACGCCGGCCAGCACCAGGGCGAGCCCCGCCGCCTTGGTCCAGCCGATGGTTTGGACCGCCATGCCGAAGCTGCCGAACTGGTCGATCAGCGCCGAGCCGACCAGTTGCCCCGCGATCAGGCAGACAAAGAACAGCGCCGCCCCGGTGACCGGGGCGATCGCCGCGCCGCCCGCGACCACCGCGGCGCCGATCAGGCCGCCGAAGACGACCCACCAGGGCAGCGACAGGATCGCCGCAAGGCGCAGGCTGCCGCCGAAGGCCGGCAGCAGAATCAACAGCGCCGCAAGCGTGATCGCCACCGACAACGCCGCCGCCGCGACCGGCGAGCCCAACGTTCGAACTGCCGCGCCGTTGATCGCCGGCTGCGCCGAAAAGGCCATGCCGATGGCGAAGGCGCTGGTCAGATAGACCCAGTTCATGCCCTCTCTCCCCGTCCCGATTCTACATCCAGCCCAAGGCCCGCGCCGCCGTCATCCCGATCAGCCGCAGATCCATCGCCAGCGACCTGCGCCGCTGGTAGATCAAGTCAAGCCGCGCCTTGCGCCGGACCACCCGCCGGTCATAGACCGCGCGCGCCTCTTGCGGCGTTGCGCAATGCGCCATCAGCCATTCCTCGTGCCGGTGGAAGTACAGCGTGGCGAGCCCGGTGATGCCCGGGCGGCTTTGCAGCACATCCGCATAAAGGTCCGGAAACCGGTCCACCACCGAGGGCAGTGGCGGACGCGGGCCGACGAAGCTCAGATCGCCTCTCAGCACGTTCCAAAGCTGCGGCAGCTCGTCCATCCTGGTCCTGCGCAACACCCGGCCCAGCGGCGTCACCTGCCCGGCCTTGTGCCCGCCGGTCACATCGCCGTCCCCCGCCGAGACCGCCATCGTCCGGAATTTCCACAGCCGGAACCGCGTCTCCGCCGTCTTCATCCGGTCCGAGACAAAAAACACCGGCGCACCGTCGCGGACCCGGATCAGCACCGCGATGGCCAGGAAGACCGGCGCCAGAACGACGCTCAGCACCAGGGCCAGCAGCAGGTCGAGGGCGCGTTTGCCCGGGGTCACCGGACCCCCCTTTCCGAACCTGTCACGCCCTGCCCCATGGCGCGAGCTTACCCACAGGCCAAGCCCCCCGCCAGCCGTCGTTTTCCCGCGCCGACAGGACGCAAAAACCGGTCGCGCACGGGGCGCGATTTGGCTAGGACTAACGGGATCGCCACCGGGCAGGAATCCAGATGCAGCCAGCGCTCGACACATCGCCCAAGGTCTCGGACGAGGTCCGCCAGACCACGTGCTACATGTGCGCCTGCCGCTGCGGCATCAACGTGCATCTAAAGACCAACGCCGCCGGCGCCAAAGAGGTCGCCTATATCGAGGGCAACCGCGACCACCCGGTGAACCGCGGCGTGCTCTGCGCCAAGGGCTCGGCCGGCATCATGCAGGTGACCGCCCCGTCGCGCCTGCGCGCGCCGCTGAGGCGCGTCGGCCCCCGCGGGTCGGGCGAGTTCGAAGAGATCTCGTGGGACGAGGCGCTGGCGCTCGCCTCCGACTGGCTGGCCCCGATCCGCGCCGAGGCGCCCGAGAAGCTCGCCTTCTTCACCGGCCGGGATCAGTCGCAGTCCTTCACCAGCTACTGGGCGCAAGCCTTCGGCACCCCGAACTACGCCGCCCATGGCGGGTTCTGTTCGGTGAACATGGCGGCGGCCGGGATCTACACCATGGGCGGCGCGTTTTGGGAATTCGGCCAGCCGGATTGGGACCGCACCAAGCTTTTCATGCTGTTCGGCGTGGCCGAGGACCACGATTCGAACCCGATCAAGATCGGCCTCGGCAAGCTGAAGGAACGCGGCGCGCGGGTCATCGCCGTCAACCCGATCCGCACCGGCTACAACGCCATCGCCGACGACTGGGTCGGCATCACTCCGGGCACCGACGGGCTTTTCATCCTGGCGCTGATCCACGAGCTCTTGAAGGCCGGCAAGATCGACCTCGACTACCTCGCCCGCTACACCAACGCGCCGGTGCTGGTGAATTCTGACCCCAAGAGCCCGTCCTACGGCCTGTTCCTGCGCGACGACGACGGCCGCGAGTTGGTGATCGACCGGCGCACCGGCAAGCCTGCGCCGTTCGACGCCGCGGGTGTCGAGCCCGACCTGACCGCCACCTACCGCCGCGCCGGCACCTCGCACCGGCCGGTCTTTCACCTGATCGCCGAGCGCTACCTCGACCCCGCCTACGGCCCAGACGCCGCCACCGGCCACACCGGCATCCCCGCGGCGCAGATTCGCCGCATCGCCGCCGAACTTGCGCGCGTGGCCTTCGACGAGGAAATCGAGATCGCCCGGCCCTGGACCGACTTCCGCGGCACCCGTCACCCGACGATGAAGGGCCGCCCGGTCAGCTTCCACGCCATGCGCGGCATCTCGGCCCATTCCAACGGCTTTCAAACCGCCCGCGCGCTGCACCTTCTGCAGATCCTGCTGGGCTCGGTCGAGGTTCCCGGCGGCTTCCGCTTCAAGCCGCCCTACCCAAAGCCCTCCTGGGCGCACCCCACGCCGCATTGCCGGGTGACGCCGGGCGAGCCGCTCGACGGCCCGCATCTGGGCTTTCCTCAAGGCCCGGAACACCTGGCGCTGAAAGACGACGGCAGCCCGGCGCGCATCGACAAGGCCTTCACCTGGGACAACCCGATGAGCGCCCATGGCCTGATGCACATGGTGATCTCGAACGCCCATGCCGGCGACCCCTACCGCATCGACACGCTGTTTCTCTACATGGCGAACATGTCCTGGAACTCGTCGATGAACACCGGCGCGGTCATGCAAATGCTGACCGACACCGACGAGACCGGCGCCTACAAGATCCCCCGCATCATCTATTCCGACGCCTATTCGTCCGAGATGGTGGCCTATGCCGACCTGATCCTGCCCGACACCACCTATCTGGAACGCCACGACTGCATCTCGCTTCTCGACCGCCCGATCTGCGAGGCCGACGCCGCAGCCGACGCCATCCGCTGGCCGGTGATCGAGCCCGACCGCGACGTGCGCGGGTTTCAGTCGGTGCTCTGCGACCTCGGCGCGCGGCTCGGTCTGCCGGGGTTCGTCAACGAGGACGGCAGCCAGAAATACGCCGATTACGCCGACTACATCACCAACCACATCCGCCGGCCCGGCATCGGCCCGCTCGCCGGCTGGCGCATGACCGAGACCGGGCTCTCCGACACCGGCCGGGGCGATCCCAACGCCGGCCAGATCGACAGCTACATCGCGAATGGCGGCTTCTGGATGCGCCACGTCCCCGACGAGGCCGCCTTTTTCAAGCCCTGGAACCGCGCCTACCAGGACTGGGCGGTGGAAACCGGCCTCTACGACGCGCCCGCGCCCTATATCTTCCAGCTTTATGTCGAGCCGATGCGCAAGTTTCAGCTCGCCGCCGAGGGGCATGGGCGGCGCCAGCCCCCCGATCACCTGCGCGACCGCATCAAAACCACGCTCGACCCGCTGCCGATCTGGTACCCGCCGTTCCTCGACGGCCATGCCGACCCCGAGGAATTCCCGATCCACGCCCTGACCCAGCGGCCGATGGCGATGTACCATTCCTGGGGCTCGCAGAACGCCTGGCTGCGGCAGATCCACGGGGTCAACCCGCTCTACCTGCCCACGGCGATCTGGGACCGGTACGGGTTTTGCGACGGCGATTGGGCACGGCTGACCTCGCCCGCCGGAGAGATCACCGTGCCGGTCGCCCATATGGCCGCGCTGAACCCGCACACGGTCTGGACCTGGAACGCCATCGGCAAGCGCAAGGGCGCCTGGGCGCTCGATCCCAAGGCGCCCGAGGCGACCGACGGCTTCCTGCTCAACCACCTGATCGACGAGCTTCTGCCGCCCCGCGGCGACGGCCTGCGCTGGTCGAACTCCGACCCGGTCACCGGCCAGGCCGCCTGGTTCGACCTGCGGGTGAAGATCGAGAAGGTCAAAGCCCCTCGGCAAGCCCAGCCGGCCTTCCCGCCGGTGGCCTCGCCGGTCGATGCGGCGCCCAAAGCGCTCCGCCGCAAGGTCGTCACATGACCCCGGCCGCAACCCACGGGACGGCGGGCGGGGCGATCCGCGCCAGCGGGAGCGCCGTGCCGTCGGCTGGCCGCACCGACGCAATACCGACGTTTTACCGACGTTTTACAGACCTGCCGAAATGACCGATCTGCCGACCCATACCGACCGTAGCCTCGGCCTGGTCATCGACCTCGACACCTGCGTCGGCTGTCACGCCTGCGTCGTCGCCTGCAAGGGCTGGAACACCGAAAACTACGGCGCGCCGCTGGCCGATGCCGACGCCTACGGCGCCCAGCCCATCGGCAGCTTCCTCAACCGCATCCACTCCTACGAGGTCCAACCCGCCGAGGGGCCCGCCCAGCTGGTCCATTTCCCGAAATCGTGCCTGCACTGCGACGACGCGCCTTGCGTCACCGTCTGCCCCACCGGCGCGAGCTACAAGCGCGTCGAAGACGGCATCGTGCTGGTCAACGAGACCGACTGCATCGGCTGCGGGCTTTGCGCCTGGGCCTGCCCCTACGGTGCCCGGGAACTCGATCCCGTTGAAAAGGTGATGAAAAAATGCACCCTCTGCGTCGACCGGATCTATAACGAGACCCTGCCCGAGGAAGATCGCGAGCCCGCCTGCGTCCGCACCTGCCCCGCCGGCGCGCGGCATTTCGGCGACCTGTCGGACCCGCAGAGCACCGTCAGCCAGTTGGTCGAAGCCCGGGGCGGGATCGACCTGATGCCGGAACAAGGCACCAAGCCTGTCAACAAGTACCTGCCGCCGCGCGACCGCGACATCGACCTGCTGGCACCGCTTCTAGAACCCGTCGCCGAAGAGCCCCGCGGCCTGCTCGCCTGGGTCGACACAGCGCTCGGCAAACTCTGATGCACCCCGCCCGCTCGCTCATTCTCTTCACCACGCTCTCCGGCCTCGGCTTTGGCCTTCTGGCCTTCCTATGCCTCGGCCTGCCGCCGCTGACCAGCTGGGCAGCCGTGTTCTTTTTTGGCCTCGCCTTCGTCATGGCCGGCGCCGGCCTCATCGCCTCGACCTTCCACCTCGGGCACCCGGAACGCGCGCTCAAGGCCTTTACGCAGTGGCGCAGCTCGTGGCTGTCCCGCGAGGCCTGGCTCGCCACCGCCGCGCTTGCCGCCGCCGGGCTCTACGCAGCTGCGCTGATCTTCGCCGACACCCGCGTCGCGCCGCTGGGCTGGCTTGCTGCCGTGCTGTCGCTTGCCACCGTCTACGCCACCTCGATGATCTACGCCCAGCTCAAGACCGTCCCGCGCTGGCACCATTGGAGCACGTCTGCGCTGTTCCTCGCCCTCGCCCTGGCCGGCGGGGCGCTGTTGTCCGGCCAAGCCTGGCCCGCCATCGTCCTGATCCTCGGCGCCGGGGTGCTGCAGTTCTACGCCTGGAAGACCGGCGACCGGCGCCTGGCCGACAGCGGCACCACGCTCGCCACCGCCACCGGTCTGGGGGCGCGCGGCGAGGTCCGCGCCTTCGAGCCGCCGCATACCGGCCCGAACTACCTGACCCGGGAAATGGTCTTCGTCGTGGCCCGCAAGCATGCACTGAAGCTGCGCTCGATTGCCTTGGTCCTGGCGTTCCTCGTCCCCTCGCTCTTGCTGCTATTGCCCTACACGTTGAGCCTTGCTGCAGCGGCGCATCTCGCCGGCGTCCTGATGCTGCGCTGGCTGTTCTTTGCCGAGGCCGAGCATGTGGTCGGCCTCTATTACGGCAAGCGCTGAACCGCGACGGGCCCGCGCTTGACCAACTCAGTTGGTAACATTGTCGGCTCCGGCACGACGGCCGGGTCGTCGACTGCCGGCAAGAACGTGTGCACCGTCTCGGCCGCCATGGAGTCGATGTCCTGCCTTGCGGTACACAGATCGCATGAGGCCCACGCCGTCGTCAGCACGTCATAGACCTTGCCGCCGGTCTGTGCCCCAGGTCGTTCGTTTTTTGATAGCCGCCACCCGCAAGGCAGTCGACAACTTCGCAAAACGTTGGGACAGCACCGATTGTTCAGATCGGCCGCCTCTACAGACGTCACTCGGACGCCTAGCTGGCCTCCTCGATCTCCGCAAAGAGGTCGTAGCCCATTTGCAACAGCACGTCGGGCACATCGACAAAAACCCAGTTCTCGACCAATAGATCGCCCTTGCGCCGCCACCAGTCGCTGACCCGCATGAAAAGCCGTTTGCCCGTTGCCGGCTGGCCTAAGAAGCGGCTGGTTTGCACCGCATTCAGCGACGGCCAGCCACCCGACGCGACGTAGTCACCGTCGGCGAAACGCGCGAAATGGCGGGTCCGACTGCCCGGAGCCGCGCCGCCGATCCACTCGCTGAAGGCCTGCTCGAAAGGCCGCTGAAAGCCCGCAAAGTTCTCGATCCCGGCAAAGCTTCCGAAGGCCGCGGGTCCGTACCATAGCATGTCTTCGTGCCAATAGGGCCGCCACGCTTGGTCCTCTGTGGCGAGTTGCAGCAGCATGTCGGTGACCAGTCGGACCGACGAGGCACTGCGGGCGGGGTCATTGGCGTGCCATTGCAGGCCGTCGCCGCTGGCTGGTCCGGGCAGATACCCGGTGAACCCGCGGTCGCGCCCGGGGCTGTCAGCGATGGGCCATTGACCGGCGGCGATCATCAGTTCGGGGATATCGAGGTAGACATAGCTTTCGACCGCGCGGCCGGCGTCCATCCGATGAAACTCGCCAAAGCGCAGGTGCGCCAGCGCGCCGGTCGGCCGGATGCCGAGCCATGGACGGTGGAAGTGGCCGGTGTAATACCCGGTCGCCGTCACCCAGTCCCCTTCCCCAAAGGTCCCGCCGAAGGCGATGTAGTCTGTTCGGAAGAGATGCGCGAAAGACCGCGCCAATCCGTCAAGCACCTGTGTCCGGTAGGCCCCGGGCCCCGCCAGCGCGTTGAACGGATGCACGACATGGATCGCCGCGTCCGGCGCAAAGAAGGCGTCGACCGCCGCGGCCCGGTCGGCGCTACCACCCAGACGCCAAGCCGCTACATAGGCCCGCAACGCCGCCTTGTCGGCCTGAAGTGGCAAGGCTTAGCCCTTCACCGCCCCGGCGGTCAGTCCGCTTACGATTTGCCGCTGGAAGAACATCACCAGGATGAAGATCGGCGCGGTGGCCGAGACCACGGCGGCCACCGCGAACATCACGTTGCCCTCGGTATAGGTGGTGCCCAGGAAGGCCGCGATCTCGGGCACCATGGTGCGGTTGGCCTCGCTGAGCAACATCGAGGTCACGGCGAAATCGTTATAGGCCAGCAGAAAACTGAACAGCCCCGTGGTGATCACGCCGGGCCACATCACCGGAATGATCACCAGGCGGAACGCCTGAAACTGCGTGCATCCATCGACCTTGGCGCTTTCGTCCAGCTCCCTGGGGATCTTGGTGAAAAACGAATGCAGCATCCACAGCGTGAAGGGCTGATTGATCGCCACCAGCACGATGATCGCCGTCGGCAGATAGCCCCAAAGGTTCCACTGAAAAAACGGCGGCAGGTAGCCCGAGACCAGCGTGATCGGTGGCATCGCGCGGAATATCAGCGCGGTGATCAACAGCCAGAAGACATAGTGATAGCTCGACCGGCTCAGCGCGTAGCCCGCCAAGGTGCCGATGGTAAGCGAGGTGCAGACCACGAAGAAGCACACGATGGTGGTGTTGATCACCGGGCGCCAGAATCCTTCCTGCACCCATGCACCGAAATAGCCGGCGCCGGTAAACGGGCGGCCATAGGTCTCTTCCGTGCGTTCACCGGTCAGCGCGTTGGTCCAATCGGCGATCGAGAAGAAATCGAGCTCGACCTTGAACGATCCCCAAAAGGTCCAAAGGAACGGAAAGGCCGCCGTAATCAACCAGACCACGACGAAGACCGCGGCACCGATCCGAAGAGCAAGCGGCTTGTTGCGGGCGGCTGGGGTCATCGCTTACGCCTTCTCCTTGAAGTCGCGCCAGGTGCGGACCAGGACCGGCGACAACAGGATCGCCACGCCGATGATGGTCAGGACCGAGGTCGTGGCCGCCGCCGAAAGCTGGCGGGTTTCGCCGCCCAGATCGTTGAAGATGATCCAAGACAGTGACTGGGCATGGGCCGAGGCGTTGAAGCCGATGATCGGCTCGAACACCCGGAAATTGTCCATCAACTGTATCAGCGCCACGAAGGTCACCAGCGGCATTAGATGCGGGATCACCACATAGCGGATCTGCTGCCAGCGCGTGGCGCCGTCGACCTGCGCCGATTCCAGCGTGTCCATCGGCACGGTTTGCAGGCCCGCGTAGAATACCACGAAGGCGAAAGGCGCCGAGTGCCAGACGCCGTAGATGATCAGCGAGATCCACATCAGCCCGGTCGAGGCCTTCAGCGACAGGTTGGGGTCGTCGGCCAGGTATTGGATCAAACTGCCCAGAACCCCGCGGCTGTCGATCATCCAAAACAGCACCAGCGAGCCGACCAGCGGGTTCACGATCATCGGTAGAAGCGAAAAGAAGATCACGACCCCCTTGAGGTGCTTATTCAACGAGTTCACCGCCACCGCGATGGCGAAACCAAGCATGATCAGCAAAGGCGTCACGGTGAAGGTATAGGTCAGCGTGAACGCCATCGAGCGGTAGAACGGCAGATTGCCGAGCACCGAAAAGAAGTCGCCCCAGCTTTCACTCTCCGCCCAGGCGGTTCGGACCTCGGTGACCGCCAGATGCCCCCGGTCGCGATAAACCTCTAGTCCGGCGAAGCGCCCTAGCGGCTGCTCTTGGCGCAGCTTGTCGGTGGCTTCCTGGTCGATCACCGTGGACGGCGTGCACCCGAACGGTCCGCAGTTTTCAGTCTCGATCAGCACCGCCTCGTGCGGGACGAACAGCGATTGCAACACGACCGAGACGATCGGCGCGGCGATGAAGATCAGCATCGCCAGTGCCGTCGGCAGGAAGAACCAGAAGAATGTGCGGTGCTTCATCTCGCTCGGTCCCGGATTGCGGGTTGGGGGCGCGAAGCCGCCGCGCCCCCGGATGGGCCTAGTTCAAAAAGCCCTTTTCCTTCGCCGCAGCAACGTAGGCCGCTTCGACGTCCGTCAGCGCCTGCTCGGCGCTTTCCTTGCCCTGCATGAAGTCGGCGAGTTCATTGCCGAGCGCGGTGTGCATCAGGCCCATGTAAGGCAGCATCGGGTATGGTATAGTGCCGGCCTGCGCGGCCTCGAACACGCCGATGGCGGCGGGCGTCGGCTCGTATCCGTCGATCAACCAGACGGCAAGCGTCGAGGTCTCGTCATTCAACATCGCCGGGCGAATACCATGCATCATCGCCTGGAAGGTTGCCTCGGCGTCCGCGTCGCTGACATTCTTGGCCACGGTCCAGCCATCCCACCAAAGCGTCGAGGCCGGGGTCGCACCGCCCCCCACAGTCATCGGGCCGGCGATAGCGTGGCCGTCGATCACCTCTTGCAGCACGCCCTCGGCGGTGGTCAGCGTCGCCGCCCGGCTGCCCCACATGTTCATCAAAGCGACGTTGCCGGCGCGGTATTCGGCGTTGGTGGCGTTCGAATCGTGGGTCAGGAAGTCGGGGTTCATGTACTCGCTGAGCGCCTTCATCATGTTCAGCGCGTTGACGCCGGCCTCGGAGTTGACGTTCGGCTCGGCTGTGCCGGCCTTGAAGTGGTTGCCGCCATAGCCGAGGAACATGTTGTTGAATTCCTGGGCCAGGTTCCAACCCGCGGCATAGGCGCCGCCAATCGGGTTATCCATGATGCCCTGGTCGCGGATCATCTTGGCCGCAGCCAGCATGTCCTCGTAAGACGTCGGCACTTCGGCGCCGATCTGTTCCAGCACGTCCTTGCGGTAGACCAGGTGCTGGGCATTCGCCATGAACGCCACCGCCATGACCTTGCCGTCAATGGTGATCAGCTGGTTCGGCCTCAGGTCCTGGCCGTACTGCGCCACCAGATCGTCGAGCGGCTGGATCACGTCCTCGTTGATCAGCGCGACGATGGACGAGTTGGCAATGATCGCGGTAGTGTATTCTGCCGGGTCGCCGCTCATGCCGGCGACGTTCAGTTTCTGGTGGTCGGCGGTCAGGTTCGAGTTGAACTCGATGCCACCGCATTCGCCTGCTCCCGCGCCCACAGTCTGGATCGCCGGAAACTCGTTGCCAATGATGCTGACCCGTCCGCCTGTAATCTCGCAGGCCGAAGCGGCGCCCGCCGCCGCCAGGACAAGCGCCCCGGCTAGGGCTGTCGTTTTGAGGTACATGTTTGCTCTCCCTGTCATAGTGCGGAGGCGTCTTCGAAGCCCACCCCCAGTTGATCCCCGGCTGGTGCCGGGCGTTCCCATGGCCCTAGGACCCAATGCTCTGCCCCGTCTCGCGGTCGAAGAGGTGGCAGATCTCGGGCGGCACCGCAAAACGCACCAGATCGCCGATCTCGGCGCGGTAGGCCTTATCGGCCTTCACATTCACCTGCTCGCCGCCGACCCGGACCGTCACCATCGTGGCGTCGCCCAAAAGTTCGACCGAATAGGCCTCTTCCTCAATCTGCCCGCCTTCGGTCACCACCGCGGCATCCTCGGCGCGGAAGCCCAACGTCACCGGTCCATCCGGGCCTTCAAGCCCCGAGATCTCGACGCCCTCGGCGCGGAACGTGCCGCCCGACAGCGCGCCGTCGATCAGGTTCATCGCCGGATTGCCGATGAAGCCGGCAACGAATGTATTGGCCGGCCTGTCGTAAATATCCACCGGCGTGCCGACCTGCTGCACCACGCCCTTATTCATGATGACCACTCGATCGGCCAGCGTCATTGCCTCGATCTGGTCATGGGTGACGTAGATGGTCGTGACCTGCAATTCGTGGCTCAGGTTCTTGATCTGCGCCCGGGTCGAGACGCGCAGCTTAGCGTCGAGATTACTCAGCGGCTCGTCCATCAGGAACACGTTGGGTTCCCGAACAATGGCCCGTGCCAGCGCGACGCGCTGGCGCTGCCCACCGCTGAGCTCCGCCGGCTTGCGGTGCA
>JAAUYB010221177.1_pt1 | contig 15208 bp, 18 predicted proteins | sample 7278071 | NCBI WGS metagenome assembly JAAUYB01 (sample SAMN14350121, study PRJNA611818) | marine sediment metagenome | isolation source: surface marine sediment (1.8m) | place: French Polynesia: Moorea | collected 2018-08
CAAAAAAAGGTGCGATCTCTATCTAAAAAATACCGTCACATTCAAACTGATTTACAGCCAATTCTAGAAAAGCTTAGATTAGGAGAAATTTTAGGCGATCGCATTCCTGGTATCAAATTTGTTGTTTATAAGCTTCGTATTAAGAATAATGATATCCAAAAAGGCAAAAGTGGTGGATATCGTCTAATTTATTGGCTACAAACAACGGACTGTATTATACTGTTGGATATTTATTCAAAATCTGGACAAGACAATATTGATGTCACTAAAATTTCGCAGATAATAACACAATTTGAACAATAAATCATACTTTCTTTATCTAAGCAATATTCCTGATTACTTATGATTACAATAGACGACAAGATATAATTTTTATAACTGATAACTGATAACTGGTAACTGATATGACAGAAGAAGAATTATTACAGGCTATTGAAAAAGCAGCAAGGGATAAAAGAGAATTCTTGGATCTTTCGTTAAAAGGGTTAAAATCTTTACCTGCTGAAATTAGTAAACTGACTAATCTAACTGAACTTGATCTGTCGAGAAACCAACTAACAAACCTACCTGCTGAAATTGGTAATCTTACAAATCTAACTTCACTTAATCTGTTGTCTAACCAACTAACAAACCTACCCTCTGGAATTGGTAAACTCACTAAGCTAACTTCACTTAATCTGTTGTCTAACCAACTAACAAACCTACCATCTGGAATTGGTAAACTCACTAAGCTAACTTCACTTAATCTGTTGTCTAACCAACTAACAAACCTACCATCTGGAATTGGTAACCTTACTAAGCTAACTTCACTTTCGATGTGGAATAACCAACTAACAAACCTACCTGTTGAAATTGGCAAACTGACTAATCTAACTGAACTTGACCTGTCGAGAAACCAATTAACAAACCTTCCTTCTGAAATTGGTAAACTGACTAATCTAACTGAACTTAATCTGTCGAGGAACCAATTAACAAACCTGCCTGTTGAAATTGGCAAACTGACTAATCTAACTGAACTTAATCTGTCAAACAACGAAATAACAAATCTTCCCCCTCCCGAAATTTTAGAAAAAGGGACAAAAGATATTATAAATTTTTATAAACAACAACTTGAACAAAACATTGATCATCTTTATGAAGCAAAATTATTGATTGTTGGGGAAGGAGGTGCAGGAAAAACAACCTTAGCACAAAAAATAAAAGACAGTAATTATCAACTGAAACCCGATGAAGAATCAACAGAAGGAATAGATGTGATTCAGTATTATTTTCCTCTGGATAATGGAAAAGAATTTAGAGTTAATATTTGGGACTTTGGAGGACAAGACATTTATCATAAAACTCACCAATTTTTCCTTACGGAAAGATCCCTTTATACCTTAGTTGCTGATACTCGTACAGAAGATAACAACTTTTATTACTGGTTAAATGTTGTAGAATTGTTGAGCAATAATAGTCCTATTTTAGTCATTAAAAATGAAAAACAAGAACGAAAACTAGATATTAACGAACGACAATTAAGGGGAGAATTTACTAATTTCAAAGAAACTTTAGCGACAAATTTAGCAACCAATAGAGGTTTACCAGAGATTTTAAATAAAATCCAACATTATATCAGTAACTTACCCCATATCGGCACAGAATTACCTGCTTATTGGGTAAAAGTTCGAGAAGTATTAGAAAAAGATAACCGTAACTATATCACTCTTGAAGAATATTTAACCATCTGTCAAGAACAAGGATTTAAAGATAGAGAAGATATGTTACTTTTAAGTGGTTATTTTCATGATTTAGGAGTATTTCTCCACTTTCAAAATGATGATCTGTTAAACAAAACGATTATTCTTAATACTGTATGGGGAACGGATGCAGTTTATAAAGTATTAGATAATCAAACCGTTAGAGAAAACTTAGGCAAATTTAATCGCAATGATTTAAACAATATCTGGAATGAAGATAAATATATCACCATGAGAGGTGAACTTTTAGGCTTGATGATGAACTTTAAACTTTGTTATGAAATACCTAGTCAACCAGGAAATTATATTGCACCTCAATTATTAAGTCTCCAACAACCAGAGTATGATTGGAATAAAGAAAATAACTTACTTTTGCGTTATGAATATGAATTTATGCCTAAAGGAATTTTAACCCATTTTATAGTAGAAACTCATCCTATGATTGAAAATGAAACTTGTGTTTGGAAGACAGGAGTTGTCTTAACTAAAGAGGGCGCAAGGGCTGAAATTATTGAACTTTATCGCTATCATAAAGGAGAAATTCGCATACGAGTGTCAGGAAGTCGTAAACGAGATTTATTAACCACTGTTAGACATGAATTAGGGAAAATTCATAGTTCTTATGAACGTCTCAAGTACAAAACTTTAGTCCCTTGTAATTGTTCAAAATGCAAAGGAAGTCAATCACCTCACTTTTATCCTTGGGATGTCCTTCATAAATTCATTGATGATAAAGAAACTGAAATTAAATGCTATGAAAGTTATGCTATGGTAAATGTACAGGCTTTAGTTAATGATATTATTAACCCTGATCCAATATTATCGAGTTATAAGGAAACAAATAATATGTCGGAAAAATCTCAACCATCTATAATTAATAATATTACTGTTAACGGTTCTACCCAAATTCATCAACAAAATGAAGGTGAAGCAAACTTTAATAACTATAATTCTGATACTCTTATTAATAATGCACTAGATGAAATTATAAAAAAACTAAATGAATTAAATAATAAATATCCCAATGTTAGCGAAACAACAGCAACAGAAATTATAAATGCTGAGTTTAAAGATATTCAAAATAACCAACTCCAAAAATGGGCAATAATCAAACATATTTTTGATGGTAAACGCTGGTTAAATGGTGGAAAAACAGCATTCATAAGAGTCGGTGAACATTACAGCGAAAATAACGTATTTTATAAAGCAGCAGTGGGTTTTGGTGAAGGATTTACTGAAAATGAATAACCAAAAACTTTAAACATAAATCATGATCATTGCGAATGTAGCGATAGCGAAATGAAGCAATCTTTAGTGTTGTTTGTGGTGATTGCTTCGGGGGATTTTCAGTAAGAGTTAAAGGTTATTGTCTATATTACCCCTCGCAATGATGATAGAAGTCTGTGATCACTTCTGAGAATTGGTATGATCAAAATAAGTTGATCAATTAACTTATGAATAATTAAGAAAGTAAAATAATGACTATTTCTCTTTCTCCTACTATTACCCTCGATGAATTTCTAAAACTTCCCGACTTAGAAACATCTCCAGCATGGGAATATATGAACGGGGTTGCTATTCAAAAACCAATGGCAAAAATGAGACATTCTCTCTTACAAAAACGCCTGATTAGTATCATTGATAATAATAGTGAAAATCATACCGCTTTACCTGAATTAAGATGTACCTTTGGAGGTCGATCCATTGTTCCAGATATTGCTGTTATTAATTGGAATAAACTACCCATCAATGAATTAGGAGAAGTTGAAGATAACTTTACTTTAGCACCTGATTGGTCGATTGAAATTTTATCCCCTAATCAAGCAGTTACTCGTGTTATGGATAACTTATTACACTGTTTAAAACATGGTTGTCAGTTAGGATGGATGATCGATCCTGATGATGCGTCTATTGTTGTTTTTTCACCCCAACAAGAACCCGATATTTACCGAGGCGATCGCAGTCTTCCTTTAATCGATAGCATCAACATAAATTTAACCCCTAAACAAGTTTTTAATTGGTTAAAAATTAACAATAAATAGCATAATTAAAGAAAAATAGTAACTCAATGTAAATAATAGCAACAAAAATGGGCAACTTAAGCATGGATCATATACTCAATTATCCCAATAATTCCTATGAGAGATAAAATTGTTGCCCTCACAGATAATTTAAGTCGTACAATCGTTGGTAAAGAAAAGCCCATCCGTCTCGTTATTGTTGCTTTATTGAGTGGGGGACACGCATTACTCGAAGACGTTCCTGGTGTGGGAAAAACCCTGTTAGCGAAGTCCTTGGCCCGTTCGATTAATGGACGCTTTCAACGGGTTCAATGTACCCCCGACTTACTCCCCACCGATGTCACCGGAACCAATATCTGGAACCCCAACAGTCGAGAATTTGAATTTTTACCCGGCCCTGTCTTTGCCAATGTTTTACTGGCCGATGAAGTTAACCGCGCAACCCCTAGAACCCAGTCTGCGTTATTAGAGGTAATGGAAGAGAAGCAGGTAACCGTAGATGGAGAAGCGCGTAAAGTTCCTAACCCCTTCTTTGTCATCGCCACTCAAAACCCCGTAGAATACCAGGGAACCTTCCCCCTACCGGAAGCGCAAATGGATCGCTTTACAATTTCTTTAAGTATGGGTTATCCTAGTGAGTCCGAAGAATTGCAAATGTTACAAAAACAACTGCAACGGGTGAAGGTGGATGAACTACAACCTTGTATTTCCTTAGAAGATGTCCAGGAGTTACAACGGTTAACCAGTTTGGTGAAAGTGACCCCATCCTTACAACAGTATATGCTCAGCATTGTACGGGCAACCCGTACCGATGATGATATTAGCTTAGGGGTGAGTCCTCGCGGTACCGTAGCGTTGCAACGGGCCACCCAAGCAGTGGCCTTTCTTGAAGAAAGAGACTACGCAACCCCCGACGACGTTAAATTTGTCGCCCCTCACGTGCTATCCCATCGTCTCATTGTGGCCAATGGCCGTCAACCCCACGCCATCGTTGAACGGTTATTGCGATCGCAGGTCGTAGAACCCGAACTCATGGCAGCTTAAAATCTCAAAAATTCTCTAACATACCGCAAGGAATTTGACAAGGTTCCTTGCAATTTCTTTACATAAAGATTAAAATAATTTACATAAGTTTACAAGAGGCTCACAAATATGAGTAACATGATCATCGAACTTCTCACCATTGCTGTCATAGTTATGGGGGTTAGAAGTCAGCAGTCTCAAGGAAACACCGAGTTAGAAATTATCCCAGTCCCCATTGATGAGGAAAAAAGGAGAGGTTAAACGATGTTAGAAAAGTTAATCGTTTTTTTACAAGATGAACTAGAGATTCCTGCTGATCAAGTCAGTTTGGCCTTAAGACATACCCAAGCGATCCCTGCTCAGGTACCCATGGAACTATGGAAGTATGGCCTAATTAATATAGCTCAACTGGAGAAAATTTTTGATTGGTTAGAGTACAGTTAAACTATTTATTATTGGTTAGCAAACATTTCTGAGAGGGTAACGGTTTGATAACCTTGGTTTTTAATCTCAGGAAGAATCTTCTTTAAGGTTTCATTGGTTCTTTCTCCCCAGTCTCCAGACTTACCCTCTCTACCACCATCATGCAACACAATAATCGCACCAGGCCGTAAATTCAATAAGATGAAATGGTAGGCCAACCTAGAAGAGCCAATGTGAGTATCATAGGGAAAAATCGACCCTAAGGCGGTCTGATAGTTATATTTTTTGACAATATTTAACATTTGGGAAGTATACCAACCCCCTCCGGGACGAAACCATTGAACCTTTGATGAATGATGTAATAGGAATTGATTTAAGATTTTATCTGCTGTTAAAAATTCTTGTTCAAATTCTTCTCTAGATAAGAAAATACTTTTTTCATCTCTAATCATGTGATTACCAATTTCATGACCATGATTAATAATATTTTCGACAATTGCTTCATTAGTTTCTATTCTTTCACTAATGAGAAAAAAACTAGCTTTAGCATCATTCTTTTCTAAAGTTTCTAAGATTTTAGGTGTTGTCAGAGAATTCGGTCCATCATCAATAGTAATAGCAACAACTTTCTTCTTAGTCTCAGAAAAATAATGAACCCCAGGCGCAACTTTAATAATTATTTTTAATAACCATCTAGGTTGATAGAATAAGACACTTAATATAAGTAAAGAGAATATAATTAAACCAAAAAATACTAGCCAAATCTTATTAAATATCATTACTTGCTCATCAAATACTATATTGTGACTTTCAATAAGGGCTTAATATTATTAAGCCCCTACAGATAAATAATTAATTAACTTTCAACTAATTCCTCATTAAATTCATTAACCGTACGTCGTTTTAACTCCACAGACTCGGAACGAGGTAAGAGGTCAAAAACTTCCCGTAATACATCATCAACCGCTTCATATTTTACTTGGCCTTGACCATCAAAAAGCTTATTTCCCTCACCATCAAGAACGACGGTTTGAGGAATAATATCCTCATAATAATAACCCGATTCTTGCTTAGTGTAAGAATCTTTAACAGGAATACTATCAACACTAATAGGGATAATATTAGCAGCCCGACCATAAAATTCTTGGATGCGAGAAACCACGATCGCAAACTGTTTACAATCGCGACTATCGTCCAAATAATAAACCAAAACCGTCGGCATTTCCCTATCAAGAGAATCTTTTAAGGATAGTTTAGCCGGAACCAAAGAACCATTGCCCGCATAAACAACAAAAATGTTACCATCGAGACGATCATCGTCAATACTAGCTGTGGCAGGAGATATACCCCAACTGTTAAAACTAATGACCAAAGATAACAGAGCAATTAAACAAACTTTAATTAACAAGGTTGAGAACGGTTTCTTGTTCCTTGTTGCTTGTTCCCTCGTAAAATTGACTAATTCCATAACAATGTAGCAACCTTTTGGTAAGTTTGGTTAAAATAAGTCCACAAGGAATGATAGAAATGATCCTGTGACTGAGCAGCAGACTAAACAACAATCAACCTCAGGGAAAATTCCCGTTCAGATGCCCTTTGCTAATAGTCATTATGCTATTTTAGGACTTCATCCGTCCGCTTCGGTCATCGAAATACGTCGCGCTTATCGAGAGTTGAGCAAACGTTATCATCCTGATACTACAGAATTACCGTCCGCTCTGGCAACGGCTAAATTTCAGCGTTTGAACGAAGCTTATGGGGTATTGAGTAACCCTCAAGCGCGATCGCTGTACGATCTCAAAATTGGCTATTCTCGTTGGAATGTGATTCAAACCCCTTGCGAACCCCAAAAAGACCCCAAAACCGGTCAATGGTCGAGTTCTGCTTATTTGGATGCCAGCGATCGCCCCTTATCGGGGGGAGAATTATTCGCCTTATTTATTTTAGGCTTAACTTTGATCGGTTGCTTGGTTTTGGCCATTTTTATTGCTATTCTAAGGGGCGATGAAGTGGTTCCGAATACTGCCTTACCCCAAGATTATGCCTCAGTTGCCTCTATTTTCTTCTCTGAGGCGCATTACATCACTCAAACCCTATTAACCCTCTTATGACCCTTCCTGCCCCTGATACCCCTTTATATAATCATCCCCTTCCTGTAATTGAACAATGGCTGTTTAGTTTAGGTTGCCAACAAGATCAACAAAATTTAAACTGTTGGACTGTGACCCAACCCAACTGGAAAGCACAACTTAGCTTAGACGTAGAAGAAATTATTGTTTGCTACCTCCAAGCTGGGGCCGATGGTTCAGATATTACACGAGCGTTTAAATATTCCCTCTCCCGTGAAGACGTGGAGGCCGCCGTTTTTAGTGGTCCTTGATCATTAAATCTAAGATTGGGACCTGTTTGCGAATACAATAAAAACATGAGGGCTACTATCCCTAGATGGGAAAGCAACCCTCGTTCACAATAATACATTTTTACTGATTTGGTTAGCGTTGCTCAGTTAGAGGCTAAGCGACGCTATTTTTTTGTCTGTTAAGCTGACGGTGAGCGTAACAGTTTAGATGTCATCTTCATCCGGTGCGCCGACTTGTTTGAGATGGATATGTTTGCGGCCTAGGGTAATCTCAAATTCATCTCCTGGTTGTAGATTCATTTTCTTGGTGTAAGCTGAACCGATTAGAAGATTACCGTTAGATTGTACGCTAATTTTATAACTGGCTGAACGGCCACCTCTTCCTTGTCCTTCAGCACTACTATCAAGCTCAATGCCCTCAGCATCTATTAAAGCATTAAGAAACTTCATCATATTAACGCGTTCTACACCATTTTTTGTCTGGGTATAATAGCCGCAAGCTCTTGCTTTTTCTTCTTTGCTGAGATCACCTAGCTCTTTGACTTTTTCTACTAAGGCGGTGCCGGTTAGGGGTTTATCTTGTGTCATTAACTTCAACAGTAACTAAGCGTGAATAATAAGGTTGACAGAATGGTAACTAAGTAAGAGGGTAGTAACCATCAAAAAAAAGATCAAGTTACTAACTATCTCTATCATTATTTTACACACAATTTGTAAAATTTATCTACCATTCCACAAGATCAATAATAATTTATTGTTTCCCCTGTTTCGACTCTAATGCTCAACAAGTTTACAAATGTTTGACTTTGTTCCCTTTTGTCTTCATAAAAATGTCATAAATTCCACAACAATCTATCATAGTCCTGTGATAATAACCTTAAAATATTGAGAAAAATAAAGCCAATGAAACTAACAACTCGCAGTCATTATAGCGTTAAAGCCTTACTGGATCTGAGTTTACAGCCTAATTATGGTCCAACATCAGTAAAAGCGATCGCAAAGCGACAAGATTTACCCGCCCCATACCTGGAAAAATTACTGATTGAAATGCGTCGCAGTGGGTTAGTTAATTCCCTACGGGGATCACAGGGTGGCTATCAATTAGCCCGTGAACCCAGTCAAATTTCTTTAGGACAAATTTTAGACGCTGTTGGGGATACAATTGAGCCATTACCCCACTATAACCCTGATATTGAGCAAGTAGAAGATTGGGTTACCTTTAGCCTCTGGAAACGACTCCATGAGAAGCTTAAAGAAGCCCTTTACAAGATTACTTTAGCGGATCTTTACTACGATGCTCGTAGCTGGAAGGCCTCTCTGGGAGAAGCGGTCAGTTTTGTTGTTTAAGAAAAGAATTATGATGATAAATTCACCAGCTTCTATTCTGGTTCGAGGGGGCTGTCATTGCGGTGCAGTGCGCTTTGAGGCGGTTATTGATAAAAGGGAAGCGATTGCTTGTAACTGTTCGATTTGTCGTAAAAAAAGCTTTATTCATCTATTGGTTCCCCCCGAAAACTTTACCTTAATTAAAGGAGAACAAATGCTCAGAACTTATACCTTTAATACCCATACGGCACAACATACTTTTTGTGGGGTTTGTGGCATCCATTCCTTTTACCGTCCCCGTTCCCATCCTGGGTGGTTTGATGTCAATGTTAACTGTCTTGATGATGTTGTCTTATCGGACTTTGAAATCAAGACCTTTGATGGGCAAAACTGGGAAAAAAATATCGAAACAATTCAACAATCCCCCGGCAATAATTAAGGATAACTATACTGAGGATAAAGACCTAATTTGGATACCCATGCGACCCTAATCGTTCTCATCTTTGCTACCATTGTTGACTATCTTATAGGGGATCCTTGGGGGTGGTTACACCCCGTACAAGTGATGGGTTGGCTGATCTCAAGGTCAAGCCATTTTATGCTTTCTATTTGTGAGGGTAAGAAGGGACGGCGTTATGCAGGGGTAATTTTAGGATTAGGATTAATTATTGGCAGTGGAATGGTAGGGTGGAGCATCCATTCAATCCCCTATTATCTTAGTCCGTTGCTAGGCATTTTTCTCGAGACTCTTCTCTTGGCAAGTTGTTTTGCTGGACGCAGTTTAAGATTAGCAGCCCTTGATGTCTTGACCCCGTTACAAGAGGGAAACATTGACCTAGCCAGAAAGAAACTGAGTCAATATGTGGGTCGTGATACGGCCAATCTGTCCCCAGCAGAAATCTGGCGAGCTACCCTAGAAACCGTGTCAGAAAATGCCATAGACGGGGTGACAGCCCCCTTATTTTATGCGATCGCTGGTGCCTTTTTTCCTGGGTTGGGTGCTGTTACGTTGGCCTTGGCTTATAAAGCAGCCAGCACCCTTGATTCCACCGTAGGTTATCAACAAGAACCTTGGACAGATATCGGCTGGTTTAGTGCCAAATGCGAGGATCTTTTAACCTGGATTCCTTGTCGCTTGACAGTTGTAACCTTGGCTATTCTATCAGGAAAACCCAGGTTTGTTTTATCTATTTGTCGTCGGGATGCCCCTCAAGATTCTAGCCCCAACTCAGGATGGAGTGAATGTATTTATGCTGCTATTCTAGGGGTTCAACTGGGGGGAAAAAATACTTATCAGGGCATCCTTAAAGAAAAACCCTTATTAGGAGATCCTCTCAACCCCATTACGGCCCACAGCGTTGAAAAGGCTTTACATTTAACTCGAATTTGTTGTTTACTCTGGCTGAGTATCGCCATAACTGGGTTATGGTTAACCTGAGTTTCGGGTTCGGGGGAGCAGGGAGAGGGGGAGAAAAAGATTTCTGATCTCCTCAACCTGCTTGTGGAACTTCCGACTTCCGACTTCTGTGCGATAGCGCCGGAACTTCGTTAAGGAACTTCTGACTTCGTTAACTCCCCGTCACCCCGTCACCCCGTCACCCTTCCCACACTCCCTATGAGGGATTCAACCACTCTCCTAAAATCCCTAATTGATGTTGAGCTTCGTCTAGTTCTTGCTGTAAGGGTTTTAAGCTATTTTCATAAATCTCAAGACGAGCCTGTAGTCGAGCGACTTCGATTTGTGCTTGTTGCCAGTTTTCTCGTTCTGCTTCAAGTTGTTTGAGCTTTTGAGTCTGTTCTGTATCCAGTTGTTTGATCATATCCTGGATTTGTTGAACACTATTGTGTAAGTGTTGGATTTCCGTTTCGAGGGTTTTCCGTTCTTCGGCCGTATGATTGTCCCATTCTTCTAATTGAAGCAGTAACGGAGCTAAATTAATGGTAGGTGCCTGGCCATCAAAGTCCATTACCCCTTGACGACGACGCAGAACCCGTAAATATTGTAGTAGAACCTCTTGTCTTTCCTTGAGATTTCGTCTTTGGCCCACGAGGGTTTCATCTAAAAACTCTTTTCTTTCTTGTTCTTCTGCCAGTTCGTTTTCCAGTTCTAACCGTTCAAAATCCCCTGCTTTGACTAACTTATCCTGCAATTCTTGAACGCTTTGACATTGTAGCGTCAATTCTTCTTCTTGATCATTGACGAAACGAACTAATTTATCTAAATCCCCTTGTAAATTATTAACCTTTTCCTCTAATTCCCCCAAGGGCATATTTTCTAAGGACACCACATCCACTTTACTGTCTGAGATAACATCCCCTGCCCCACTGGCTACTTGTTCGAGGGTTTGTTGGAGTTCTTCAATTCGTCGTAAATGGTCGTTGATCTTTTCTAAACGCTCTTGTTTATTACTGAGGATATTTTGTTGAACCCCCCATTGAATTTTTGCCTCTGCCAGAGAGGTTTGCGTTTCTTGTAGAGCTTGAAAACGATTATCTAGGATTTCTCCTTGTTGTTGGACGTCTCTGGTTTGCCTTTGTACCTGTGCCTTGAGGGTATCGAGTTCCTGCCAAAATTGATTGAGGACGACTTGTTGTGCCTCCAGGGCGTTAATCGCCCCTTGCAAGGGTTGTTCTAGAGAATCTAAGCCCTTGGCACTTTCAGAGAGACGAACAATCAGTTGTTGAATCCGTTCGGCTTCTGTGCCAGGGAGTTCTAAAATTGCCCCAAAACGGCTTTGAAGGTCTTGCAGTTGTTGCTGAGTTTGCTCCACCCGATCCCAGGCTGAATCGGCTTCGTGACGACGGCGTTCAATTTGAGAGAGTTCTTTTTCGACTTCCTCTAATTGTTCGAGGCGGCTTTCCATCTCCGCTTCACGGCGACTTAACTCCTGACTTTGATAGGTCAAAGACTGTTTCCACTGTTCTATCTCTTCTTGTTGAGTTTTTAACTTTTCTGAGAGACGGGATAACTTTTGTAATTGTCTGACTAATTCTGGGGCTGCAGGTTCAGGTTTACCCTGAATTTGACGATTATTGTTTAAATTAACCATCAAGAGGGTTCCTTCCCCAATTTGCTCAAATTCTTCGAGTTCCACCACTTCGTCCTCAACAACAGGACTCCAAGTTTGATCGTTATGTTGACAAGCTAAGAGTTTGATCTCTGTCCGAGAACCACCAATGAAACCTCTTGTCTGTTTTTTGACTTCTGCAAGATATAGCACGAGCCAGAATCCTCTCGATATTGCTGTTGCCTAGGTTGTTAACGTGGGGATAATGTTGAGGGGCGTAATTTCATGTTAGGAATAAAACATCCAACAGTTTCACCCCTGGGGAACACAATACCCCTTTATGGCACTACCTGAATCTATTATTGTCACATATCCACACAACTTAAGTGAAGCCCCCCAACTAAACTTCGTTATGGTTGGGCTTTTAGTGAACTACCTACGCTCGTCTGGGGGTTTTGGGCTTCCCTGAGTCTGGCGAGTACACACTTGATGGCACTGGGGGCAGCCTCTCACACAGTCAGGTTGGTCGGCAACCAATGCTCTGATGTTAGCATAAGAAAGGAGAATTTTGCCCTCAATTCTATAACTTATCGTTATTCATAAGTCATTATGCAGGGAACCTTAAATGAGATTGATATACGCAGCATTTTGCAACTGATCGAACTAGGACAACGAACGGGGGAACTTTTAATTGAAGCCTATCAAACCTCATTAGGTTATCAAACTTATGATCGTCAACTATCACAATTAAGCGGCTCTCAACCGATCACGACAGAGGTCCAAAGAATATTTTGGTTAGTTTTTTTCGTTAACGGACAAATTGTTTACACAATCCCCAGTAAAAATCGAGGTTGTCGTCGTTTGCGAGATTATTTGTCTCGTTATCACATCAATATCCTCCCTCAAGAACTTGAGACTTTGCCAGTTAGTCATAATGAAATTGAATACGCCTATCTATGGCAATTAATTGAAACCCATCGCCTAACCCCGGAACAGGGCAAAACGATCATTCAACAAATGGTACAAGAAACCCTGTTCGACCTCTTAAGTTTACGACAAGGGGCATTTATTTTTGAAATGGGTTTAGGCTTAGATCCTCTGTTGACCAGTTTAGAAATTGGTCCATTGGTAAGAGAAATGATGAAAGAAGTGCAACAGTGGAAACAGTTACATCCTTATTTTCAAAGTCCCCAACAAGCTCTGAATATTACCGAGAAACGGCAGTTACAAGAGACATTACCGGAAAAGGCTTATGAACAGTTATTACACTGGGCTGATGGCAAAACATCCCTGAGAAGGCTTTCCCGTCGCTTACAGCGCAATTTGGGCAGTTTAGCACGGAGTATTTACCCTTATGTTGAGCGAGGATGGTTGCATCCTACTATAGCCACTTCTCCTTCGGCATCCAAACCTCAAACTTTTTGGAACGAACCCACTCCCGCCCAAAATCCTCACGTGGTTTGTCTGGATGATGATCGAACCATTGGCCAAATATTAGAAGGGATTTTAAAGAAAAACGACTATCAAATCTCTTTAATTACTGATCCCCTCTCAGGATTAAGTCTCATATTTGAACTCAATCCCGATATTATTTTGTGCGATATTGCTATGCCTAAATTGGATGGCTATGAAATTTGTGCCATGTTAAGGCATTCGAGGGCTTTTCAATATACCCCGATTATCATGCTCACGGGAAAAGAAGGCTTTATCGATCGCATTCGAGCCCGGATGATGGGGGCGACAGATTACCTCACTAAACCCTTTGGAGAACAAGAGTTGTTGTTATTAATCGACAAATATATACACTGCCAGTGACACTTTAATGATCATTAAGATTACTTTTTCCATAATCTTTGGCCAGTCGCACTTCATCCATCCCTTCAAAGATGATGGCTTTCATGCTCCGGTGTTATTTTTGGTAAAATTTCGTCGATTGATCATGCTTTTTTGGCCAAGTTCAAGGCCTTATAAAAAAGAATCTTGAACCATTACTTCCATGGGCGTACCGGTTCCTGGGGGGGGATAGATTCTGATTTTGGCCGTATTACCTAATGTTTGTAAACTATCAGCTAATAAAGGAATCGATTGCAAAATTTGCCAGTTTAAGCGATTATTAGGACAAATAACCACTAAGGTCAATCCTTTACTTCTAATAGTGACATCCCATCCACATTGCTTGAGTAAATTTTGTGTGAGGGGATTGCAATTATTATAAAATATTTCTCCAGTCACTTCTTCTAATTCCCAAGACAGTTCACGGAAAGTGGGATCTAAAGAAGGTAAATCATCGGGAGGTAAGCAGGGTTTAGTCATGATCAATACACTCAGTGATTCATACAATTTGGTTATTAATAATAATGGGAAAAATCTGACCAACAAACAAGACTTAATAACTTAATTCAACCTCATTAATCTCTCGGTTATCAATCCAATCTAAGAGTTCATCCAATTGATGTAAATCAATTATTCCGTATTGCCACAGAACCATTGGAAGAGAACCCATAGAAGCTTCGGTAAACTTAACAGCCATTTTTAAAGCATCAGCAGGAATGGCTAGTTTATTACGTAAGTATTCGAGGAGTGGAGTCTGTAAGTCGTTGGTCATGGTTTTTTCTCTTACTATTAATCATCTAGTCTTTTTCAATTTTCTAGTCTTGATTGTAGGTAAATAATTCTCTGAATACAGCCGAAAAAACACGGCATTACTTACGGATATAATTTCAGTATCCGTAGTCTCACTCAGTAACCCTGTCTGATTGCGTTAAGTAATTTTTCGAGAGGATGATGGGAAGATATAGCAGATAGCAAACAAAAGGTAGGCAATGCCTACCCTACTCAATATAATAAATCTAAACAAAAGCAAAATCACTACTGTTTAAATCTAAATGATTGACTCCTTTGACAATGCCTACTAATTCGTTTTCCATCCCGTCACCTTTGAAAAAGATTGCTTTATGATTATTATTGCCAAAGGGGGAAGAACCGAGATAATAATCATCAGCGGAACCTTGTAGTTGAATCATATCTTGATAGGAATCAAATCCGAAAATTTCTGCATAATCTTGTTCTCCATCGCTATCATAAAATGTTTGACTGCTATCTCCTAAAACAAAGACATCAGGATTAGGGGTTGCATAATGCTTATCCACCATACCCGTAATCGGATCGTGATAAGTGACTTCATCATCTAAAATAGAAATGGTGGTGCTAACATTTTCCCCTAATTCCACTTGGTTGTTGTAAGGGTCAGTCCATAGTTGAAGTTCTAAGGTTTCGGTTCCTTCTAAGTCCCAATCATCGTGAATATCA
>JAAUYB010000338.1_pt1 | contig 15191 bp, 17 predicted proteins | sample 7278071 | NCBI WGS metagenome assembly JAAUYB01 (sample SAMN14350121, study PRJNA611818) | marine sediment metagenome | isolation source: surface marine sediment (1.8m) | place: French Polynesia: Moorea | collected 2018-08
CCATTCATGATGCCCCCAAAACCGATGCCCATGAAAGCTATTAAATCCCTAGGTCACTTTCTGCGGTCTCGAAGAGATACGCGTTGCGGTGCGCGGTTGGGTGGTTGGTCTTTATCCCTAATGGATCGCTATATTACCTCACAATTAATAGGCCCTCTAATTTTTTCTGTGGGTTTAGTCTCTGTGTTGGGGGTAGCTATTGGCTATTTATCAGATTTAGCGGATAAAGTGGTGGATTCTAATTTGCCGTTAATGCAAGCATTGGAAATTGTCTTATTAAAAGTCCCAGAATTTACCGCTTATGCCTTGCCCATTTCCGTGATGTTAAGCACATTATTAACCTATGGCCGTTTGAGTAATGATAGTGAATTAATCGCCTTGCGCGGTTGTGGTGTTAGTCTTTATCGTCTGATTATTCCCGCTTTAGTCATGAGTTTGGGGGTGACAGCCATTACGTTTGTCGTTAGCGAGTTAGTTGTCCCGGCGGCTAATTATCGTGCTACGGCTATCTTAGTGGAATATCTTCAGGAAGAACATCCTTTTTGGCAAAATAAAGACATTTTTTATCCTGATTACGAACAAGTGGTTTTACCCAATGGAGAAACAGAAAAACGGCTTAAACATTTATTTTTTGCGGAAAAATTCGATGGTCAACACCTGAAAACTTTAACGGTATTAGAATGGCTCGAAGAAAGACTGAATCGTATTGTTGTCTCAGACTCAGCTACTTGGAATGGTAGGGAAGAAACCTGGGATTTTTTTAATGGCACCATTTATAAACTGGCACCTGATGCTTCCTATCAAGACAGTTATCCTTTTGAACATCGACAGTTACCCTTGACCAAAGCTGCTTTTGAATTTGCCCTACAAGGCCGTGATCCCTATGAAATGAATATTATTCAAGCGCAACAGTATATGAAAATTTTAAAAATGATGGGGGATGATAAAAAGTTACGCACTTTTCAAGTTCGGATTCAACAAAAAATGGCTTTCCCTTTTATCTGTGTGGTGTTTGGGGTTATCGGTTCAGCATTAGGGGCGACCCCTCAACAGATGAGTCGTGCTACGGGTTTTGGCCTAAGTGTGGTGATTATTTTTAGTTATTATCTTTTAGGGTTTCTAATTGGCAGTTTAGGGTTAATGGGCTTAATTTCCCCCATTTTAGCTGGTTGGTTGCCCAATATAATCGGACTGGTTATGGGGGGATGGTTGATCTATGGTTTCGCTGAATCTTAATCTTAAATTTCTCTGAGCTTTTGTAAAGAAATGTAAAAAACGCTAAGATTATAAGTAGATAAAAACGCAATTTTAAGATGATGTCTCATACTAATCCCACAGAGCAAGAACTCCTCAAAACCATTCTCGATCCTTTATTAGAGGATTTCCAATATTGGTTTTCCCGCGCTCGTCATTTATTAGAATCTGAACGGATCACCTTTTTATCTATTGAAGAACAAGCAGAGCTATTAGAAAGGGTGAAAACTAACCAACAGGAAGTCCGAACAGCCAAAATGTTGTTTCAAGCGACGGGAAAACAAGCGGGGATCGATACGAGAGCATTAGTTCCCTGGCATAAGTTAGTAGCTGAATGTTGGCAAGTGTCCAGAAAATGGCGATCGCATCAACAGGAAAATCCCCCCACAGCTTAAATTAATCAGGGGTTGTTAACTCCTGCAACAATCCCCATTTTTATGGACAATTCTTGATAAGCTAGTTAAGGATAATCTTAAAAAAAGCTTACGCTTCTTGAGAAGTTTTTGTTATCACACCTTGAAGAAACGGGTATTTCATCGGAGGACTTCAAATGTTACATTTAATTTACATAGTTGCTTTCACAATTATTGCCTTTCTTGCTGTTAGTAATCTCATTCGTAGTTTGATCACAGTCAGCATGGACTCTCAGCGTCGTTATCCTGATAGGGGTAATACTTCTTCTCGGAAAGATAAAAAATGGAAAAATAGCAAAAGAACCATGCACCCTGAATTGTTAGACGAGCGAGGAAATCCTATTAATGAACCGTTATTAGTAATGCGCTCTGTCAGTGTTGAAGATGCTAGACAACAACTCGATGCTTTATATAATGCCTCTCCTAGTTCCAAAAAGGAGACAGAAGAAGAGTAAAGTTTATCAAAATTGTTACTAAAAATTTTAGAGAACAAGATGGGTAGATGTGACTTCTTCTACATGGGAATCACTACCATCTACTAAAACTGTTATCCGCTTTTGAATAACGCCCTAATTTGTATCTACAACTGTAGAGTCATCACATAAGTTTCTATCTTCATCCTTAACATTGGGGTTACTCTTGAGATAATCTCGCGCTTGATCACAACCTTTCTCTAATAACTCCTCTAGGTTCCGACTCCAAATAGAAACTTTGGCTCTCCCGTACCTGTTGTGATAAGAAAAGCTTATATAAAAAGACAAGCTAGTAGTTTTTCTCTCATTAATTCAAAATTTTTAAACCCATAACTTTGCCGAAGAATTAGTTTTATCTTATTATTTAATCCCTCCATAGTTCCACTGGTTGTTCTATTAATAAAGTAATGGCAAATTTGGTCTAGGTACTTGGAAATAGTTTTAGCCGTTTGACCAAAAAGACATAGATGTAGTTTGTTTAAGGCTTTGTTGACTAAGTTCATGACATGAAATCTATCAATTATTATCAAAGCATTAGGAAAAACCGCTTTGATAACTTTTTGAAAACCGCCCCACATATCTACACTGACAGAGAGATTGGAGAATGTAGATTGCCGATTGCCGATTGATTAAATACAAGCCTTTGTTTTTCAAACATTGGTAAATCTAAAATCTACCTTCAACAATCAACAATTAATCAAAAATCTACAATCTTCCCTCCCAAGCTCACGTACTCCAGTCGTGAGTCAATCTACCCTCTGCAATCGGCAATCGGCAATCCTTTGACTTCTTTAACATTCTCTCGCAATTCAAGAGGGGTTTTCTTCAAAACTTCTATGATTTCTTCACTTTTATGAGAATCAATAACTTCCAGCAATGAGGCTTTATCGAGATCGCTAACCACAGTAGCAAATTTTCGTTTTCCTTTTTCTTTACTAATTTCATCTAAGCTTAGTCTTTCTGGCATTGACCAATCTTTTTTTTTGACTAGCTTTTCTCGAAAAGATATTTTGTACCTGTTCTGGACTCAATTGTTCTGTTCTACTGACTTGTTCAACTGTTAGTTCTTTGACTCTTTCATAAATATATTCTTCATAACGTTTTGTGTAATTTCTCCTTGGCTCTATCCATTCTAGTATCTCCGTTGGATATTTACCACAGTGAGGACAAATAAATTGACGACGTGGAACTTTGAGATATACTGGTTGACCTAAAATTGACAAATCTCTGACTAAAATGGGACGAGTTTGATGTAAATTATCTGTATAGGTTTGACAATGAGGACAAGAGATTCCCTCATTTAACAATTCTAATTTTAAGAAAATTAATCCTTCTTGTTGCTGACAACTTAAAATTGTCACATAAGGAAAATTAAGTAAATTGTTCAGATTAAAGTCCATTGAGAATATGGAATAAAATGTAGCTACCGCTACATTTTACCCCATATTTTTGAAAGAGCCTAAACTAAATGACAGTTTAGGGAACGCAATTGTTCGCTACGATCTACAAACAGATATTCTTGCTGCGATCGCCCCCAGGGTTTGGGGGTATTATCAATTTGTAATAGCCGAGAAACTTGTCTAATCACATCTTGGAGCGTTTTTGGTTGAGAATTGCTCAGATGGTCAAAACTTTCACTCACACGACGGGCGATCGCCAGTAAAATATCACTGACATCAACATCACCCATTTCCAAATCTTGGGAAGAATCAAAATAAACTACATGAAATCCCTCTGTTTCTAATTGTGCCTTCAGTAGCAACAACTCTGTAGATTTACCACAACCAATATGTCCTGTAAATAATTGACAGTAAGCCTCATCTTTGTGCCATAAGGTAATATTATCCTTTAACTCCTCAATAATTTGACCACCTCGAACTGAGGAAAAATCAATATAATAGCTATGATCTTCTTGATTATTATCTACAAATAGGGTTTTTCCGGGATTAGTAGCCTGAAAAAATTTTTTTAAGTCTAATTCCATCACATCAGATCCAAGTATTCTTTATATAGTCCAATATAGAACCCATTTGGACTTATCCCCGTTTAAATGCACAATTATCAGTTTTTCTGCTACTGAATGGGATTTTCAGACTTTCCAGGAGGAGACAAAGGAGTCTTTAAACCCCGATCATAAATAACAATATCCCATTGTCCTGAACGGTTAGACTCAAAGGCAATAAAGCGGCCATTACCACTAATTGTTGGATGACGTACTTCCCCAAGTAAATTTTGAGTGATGTTTTGGCTTCGTAAACTTTGGCGCTCGTAAACAAAAATATCCTGTTTCCCCTCTTGTTCGGAAACATAAACAATATAGCGTCCGTCAGCACTAATAGCGGGTTGATCTTGTACGGTTCCAGGTTGATTAAGTCCAGGTAAGGGCAATAAACGACCATCACGAGTATCGTATAGCCAAATGCTGCGCTTTCCCTGACGATCAGACGCAAAAACTAAGTAACGACCCTCATAAGAAAAACGAGGATACTCCTCAGACGCTCTGGTATTTAAGACACTTCCTAATGGTTGAGTGGGAGGAGTTACAAACCCTGAGTTTGTACAACCCGTTAAACCAATAACAACAATACTGCTGAGCAGCTTTAAGCAAACAATCAACCATCTAGGATAATAGTTCACCATTAGTGGGAAGGATACAACAATTAACATCATCGAGGCATACTTTACCCCATTGCAAACCCCAACGGACTAATTCTACACGATTTTCCGTTTTAGTTTTAGTCAAAATATTACTAATATGGTTATCAACTGTACGCTTACTAATCTCAAGTTTCTGGGCAATTTCAAGATTGGTCAAACCAGTTGAGATGAGATCAAGAATTTGCATTTCTCGTCCAGACAGAGACACAGGGGTTTGAAACTTAGCACTGGTCATGGGTATTTATCGTGATAGTACATTTACTTATCCATTTCCTTTATTGTAGTGGATAGTTGGCAGTTAGGGGAGGGAACTTTGCAAAACGCAAATTATTGGACCCTTGTTAACAATCTCCTATGGGGACTACTTTTATTTTATCCTCATATCTTAAAACTTTAAATAAAAAATGCGATCGCCTGAAAGACAATGACTCCAAAAGCGATCGCTTGTTTAATGTTTAATAGTGTAACAAACAAACCCTAAACATTATGTTTAGTTTGACTTAAGTAAGACTCCTAATATACTCGGTTAACCGACTAATCCCTAGTTTTACAGCAGCAGAAAAAGCAAGATTAGTACCATTGTAAAAATTGAGTATAAAAGTTTTCTAAAGTAATTATTTTTTAGCTCTATGCTAATGAGCTTCTAATAAAGACAAGACAGCTTTAGGATTTAACTTATCTTTAAACCAGACAACTTTTGCAGGGGTATCATTAAAATTTACACCTGCTTTCTCTAAATTTAACCTTTCAGAGACAGCCAAAATTATGTTATCAACATCTGCATTTTGCACTTGATAAAACTTCTTTTTTAAATATTCAGGTCGCCAATAACCAACAATTTCTAATAAAAAATCTCTACCATCAGGATGAACCAAACGGAAGTCAGGAATCATAACACTTCCAGGCAAAGGAATTAAATCTACTTCTCGTTCTAATTGCCATTCTGTCTTTAATTTATCCCATCGTTTGGCAAAGGATTCTTCTAACATACTATCATAGGTTTTGCCTTTGGAATAATGACTTACTAAACCACAATGATCGTCTAAATTAAAGTGACTGGTTTTGATTCCTCCTGTATAAGAATCTCGACTTTGTAACTTGGTTTTCAGACTCCATTTACTGACATGAAGTAAAGCAGGAATCATTTTAGCTAAGGATAAACCATAACGGGTACTGGCTTTAAATAAACTGGTTGGACCATCTATAGTAATAGTAAATCCAGTGTCAGCATCTCCTTCAATATAAGCCATTAATTGAAACAATTTTAAATAGCGAAATAATAATTTATATTCTCCTGGATCATTGCGATGAGCGTTAATGACAATATAATTAGCCCTATAAAAAATACCTTGAATTTGGGATAAATTATAACGATGAATCAAGGTTTCTGGTTCTGGTGTCTCAAAATTAGTTAAAATACGATTTTCTTGTAAATCTGCATATAATCCTCGTTCAATTTCACTCGGTAAAACTTCTTTTTGTAATTCTTCAGTAAGTAAACTGGCTAATTTTTCCAGTAAATGGAGACGATTTTGAGGAATAGGCAAAGATTCAGCCGCAAGACTAAAAACCTTTTTTCTCAGTTCTTGTGGTTCTAAAGGGCTAACAATTTCAAAAGTAGAAAAATGATTTTTTAATAAATGAGCTAATCCTCTTTTTAGCCGATAATTAGGATTGTCACCTTCTAATTCTAACAGCTTTTCATTTAACTGTCCTTGGGTCTTGCTAACACAGTTTTGAAAACAATCTATTTGTTCCGATGCCAAGGCAATCATATTCCCATTTAAGGGTAAACGTTTGGGGACAATTGTTTCTCCACTATAGCGATAAATTAGTAAATCAGACGGTAACATAGTATAATTAAGAAGTTAGAAGGTTAAGTTATGAATAATTGTGCTATTTATCAATGGCTTAATGCGATTTTTACATGAATACTTAATAAATTGTTATACAATATAAACATCATCCTACCCAATAGCTATGATACAGATCAAAGCGACGATTTACCGACCCTTAGAATCTCGTCCCGATAGTTATCAAAGTTGGTATCAACAGGGAAATAGACTCCGTGTAGATCAACTTTATCGAGAAGCGTTAATGTGTTACGAAAAAGCCTTAGAATATTATCCAGATGATTATTGGGCTTGGTATAAAAAGGGTATGACATTAGAAAAGTTAGGACGGTACGAAGAAGCTGTCGTCAGCTATGAAAACGCTAATCAAATCGAACCAAACAATTATTGGTCTTGGTATGATAAAGGGTGTGTACATCTCGAAGATTTAACAGAGTACGAAAAAGCCATAGAATGTTTTAATCAGGCTTTATCTATTTATCCTAACGATTATTGGGCGCAATATCGCATTGGGGAAGCTTATCGCCTGTGGGAGAAATATTCAGAAGCGATAATGGCTTATAATAAAGCCTTAGAAATGCGACCCAATGATTATTGGTCTTGGTATCGTCAGGGAGACTGTTTTCGTCATCAAGGACAATTAGAAGAGGCTTTAAACAACTATGAAAAAGCCTTATCTGTCAAGCCTAATGATTATTGGTCTTGGTATCAAAAGGGACAAATGTGGCAACAATTAAACCTTTGTGAAGCGGCAATTAATTGTTATCAAAAAGCCCTAGAGGCAGAACCAAATGATGAATATGCTTGGTATTATCAAGGTCATTGTCAGGCAGTTTTAAAGAATAAGGATCAAGCCATTAATTGTTTATTAGAAGCCATTGATATTTCTCCTGACAGAATGCTTGAATTAGCTAAAAATAACCATGTTTTTGATAGTTATTGGCAAGATTCTCCCCTAGCTGATTTTTGAGATTAATGGATGACATCTCCCTCTTCTGTCACTCTCCGAGTTTAAGCAGTAAGAAATAAGGAGTTTACCCAGACGAATAAAATAGTTGAACCTGACTTATAGCATCAATTAAATCATGAAAACCGTTTCTACCGGACTTAGTTATAATGCAAGTTGACCAAAATAAATCAGGTGAAAATAATGAAATTTAGTAGACGTTTTTTATTCGGTTGGACAACAATTATTTTTTACGGCGTATTATGCAAATATCATCAAAAAGCAGCCCTTCCCCAAGATAATGCAAAAACTGATAATCAAATTATTGCAGGGATCGAACCCAAACCAGAAAAACCCAAAATCATTAACATTGTACCTTCTCAAGATATTAGACTTAATACTTATATTGAGCCTGTCATATTTGTCGATGATACTGTTCCTCAAAAATGGTTATATAAAACTTCTGTAAATAAGGGAGAAGGACAAAGCCTGGTCAATAGGATAAGTCAAATCAATTCAAATATATTAGCTATTAATAATTTTAAAGCCCTGCCTAGAGAGAAAATAATTTCTAATAGTTGGCCAGATTTTACTGATGCGATTAATTTGAAAGAATTAGGTAATAATCAATCTAATATTTATTCTCTATTTTATACCACAGTTGCCTTTGAAAAACCCCAATTATTAAGGGTATGTCATGGGGGAATAGGATTAAATGTTAGTGCAGAAATGTGGATAAACAATATATTAGTTAAACATGGGGAATTAATTCAAGTTCAACCAGGACTTTATCCAATCATTATTGAAGTTTATCATGGAGAAAGAACAGCATGGTTACCATGGAAATTAGCTCGTTTAGCACCGCGTTTTACAATTATTACAAAAGAAGAAATAGAAGAAGTTTATAAATGGCAACTCAGTCAATGGCAAACTACAATAGATATGGCAAAAGCTAATGATGATAAATTATTAGCTGCCGTTAAAATTGATTCTAAAACCATTCGGGGAAAAGAAGGATTTTTTCGAGTTGGACGTAGTATTTATGGGAAATGGTGGTTGATAAACCCCCAAGGAAAAGCCTTTTATCATCGGGGTTGTACAGGGTTAAATGCAGGAGGAATAGGGGGAAGACGGGCTAACTTACCCCCTGTCTCCAAAACAACCGTTAAAACCTGGGTAAACTATCTCAAAGAATGGGGTTTTAATGCCATGGGATCTTGGACAACAGCCGAATTTTTTGCTCAAGATATGGCATTTACCGAAATTATTGAAACCTATTATGAAAAACCCTGGTTAATTGAAAAATTCCCTGATGTTTGGAATCCGAAATGGGCTGAAAATGTTGACAAAAAATGCCAAAAACTTTGTAGTACCCTGAAAAATAATAGGATGTTACTGGGCTACTTTTTAGACAATGAAAGGGGATTTATGAATGTGTTGAGACACAATGAAAGTATTGTTTCTAATTCTCCCACTTATCGTCAAAAAGGTGTGATCACATCTGCTCAATTAGAATTACCTGCTGAGCCTAAATTAAACCCTAAAGGGATTGGTTTATTACAATTTTGTTTAAGTCAAGAGCCTGATATTTCTGCTGCAAAAAAAGCCTGGGAGTTTGTCTTAAGTCGTCATAGATCATTAGAAAATTTAAGTAAAGCATGGCAAATTGATATAGATTCACAAGCAACAATTAAAGGGTTAACTATTAGAGAAGAGATTTTAATTTCAGACACTTACTTAAAAGATCAATATGATTTTGTAAAGTTGTGGGTAGAACAATATTATCGAGTTTGTATTAATAAAATTCGTAAATATGACCCCAATCATTTAATCTTAGGCTGTCGTTGGGGTGGTACCCCTAGTCCAGCTATTTTAGAAGTGGAAAAACAATGGGCTGATGTGGTTTCTCGTAATAATTATCGGTCCAATTTTTATGAACTTTTTGACGACTTTTATCAAGCCATAGAGCGTCCTATTCTTAATGGAGAATTCAGCACCTGGACAGATGATTATACTCTCATTAGAAACCCCATTGAACCCCCAGGCGGTTATGATCCAGAAACTCGGCAAAAAATTAAAGGAAGAGATGCAATAGATCGCATTTTTTCTCATCCTGGAGTATTAGGTTATACGAAATATCGTTGGCATGGCAAAAGAGATAAATTATGGAATAATGGTCCCCAATATGAAATTATAAATCCCTTGAGACAAGCTAATTATAGAGCCGTTTCTCTTGCTACTTTTTGGGATAGTCCTTCTCAAGAAGATCATGAACCTTTGCAGGGACAAATTTTCTTAACTCTATTAAATGGAAAAGTTCAAATACAAGAATTACCTCCAGCCAGACTTGAAGATAAAGCTAGCTATAAAATCAGGAAAAATCATCTAGCTATAGGATTAGTTTGTAATAATAATCAATGGGATAAAAAAGTATATGGAAATGGTATAAAAGGGGAAGTAATAGAAAGTAATAATAATAGCAATAATTACTATTTTAAAATAGCTATGCAAACTTTTCCAACCTTACTAACTTTTTCAAATGTACAAGCTGAATATACTATAAAATTGTTGAGAAATAAGACAAAATTAGAAGGAAATTTTACAGGATTTTATGATAATAATGCTGTGTCAGGAAGAGCGATCGCTTATGTTCATCGTCCTGTTTCTACAGTAAGATATTAAAGATGAAGTTATCTCTAAAAGCAAATTTTTTCTAATTGTGATACCTTAAAGACATTCTGTCTCGACATTACTTATGCGCCTATATATTGGACTTACTTTAGCAACTTTTTTGTTGGTGTTTGGCATCTCTTTTAAAGGTTTTCCTACTCATGCAGCCTCAAACCCAACTAATGATTATGCTCAATATCTATGGGAAGTACATAAAAATGAGCAACCCCATCCCACCGATATATTAACTCAATTACCTTCTACAGATAATTCTGTAAGCGGAGAAATGGTCAGTTATGGTAACTTAGAGGGAAAACCCATCAATGGTTATTTAGCTTCTCCTACGGCAAAAAATCGTCCCCTCCCCGGAATCATTGTTATTCATGAATGGTGGGGACTGAACGACAATATTAAAGCCATGACTCGTCAAATTGCGGCTCAGGGATATAATGCTTTAGCGGTGGATCTTTATGAGGGAGAATTTGCTGAAAAGCCAGAAAAAGCCAGAGAATTAGTTACGAATGCTCAAAATAATAGCGATCGCCTTCAACAAAATTTGAGGTTAGCTTATCAATATTTAGAACAAGAAAAAAACGCACCTAAAATTGCTTCTATGGGTTGGTGTTTTGGCGGCAGTTGGTCATTAAAAACCGCTTTATTATTTCCTGATACCCTAGATGCTGCTGTCATTTATTATGGAGGAGAATTAGAAACAAATCCAGAAGTTTTAAAACCCTTAGAAATGCCCATTTTAGGGATTTTTGGTCAACTGGATAAACGGCCCTCTCCAGAAACAGTAAAAGCTTTTGAAACTGCTTTAAATTCTCTCAATAAAGAAGCTGATATCTATATTTATCCTAATGCAGATCACGCCTTTGCTAATCCATCGGGACAACGATATAACCCAGAAGCAGCAATGGATGCTTGGGAAAAAACGCAACAATTTTTAGCTGAATATCTCAATTAAAGAACTGAAGATAATTTCTAAGTAACTTAATAAACTCATGAGGGAATAACTTGACTTTTTTTCAACAATAAAAGCAATGAAAAACAAACTATTGATGCCAAAATTGCTGATAATATAATTTTAAGAGAGCGCATTCAAAAAGAGATGAATAGTCTTTTTGGCATAAAAATGAACTGGCTCAATATTCAAATAGTCATTGTAACACTTACCATAACGATAATAACATTAATCCCATTGGTTTTAGGTTTTTTTATTTGGTTATTTCGTCGAACAATTAGAACACAATTGGTTACTGAGTTTAAACAGGAAATTGACTTTGATAATTTAGTTACACAGTTTAGAGATCAAACAAATACTCAAATTACTCAATTACAGGAATTAGCAGAAACAGTAAGAAATGAGGCAATATCTGAAGCTCAAAGAATACAAGATAGTCAAACTGAAATGGCTGAGAATTTTCAAGCTCAAATTAAAACTATTCGAAATCATGCACAAAAGCAAATAGATAAGAGAGTTGTAGATTTTGAGATTACAATTCTTTTGCAAGAAGGTGAAATACTCTCGAAATCAGAAAACTATGACAAGGCTTTAACTGCTTATCAAAATGCTTTGATTCTAGACCCCAATCATGTAGAAGCTTTGTGCGGGAAAAGTTCTATGGAAGCTCTTACAGAGAGATACAGCGATGCTCTCACAACTATTGAGCAAGCTCTAGAGTCAGACTCAAAAGTGTATCAAGCTTGGGTTATTAAAGGAGAGGTTCTCAAGGGACAAGAGAGATATGACGAAGCATTAGCAGCTTTAAAAGAAGCTTATAAAATCAATTCAAATGATCCGGAAATTTCTTATCAGAAAGCCCGTATTCATAGCTTAAAAAATAAAACTAATAGAGCTTTTCAGAGTTTGAGAGAAGCAATTAATCTTAATTCTGAATATAAAGATAAAGCAAGGCAGGAGTCTGATTTCAACGCACTTAATTCTGACCCCACATTCCAAGAAATTATCAATAACTAATAGATTGCGTTAATTTGATGTTGTTATCCCAGTAGGGCTGACACTTTATCATAACCTAACTCAGGAAATAAAAGCTTAGCAATCTGATTTTTTTCGTCTTCATTAAGGGTTTTCGGTTCATTAAAAAGCTTTTTTATCGTCCTGAAATCTACATTTTCATTGCTAAGAATGACTGCAATTTTATCTTTGTCTTCTTTAGTTAGATTAACTCCTTGCAAAACTGGATAGTTAAATTTCGTTTGCTCTTCTGCTGAAGGTGCAAGACGTTGTTCGCCAACTTCTTTGAGAGAACGTATAGCCATACCCTCCATCATTCTCAAGATTACGCCAGGTTCTACTATCATGGTTATGCTTATCTCCTTCCTACTTTACTTACATTCTAACTTAAACAAAGCTTATCAAACATTAATTATTACATCAAATTGTATCACTGTGATTATAACTAACTATAATTACCCAATTTATTTAACATGAAACTTTAACCAAAGCATCAACGATAACTTTAGAATCTGACCCTAATAAATGGGCATTTTCACTAATATGGCGTTTCCATGCTTTTGTTCCTGGAATTCCTGAAAATATCGCTAATAAATGTCTGCTAATACTATGAAGTTTTAAACCACGACTTACCCAATAATCAATATAAGGTAACATCTTTTCTATGACTTCATGACGAGTGGGAGGAATAACATTTTGTTGATAAATATCTCGATCCACTGTAGCAAATAAATAAGGGTTATGATACGCTGCTCTACCAATCATAACAGCATCAACAAACTGTAAATGATGTCTCACTTGATCGAGATTAATAATACCCCCATTAATTTCAATAAAAAGCTGCGGAAATTCTGTTTTAAGACGATAAACATCTTCATATCTTAAAGGAGGAATATTGCGATTTTCTTTGGGACTTAAACCCTTTAACCATGCTTTTCTTGCGTGTACCGTAAACCGTTGACATCCTGCTTCCGAAACTACCCGCACAAAATGCGCCATATCTTCATAACTATCACGCTCATCAATGCCAATTCTCTGCTTAACTGTAATAGGAATATTAACTGCTCTTCGCATTTTTTCAACCGCTTCAGCAACTAATTCAGGGTTGGCCATTAAACAGGCCCCAAAATGACCACTTTGCACGCGATCACTGGGACATCCCACATTCAAATTTACTTCATCATAACCCCAATCTTCCGCAATGATGGCACATTCTGCTAAGTCTTGGGGGTTATCTCCTCCTAACTGCAAGGATAGGGGTTTTTCTTCAGGGGAAAAGTCCAGAAGTTTCGAGCGATCGCCGTATTTAATGGCTGCGGTAACAATCATTTCCGTGTATAGTAGGGTATAACGGGTAATTTGACGCATGAAATAGCGAAAATGGCGATCAGTGTAGTCCATCATAGGTGCTACACTCAAAGGGTTAATCTGGCAAGTTTGATTGTCATTCATAAATTCAATTTTATAACTGATCAGGATCAACCCCTAAACTTCTCAGTTTTTCTTCTAATTTTTTAGTTCTTTCTTGTGCTTTTAAAGCTTGTTCTTCTGGGGTTAAATAGCGTTTTCCATCTTGATCATACCAATATAACCATTCTCTTTTGATACCTTGATAAGTTCCAATTTCTTTACCTATTCCTAAATTTAATTCTGATAACCAAATTATTTCCCCTTTTAATAATTCATAATTTCCATTGTTTAATTGATACACTTCTAATCTAGGTTTACGCTTCCGTAAGGGATTATAAATTACATAATATAAAATTCCCATCTCTGCAGAAAAATCTTTCTTTTTTGTATATTCTTTACGTCTTTTATGGGAAACCACTTCTAAAGCTAAAATAGGAACTTTTTGTTCTTCCCATAATACATAAGATAAGCGCAAATCTTCATCAATAATGCGGGGAACACCAACACTTAAAAACCCATCAGGAACAAGAGCAGGTTCATTAGGATCATAATAGATTCCCATATCAACCCCAAAATACCAATCTTGTCTTTCTGCCCAAATTAAAGCGAGAATGGACTGAAGTAAATGGGGAATTAAGTCTTGTAGTTCGTTATCCACAGGAGTATCATCAGAATCGGGTAAATCTTCCGCAGAAGGCAGACAATGGCGAGGATTATAGTTTAATAGCATTGTATTAATTTAACTCACTGAGAAAGATTGAAGTTAGTCAGACAATCTTGGGGTTTTAGGACTTTCTTAACTTAATTATAGAAATAACAAAGAATTAAGCGATCGCAAAAACAGTAAATTATCGATGACAAAGTTGCCTATAATGGAGGATAGCAGGACATTTATCCATCGAAACCTTTTAAGGTTATTGACTTTATGACTACTATCGAGCAAATTCAACCTGCCGCTAAAGCTGAAGTAATGATGTATCAGCCTTATTATCATAAGGATAAGGATAAGCTTAACATTCTCCCCTATGCTATCTCTTTATATTCTCAAGGCAATTTAGAAGGACAAAGACGCATTGAAGGGACTAAAGGGGTTCCCTTTGTTGCTTCCTGGTATGTTTCCAAGCTACCCTCAGAATTAACCCGTTGTCGGATGCAGTTTGATGGACAAGCAGAATTGAGCTACGAAATTACTATTCTTAATGCTGAATTTATTGACTATCTGATTGGACTCCTTAAAATTTATCAACAAGGAAAAATAGTAGATTTTCCTCAAGGATTCTATCGCAAGTTGCTACACTGTGAAGAATCTGCCTCCTAAACCGATTGAAACCTATGGAGTAACAGGGTGGCATCATCAACGAAATATTTAATCGTGGCCTCTATTGAGGCTTATACGGGGAAGTCAGGAACCATTCTCGGACTCGCCCATCAATTTAAAGACAAAGGCCTATCCATTGCCTACAGTAAACCTATCGGCACTTGTTTAAAGGATGAAGACCCCGTCACAAAAGAAGCTGATGTGGAGTTTATCGTTGA
>JAAUYB010086883.1_pt1 | contig 15171 bp, 14 predicted proteins | sample 7278071 | NCBI WGS metagenome assembly JAAUYB01 (sample SAMN14350121, study PRJNA611818) | marine sediment metagenome | isolation source: surface marine sediment (1.8m) | place: French Polynesia: Moorea | collected 2018-08
ATGTTGAAGTCGGTGAGGGTGCCCAACCAGCGCTCCACGATGGCCCCGGGGCAGTCCATGGTGTGGATGGCCCGAAGGGCAGAATTGTCCGTGCGCCAAAGGAACTGCTCCTCATACTGCAGGTAGTACTGGTACTTCTTCATGTAGAAAATGTCAGCGTACAGTTCGCCCTTCGTGGATGGCCACCGGCTCTGGCTCTTGTTGAGCTTCTTGCTCCCATAGCCGATGATGACTTCACGGCCCTCCTGGTCCTGGCTGAGGACCCCGGCGATCTGCTGGGCGCAGAAGTCGGTGTCCAGGATGAAGCGCCCTGCCTTGGCCCCGCGGAAGTACGGAAACCCTAGGATGGGTGCCGAGACGAGCGAAGCCTTCAGGGTCTCGAAGCTCATCTCCATCTCGTCCGTCTCTTCCAGTGGGCGCCTCTCCGCCTCCTTGTCCGTTTTACCAAAGACATCTGTCCACGGCTGGGCGATCTTAGCGTAGTCGATGTGCTGGCGGTAGTAGCCGGTGACGCCGAGGAACGCCCTCGCCTCCGTCTTCTAGCGGGGCAGGGGCCACTTCTTGATGGCGTCCATGTACGAGTCGATGGGACGGATGCCCTTCTCGTTGAGAACATGACCCAGGTTTGTAATCTCGTCGGCAAAGAAGTTGCATTTATTCACCGCCAGCTTAAGCCCTGCATCTCGGTAAGCGGCCAAGACGGTGCGGACATTGCGGATGTGGTCCTCCACTTCCGCGCTATGGATGACGCCGTCGTCCAGGAAGCTGATGGGATGTCCGGGATATCCTTGAGCACGAGGTCAACCAGCCGGCAGTACATCGCCGGCCAGTTGGTGACCCCGAAGCCCAGCCGCTTCTGCTGGAACGAACCGAAGAGGGTGGCAAAGGCCGTCTTCTCCCGAACCCGGGGGTCCACGTCGATGGAGTGGAAGGCCCCGGCCATGTCCACCCCTGAGTAGATGCGGCTGCCCGCCAAGTAGCTGATGGTGTCCTGGACTGTCGGCATCGGGAAGGTGTCCTTCTTGGTGATCTGGTTCAAACGCCTCCAGTCTATACACCAGTGTATTTTCCCCCCTTTCTTCTTGGCGGCCAAGAGGTTGAACGACCAGGGGCTGTTGGCCGGTTTGATCACATCGTGGTGGAGCCATTCATCCAGCTGCCAGCGGAGGTCAGGTTCGAGGGCTGGGTTTATCGGCCGGTACCGGCACTTGATGGGCGGCACGTCCTCCATGATGATGTGATGCTGCAACAGGTGGGTGTGCCCATAGGACCCGTCGTGGGAGAACAAGTCCCAGAACTCTGCCAGGACTGACACGGCCGCTTGGCGCTCGGACTCCGTCCGCAGGCACGGTTTCTGGTCGATTTTGAAGACCGCGCGGAGGTAGCGCCGCCGTTCGTCTTGGCTGAGGCTCTCGGGGTCCCTGCCCTTCAGGTCGGCTGGCACAGAGGGCAGACCCTCGTCCTTCCCTCTCTTCCCCGCTTGCACAAACTGTTGTATGTAGTCCTCCTTCTTATCAGCACGAGTATAGTGTCCCTCACTGTTCTGGTCGATCACATGGATGTCGGCCCCGTCCGCGATATGGACTCGCCCCAACTGGCACCCTTTCTCCACCTGCACTGGTAAGTCATATGGGTTCCGCACTAATACACTGGCTACTCCCCCCTTCTCGAGGGTGATGACGGCAGTCTCTGCAGTGATCGGGTGGGCCTGCTTGTCCGGCAACCCGACGACCCCTTCGCCCTCCCACAGCGCCACCTGCTCGCCCATCCTCATGAGGAGGACCAGCGAGGGGGCGAGGACCTTGACGACCATGGCCGACCTGGGGTCCAGGTTGACTGAGGAGAGGGCGTAGAGGTGGTGCGACTGCTGAGATTCCGACCAGGACTTCGTGAGGGGCACCTTCACCCCCTCAATGTAGAGGCAGTCTTGCATGCGCAGGTGGTCCCAGCCATGCATCTTCAGCCAAGGGCCCGATATATTGCCTGGCATGGAGAGGCCCCTAACGACGGCGGGGCGGCACTTGAAGCTGCGCCCCAAACAGGGCACATGCAGCTCGATCACCCGCTTTGGGATCCCCATCACTTCCAAGTTCACTCCCTCCGACGCCATCTCGACCGGGGGCCCCGGCAGGGCCTTGAGGTCTTTCTTCTTTAGTCCCATGGTTGTTGCTAAGTCCGACCTAATCACAGTCCGCCAAGTGTTCCCTGAATCAATCAGGGCACAACAGCTGACTCCCCCCAGCCGCACAGGGAGGTAGTGGCAGTAGGTGGCAGCTGCCTCCTCCTCTGAGGTGGCCAGCTGATTCACTGCCTCTACCGCCTCATCATCCGGGTCGGCTGTTGCCTCCTGGAGCCACTGGTCGTCCTTCACCTGCACCGGGCTAGCCCGCTGTGAGGGGCAGCTGACTCGCCCAGGAGCCGCCCCTGGGTGTCAGCTGAACCCTCCTGGGGTTCAGCTGGAGGCGCAGCTGTCCCTGTGGGGCCATGGAGGGGTGGTGACGGCTGCGAGGAGGAGAGGGGCGGCGGGGCTGATGAGGTTGGGCTGATTGGGTTTGGTAGAGGGGCGCCCTTGCCCTCTGCCTCTACTCGTTTCCCGCCGGCCCTTCGCCGCTATCCCCGGCGGCGTCCTCCCACTCCTCGGCGTCCTCGTTGAGGATGGCCTGGATGGCTCGCAGCTGGCGGTGCCTGAGGTTCTTTGCCTGTCCTCAGCCTCGGCCTCCCTTGGCCCCGCAGCCGCCGCGGTCGCCAGCCCCACGGCCGGGTCCTCGAGCCTTTCCTCCGCCTTCGCCCCCTCCTCAGCCGCGGCCTCGACCTACCGCGCCGCGGCCTCCTCCCGCGACCCTTCCTCGCCCCCGGAACAGGTTCCGGAGCAGCGGGCAGTCCCGGACCTGGTGGCCGGTCTTGTCGCACCCGAAGCAGCGACCTCCAGGGCCCCTCCGGCGGCCGGCGCCGACTGCGGCGACCTCACCGTCCTCCACCCCTATGTGGAAGATGCCGGGTTCCTCCTTGGGTTGCTGCGCGGGCAGGGCCTGGTTGAGAATCCTCTGCCCCGCGGCAGCGTCGTTGGCGAAGGTGAGGAGGGCCTGGGCGTAAGTGTTCGGCCTCCGGTTCCAGACTCGGTCAGCCGTCACCTTGTTGTGGAGGCGCATCACGAAGGCCTCGATGAGGTTGGTGTTGGTCTCTTGGTTGGCGGCGGGCATGTTGGGGTAGGCCCGGCTGTGGAGGAGCCGCAGGAGGGCGGACCAGGCCAGGATCGGCTCGTCCTCCCTCTGGGAGGCGTGGTGGAAGTTGACCCTGGCGATGTCGGAGGCGGCGGCGGGGAGGAAGCGCTGCTCGTACAGGTTGAGGAGGAGGGTGGCGTCCTGGGCGTCTTGGATGACGGCGCCTTGGGCCAGACCGGCGGGCAAGCCGTCGCCGACCGGGATATCGGCGACATACTGCTTGGCGGCTCCGGTCATGGCCACCACGATCTCGCGGTGCTGGCGGCGGTTTTCCCATCCGTTGATGGCGGCAGTGATTCTAAAATTCTGCCTCCACCCCAGCCACTCCGCCCCATCGCCAGAGCTGAAAGGCTCCGTGCGGCGGCCACCGCTGCGGGCAGCCGCCAGAATCTGGCACAATTGGTCGGCGGGGATGCCAGCCATTGTGGGCGGAGCGACGTTCGAATGGGGTGGAGGTCACTTCACTCTGAGCCGGAGCGCTTGGCACTATCGGTTCTATCTGCAATAATGAGAGTGGCAGCGGTGCGTTAGGCGAGTTGGGGATCGACTACGGTGGGCTTTGCGCTAGTACTCATGTGGCTTAGATTGATATTTGTGGACTGTGTTGGTACTTACCGGCGCCATCAGAGTGGGGGCAGAGCGAGGGGAAGGAGGCTGTGTCTCCTGCGCTTGTCCTCAAGGAACTGGCGCGGCGTCCTTCCCTTCCCGTTCTGCCCCGCTGGCTCTCGACGGCCGGGGCGGCCCCCTCGGCCGCTAGCCCAAGCTCCCCCTCTCCTCCCCCGGTCAGTTTGCTTCCTCAGTCCCTCTTCCTTTGTCCTGCTCTCCCCCCCTCCTCCAACGGCTAGCGCCTTTGGCTGTGGCAGGCGGGAGAGAGGTGGAAGGGCCGTTGGGCCGGAAAAAGGAAGGAGCGTTGCTTGGGTTTTCCCCAGGAGGGAGGAGCGCCTTCTATCTTCCTTCCAGAATGTTCTGGACTCTTTGTCTTCTTTGTCAATTTGTTCGCCGAGTATGACAAGATAGGCAATGATTGTAGCGTGGTTTTCCCCATGCGTTTTCTTCTCCCTATGCCCCCGAGGCAAAGAAAGAAAAGAGCACAAAAAGGTAAAGCGTGGGTACGAACCGGCGCTGCCACCAAATAAGGTAGGCGGGCTTATGCTAGCCTTAAGTCGCCGCTAAATAACCGGGCTCTATCTTACACCGTTGCTCGAGACAAACTGATTTGATTTATTAACCAAAGGAAGGATCTTTGAATAGTAAAGGCGGCGGCGGCCCATTCAGCCGCCCGCCGATGGCGCCCTCTTCCCCGAGGGCGCGTATAGGATACAAACGCTGGCTGCTTCAGGAGCAACGACTCGATGGGCGCCAGCGGGGTCAGGCGCAGCAGGCCTCCTTCATACTGCGCTGAGGCGGGAGGAGAAGAGGTAGAGGAGGAGGACGTTGGCCAAGAGGGACTTGCACCGCCGCGGCGCTTGAAACGTAAGCATAGGAAACCACAATTTTACAGCCCAGAGTGAATTTTGTGAACCAATATTAATTGTGCTGTGTGAAAATGATTTCCGGTTATTAAGTAGCCAAGGCCCCACAAAATTTGGTGCTGAACGGTATATGTTTTCCACCGCGGCAGACTGTTGCCATCTAAAGTGCATCAATGGTAGTTTTTTTTCGTTAGTTTAGTTTTTAGTTTCAAAACATGAAAATAACAAATGTGAAAATGTAACAAAAAATCATCATGTAAGGTAAGAGTAAGAAATATTTCTGTTCTTGTCACACTGTGTGCTGGCATGATAGAACAAAATTATTTTTAGGTCGACGGCCTCTTTCAGCGGGGCATCAAATCCGAGGTGCAACCGGACTCCTCCTTCCTTGGTGTGGTGGCGCACACCCGAGTCTGTGGCCCTCTGGCTGACCATGAGATCCACAAAAGAAAGAAGCATCCTTTTTTGTAAACATCATACTCGAGGCTGCAGGAGTAGGCCTTCAGCAGCTGTCCAAGATTTTTATGCAACATCTTGTACCCAACCAAGACCAGCTGCTCGGGAGTGCTAACAGGGTCTTGCTCCAGAGCTGTCCCGTTCACCGAGAGAGTGGTCGTGTCCATGCAGGTGCTGGAACCGTCTGAGTATGTGAACGACGGGCGACACACTAGTGGATTCGTCCCGTATCCTCCTTCATAAATTTTGTTGGCTATGGGCAGGATCAGGACCAGGTCGGGGAGGACGCTAGACTGGGTGATGCTGTCGCTCGTGTAGGATTGCAGGGATGCGGCGATGCTAACCTTCTTGATCTCCTCGCGCACAAGTCCGTAGGTGATTGGGGTCTCCTGCAGCCTTTTCTCGAGCGACAAGGCCAAGCCGGAGTTTAAGGTCTTGACAGGGACCAGGAGGGTTGCATCTGAGAGCTCGAGACGGTACTGTTTCTCGGCACTGTCAGAGTCATTGGTAAAGATGTAGAAGCTGGCAGGGTTGAGGCTGAGCTCCAGGCGAACTGCCACTCCAGAGATGAGTGGAAGAGGGTTGGAGGCAAAGTTGCTGAAGATCCTGCTGTACACGAACACTGGCTTGCCGTGGTACTTGCGGTTTTCACCTTTACCGTCGGCGGTGCTGAAGAGATTGGCGCGGTGAAAGAATCCGCCGCTGAAGGTGTCCGTCACCTGGAACCCGTCGGCCTTGTCCATGAAGAAGCCAAACATCTCCAACCATCCCTGGCGCTCACTCAGACCATAGTTTAGCAGCAGGTTGGTATAGGCCCTCAAGGCATAGGCTCCATGATCTTTAAAAAATATAAAAAATGAAATGAACCATGAAAAACTTTTTTTCTAGATTTTTTTACCTGAGACCGACACTTCTGTATCGTTGAGGAATAGGCGGACTTGTCTGAACATAGTCTGTGGGAATCCGTTGATAGGAGCCACCTATTTTTTTAAAAAAAATAGAAATGAGGAAAAAATCCATTTTTTTGCTTTTGATTACCTTACCAAAGACCCGTCCGCAGGAGCATTGCCACTTTTGTCAACCAACTTGACCATCATGGAGAGCAGCAAATCCCCAAGGAAAATACAGCTCTCTGCTGCCATCTTGGGTATTTCATAGGTGAAACGATGATCCTGGACAACGCTGGTGGGTGAAAACATCAAGGTGTAGGAATTTGTAAATGTTGTGTCTGTCCCTAGTTCCGCGAAGAAGTCGTCGCTAGCCTGCAGGAGAGGCTCACCCATCGAGGTCTGTGTGGCATCCATGTTGTCGCTGTTGTTGTTGCTGCTACTACAGTCTTTGGTCCAGGCTTAAACTTTTATCAAAACAAGCAAGGTTCTCTTCCTCCTCTTTTTCGGGATGGCCGGGGTGATCTTCACGTCAGCTTCCTTGACCAGCTCGGACTTGGCCTCTTCCTCTTCCTCTTTCTCCTTAATACTTTTGTCCGTGACTTCTACCTGAGGCGGCGCGGCGGCTCGCGATCTCTCTGTTCTTTTTCTTTTTGTGGCAGAAGGGGTCTCTCTATTTTTTCAATCTTTTTACCGGTAATCTCAAATTCAGTCTGCAAGCAGCCACCAAATTTCTTGTACTTGGGAGCCTGTCTACTCGCAGAGATGACGGTGCCTCCAAGACCTCCTCGATTTTTTTCTATGCAAAAGACAGAGCCTTCACTTTCCTTGTTTTTTGTAGGCCAGGCCAGGCTTGTGAGATCCATTTGCCAGACTAGCCAAAACGTAATCAAGCAAAAGGCAAAACGTCATGGCTACTCTATGCTGGCAGCAGGAATCCGCTCGTCGTACCGCGCATCGTGGTCGAGCCAACGTACTAAAACAAATTTTCGACGTCCAACAGTCTTTGTGGCCAGGATGCTGCTGACGAAGTAACGTTTAGGTTCAACAACTTTGTGCAGCTCTTGTTGGTAGAAACGTTGCTTCAGCCGGACTCCTTTGCCGTCCTCAAGCCTGTACAAGTGAGGCTTTTCCTCGGTCCAAATAGAGTATATTGTGTAGACCACATAGGTGAATTGTCGATCTGACTCCTTGTCTAGGATTTCCCCCTTATATGGTATAACAACTTTGTCTCCAATGGCAAACAAACATTTTCCTTCCTTCAATTTTTTCCCTGCTTGTATGTTGAGCTGCTCATGTAGGTAAGAGAGGAACGGTTTGCTTTCTCTTTCCTTGAGGTTCCGTTCTTCCAAGGCATGCCACCCTGTCAAGACTTGCTCAGGACTCTGCTTCACACTGCGGTTGTAGCGCTGGTTCAGACTGGACGAGACTTTCTCAATCACATCTTCCCAAGACACGTTTGGATTCGTCTCCAAGAAAGGAATGAGAACTTTTTTAAAAGACCGGATAGCTCTTTCAACCGTCCGTGCATTGTTTCCTCCCCGCGCTGCTTTGAGGCGGACCTTGTTGGCATTGCAAAAATCAACCACTTTCTTGTTTTCAAATTCTTTTCCTCTATCACATTCCAGGGTCACAGGGAGCGTGTTCGGAGGCTCAAGTTGTGCAGAAATTTCTCCTAAGGCATGCAACACATCTTCAGCAGAGTGCTTGCTAGGCCTCGAGCAAAAATCTTCTTTGAAAAGGTGTCGATGCACAAGAGAAAAAATCGCCCTTTTTGTCTTCCTGTCTTGAGGTCAATGAACCTGCCCACTCCGATGTCGCCGAGGTCCATCTCCCAGGTCTCTGAGAAGTATGTGGCGAGGTCATGTCGTCGCGGGATTTTTTTGCGCAGAGTCCTAGATGTCTGATAGACAATATCTTTTTCTAGCGCTCTCTTGATCTGATTCTCTGACTTTCCCCTAGTCTTGTCACTGCTCACTAGGCCTCTGTAAAAATAGTTTGAATTAGAGAAAGATCCGGGAATGTCAATATTTCTCCATTTTTTGGTGATGGCTGTTTGAGACTGAGACGCCATTCCTGCCTTGCCTGTCAGCAGCCACTTTTGCAGACAACAGGCACATGCTTGACACAAATGTTTGCACTCGCAGCTGATGCAGCAGAGTTTTATTAGTCTGTCATGGATTTCTCTCCCAACAAGATTGAGAGTGAGCACCACCTTGAAGTCGCCAGCACTACACCACACTTCAAATTAGACGCTTCTGCCTTGCGCCCCTACCACATCACCCAGGGTCCCTGGCACATCAAACTGCTGCATTTTTTTGCACTAAGGCCCTGGAAGCTGCCGGTGTGTTTCCCCGAGGACTCCGCCTCGTCTCACTCAACGTGACATCTGAAAACGAGAGGCCTCTCATTCTAGCCAGTTTTTCCAAGGAGGCACTAGAGGCACACAAGAGGGCTCTTATATTTGACAGGAGCCGCACATTCCTCCTTTCACACCCATCAGACAACCTCTACTTTGAGCTGCAGGCCCTGGATGGGAATAGTGTGATTGTACCCAAAGGTGCTCTCCTCCTCCTCGGAGTTGCTCTCATTCAGGAACGCTGACTGGGAAAGACGGGGGAGGGAAATGGACTGGAGGATTCAGACTCCAGCACGCCTTGACCTTGGACCTAGCCAGGCAGGAAAGTCTGCAATTTTGCTCAAGCTGGTAAAGGATGACTCTGTATGGGACAGAAAATTAGCTAAAGTGATATATTGCTGTCCTACACTCAGTGACAGAGCCCCCTACATAACCAAGTTGCAAGAGAGTTGTGACAGCAATGACAAGCAGCTGCTGTGCCTGGAAAAACTGCCAACAACAGAAGAGATACAGGCTTTCGGTGAGGGTCTCCCTGTGCTTCTTCTGGCTGATGACCTGCTTGCTATGGACGATCCAAGCCGGATGAAAGACTTGACCCTCATGGACAGCCACCACCTCAATGTGTCGGTCCTGTTTTGCGTCCAGACGCCGTTCTACAAGTCATCCAACCTAGACCAGGCACTCATCTCCCGTAACCTCACAGGCCGCCTGATTCTTTTCCAGGCTGCCGACATTCTGCAGTACAAGCTTGTCAGTTCATGCTTGTTTCCTGATAGGAAATCATTTCTGCTAGAGTGCCTCATCCGGGCAAAGGCTCACCAAGGCTTGAACTACGTCTACTGCAACGTGCACTGCTTCAGCTCCCTCCCCCGAGAGTACATGAGTTACATTGCCTTGTTCACGGATGAGCGTGTAGATGGGAGCCCCCTTTTCTTTGTCTTAAACAAGTAAAAGTGGAGGTCAAAAGGAAAACATTTTCCAACTCCCTGGCTCCATCATGCTGACTAAAAAACAGCTGAACCGTCACACTAGTTTTTTCCAATCGCTTCTTGAGACAGGAGGTTCAACTGTGCAAATGAGGAAAGTTTTGAACAAAGCCTCCCACTTGCAGATTCGAACTCTGATTGTCCTCCTTGCAAATGTCGTCCTGCAAAAAGTACCAGTGACAGAAAGCATTTTGAAAGTGTTCAAAAATAGTCGGAAAAAGAAACTGCTCCGCTTGCACTTTGCCTCCTGGTCCAAGGTAAAGTCTTTGCTTCACCATCCAGGTACTTGGACTCATGTCATGAGCGACCTTGCCCCACTGTTAGTACCTGCTGTAGGAGCCTTCTTTGATGAGACGAACTAATGTAGTGGAAAAAAGATAAAAATGGACGGTGTTAGTATCATGGTGAGCAGAGCGGAGTACGAGGTGCTGAAAAAAATTGCCTCTGCGGCAAGGCAAGACCGGGAACAGGCATCGCAGCATCCCTCGCATTCTCCCAACGATCAGAACCCTGAGGTAGACCCTGTCCAGGCGGTGGATGCACTCAATCAGAAAGTTGTTGTTGACTCTGAAAACGTTGAACACAGGAAGGCTGTACTTCCTGTATATCAACTTGAATGCACCAGAAGTGAAGAAAAAAACATGCAGGAGGACCAAATTTCTGCTTATGATTGTGAACTGACTTTCCTTCCTGTGGAAACGAGAGCAAGGGCCCGGACTTTTTTGGGACGGCTGATACACCACCCAAGTGTCGATTTAGAGAAGGGTCTCCTCTTCTTGAATAGTAAAAAAATTGGACACACTTTGTTTGTGCTGGACTACCTTTTCGGGGACACGCGGCATTCTCTGTGCAACAAGCAAGAATTGCTAAAGTTCGTGCACAGATTAGGACATGACAGGCAGACACCTTGCATCAAGCAGCACCAGCAGCAGACTGAAAAAAAGGAAGGCATGAAGAAGAAGAAAAAGAAGAAGAAGTCTCCAGTTTTCAGTCCTGGTGTGAAAAAAAGGATCAATACATGTTGAAAGGAAAACACTCCCTGCGCACCTCTGTACTGCAGCATCTCAAGTCAAAAAAGTTTGTGTTCTAAATGATTTGCTCTTAATTTTTTGTATTTTTTACTATACTGTTTGTGTACTGTATTTCACAGAGGGGAAAGAAAAGAGAAAAAATCATTAGAGTACATGCTATGAATCATTTTACAATATTTGTTGCATCATTTTTTCATCAAAAAGTTTTTACCAAAACCGTACACAATAAAAAAGTTTTAGCAAAATCAAGTATAGGAGAACACTTCATTCTTGGTAAAGAGAAAATCGTCGTTTCCAATATCATGGGATAACTCGTTCTATAGCTTTTTCACTTTGGAAGGTTGCAAAAGTCTGCGTCGACGGCGCCGTATGGAAATGTGCGGACTATCTCCCCCGCAAGATCCGCGCTCGGCTTCCACCACTTGTTGAACCCTGTGTTGCTGTAGACCTTCTTGCCCGTCACACTGGTCACCGTTTGGGCTTGTCGATTGATTTTCATGTTGGACGTCTCAGTCTCCAGCGCCCGTGCCTCGCCCTGGGTTCACCGCACGATCAGGTCCTTCATGGTGTCATAGTTGATTTTTTCCCTGCGAGGAAGGCGACTTTAGGGTGAATCCGCGCACCTTGACCTCATTGACGAGCTCTCCTGTTTTGTCGTCCACCTTCTGCAACAAAAAAGAAGGGAAAAAATGAGCTCACCAAAAAATCTTCCGGGATATCACTTCTGCAAGCACACAAGAACCTGGCATTCAAAGACTTTTGATGCTCACCTTCAGGGCATAGTTCTTGGGCCTGGCTATGACAACCTCTTTGATGTTACGGGCCTCTTCCTTCATTGCGCCGTAAGCCTTGCTACTGATCTTGAAGTCCTGCCTGAGCCCATCCATGTCTCCATCCTTGGGCACAATGCATATAACACTGTCGGTGTCCATATGCATTATAGAGGCCTTGTACTTCTTTTGCAAAAGCATGAGGTCGTTGTACATCTCGATCCTGCCCCACACCGTCACCATTGAGTACACCAGGCTCTAAAAATAATAAAAAAATGCAAAAAAATATGTGCAGAAATACAAGGAAAGAAAATTCGGGCAAAAAAACTTTTTTCAGTACCTGGGTGTTTTTGTGAAAGTCTTGGCGCTCCTCGCGTGTTGAGTAGACAGCCTCGGCCAGGTTCTCGGTCAGGGGGTTGCAATCCAGGGGCCTCTTGTCTGCCGAATGCTGTATTTTGCTCAGTCCCCACCACGAGTTGACGCACACGGTGTTTCACCGACAGTCGGACTGTGACAGCTTCCCCAGACCTGTAAGAAAGAAGGAAATCAGACGCATTTGGCAAAGACACTTTTCAAAATAAATAAACAAAGGGAGAAAAAATATACATACATACATTTGTGCACATACCAGCGTTTGATAGGTCCTTTGCAAATTGGCGGCGGGCCCAGTTGTACTCCATGTCGGAGACTTTCAGGTCCAGGCCTGGCATGTCAGCGTTGATTTTGGACATGTAGTCTTCTTTTTCTTGCGCAGTCAGTTCTTGCTTGTCAAACCCTTCGCTGGAAATCTAGAGGAGTAAAAAAACATAAAAAATATTTTTTTTCTTTTCCCCCCAATTTGCAAAAAAAGAATTACCTTGATACGTGCGAGATGTCTGTAGAACTGTTCAAACATGGGCAGGGCCTCAGAGTAGCAAACGATTTCATGGATTTTTTAAATCCGGTACCCGTGCTTGATGGCGTGCTCGATCTCAATGGTGGTCCAGGTCTCGGTCATCTGTCTTTCATGGGTTGAGTGGTTGCAGAAGGACTTTTGCTCCTTTTGGACGCACGTGGCACAGGTCCCAAAGATGAACTTCCCGTTGGAGTAAACCCCCAAAAAAGGAATGTACAGGTTTGGCGCCAACACTGTCACCTGTAGGGAAAACATGAAAAAATACAATTAGTCTTATTATTTAGACAAACTGTATTAAAAAGAATACTTTGCCATTCCTGTATGGCCCCCATGACCTTCTTACCAGAGGCTCTCAGCACAAAACCGTCGTCGGGGTCAAGGCGGATCAGCTCCAGTTTTTGCCAATGTAGTATTCTGGCGGACCGCAGGGAAACCTTTTGAAAAACAAAAAGTTTTTTACACTTTTTAATTTTGACACCGAAAAACATACTCACAATTTCATAATTGCCACCCACGGGTAAAGTGACGTGTTGTCCAAGTAGAGGATGATCTGGGACGGGTCGTTCTCCACCAAGAAGAGGAGGGCGAAAGCTTCTGTGCGCCCCCCTTTGAGTGCACCCCTTACGGCCAGACGCTCCCGGGGACGGTCCCCTTCGCCGCCGTAGTAGTGGTCTTCTAGGAAGGACTTGAGCTCCTCGTCTGTCTCCCTCAGCTTGTCATACTCGCACTCCCAGATAAAAAGGACCTGCAAAGGGTAAAAACCGAATCTGTTACATACAGTAGTTGTAAGCTGGTCTTTTTATCTGCGGTGATAGCCATCAGGTCTAGTAATTGTCCCAGTTGTTGTTGTTGTTGTTAGGGAAATTAGTTTTTGGAGGACCTAAACGAACTTAAAGCTTAAAGTCATAGTAATAACTTGGCTAGATCTTCAAAATTTGCATCAACTTTGCTGAAATGACCCCTCTGTATGACCACTTGGTTCTGAGAAAACCACCCAAAACAATTTAAATTGCAAATTTAAGGTCTAAGGAGTGCTCAGACAGAAAATTTTATAAGATTGAAAATCTTAGGCATCCCCAAATCATGCTGGGCGGATCAGGTCAAATTTGAGTTTTGAGGTCATTTTGGAGGTCAATAATGGTCAAAAACGCAAATCGCTTAAAAACATACTACAGTACAGTAGGAAATAGACTCACAGTGAGCCTTCTTTTCTCCAAGAAGGCTTTCTTGTTTTGCCACTCGACGTAGGCATCTTGCAGGCGCTTCTTGTATGGGTTGAGGCTGCCGGCGTTCATGTTGTGGCTGTGGGGGCAGGATGCACATGACACAACATGGCCGTGCCATGAACATCCGAGGAATTCAAAAATAGTATCTCCATCAGCACCGTCGACAGCATAAGGTCCCTCCGTCCTCTGACCATCTGGGTGGTTCATAGCATGCCATATGTCTCTTCCCGTCTTGTGCGCCAGGTAGCTGACCCACTCCAGTTCTTTACGTGAGGTCTTCCTCTTTCCCCTTTGATTCTCGAGAAGGTGTAGCTTGTTGATGGGCATGCCAAACCGCTTCCAGAGTGCGTGGGCCAGAGCGGGGAGAGTGAAGAACGGCGGAGAGAAGCAGTGGTAGGGTACGTTAAGCTTGTGTAAGCCGTCCTGCAGTTCAAACACCTCTTGCAGCAAGCCAAGGGTTCCGCCTAGTAGGATCCTGGTGAAAGGAGAGGGAAAAATATATTTATACAGTTTGTGCTCGTTATGTACAAAAAGAATTACCTGACATCTAACATGAGATACCAATACAGCTCGTTGCGGAAGCACCAGACTGTGTTCTTGCTCTCTTTAGGAAACGTTTCGATGCGCTTGATGTTGTCCTTCTTGGTGTTCTTGTCGATGAACCAGTCCCTGCCAGGCGCCGGCCCCTCGTAGTCATAGAACTTTTCTTGGTTCATGCGGAACGGGAACACCCCTTTGGCGTCAGCACAGTGGTCCATGTGAGGGAAGCGCTTGGCAAATCCTGGGCAAGGCAGAAACAAAGATGAGAAAAAAATAGTAACTTGCAATGGTGGAGCTGCAGAAATATATAATAAATAAATAAAAATATATATTTAAAAAAATCTTACCTGAGGGTGGAATTTTCAAGTACTTCATAGTGTCGATGAAGGTGATCTTCAGGGCCAGAATTCTCATCTGCAAAATCTTGTTACCATCAAAAAGTGGGTCCACGTGGACGTTTTTCTTGTGCAGGGCGTTGAGGACAAGGACGCTGTCAAACTTGGCCCCGTTGTGTGAGAGGAAGACGTATCGAAAATGTTCCGGCGTCAGGACAAAGTCCAGGAACTGGCTCAGTGCGCTGTTCTTGAAATCCTCCTCCTCGTCTTCATCATCTATTCCTTGGCCCGGCTCGTGAGCTCTAGCCTCGCGCTCGTGCTGCATCATGATGTCTTTGTCATTGTCACTGTTCATCTCCTCATCGGAGCTGTCATCGTCTCCCTCGGCGGCGCCTGCCTCCCTGTCAAGGAACTGGAGCACCAGCTTCTGTCTCTTTGCCTTGTCATCATCTTCTTTCTCATCTGCAGGCGATGCCTTTCTCTTTTTAGGTGCGGCCCTAGGACGTAGCAGGCTCTTGATCTTTTTTGGGGCCTTTCTGCGGATCTTGTCAATCTGGTCGTCCATGTGGTCTGGCCAGTACTTGTAGCTGAAAACACCTTCTTCTAGCACCCCGTTCTCGTGACGCAGGTTCCTGTTAAAGAACACAATCTGGTCCAAGGAGCCCGATTTAGTGGGTGATTCTCGGATGAGACCGGCAGTGTTGACCTTGTGTCTGCCTGTTTTGGGATCTATGATGGTCTCTAGGTCGATTGGAGCGACCTTGCTGTGGTGCTTCTGGAGTTGTGCAGGCTCGAGTTTGCAATTGAAGCAGCCAGCGTTATTATTATTATTTGGGGCGCCCAGGTTGAGGGGCGCCGGCGGCGGTGGGCCGGAGGGGCCACCGCCGCCAATTGGCAATTCCTTCCTTTTGGCTAATAAATCGAATCAGTTCGTCTTGAGACACGGTGTGAGATAGAGCGGTATCATTTAGCGGCGACTTAAGGCAATCATAA
>JAAUYB010022456.1_pt1 | contig 15167 bp, 16 predicted proteins | sample 7278071 | NCBI WGS metagenome assembly JAAUYB01 (sample SAMN14350121, study PRJNA611818) | marine sediment metagenome | isolation source: surface marine sediment (1.8m) | place: French Polynesia: Moorea | collected 2018-08
CAAATAATTGCGAATTCCCTGGAATCTTTGGTGGTTGGTGGTCATCGTCTCATTTAGACTTTTAGGAGGAACTTTTAAAAATATCGGCTACAACAAGAGCTACCCGCTCCCGCTTTCCCTAAACAATTATTTGGAATTTGTCCCCAATATTGTTTAAAATTACGTTCAATTGCCTCCCCAGGCCTCCCGCCAAAATCCAGGAGTAGGAGGCGGCAGCCACCCTCCCGGCACCGAGTCGGGCGTCTTCTCCTCCCCGTCCGACGCGGGGGACCCCTCCTCCGCCTCCTCCTCCCACTCCCCAGAGTCCCTCGCCGTCCAGCTGGAGCAGAAGGAGCGGGACCTGGTGTTGGCAGCCGAATTAGGAAAAGCCCTGCTGGACAAGAACGAAGAACTGTCCAGGCAGAACGAGAGGATCGCCGAGGAGTTCTCGCAAAAGCTGGAGGTAAGACTTACTCACTTGCGATTTACCATGTTTTTTTATTATTTTTTTCTCCAAAATCTACTTGAGTCGGATGTGAGTGCGAGGCAGGACTGTGCCACAATTTCATGACTCTATATAGGCAAATATACTACGTAGAAAAAAAGCCAAAAAAAAACGCCAACAGCTAAAATATTAGTACAATCGAATTTGAGCTCTTGTTCCGTGATCGGCCAAACTTGATCAACCCTCCCCAAAAAAAAAAGTTGGGAATGACTTGGTTTTATTGCGGCCGCGGTGCATTGCGCATTTAAATGGCGGGGTTGTTTGCTAAAGTGCAGGTAAATTGGTGCACCTTTTTTGCTTTTTTTGCCCTTGGCGTTTGGCAAAAAAAAACCAGGGAAAGGATTGTTGGTTTTTTATTCATTTGAAATGGAAAATGGATCTCCTGCATTGTCGCACGGTTTAATTTAGATAGTTACAAAAGGCGGGCCTAGCAGCAGCAGTCAGACTTCGATTTCCCAAAGAAAAGGGAAACGAAAGAGGAAATGTGACATTTAAAAAACCATCCCGTTTGTTGCTGCTGACCGATGGTTTTGCCAAGGCTGCTGCTACTGCAAACTAACCACCAGCCAGCCAATCATGAGACCGAACAAAACGGCACCTTATGGAAAATGTTACCAGGAAGTGTTGCCGCCGTTTCCCAAATGTATTTTTAAAAAATAAAAAATGCAATGAAGTAGGCCTTTCTCGATATCCTGAGTGGAGTCGGGTTGCATTGCTCTATAGCTGTTTGCTCTGTCTGTTATATACGGCATGGGGAAATGATGTGTTGTGTCATCCGAAACGCAGCCGTTTTCGGCCGCACGGCCTACTTGAAAAATTATGTTTGCTCTCAGTTTAGGGGCGATGGGATATCTGTCACTCAAAACTGCTGTTGCTGTATTAGTGTACATCCAGGACGCTCGAGGGCTATTCCCAAATTTTTCTCTTTAGCTAAGCGTTTTTGGAACTTTTTTGAAAGTTTCCGTTTTTCTGTGTGGGAAAATGAAGGTAGGCGACATTGATATGTCAAAACGTGAACAATAACCGCTCATTTGTTGTGTCTTCTTCTTCCTTTTCCTTTTCCCCCGGCCGCTTTTTTGAAACAAAAGAAAAATGTTTTGCCCTTGCAAAGAGAGGAAACATCATTTACTTTCCTTATTTTTGCTTTTGAAATATATGGCGAAATAGAGGTAGGTCTCTCTCTTTTTATTTCGTTCGCGCTAAGCAACTGCTAGATTTTTTTCCAAGAAAAATATATAAACTGCTGTTGTGTCGTCAGGCGAGATAAGATTGCACTGCTGTGCCTGCGAAATGCAAGCTCTGCTTTACTCCTTACTTTTAAGAAAATCTAGATGTGGGAAATCTTTTTCACCTCTCTTAATATTTTTTTCTTCGTGCGATGGCGGGCGAGACGAAAAGAGAGCAATAACCTTCACGTTGAAAAAAGAAGTGCTGCGTGGGCAACACACAAATTCGCTTTGATTTTTTTTATTTCGGAAAAAATGCGATCCGTCTTTTTCTTTCCCTTTTTCGATGGGAAATTATGGCGTGTGCCTAGCACACTTTTTTAAAGGGCCTTCTCAGCCCTCGGCGTTACACAGAGGCAAGGAAAGGAGAAAAAGTGGAGCAACTCTCGGATTTCACCTTCGAAATTCACACAGAAGGCACACTCACTTCAGTTTCCCTTCGCAGCAAAAAAAAAGTTCTCTAACGGTTCCTTATGAGAATCTTCTTCTCCTTTTGCATGCTACCTTGGAAAAGGGTTGCTTGGAAAAGTAAAATCTTTTTTTGCCATCTGTAACTTTAAAATACGAGAAGAAACCGTAGTAATATGGATCTTCTTAATTTTTTTTTTCTTTGCGCAATATAAGGGAAACCAAGAGGTCTCATCCCTTCGTGCATGTGCATGCATCCAAGACAAGAGGGAAAAGGAAGTGAGGAAATTATTTCCTCCTCCTCCTCCGTCCGCGTGATGCGACTCCATTTTCCCTCATCCGAAACTTTGAAGAGCTAAAAGCTTTTTTAAGACCCTCCGTATTCGGGAGCTTCCTACAGCAGAGCGAAATGGCAACATTTGCTCCAAGTCTGTCTCGACACTCACTTCCTTTTCCCGCAACTCGAAAAAAGTGTTTCGCGTCCTTGGAAGCTCTGTTTTGTGAGGAGGAGGAGGAGGAGGCTCCAATCTTTTCCGCTCTTCTTTTCCCGATTTTTTTTCGGTGCCAAGGACACTTTTTCCGACAATGATGATGACGATGAGGAGGACATTTTTTTCGAAACACATGTATATAGGATCAGATAAGTTGTGATTCGGCACAAAATTATGGAGCATGAATGACTGTACCACATATTTTTTTCAAAAAAAGGCATGCTGCCTTCCATTTCCCGGATGATTTTTCATTGCAAAAAAAACATGGCTACTATTCTAAGTGACGTCAGAAAAAAAAGAGGTTAAGTATTTTTCTCTCCCCACTTCTGCCTGGAGCGGCGGAACCCAGCGGAGTGATTGAATTTTTCCTCCTCCGCCAAATCGTTTCCCCTCAAATTTTATTTTTTTCCCCGTCCTTGTCCGTTTCCCCTACCCATTCTGTATCCCCCCCCCCCCGACATAACTCTTCTTCCTTTTTATCTGCGGCGCAGCCGACAGATCAAGGAGAGAAAAGTGTTGTTGTTGTTGTTGTTGTTGTTGTTGTGGGACCATTTTCACTTTCCCATGTACTGTTATTTCGGGTGTGAAAAGGCAAAAACTTTGTCTCAAAAGGGGTGTGAACAGGCAAAAACTGTGTACATCATGGTGCACTGATTTGTCAAAAAAAATACAACGCCGTAGATCAGTGAAAGGATCCCTCTCTTGTTCCCTTCTCCCCCGCCTTGCAGTCGAGTGTGCAGCCATGACCCCACGTTACCCAATTCGTAACAGTAGGTTTCCCGAACCCTTGACTGTTGAAGCAGAGATTCATAGAAACATTTTCAATTTCACTCAAAAATACGCAAAAAATGCGTTTAGAAAATCAAGATTGCTTTTTTTCCTATCAAATATGTAGAAAATATGTACCGTATGTATTTGCATGTTCATTTTTTTTCCACCATTTCGTGAAACTCTTTCTCTTTTCGGCATTTCAAAACAGCAGACACACATACAGGCCTCTTTTTCCCTTGTAACTGTGTCAGACACAAATAGATTTTTTTCCACCGCTCTAAACATCGCCAGACAGATGTCACATGTATTTGATCTGGAAAAGGACATTCTTGTCTCTTCTCCTCTTTTGACCCACATGGCAACTGGGCGAAGAGGAGGGGATGGCGTAATGAAAAGAAAAAAGGTTTGGGAAAGACCTGTACTAGGTGTACTTTTTAGAGAACTGAGTCATTTTCTATTATAAGAAATTGATTTTTTTTTGCGTGTGCGAAACCTTCTGCGAAACGAAGAGGAGTCGGAAAAGGCAAAACAAGGTCGAATTCTTCAGGATGATGAATTACTTTCGGGGAAAAAAAGTTCTTGCGGGAAATGGCATTCGCTATTCCCCCTCAAGATCACATTTTCTTCCAAAAAAGCAAAAAAAAATCCCTATTGTGAAATATCACCCCAACTGTGCTCGGAAATTTTCCCCCTGCATGCAAAGGAAAGTAAATAAAATGAAGGTGGGGGTGGTTGGTTTCCTTCCCTTTTTGTCTTCCTGACCTGTGGCGTGGTTCCTAAAGCCACCGCCCCCCAGAAAACAACAACTCTTCCTTTTTCCCACACACAGAGGAAACTAATTTCCTAAATGGAATAATGAGGGAGAACGTTCGTTCTCCGTTCTTTTTTTACGGGAAAAGATAATCCTTTTCCCTCATCCTCTTCCGGAAAATAACCACTGCAGCAGTCAGCCAAAAAAAATGGGTGGAAGGGGAGGGAGCCATACTAAAATAAAAGGCAAAAGTCCCTTTACTGTTTCCCATAAAGCATTCCTCATTTATTCGCTTCTCCGTGCCAAAAAAGGAAGGAAAAGAAGAAGAAGACAGGCATTTTTTGTGTCATGAACTACGTACGTATGGGAAATGAATGCCCTTCCTTCCTTCCTCTCACCCCCCGATGTCAGCTTACAAACTTTCACCAGAGCTGTGTGTAGAGGGCCTGCCTCCTCCTCCTCCTCCTCCTCCTCCTCCTCCTCCTTTTCCTCCTCCTCCTCTTCTTCTTCTTCTTGCCTCATGCTGAGGGCATAGGCCATTTAGGAGACAGAAGGAAAGGGGGAAAGGGGATTGCACTCCTTTCGAGAATTTCTTTTTCTTTCTTTTGCCCCGTATGTGCGAAACGGAGATTAGGGATTTTTTTATTAGTTTTTATTCGGGTTTCTGCGCCACACAACCCTCGATTTCCCCCGTGAGTGTGGATCGAAAATTGGGCGTCACCCCATGAAAAATCTTTCCTATCTTCCTCTCCCTCTCTTTCTCATGAATGCGAAAATCATGACACGAGACACACTCACTCGCATTTCCCCAAAAACTTTCACCGCGGGAGGAAAAAATAATAAAAGGGGGAATCAGAAGAGATACGTGGAAGAGGAAGAGGAAAAAACAATTGGAATGAAATGCAAAGAAAGGGTTTGTGCATTCCGCATGGAATGGATGCCATATGCCTATCCTAGGGAATTGAATTTCACCTCATGCAGTTTCGCATACGTAAAATCGACGGAATATTATTCAAAAAAATAAAAAAAAACTTTCTTGTCCTGTACATGCGGGAGACGACATCCTTGGAAAAAGGATTAGAAATGAAAAAAAATTATTTGGGAAACTGAAACCGATAGCATTTCTTTTCGCGGTTCTCCGCAACTTTCACCCTTAAAAGCCAAAAGACGCAAGAATTCGTCCTTTTATTGCGCCGTATATGGGGGAAAGGGTGCGCGTAGTGAATTCCTTGAAAAAGTGGCGCAAGAAGCACTAGATAGAGTGAGCTGGGAAATAGGGGTGAGTGTAGGCGGAGGCATCTCCATGTAATCTTGCACAGATATCTCGCTTGAAGAGTGTCTTGAAACTTGGCTGGGTGGGGGGGGGGGGTGACACGCAAATTTTTTTAAAAAAAGTCTTTTTCTTCTTTCACGCCCTCTTCCCACGCAGGAGTCGCCAAAAATGAGATTAGTTTTGTGGCTACAATGTTGTTGCCAGAGAAGTTGGATAATTCCTTTGTGTGTATTCGCTTCTAGCTCCGCCGCCGCCGCCGCCTCTGCTGACTAGAGCCAATTTTAAAAAAATACAAATATAAGGAATTGCGCACATGGCTCTTTTTGCGGGGAGGCGGAGTGAGTGGAAAAGTATATTCGTCAGTTTGTGCACATACGTCAATAGTTTTGCGGAAAAAAATTCCCACGAGAAGGAGATTCCGACGAAAGAGGGATTTCTGCATTTTTATGGCGGAATTTGTTGCCTCTTTTTTGCTTGGGAATTAGTGGGGGAATCTCCGGTGTGTGCAGCAGTCCAAAAAATATTCCGACGCGGTTCGATTCCCACATACGTATAATGATTTTTGTTCGGTCCAAATATACCGACAACAAATGGATCTGGTCACAAAAAAGTTCAAAAACCGATCACTTTTCGAAAAAAGAATAATAACTTTTGGAAGTATAACTGCAACAAGCAGTTTCTGTTTCTGCAACTAAAAAACATTTTCCAAGACCAGTTCCTAGAAATTTTTCAGAAGGAAAAAAACCATTTCAAACATTTACTTTTTTGGTAAATTCCGTTCCAGCAGCAGCTGCAGCTATCCAACTCTCTGCACTGCTTCCAAAAAAAATTCCCCCTCAGTTTTACGGTCGAATGAATGCGAGCCTGGATCACGTACAAAAAAAATCCTCCCGCCTTCTTTTTCACGTCAAATGGACGAATATGGGAATCCTAGAGAGTCGGATGAGTTATTACGAACTTGACCTTTTTTCCCTCGATCCCAATTCGAAATCCTCCTCCTCATCCGGGGTAAGAGTACGCAGGTATCTTGTCTTCTGGGAAGGGAGGGGAAAAACCTGTTCTTTTTTGAGATAGCCCATTCGGTGGTTGGTTTCAACAGGATGGAATTTTGGGGAGTTCATCTTTTATGTTCTGGTTTCAACATGTGGGGGTTGAATAAATACACACTCTTTTATGCCCTAAAATAATCACAACTCCTCAAGTCCCGAAATATTCATATATTTTTTCAAGTGTACAAGCAGCTTTGTTTCACTTTTCACCTCTCCGCTTATTACGTAATTCCATATCTTTCCCCTAGGAAGGAATGCGTTCTAAAAAAGAAACAAAAAGGGCCTTTTTCGTAAAATATTCCATTTTCCTTCTTTCAAAACACGTCACTCAGAAGGTTTTTTTTCTTTCAATCAACGGTCCTAGCAGGCAGAGAAACAGTAGAAGGTTAATTTGATTTTTTTGTGGCTTTTCAGCTAGGCAACATTGAATTATTCTCCCACATTTCAAGGACGAATATTTGAATCCGTGGACAATTAAATCTTGCACGCCCAGAAAAAAAGGGAGAGGGAGGTGTGTGTGTAGAGGAGCTGAAAAAAATATTAAATGTTTCACCGATTCGCGTTTCGCTCAAAATAAAATTGGAAGCGTTTCCCCGATTTTTTCCATTTTCACCAGGAAGTGTTGGTCGTTTAGAAGAGGGAGAGGGAGGGCCTAAAAAATAGCGATTCGAAAAATCCTGCCTCGCTCACTCCCTTTTCCCACATTTTCCTCTCCTCTTTTCCGGAAGCGGCGGCGGCGGAAGGGGGGGAGAAAATTGTGTCAAGCCACTTACTTCGAATTTTTTTCGAGAGATCGTTAAGTGTGGGAAAACGAGAGTTGTGCGCACTATGCTTAGGGGGAGGAGGGGGAGGAAAAAGGCATCATTGCAGCAGGAGGAGAAATCGTGCCTCGGCATAAGGAAAAAGAAAGAAAAATCCAGATCGCTGCATTTCCCGAACTTCTAAAAAAGAAACAAAAATTGTTTTTTTGCTTCAGCGTTTTTGAATCTGGCACGGCACTGGAACTGTTCTGCATTGGTTTATTACATTTTCACTTTTTTTGTAGGAAAAAGATATCATGTCGCAAAAGAAATGCCACCTCGGTTTCGCAAGCATTCCTTTTTTTTCGCATCGCAACTCGAATTCTCGCACCTTTTTTTTCCCCTCCGCGAAATTCTTTTCTCTTCCCCTTTTCCTTTACCCGGAAGAAGTTTTTTTACATACCTTCCTTTTTATTACGTTTGTGGGGAAATGCGATGACCAGATGTCGGAATATCCAGGGCAATAAAGTTTGAAAAAAAGAAGGGAGAAATATAAGTGGATTTTTTAAAAGAAGGAAAAGTAGGGAAAGTGTCTTTTGCTTCATTTTTTGTCCTGCTTCTCGGTCTTATTAAATCCCCCCCTTGACAGGAGAAAAGGCAAAAGAAACTCTTGTCAATTTTTCCCGGCGTATTTTTCTTTTTTCCCTTTTTTGCGCGAAAATGACAGCACGTGGGAAATGACAGTGCGCGCAGGGATTTTTTTTTATTTTTTTGCGCATGTGGGAAGGACAATTAGACGCAGGGGAGGAATTCCGCGCCTGTTGTCGCATTGTCTCATATTTCTCGACTTTTTTTTCTTTTTTCCTTTTTTCTTTGCGTCAAAACGGGAGTCGTCGCCGTCGTGAAAATTCCTTCGTCTTCGTGTGACGCCGATTTCACTGTTTCACTCACTCTCCTTCTTTTCCAAGCAAGAGGGGGGATATAAAATTTCCTTCCTTCTTCCCGCCACGCACTTCACTTTCCCCTCTTTTCTCCTCTCGAAGCAAGAAAAGGAAGGAGAGAATTAGACATGGAATTTTCTCCACTTGGGAAACAACAAGTTGCAGTACACTAAATGTAGAGCTTGCTATCTCCCGCTCTTATCTTTTTGCACAACGGCGCCGGAAAGCCGTTTCCCGCAAGAGAAAATTAAATTTGAAATATATATTTTCTTTTAAAAAAATCTCGTCCTTGCGGGAATGCATGCGTGCGCAATTAAATTCGCATTTTCTTCCGCCCTGATGATCTTCTTCCATCCCAGCCCAAGTCAAGGACTCTTGGGAGACTGTATTCATCACAGAAGAGGTTAACTGATACACCCACCCCTCTATTCACCCAAAAGAGGAGGTTGGAAAATACCAAGGTTGACTTCAGACGACTTCGCAAAAAAAGGAGGCAAAAAAAGGAAAAGATTAGATCAAGGGCTGGATCGAATAATGGGCCCAGGCAAGCGGCAACTGCCAAAAAAAACCACGAATGCATGGTTCGGGAGAGGGTTTTTTGCGCAAAAATGCATCGTAAAATATTTCATCATTATTTTTTGCAAACTACTACACTTCATTTCCCCGACATTTTTACCGACGTATCATGGGATTGCTTCCGTCATTTCTTTTTCCCTCCTCCGCTTCCGACAAGCGATTCCCGCATTTTTGCTTCGGAAATGTTTTTTTGTTTGCCAAAAGGGTAATGAAAGGTTCTTCCAATTTTTTTCGCTTTAAATCGCTGTTATTTTTGCCTCATCAATTGAAAAACGAAATTCTTTGCAAATATATTGTCAATCTTTTTAGCAAATCCTGAGCGAATCCTTATGAAACATAGTCTGTTCTTTTTTATAAAAGAAAGAAGCCTGATGGGTAATGAATGGTTCTTCCCTTTTTCTTTTCTCAAAATTGGCACAGCAAGTGATGCAACCTGGGATGGTGCTTCTTTTCCTTTGCCAACCACCAACCAACCAACCTCCATTCCCTCTAATTAAAGCGCCTGCTGCGATGTTAGCTCACTTCAGTTTCCCAGATTTCGAAACTAAGTAAAAGAAAAGGGGGGACGAAGGAAATAGAGTGGAAAAACAGCAACTGTTTCCTTTTTCTGTTCATTTATGTTTTATTCTTGAATTCTTCTCCATCTGAGTTAGTTAAAGGAAAGATTCAAAAAAAACTTCTTTTCAAGGAATAGGAGAGGGAAGAGTTGGATTTTATTTGAGTTGAGGGAAAAGGCAACATACTTCCCTTTCCCTTCCTTTTTCCTCTCTCACGAAATCCTCCTTCGGATTTTATAGGGGAAGGGAGGGCCCGAATGTTGGTCGTGAATTTTTGCCACCAACCAAAAAGGGAAAAAAACTGGATGTGGGACCGGGCAACATGTGCACAAAATGTTTGGCTGGGCCGGATGTTTGACGTATCGGGAAAGAAGAAGAGGAGGAGGAAGGGATAGGGCGTGTCAAAGAGGACGGCCTCTTTCCTTCCTTCTTTCTCTTCCTTGTTCCTGTTTCCCGAGCCCCAAATATTTGAAGACGATCACGCACAATTTTGCCGAATAAAACAAAGAAAAAACATTTTTTAAAAAAAGCAAAATTGGGAAGGTAGAACATGCATGATAATGTCAGTTACGACTTGTACATGGCCGTAGATTTGTACGCAGTTGAATACTACACGGGTTTCCCAGTAAATTTCTTAATTTTTTGTAGCGCCAGCGCCGCAAAAAAAACATTGATCTTAAACTTACATGAATATTTGAACCAAACAAACACATCTTATCTTCAATCTGATTTCGATTGAATTTACACTGCTTGCCACTAGCACTCATTATATTTTTTATGGGACTAATGTATCTTTTTTTGTCATCCCGGGTGCTCGGCTTTCGCGTACACCATCGCTTTTTGGGACCCTTGACGCATCTTTGCGACCTGAAGGCGGGTTATGGGGGTGTTTGGGCTCCAAACTTTGGTGGGGCGGCACCGGGATTTGAACCCGGGACCTCCTGCATGCGAGTCAGGAGTTGTAGCTATTACGCTGCGGGGGCCGCAAATGTTTTGAAAAAGAAATCTATACTACGTACTAAATGTTAAGGTATGTTTGTCTGTTCTTTAAAGGCGGCCATACCATTTGATCCAGTGGGTCCATATTTGGCATGGGGCCAAATAAAAGTTTTTTATCATAAAAGTTACCCCCCAAAGTATGTTCCAAAATCCCTAGGTGGGCGACCTCAGAAGTGACCTCAGGCGATACTAGAGGTCGAAATGGAGTTTGAAAATTTTTTACAGAGCACAAGAAGGGGCATCCATGCCTTCTTTCACCACTCCTATTAAAAGGCATTGCTAATGTCAAACCTACTTTTTTAACTTCAAGAGATGTCATGCTATCTGTTGCTACACAAAACTATAATCTTGCAGTGTGTCAAAAACAGTTTTTTTGTTTTGCTCAAATAGCAGCCAAGGAAATTGCAACAATCAAATCATTTATAGAAAATACAATTCTTGGAAGAAGTAAGATTGAAAGCAAGTCTATTTCCTCTACTAATTTCCCCAGAAAAAAAAGTAGGGTTTCTCAAACTTCCAAAAAGTTTATAAAAACACTCCAGACCCTTTTTTCATATGCCCCTCTCAACCACGTAAAAAGACGAGGGTAAAAAAGATTACCATTGTAAAAATAGCTTCAAATTAGACTTTTTGTATCAATGAAAAACCTTGGAATTTACAGTTCAAAAAGTAGAGGTGACTCCTGTGTGTATTGCTGAAGCAAGAACAAAAATGCCCATTTGTTCCAGGAGTGTGGTATTCTATAGTAGCACCCCTAGGTGATTCTTTTGATTCCTAAGCTATGGAAGGTAAAAAAAATTTTGTGATTAACAGGCCCAAAGCAGGGTTTTTTAAAAAGTGGCGTAGACGTCTGCTAAAAAGTAGTGCCTTATTTTTTTCATCATTTGCAAGAAGATCACATTTGACCGTCTCCTGTGGGACAAGGTTGCTTCCAAATAATGCTTTATCAAACAGACTTGAAAAATGTACGCAAACTTTGAGAAATAGAGGTCAATCCCTCATGTCACTCTTCTTGAAGAGGTGGTCTTGACACTTTTTGCAGAGGGTGTGTGGTATCAGTACAAAACTCACTCCTACTACGCAATGAATCCATGAAAATGAAACTGCCATTTTTTGCAATGAATGGACTGAGGCAGTTTGCCAACTTGTGACACTACCCTGAATGTTCCATGTCTATTCCTGTTTGTTGCTTTTTCCTTCAAAGTTTTTTTGAGGCAGAATGGAATAATGCAAAAAACAATTCCAGGAAAATTTAAAGCCACTATTCCTTAGTAAGTTGAAACCAAATGTAAGAGAATTCCAAAAATGTAGCAATGTAGACATTGTTCCTTGAATTGAGATTGGTGGAATAAACATCAGTTAATTTCTTTCTCATAAGGGCAATTGCTATTCCTCTTGGTCCACCCCAGGTTTCCAATGGCAGTATTTCTTATCATCATCAGGTTACACAATCCTTCTTTTGAGGCTGAGGAGAGAAAAGTCCTTTGAGCAGTAGGAGTGTCTAACTCCAGAGGAAAAAACAATGCTTTCCAGATTTTTTTAATGCCTTGAAGTTTTTGTTCAGTAAAGTCACTGAAGTCCCTTTGAGCATTTGCAAGAGTCAAAGAGCTCTCGTCAAAATATTTTTGATTGGTTAAAAGGTTCCTTTTGGTTAACACAATTCTGAGCTCAAGCAAGGCCGGGTAACTCCCTCTAGCATTCCTTTATTTAGGTGAGAATCAAGTTATTCAAAATCATATAGGTTTGTTTTCCCGCCATTCCATGAAACTCCTCCCCTTCTTTCCGCCGCCCGCATTTCCAAACAGCAGACACGCACAGGCCCTCCTTTTCCCTTGTAACTGTGACAGACATAAGTGTGGGCGCGAGCCGGATTTTCCTGGCTCGAGCCGGGCCAAGACGGATAAAGCCCGGCTCGAGCCGGGCCAGCCCTCGGGCTCAACAATTTTTGGCCCACGAGCCAATAGTCGGGCCGGGCCATAAAAATATATATTGTACAGTAGGTTACTGTACAGTACTATGAGCTTCGGTAAAGCAGGATATGAAAAGTTGGAATGCATATAAGAACAAAATACGAAATGTCGGTGATATGATGGTTTTTCTTTGTCTATTTTTATAATACAGAAGCTCTTCACCTATCGTCCTACATCATGAACACGACACGAATACGAATTTCCACGAACACGAATTTCCACAAATACAAATTCAACTTATACAAAAACAAATCCACGAATTTTTTGATTACCCCTAGTTTTTTCATTGGCTCTTTTCCAATATTGAAGTGAAATGTTCCCAAAACTTTCTACTTTCCCAAGTTGCCATTCAAGAACACGAACAGCCCCGGGGCGGCACCGGGATTTGAACCCCGGACTTCCTGCTTGAGAGTCAGGAGTGTGACCATTACGCTACGGGGGGGGCCGCCCCCACTAATGTATCTTTTTTGTTTTTGTTTTTTAGGAGCTTGAGCAGGAGAAGTACCACCTCCGCCGCCGCCTGGAGTCCGCCCAGGAGGAGTACGACCTCAAGACCCACGAGCTCCAGTCGGACCTGCAGTCTTTGCAGGCCAGATTGGACGAGGAGCAGTCCTCCTCCCGGCGGCAGGAGAAGGAGAGGGGGATGCTGGTGCAGACGCTCACGGAGCAGAACGGGAGGCTGGCCTCGCAGCTCAGGGAGAGGTATGTACAGTATGTTTAAGGTTTTTTGGTGTGAACAGTTTTTTATTTTGGTCAACAGACATTTCTTTTTTGACTTTTTGACTTTTGGTGTTGCTGTTGTTGTTGTTGTTGCTGTTGCTGTTGTTGTTGTTGTTGTTGTTGATGATGATGATGATGATGATGATGATGATGTAGTTGTTGTAGTTGTTGTTGTTGTCGCTGCAGCTGCTGCTGCTGCTGTTGTTTTATCGTTGCTACTTTGATTTTTTGGAAAAGTTTTTTTTTTGTGCAAAAATTTTGAAGCCAAAGTTGTACTAGATATTGGCTATATGAGATCTTGTGTAATTACTAGTTACCATACCCGGGAAAGTGCTAGAAATATCAACCACCATCCCTGCCCAAAGAAAGTCTTGCAAATAATGTCGATTTCCCCTTTTGCCATCCCCAGGTCCCGTCAGGAGGAGTCCCTCTCGGCAGAACTGAGGAAGCTTAGGGAGCAGGTTGACTCCAAGAGGACATCAATGAACGAGCACGTCTCGCACCTCGACATGCTCAGGGAGGAGGTGAGATTCTAGAAAAAAATACGGTCGGATTTATTTATTTATTTGGGAGGGGGGGACGGAAATTAAATTTGAATGAAATATTTGTGCAAAAAAACTACCGGTATTTCGTGCGTACGAATTTTTTTTAATTTGCGCTCTCCAAAATTGTTACAGGTACAAATGAGTTGCTGACCTATTCGACTTCCCATATTATTTAATTATTTATTTTTAAAAAATATATAAAAATCTTGCACAGATCACCCTCATGACTGAGCGCAAGCTTGACCTTGAGCGCCGCATCGAGCTCCTCCAGGGCGAGCGGGAGGGCCTCTCCTCGACGTTGGACGAGTCGGCGGACAGGATAATCATGCTGGAGAAGCAGTCAAGGGAGCAGGAGAGCCAGGTGAGGGGGGGCGAGAAATTCAAATTCGAATTTTGAAGGGAATGAAACCGTCAAAATATGTGTGGAAATAGAGTTAAGTGGGTTTGTTTTTTAGAAAAAGTTCAACTTTTTTGCAGCTCTTTTGGAAATGTAATTTTTTTTTAAGTAAGCATTGGGCGTCTGTATTCAGTCAGTAGAAACATTTTTTCATTTTCATTTTCCTGTTTTTCAGCTCCGCTCCAACGAGAAGGTGATGGAGGAGCTGAGATCTTCTAACCAGGCCCTCCAGGAGAGGCTGGACTCCATGCACAAGGGAGGGAACTCGCTCAGTCCGGCGGCCGCCGCGGCAGGTAAAGACATTAAAAAAGGTTTTTTAAAAGAAAAAACTATGGTTTCCCATATTCAAGCTTAAAAAAGCGGCTAGTAATACCTCTCCCATCTAAAAATTTAAAAACCGGGTTTTTAAAAAAAATGCTTTTTCATATGAATTTTTTTTGGAATAAAATCCGTATATTTTTAAATTTCCAGCGTCTGGGAACATGAGCCTGCTGAACGAGATGGAGCTGTCGGACTCCGAGCGGGGCGGCCACAACGCGCATGCGCCGGCGTCCAGGGCCTTCAGCGTGGAGGAGGACGACCTGGAGTGCGAGCACCCGCCCGGGACCAGCATGGCGGCGCTGGAAACCAAAGAGGTATTTCTTTAAAAAAAATTATTTGAATTTAGTGTGGGAAATTATGGGATTTTTTGTTCTTTTAGATGAAGGAGGAGGTCCTGTCCGCCTACCAGCAGATCAGGGCCCTCAGCGGACAATTAAGGCGGAGAGAGAAGCTGCAGCAGAGGAAGAGACAGCAGCAGCAACAACAGCAACAACAACAGCAGCAGCAGCAGAACATGGAGGAGGAAGAGGAGGAGGAGGCGGACGAGGACGAGAATGAGGCAAATTGTGCTTCTTCTTCCTCTTCCTCTGATGAAGCCACCACCGTCGCATCAGTAAAGCCCGGTATACTCAAGGCGTGCGTGCAGGTACTATAAAACCCTTTTTCTTTTTTTATATTTTTGTGGGAAAATATTGTATGTTTAATTTTAAAAAATCCAGGAGCTTCGCGGCCTTCTCCACGACCTTCTGCGTAAGGAGTCCAAGGGCGCCTGCATCTCCTGCGGGGGGGACTCCAACGAGAGGCTCAGGCTGGAGGTAAAATGTTGCGAAGTTACATTTATTTTATTTTGTTATAAACATTCGGGAAACTATTTCAGGTCCAGCTGCACAAGGCGAACGAGGCCCGTGAGCAGGGTGAGCGGCGGCTGAAGCAGCTGGAGGAGGAGGC